>Ga0308405_1001835_pt1 | contig 10497 bp, 7 predicted proteins | sample HotsprSampleMS13_FD_203473 | JGI IMG/M metagenome (GOLD analysis project Ga0308405, IMG submission 203473) | Hot spring phototrophic mat microbial communities from Mushroom Spring, Yellowstone National Park, Wyoming, United States - 20060912_MS13 ...
AGAAGGCGAAGGCGGAGATGCCCAGGTGCCTCTTCTCCGGGCTTGGGGCCGGGTCGGTCCGGGCCATGATCACGTAGACCCCGGCCACGCTCCCCTGGGTGATGAACTGCTTGGTGCCGTTTAGGAGGAACCCACCGGGCACGGCCTCGGCCTTGGTCTTGAGGGCGGCGGCGTCCGAGCCCGCCCCCGGCTCCGTCAGGCCCCAGGCCCCCAGGGCCTCCCCCGAGGCCAGCTTTGGCAGGAACTCCGCCTTCTGCTTCTCGTTCCCCGCCAAAAGGATATGGCCCGTGGCCAGGGAGTTGTGGCTGGCCACGGTGAGGGCCAAAGCCCCGTCGTAGTAGGCGACCTCCTCCACCATGCGGGCGAAAAGACGCATGGGGAGGCCGGCGCCCCCGTAGGCCTCGGGCACCGTGGCCCCGAAGACCCCGAACTGGGCCATCTTGCGCACCAGGTCAGAGGGGAAGGCCCCCGTCCGGTCCCTCTCCGCCGCCCCCGGGGCCACCTCCGCCTTCAGGAACTCGCGCAAGGGCCCCAAAACCGCCCGCTCCTCCCTGCTCTCCTCAAACCACAGGTCCATGGTGGAGTTAGTATAACACTTTCCTGCTGATAAGTAAAAATGCGTCAGGTTACAGGGCGTGCTAGAGTCTTCCCTGATGCTCCTCCTCCTGGGCCCCACGGATGTGGGCAAGTCCACCCTGGCCCTAAGGCTTCTGGAGCGGGCGGGCGAGGCCTACCTCCTGGACCTGGACCCCGGGCAGGGGTCCTTGCCCGGGACCTTCACCCTCTTCCGGCACCGGGGCGGGCTTATCCCCGTGCGCCGGGCCCTGGTGGGGGCCCTCTCCCCGGTGGGGGTGGAGGCCAAGGCCCTGGTGGCCGCCTTGCGCCTGGCCCGCCTCATCCCCAAGGGAAGCCCGGCCATCGGGGACACGGACGGCCTTCTGGACCCCACCTACCGCCTCCTTCAGGTGGACGCCCTAAGCCCCGCCGAGGTCCTGATCCTGGGCTCCGAGGCCCTCTACCAGGCCTTAAGCTGGCGCAAGGACCTGAGGCTCCGCCTGGCCAAGCCCCTCCCCGAGGCCCGGAGAAAGACGGCCGCCGAGAGGCGGAAAAACCGCTTGGAGCGGCTTCTCGCCCACTTCCAGGGGGCCATACCCCGGGCCTTTCCCCTGGAAGGCCCCGCCGAGCCCGGGAGGCTCTACGGCCTCCTGGACGCCGAGGGCTTCTTCCTGGCCTACGGGAAGCTCCTGGCCTGGGAAGGGGGGGAGGGGCTTTTCCTCACCCCCTTTGAGGGGGAGGTGGCCCGCCTCGAGGCCACCCGCCTAAGCCTCCCTACCCCCGCACTACCAGGTTGAGGATCTTGCCCGGGACGTAGATCTCCTTGACGATCTCCTTGCCCTCCAGGTGGGCCTGGACGTTTTTCACCTTGAGGGCCTCGGCCCGGGCCACCTCCAGGGGGGCGTCCTTGGGGATCTGGATGGTGCCCCGCACCCGGCCGTTCACCTGCACGGCCACCTCCACCACGTCCTTCTCCAGGGCCTCCGGATCCAGCTCGGGCCAGCCCGCCTCAAAGAGGCTGTCGGGCCAGAACCAGTGCCAGAGCTCCTCGGCCAGGTGGGGGGCGAAGGGGAAGAGCATCTGCAGGTAGTAGCGGATGGCGGTGCGGTAGAGGGGGGTGACGGGGCGCTCCCGGCGGTACTCGTAGAGGGCGTTCAGAAACTCCATGAGGGCGGCGATGGCGGTGTTGAAGCGCAGGGCCTCGAGGTCCTCCGTCACCTTCTTGAGGGTGGCGTGGAGCTTCCCGTAGAGCTCCCGGTCGGCCCCCTCCAGCGCCTCTTTCTGGAACCTACCCGAGATCTTCTCCAGCTCGGAGCGGTCCTCGGCCACCCGCCTATAGATCCGGTTCAGGAAACGCCAGGCCCCCTGGACCCCCTCCTCGGTCCAGACCATCTCGTTCTCGGGAGGGGCGGCGAAGAGGATGGTGATGCGGGCGATGTCGGCCCCCTCCTCCTTCACGAAGGGCCCCACCATGACCCCGTTGCCCTTGGACTTGCTCATCACCGCGGGCTTCCAGAGGTGCACGGTACCGTCCTCGTGGGGCCTGAGCTCGGCCCCCATCTTCTTCACGTCCTCCAGGGAAAGCTCCTTTTCCTGGACCTCCAGGCGAATGCGGGTGGGCTCGGGAAGGCGGACCCTCTGCCCCTCTACCTCCACAGGGCCGAAGTCCGTCCAGGCCAGGACCATGCCCTGGGTGAAGAGGCCCTTGAAGGGCTCCTCCACCTCCACCATCCCCAGGTCGTGGAGGAACTTGGTGAAGAAGCGGCTGTAGAGGAGGTGAAGCACGGCGTGCTCCACCCCGCCGATGTACTGGTCCACCGGCATCCAGAAGTTGGCCTTCCCGGGGTCAAAGGGGAGGCGGTCGTTATGGGGGTCGGTGTAGCGGAGGTAGTACCAGCTGCTGTCAAAGAAGGTGTCCATGGTGTCCGTGTCCCGCTTGGCGGGGCCGCCGCATTTGGGGCAGGTGGTCTCGTAGAACTCGGGGTGGGCCTCCAGGGGGCTTTTCCCCTTGGGCCGGATGTCCTCAATGTCCTTGAGGTCGGGGAGGAGGACGGGAAGCTCCTCCTCGGGGACGGGCACCACGCCGCAGGTGGGGCAGTGGACCATGGGGATGGGGGTGCCCCAGTAGCGCTGGCGGCTGATAAGCCAGTCCCGGAGGCGGTAGGTGACCCTGGCCTTCCCCAGGCCCTTTTCCTCCAGCCAGCGGGTGATCTGCCCCTTGGCCTCCTCGCTCATGAGGCCGTCAAAGGGCCCCGAGTTCACCAGAACGCCGGGCTCCTCGTAGGCCGCTTCCAGGGGCTCGGGAAGGGGTTCTCCCGGCCGCTCCACCACCTTCTTGATGGGGAGGCCGAACTTCTTGGCGAACTCGTAATCCCTCTGGTCGTGGGCGGGCACGGCCATGATGGCCCCGGTGCCGTAGCCAAAGAGGACGTAGTCGGCGGTGAAGATGGGGATTCTCTCCCCGGTGGCGGGGTTTATGGCGTAGGCCCCCAGGAAGACCCCGGTCTTCTCCCTCCCTTCGGCCTGGCGCTCAATCTCCGTCTTGCGCTTGGCGGCCTCCACGTAGGCCAGGACCTCCTCCCGCTTCTCGGGGGCGCAAAGCTCCAGGGTGAGGGGGTGCTCCGGGGCCAGGACCATGAAGGTGGCCCCGAAGAGGGTGTCGGGGCGGGTGGTGAAGACGGCGATCCTCTCCTCCCTCCCCTCCACGGGGAAGAGGATCTCCGCCCCCTCCGATCGGCCGATCCAGGCCCTCTGCATGGCCTTGACCTTCTCCGGCCAGTCCAGGCCCTCGAGGTCCTGCAAAAGCCGGTCGGCGTAGGCGGTGATGCGGAGGTACCACTGCGTGAGTTCCCGCTTCTCCACGGGGGTGTCCTCGTGCCGCCAGCACCGCCCTTCCACCACCTGCTCGTTGGCCAGGACCGTCTGGCACTTGGGGCACCAGTTGACCAGGCCCCCCGCCCGGTAAGCGAGGCCCTTCTCCCACATCTTGATGAAGATCCACTGGTTCCACCGGTAGTAGTCGGGCTCGCAGGTGGTGACCTCCCGGTCCCAGTCGTAGAGGATGCCCATGAGCTCCAGGCTCTCCTTGGCCTGGCGGATGTTCTGGTAGGTCCAGTCCCGGGGGTGGAGGCCGAACTTAAGCGCGGCGTTCTCCGCCGGAAGCCCGAAGGCGTCCCAGCCCATGGGGTGGAGGACCTCGTAGCCCTGGACCTTGCGGAAGCGGGCCAGGACGTCCCCCATGGTGTAGTTCTTCAGGTGGCCCATGTGCAGGTCCCCAGAGGGGTAGGGGAACATGACCAGGACGTACTGCTTCCCCCTCTTCCCGGGGACCTCCTTGGCCTTCATGAAGCCCTTCTCTTTCCAGAAACGTTGCCACTTGGGCTCTATGGCGTGGGGGTTGTACTTCTCCATCCTCGGCCTCCTCAAAAAAACCCTTCCCCTCCTCGGGAAGGGACGGCCAGGCCCCTCCCCACCCTCAGGGGGCTAGCCTGGCCCAGCGCATAGGACCATCATACCGCTAGGCCCTCAGGGCCCGGGCCACCACCGCCCCCAAAAGGAGGGCGTAGAGGACCAGGTAAAGGCCCAAAAGGGCCAGGACGAAGCCCGCCAGGGGGCCGTAGAGGAGCTCGTACTGGGAGCGGGGCAGGAGCCTGGGCAGAAGGAGGCGCACCCCCTCAAAGAGGAGGGTGGCCACCCCCGCCCCGGCGCTCACGGGGAGGAGGTCCCTGAAGCCCTTCATACCCCGGAAGAGGGCGTAGGTGAGGAGGAAAAGGAGAAAGGCGGCAAGAAGGGGTAAGAAGGCCTCAAGGGGGCCCAATAGGCTTCGCCACTCGGGGGGAAGGTAGCGCAGGAGAAACCCCAGGAAAAGCCCCAGGAGGGAAAGGAGGATGAGGGAGAGGGCCAGCAGGGGGGGCATGAGGAGGCCCAAAAGCCGGTGGCGGAAGCCAAAGGGGCGCCCGAAGACGAGGCCCAGGGCGTAGCTCAAGGCGGCGAAGAAGTTGCTCCCAGACCAAAGGAGGAGGAGGCCGCTTCCCAGGGTGAGGGGGAAGGCGCCTTTGGTGAGAAAGGAAAGCACCTCCCCCGCTAGCTCCGGGCGGGCGGGAAGGAGGGCCAGGGTGAGCTCCTCTAGGCCCTGGAAGACCTCGGCCCGGAGGGCGGGGTTCCCCGAGAGGAGCAGGCCGAAAACCCCCACCAGGAGGAGGAGAAGGGGCGTGAGGGAAAGGAGGGCGTAGTAAGCTAGGGCGGCGGCGAAGAAGGGGACGTGGGCCTCCTGGTAAATCCGGATGAGGTCCCTAAGCAAGGCCCTCCACCTCCTCCGCCCCCTTGGGGTCCCCGGCCTTTAGGAAGAGGCGGATGGCCGCCTCCTTGTGCCTTTTGGCCTCCTCCTCCTGGCCGAAGCGGAGGTGCCACTCCAAAAGGCCCCGGTGAGCGCAGGCCTGGGCCACGGGGTCTTTGGCGGCCTCGGCCTCGGCGAGGCTCTCCCGGAGGAAGGCCAGGCTTTCCCCCTTCTCCCCGAGGAGGAGCCAGGTGTAGCCCCGCTCGTAGAGGTTCACGGAGCGGGCCAGGGGGTCAGGGGGAAGGAAGCGGGCTTCCTCCTCAAAGACGGCGAGGGCCTCCTTTAGCCTACCCGCCATGCGGAGGACCATCCCCACATGGTGGAGCGCCCGGTGGCTCCCCGATTCCCGGTAGAGGGCCCGGTACAGGGCCAGGGCCTCCTCGTGCCTTCCCTGGAAGGCCAGGGCATACCCCAGGACGAAGCGGGCCTCAGGGGAAGGGTCTTGGGCGAGGAGCGCCTCGGCCTCCCCGTAGCGCCCCGCCTCTATAAGCCGCCAGGCCTCCGCCAGACCCTTCACGTCCGCTCCTGCCCCTCTCCAAGGGCCACCCACTTCAGGGTGGTGAGCTCCATAGGACCCATGGGCCCGTAGGCGTGGAGCTTGGAGGTGCTGATGCCGATCTCGGCCCCCAGGCCCAGCTCAAAGCCGTCGTTGAAGCGGGTGGAGGCGTTCCAGAGGACCAAGGAGGCGTCCACCTCCTCCAAAAAGCGCCAGGCTGCCCTGGGGTCTTCGGTGCAGATGGCCTCGGTGTGGCGGGAGCCATAGCGGGCGATGTGGTCCAGGGCCTCCTCCAGCCCCGAGACCACCTTGACCCGTAGGACGAGGTCCAGGTACTCCCGGTCCCACTCGTCCTCCCGGGCGGGGACCGCCTCCTTAAGGAGGGGAAGGGCCCTAGGGCAGGCCCTGAGCTCCACCCCTTTGGCCCTCATGGCCTCCTCCAGGAGGGGTAAGAAGGCCTCCGCCACCTTCTCGTGGACCAAGACGGCCTCGAGGGCGTTGCACACCGCGGGCCGCTGGGTCTTGCCGTTCACCGCCAGCCGCAGGGCCATGAAGAGGTCCGCCCCCTCGTCCACATAGAGGTGGTTGACCCCCTTAGCGTGGGCCAGGACGGGCACCCGGGCCTCCTTCTGCACCAGGCGGATGAGTTCCTCGCCGCCCCTGGGGATCAGGAGGTCCAAAAGCTCCAGGCGGCACATCTCCAGGATGGCCTCCCGGTCGGTGGTGGGCACCAGGGTCACCGCCTCCTCGGGAAGCCCCGCCTCCTTCAGGGCCTCGTGCCACAGGGCCACCAGGGCCCGGTTGGAGCGGAAGGCCTCTTTACCGCCCCTAAGGAGCATGGCGTTTCCCGCCTTGAGGGCCACGGCCACCGCCTCCACCGTGGCCCCGGGCCTGGCCTCGTAGATGAAGCCGATGAGGCCCAGGGGCACCCGCATCCTCCCCACCCTGAGGCCGTTGGGCCGCTTGGCAAGCCCCTCTATCCGGCCCAGGGGGTCGGGAAGGGAGGCCATCTGGCGAAGCCCCTCGGTGAGGGTCTTCAGGTCCTTCTCCTTCAGGGCCAACCGGTCCAGCTTGGCCCGGGAAAGCCCAGCCCTTTCCGCCTCTTCTAAGTCCTCCCGGTTCGCCCTCAGGACCTCTTCCCAGCGGCCCTCTAGAAGCTCCGCCATCCGCAAAAGGGCCAGGTCCCGCCTCCCCTTGGCGATCTCGGGAAGCCTCCTTTTCGCCCTTTCCGCCAGCTGCCAAAGGTTCACGCCCGTCATCCTTCCTCCTTCAGGGCCAGGTGGTCCCGGTGGACCACCTCCTCGGTGTAGCGGTAGCCCAGGACCTCCTCAATCTCCCCGCTCTTACGGCCCCTGATCCGGGCCACCTCTTCAGAAGCGTAGTTGGCCAGGCCCACGCCGACCTCCTCCCCGCTTTCCGTAAGGAGGCGGACCGCCTCCCCCCGGGAAAACCGCCCCCGCACCTCCTTGATGCCGGCGGGAAGGAGGCTCGCCCCCCGCTCCTTGAGGGCCTGGACCGCCCCCCGGTCCAGAACGAGCTCCCCTTTGGGGCGGAGGAGGCCGTAGAGCCAGGCCTTCTCCCCGCGGTAGCGCCTTCTGGCGTGGAAGTAGGTGCCTATGGGGGCTCCCTTCAGGGCCTCGAGGATGACCCCGGGCCGCCTGCCGGGGAGGAGGAGGGTGGGGATGCCCACCCGGCCCGCCAGCCTGGCGGCCAGGAGCTTGCTCCGCATCCCCCCGCTGCCCAGGGGGTTCCCGCCCCCGGCGTGGGCCAGGACCTTCTCCACGTCCTCCACCTCGAGGATGGCCCTGGCCCCGGGGTTCAGCTTGGGGTCCTCCTCGTAGAGGGCGTCCACATCGGAAAGGAGGAGGAGAAGCTCCGCCTCCACCAAAGCGGCCACCCGGGCGGAGAGCTGGTCGTTGTCCCCGAAGCGGATCTCGTGAAAGGCCACGGTGTCGTTCTCGTTGATGATGGGGACCACCCCCAGGTCCAGAAGGGCCCTAAGGGTGGCCTTGGCGTTCAGGTAGCGCTCCCTGGCGGAGAGGTCCTCGGCGGTGAGCAGGACCTGGGCCACGTGGAGGCCCAGGGAGGCAAAGGCCTGCCGCCAGGCGGCCATAAGGAGGGGCTGGCCGATGGCAGCCAGGGCCTGCTTCTTGGGCATGTCCTTGGGCCTGGGGAGGCCCATGAGGGCCATGCCCGCCGCCACCGCCCCCGAGGAGACCAGAACCACCTCCCGCCCCTCCTGGCGCAAAAGGGCCACCTGGCGGGCGATCTCCCCCATGACGTCCGGGTCCAGCCCCCCCTCCCCGGCCAGGACGGCGCTCCCCACCTTCACCACCAGGCGTTTCGCGGAAAGCCCCGGCCGCATTAAGGCCCAGGATAGCACCTCTCATCCCCTTTCCCTCAGGGCCTGCTAAGGTCAGAGGGATGGGCTTCCCTGCGGCCCTCTTTCTGGTTCTGGCTCTGCTCCTCGGGGCGTGCTCCGGCCCCAGCGGCAACCACCCGCCCCAGATCGCCGCTTTTCAGGCCTCCCCCACCGACGGCGAAGCGCCCCTTACGGTGCGTTTCACCTGGACCGTCCAAGACCCCGATGGCGACGCGTTGCGCTGCGTCTTGAAGCCGGGAGATGGAGTCACACTTGTCCTAGACCCCTGCGGCACCTCCTACACCTACACCTACACGAACCCCAACGATTACACTGCGCTTCTTCAGGTTTCTGACAGGAAGGGGGCCACAGCCCAAAAATCGGCCCTCGTTCGGGTTCGCGCCAAGAAAGACTTCACCATCAGCCTCAACCCCACCAGCCTCACCGTCCAGCAGGGGTCTAGCGGCACCACCACCCTTACCCTCACCCCGCAGAACGGCTTCACCGGGACGGTGAGCCTGGCCCTGGTGGGGGCGCCCACCGGCGTCACCCTCTCCCCCACCAGCGTCAACGTGACCGGGTCCGGCTCCGTGAACCAGACCCTCACCGTCAGCGTGGGTAGCAGCGTGGCCACAGGCACCTACAGCCTCCAGGTCCAGGCCGCAAGCGGGAGCCTCACCAAGACGGCTCCCCTTACCCTCGAGGTCCGCACCTCCTCCACCGCCAACCTCCGCATCCTCAAAGCGGAGTGGGGGCAGACGGTCCTCAAGGAAAACCTGCGCCTGGTGGCAGGGAAGGAAGCCCTCCTCAGGGTCCACCTGGTGGCCGCCCCCTCCGCCCTCTCCCTGAGCCAACCCCTGGCGGGAGCCGTCTATCAAGGAAGCGCCTTCGTGGGCAACCTGAGCTTCACCTGCCCCAACCCCGTCCCCACCTCCACCGTCCAGGGCGACCTGGCCACCACCTGCAACGCCACCTTACCCGGGAACTGGGTGGCCTCCGGCCTCAGGGTGGAGGTCCGGGCCGACCCCCACAACCAGGTGGCCGAAAGCGACGAAAGCGACAACGCCCTCACCCTGAGCCCCCCCGTGGGTGCGGGCACCATCCTGCACCTCACCGTGGTGCCGGTGGTGCACCAGGGGCAGACCGCCTCCATCCCCAACTTCGCCCAGACCCTCTGGCGCATCTGGCCCCTCCAGAACATCTCCTCCACCACCCGGGCCCCTTACACCTTCTCCGACACCCTCAGTCCCAGCGATGGCAACAGCTGGAGCCGGCTTTTGGATGAAATCCGGCTCCTACGCCAGGCGGACGGCAGCGGGCGCTACTACTACGGCTTCGTGCGGGTCACCTACACCTCCGGCATCGCCGGGATCGGCTACATCGGCCATCCCGTGGCCGCGGGGTGGGATCACGCGGGGAGCGCCCCCGCCGTCATGGCCCATGAACTCGGGCACAACTTTGGCCGCGCCCACGCCCCTTGCGGCACCAGCGGGGACCCCAACTACCCCTACCCGGACGGGAAAATCGGTACCTGGGGCTACGACCTGGCCAGCGGCACCCTGAAGGACCCGGACCAGTACTACGACCTTATGAGCTACTGCGGCCCTCCGTGGGTCTCCGACTACAGCTACCAAGGGGCCCAAAGCTTCCTGGAGAACAACCCTCCCAGACCCCAGTCCCTCCCAGAAGAAGGCCTCCTCTTCTCAGGGCGCATCCGGGGGGATGAGGTGGTCTTCAACCCGCCCCTGAGGCTGGCCGTGGCCCCGGAGGGGAAGCCTTCCCCCTACCGCCTCAGGGCCGATGGCGTGGAGGCGGAAGTGTACGTCTTGGAGGACTCCGAGGGCACCCTCCACTTCCAGGCCAGGCTCCCCCTAAGGGACTGGAGCCGCCTGGCCCTTTACAGGGAGGGGATTCTCCTCAAAGAGGTGGCGAGGGGGCTTGGACCCCAGGCGGAGCCCACCGCGGAGCTCAGGGAGGAAGGGGGCTTCGTCCGGGTGCGCTGGACGGGCTACCCTTACCTGTCCCTGATCCACGTGGCTCCCGAGGGAAACCGGACCACGCTGGGCCTCTGGCACAGGGGCGGAGAAGCCCGCTTTCCCACGGAAGGCCTCCCCCCAGGGGGGTGGTTTGAGGTCCAGCTTTCCCAGGGTCTAGGCGTCCTGACCTTCCTCTTCCCCCGATAGGAGAAAGCGCTCCTCCCGGTAAAGCACCCGCCCCTCACGGCGGAGGCGAACCAGAAGGGCGAAGAGAGAGGCCTTGGAGAGGCTCGGGTAAAAGGGCTTCAAAAGAGCGTGGAGCTCATCCAGAGAACGAGGCTCCCCTAGCAGGCGGAGCAAGTGAGCTTCTAGACGCTTTCCCCGCACGGGGTCGTGTCAAGATGTATGTGTAAGCGTTTGTGTACGGGGGGCATACCGCTCCTGAAGCATCTTCTCTAGCACCTCTTTCACGTCGCCAAAGCCCTTAAGCCTCCTCTCCGCCCACCTCCCTTCTTGCCTCTCCGACCCAAGATACGGGCTGACGCCCGTGACCCAGGTACAGGAGCTTGTAAACCGCCTCCTCGCTGGGAAACTTGTGGGCAAGATAGGCCTTCGGCCTGACCCCTCACCTTCGTCCCCCGCCGGATCTCCCGAATGAACCTCTCCATCAGGTTGGTGCTCCGCAAGTACGGCCAAAGCGCCTTGGGGTAGCCGTAGAACCGCAAAAAGGCCCCCGAGTCCCCAGCCCACAGGGCCACCACCCCCGGGTACC
>Ga0308405_1001856_pt1 | contig 10394 bp, 8 predicted proteins | sample HotsprSampleMS13_FD_203473 | JGI IMG/M metagenome (GOLD analysis project Ga0308405, IMG submission 203473) | Hot spring phototrophic mat microbial communities from Mushroom Spring, Yellowstone National Park, Wyoming, United States - 20060912_MS13 ...
TAACCGTCTACGGTGAGTTTCAGTGCTCTTCAGCGAGCCGAAAATTCCTCAATTGACGCCGGCGGCTCGGCGCTGCTGGCGACGTATAGTTTCAGTGCTCTTCAGCGAGCCGAAAATTCCTCAATCGCGCGATCCGTACCAACCCCCGTCGGCCGTGCCCGTTTCAGTGCTCTTCAGCGAGCCGAAAATTCCTCAATAGTCGCGTTCGGAGTGCATCATCACCTCTACTATTATTAGTTTCAGTGCTCTTCAGCGAGCCGAAAATTCCTCAATATGGCGATCTGATGGTCGGCGAGGTCGTGCTCTGCGGTTTCAGTGCTCTTCAGCGAGCCGAAAATTCCTCAATTCGTGTTGCGGTTCGCGTACGTGCAGGCGAATCGGCAGGTTTCAGTGCTCTTCAGCGAGCCGAAAATTCCTCAATGATGGTCGTGATGCTTTTAAGGTGCTTGAAGCGCGTGTTTCAGTGCTCTTCAGCGAGCCGAAAATTCCTCAATTCAAACCGCAACGTCTCAAGTTCGCAGCAGAAGCCATGTTTCAGTGCTCTTCAGCGAGCCGAAAATTCCTCAATCGAATGATTGACGCTTACACTTTTAAATTGGTGGAGTTTCAGTGCTCTTCAGCGAGCCGAAAATTCCTCAATGTAGTGTTGCACCAGCGCCCACTGACTCCCTACAGTCGTTTCAGTGCTCTTCAGCGAGCCGAAAATTCCTCAATCCAGCGCCACCGCAACCGGCGTGAGATAGGGGAGACCGTTTCAGTGCTCTTCAGCGAGCCGAAAATTCCTCAATTATCGAGCAGATGACGCGCAAGACGTTCGCTGCGCGTTTCAGTGCTCTTCAGCGAGCCGAAAATTCCTCAATCAAGTATCTGCAGCGCCCGATCAACTACGAGATGCGTTTCAGTGCTCTTCAGCGAGCCGAAAATTCCTCAATGCAGCAGCGTTGGTGCAACGACGCCCGCAACGAATGTTTCAGTGCTCTTCAGCGAGCCGAAAATTCCTCAATGATATGGCGTGGGATGGGTCGCTCGTTGGTGATTTAAGTTTCAGTGCTCTTCAGCGAGCCGAAAATTCCTCAATTAATCGGATAATATCCGTCACCAACACCTTTTCCGAGTTTCAGTGCTCTTCAGCGAGCCGAAAATTCCTCAATTCAAGCACCAGGTCGTAATACCGGTAGCCAATGACGTTTCAGTGCTCTTCAGCGAGCCGAAAATTCCTCAATTCAAGCACCAGGTCGTAATACCGGTAGCCAATGACGTTTCAGTGCTCTTCAGCGAGCCGAAAATTCCTCAATTCGGCATCAACGAGCGCGCGAGACGGTGGAGATACGAGTTTCAGTGCTCTTCAGCGAGCCGAAAATTCCTCAATCGTGCGTCGTCTCCCTGATGGGCGCGCCGTGTATAGGTTTCAGTGCTCTTCAGCGAGCCGAAAATTCCTCAATTGGGCGGCGATCAAAGATATTGCCGAGGCGTTGTGGAAGTTTCAGTGCTCTTCAGCGAGCCGAAAATTCCTCAATTGTACGTTTCACCGACCGCCGCGCTTTCATTGAGCAACGTTTCAGTGCTCTTCAGCGAGCCGAAAATTCCTCAATTGTCTATGACGATAACGCGGAAAAACCGATTCAATTTGTTTCAGTGCTCTTCAGCGAGCCGAAAATTCCTCAATGAAACTTGCAAATTCAGTACTGGTCTAACGTCATCGTTTCAGTGCTCTTCAGCGAGCCGAAAATTCCTCAATCTAGCCGAAAGTACAGTACTACGATCCCCTCCCAACCGTTTCAGTGCTCTTCAGCGAGCCGAAAATTCCTCAATTTCCCCGTCAGCACCAGATCGCGAGAGCCGGAAATCGTTTCAGTGCTCTTCAGCGAGCCGAAAATTCCTCAATTGCCAGTAGCGCCCAGCACCAGGATCGCCACACCCAGGTTTCAGTGCTCTTCAGCGAGCCGAAAATTCCTCAATGTTGCCGGTTGTGCTGGCTCGGCTCGCCGATACGTGGGTTTCAGTGCTCTTCAGCGAGCCGAAAATTCCTCAATATGGTTTCGGGATATTTCGGGTACGGTGTCGTATACGTTTCAGTGCTCTTCAGCGAGCCGAAAATTCCTCAATCAGACCGCACGCCAAGCCAGAACACCCTGTACACATTGTTTCAGTGCTCTTCAGCGAGCCGAAAATTCCTCAATGCCGGATGGCGACTCGTGGTATGCGACGAAAGGCGATTCAGTTTCAGTGCTCTTCAGCGAGCCGAAAATTCCTCAATGCCGGCAACGGGCGTGTGCGGCTCTGCGATTCGAATCCGTTTCAGTGCTCTTCAGCGAGCCGAAAATTCCTCAATCTCTCGCCATTGGCGTCACGCTCGGCACCCGCATGCTGTTTCAGTGCTCTTCAGCGAGCCGAAAATTCCTCAATTCGGTTGCTTGCTATCATCGCACGGCACCAGCAAGGTTTCAGTGCTCTTCAGCGAGCCGAAAATTCCTCAATGATTCCGGCGTTTTGATTACAGCGCCCGCAATCACGTTTCAGTGCTCTTCAGCGAGCCGAAAATTCCTCAATGTCTTCAAACAACTTGTGCACGTCAAAGCGGTCGGTTGTTTCAGTGCTCTTCAGCGAGCCGAAAATTCCTCAATGGGGTTATGTACATCGATCAGAGAGTTCCCCCCGGGTTTCAGTGCTCTTCAGCGAGCCGAAAATTCCTCAATTCACGCGCGTACACGCATTGCCAAATGCAAAACGTTGTTTCAGTGCTCTTCAGCGAGCCGAAAATTCCTCAATCTTTCGCCGCACCGGGCAGTGGGGTCGCCCCGAACGTTTCAGTGCTCTTCAGCGAGCCGAAAATTCCTCAATCTATGCTGTGAGCGTCGTATCCGTCCACTCAACAGTTGTTTCAGTGCTCTTCAGCGAGCCGAAAATTCCTCAATAATGCGGCTGGCGCGTCGAGGTCGCGTACTGGAACAAAGTTTCAGTGCTCTTCAGCGAGCCGAAAATTCCTCAATTCGTTGAACTGCTGGCGGGGCTGGTGGTGCAGTTTGAGTTTCAGTGCTCTTCAGCGAGCCGAAAATTCCTCAATCGTGCACCACAACGCGCCCGTCGCGCACCCGGTAAAAGTTTCAGTGCTCTTCAGCGAGCCGAAAATTCCTCAATTATACTCGCGTCCGAATCGGCGCGCGGTCGAAACGAGGTTTCAGTGCTCTTCAGCGAGCCGAAAATTCCTCAATGTGGACGCTGGCGAGGTAGCGGTGCGGGTTGACGTTGGTTTCAGTGCTCTTCAGCGAGCCGAAAATTCCTCAATCGTGATGTCGGGATGGGGCGCGGCGTCGCAGATAGTTTCAGTGCTCTTCAGCGAGCCGAAAATTCCTCAATTGAGACGTTGCGCAATGCAGCAGCGAGCGCATTCGCGCGTTTCAGTGCTCTTCAGCGAGCCGAAAATTCCTCAATTGTGGACGTTATCAGATACGGCGAGCGGGCGTACGAGTTTCAGTGCTCTTCAGCGAGCCGAAAATTCCTCAATCGTACTGCTGCTGCGTCAGCGAGGCAGAGCAGCGCGTTTCAGTGCTCTTCAGCGAGCCGAAAATTCCTCAATGAAGATTTCGGCGGCGTTGCAAGCCCGGCGCGTTCAGTTTCAGTGCTCTTCAGCGAGCCGAAAATTCCTCAATACTGGAACAGGGCGCTACAACTCTTGCCCAGGTGTGTTTCAGTGCTCTTCAGCGAGCCGAAAATTCCTCAATCGGTATGCGATAGCAATCGATGTTGACACGCATAGGTTTCAGTGCTCTTCAGCGAGCCGAAAATTCCTCAATTCTCCCAAACAGCAGACGGCACAGCGAGCGGATTAGTTTCAGTGCTCTTCAGCGAGCCGAAAATTCCTCAATCGCACGCGAATGGGTTTGAACAAACCCGCTTGAATGTTTCAGTGCTCTTCAGCGAGCCGAAAATTCCTCAATTCGAATTGAGCGAAGCAACGAATGCGTTCGCCACACCGTTTCAGTGCTCTTCAGCGAGCCGAAAATTCCTCAATCGGGTGCGTCCATCGGGCGCGTGCTGGACGATCGCCGTTTCAGTGCTCTTCAGCGAGCCGAAAATTCCTCAATACTGATTGCTCTAACCATCGCTTTTTGCGATTAACGTTTCAGTGCTCTTCAGCGAGCCGAAAATTCCTCAATTTATAATTACGCAAACATTCCACTGTGTACGGAAACGGTTTCAGTGCTCTTCAGCGAGCCGAAAATTCCTCAATCTTGAGATTGAGAGTGTACAACAAAACTGCTCAGAGGTTTCAGTGCTCTTCAGCGAGCCGAAAATTCCTCAATCTACCTACGACATCGAAGCATCAATACCGCTTCCGTTTCAGTGCTCTTCAGCGAGCCGAAAATTCCTCAATCGCGCCAAACGCCCATCGCGTACCGACGCCACGTATGTTTCAGTGCTCTTCAGCGAGCCGAAAATTCCTCAATCTGGGACAGCGCCAGAAATCACCACACCTGTACAGGTTTCAGTGCTCTTCAGCGAGCCGAAAATTCCTCAATCGAGCCCGTAACCTCGTCCTCCTCTCTGATTGTTGGTTTCAGTGCTCTTCAGCGAGCCGAAAATTCCTCAATCGAACGGATTGAAAATACTGGTGGCCGCCTGCATAAGTTTCAGTGCTCTTCAGCGAGCCGAAAATTCCTCAATCGTCACACCGATAGCAAGCGCAATCACAGACACGAAGTTTCAGTGCTCTTCAGCGAGCCGAAAATTCCTCAATTATTCCACTGTGTACGGAAAAGTTGCAAGAGTATCTGTTTCAGTGCTCTTCAGCGAGCCGAAAATTCCTCAATGCATTCAAAATGTCAGTCATCGACGGAGCGTTAAAAACGTTTCAGTGCTCTTCAGCGAGCCGAAAATTCCTCAATGCTCGTATGACAGCGGCAGAATGCTGATCGAAGCGTCGTTTCAGTGCTCTTCAGCGAGCCGAAAATTCCTCAATGATGCAGTACGTGATTGCGACTCTGTATGTACTCGTCGTTTCAGTGCTCTTCAGCGAGCCGAAAATTCCTCAATTGTGGTCTGCGTCTACACATCCCCATCGTTTCAGAGTTTCAGTGCTCTTCAGCGAGCCGAAAATTCCTCAATGCACGCCGACGATCACCCGCACCCCGACGCCGACCGGTTTCAGTGCTCTTCAGCGAGCCGAAAATTCCTCAATCGCGCGGATGCTCGGTCGGATCGTTAACCTGTTTTGTTTCAGTGCTCTTCAGCGAGCCGAAAATTCCTCAATGCTGTGAGAGTGCCGCGCTGATTGAGCACCAAGCGCGTTTCAGTGCTCTTCAGCGAGCCGAAAATTCCTCAATTACGGCTCTGCGCCGGCGCCCCGGCGCGTAGGGGGTAGTTTCAGTGCTCTTCAGCGAGCCGAAAATTCCTCAATCGCGGCGGCGGCCAGTGGATCGATCTGCTGCGTGTGATGTTTCAGTGCTCTTCAGCGAGCCGAAAATTCCTCAATTCGACGGCGGATCGATGTAGTAGCACACGAAATATCGGTTTCAGTGCTCTTCAGCGAGCCGAAAATTCCTCAATTGCGTGTAGATCGATGTCTTGCCCTGCAAAGACAAATGTTTCAGTGCTCTTCAGCGAGCCGAAAATTCCTCAATACAGGTCGTCACCGATCCGACGTGCGACCGGATGCAAGTTTCAGTGCTCTTCAGCGAGCCGAAAATTCCTCAATTCGTTTTGAATTACAATGCCGTGATCAGTACGCAGACAGTTTCAGTGCTCTTCAGCGAGCCGAAAATTCCTCAATAATCTAACCCGCTTCTCGTTCGCCCTGGTGCGTCCAGTTTCAGTGCTCTTCAGCGAGCCGAAAATTCCTCAATATTGACGTTACGCCGAACGAAGAGACACAATTCTAAGTTTCAGTGCTCTTCAGCGAGCCGAAAATTCCTCAATGCTACCAATCGCGCCGCTGCTCGTCATCCTCGCAGAGTTTCAGTGCTCTTCAGCGAGCCGAAAATTCCTCAATTCGGCGCGTAGGGGGTACGGGTGCCGCGTGAGTACGCGTTTCAGTGCTCTTCAGCGAGCCGAAAATTCCTCAATTCTCGGCGTTGCCTGCGTCGCTGCCTAGCGCTCCCCCGTTTCAGTGCTCTTCAGCGAGCCGAAAATTCCTCAATTCGACGCAGTACGCCACAATCGCTGTGCCCCCCTGGGGTTTCAGTGCTCTTCAGCGAGCCGAAAATTCCTCAATTTTCAACGTGGTATGCCCGCTCGCTCGCTCCTGCGTTTCAGTGCTCTTCAGCGAGCCGAAAATTCCTCAATTGGTGAACCCGACGTGCACGTCGTTGCGCCTCCCCTGTTTCAGTGCTCTTCAGCGAGCCGAAAATTCCTCAATACAGTGGAAGAAGCGACAACACACCATCCGCAATGGTTTCAGTGCTCTTCAGCGAGCCGAAAATTCCTCAATATTCCATGCTGGAGAATCTGGAGATCGGCACACTCGCCGTTTCAGTGCTCTTCAGCGAGCCGAAAATTCCTCAATATTGCTGATGCGGTTTGGTGATTGCAACGAGCATAGAGTTTCAGTGCTCTTCAGCGAGCCGAAAATTCCTCAATTTCCGAATACGTCGCCGCTCTTTCTGAGCGACTGCGGTTTCAGTGCTCTTCAGCGAGCCGAAAATTCCTCAATGCGTTGTTGCGGATGGTGTCACGTATCCTGCGTCGCTGTTTCAGTGCTCTTCAGCGAGCCGAAAATTCCTCAATTAAGCACAGCTTTGCGGCGCTTGGGCGTCCAGACAGTTTCAGTGCTCTTCAGCGAGCCGAAAATTCCTCAATCACCTCTGCTAACGCTTCGCCGACGATGCGTCGCAGTTTCAGTGCTCTTCAGCGAGCCGAAAATTCCTCAATTCATTTGTAGCGCTTGAGCGTCAAATACATCTTGTGTTTCAGTGCTCTTCAGCGAGCCGAAAATTCCTCAATCGGTCCGTGATCGTGCAAGCACGCGTCATGATATGCGTTTCAGTGCTCTTCAGCGAGCCGAAAATTCCTCAATCGCATCCAGACGCAGCGCAAATCGGTAGCGCTCCACGGTTTCAGTGCTCTTCAGCGAGCCGAAAATTCCTCAATTGCGTTGCTGCGTTCCATCTAGCGGCGTCTGCACATGTTTCAGTGCTCTTCAGCGAGCCGAAAATTCCTCAATCTCAGCGCCTCAAACCCCAGAGTCCAATGAATGGACAGTTTCAGTGCTCTTCAGCGAGCCGAAAATTCCTCAATTATACCCGCAACGCCCGCCTGTAACGAGCAGACGATGAGTTTCAGTGCTCTTCAGCGAGCCGAAAATTCCTCAATTGTGCACCGTCAAGAACACGGCACCGCAACTTGCGCGCTAGTTTCAGTGCTCTTCAGCGAGCCGAAAATTCCTCAATCCGTTAACCGCGCCGCTGCTCGCTCACGCTCGCAGAGTTTCAGTGCTCTTCAGCGAGCCGAAAATTCCTCAATCGTGTCAGGGTTCCTACGCGCCGCCCTCCGCCCTCGCGTTTCAGTGCTCTTCAGCGAGCCGAAAATTCCTCAATGTACAAGCGGGTTACAAGATCGCCGAAGTAGAACGTGTTTCAGTGCTCTTCAGCGAGCCGAAAATTCCTCAATTAAAAAAATCAACAATCGCTATTTCAAGCGTAACCCGTTTCAGTGCTCTTCAGCGAGCCGAAAATTCCTCAATCATATACTCCTTGTGTGCTGGTGTTAGTGTTGCTTCAGTTTCAGTGCTCTTCAGCGAGCCGAAAATTCCTCAATCCAGTAACGCACGGCACGGACGATGTCTCCAGAGTTTCAGTGCTCTTCAGCGAGCCGAAAATTCCTCAATGCGCGCGCGCGGTACGGGTATCGGGATGATGAGGCAGTTTCAGTGCTCTTCAGCGAGCCGAAAATTCCTCAATGGCGTTGCCCCACCCCCTGCCTGGGACCACTCCCCTGTTTCAGTGCTCTTCAGCGAGCCGAAAATTCCTCAATGGATCGCGCGTTGCGCTGGGGAGCGCGGTCCAGGTGTTTCAGTGCTCTTCAGCGAGCCGAAAATTCCTCAATTGTGAGGTGAGCGGTGCAGGAGATCAGTATCGCGCGTTTCAGTGCTCTTCAGCGAGCCGAAAATTCCTCAATCGGTCCGTGATCGTGCAAGCACGCGTCATGATATGCGTTTCAGTGCTCTTCAGCGAGCCGAAAATTCCTCAATTATCCGCGCGTCTACACGCACGATTTCGGCTTCGTGCGTTTCAGTGCTCTTCAGCGAGCCGAAAATTCCTCAATTCAACCACGAGCGCAGCATGACGTACGCCACCGCGAGTTTCAGTGCTCTTCAGCGAGCCGAAAATTCCTCAATATCGCGTCTGCTATTCCGTTGAGGCGGCGGATGCGCAGTTTCAGTGCTCTTCAGCGAGCCGAAAATTCCTCAATCGGTCGTCATATCATACGGCGGCGGCGTGCAGAGCAGTTTCAGTGCTCTTCAGCGAGCCGAAAATTCCTCAATCGGGAGTGGCTGCGTGGTGTGTATGGGCGTGACATCAGTTTCAGTGCTCTTCAGCGAGCCGAAAATTCCTCAATCCTTATTTGTTGTTGCATGAGTTGTTGCATGAGAAGTATGTTTCAGTGCTCTTCAGCGAGCCGAAAATTCCTCAATACGCGCGGGCTATAACGAACAGTTATATTCAGTTGGTTTCAGTGCTCTTCAGCGAGCCGAAAATTCCTCAATGAGCCAGTGCGCCTGAAATAGAACACATTGACGAACGTTTCAGTGCTCTTCAGCGAGCCGAAAATTCCTCAATCAACAATGACATTATGGCGATGCGGCGCATGTTCGAAGTTTCAGTGCTCTTCAGCGAGCCGAAAATTCCTCAATTCAAGGGCCGCCGCCGCTTTGACTCGTTCGGCTTCAGTTTCAGTGCTCTTCAGCGAGCCGAAAATTCCTCAATTCTGGAGCGCGTGGCGCGTGTTCAGGTCGTTGAGCTGGTTTCAGTGCTCTTCAGCGAGCCGAAAATTCCTCAATGTCCGGTCAGTACCACGGCCCGGGCGTCTACTCGTACGTTTCAGTGCTCTTCAGCGAGCCGAAAATTCCTCAATCGCGGCGGGAACAAGGCAGTTGTTCTCCGTTCTACCAGTTTCAGTGCTCTTCAGCGAGCCGAAAATTCCTCAATTGGTCTCTCGCTTCTTCAACAGGGTCCGGCGCGCTGAGTTTCAGTGCTCTTCAGCGAGCCGAAAATTCCTCAATTCAACCGGTCCCTAACGTTGCCAGGTTCGCTGTAGTGAGTTTCAGTGCTCTTCAGCGAGCCGAAAATTCCTCAATTTCGTGCCTGCTAGCCCGCCAGTCTCAAACCGCGCGTTTCAGTGCTCTTCAGCGAGCCGAAAATTCCTCAATCGCCGTCTCTGGGCACGTCCGCGTCCGTGCACGGACGTTTCAGTGCTCTTCAGCGAGCCGAAAATTCCTCAATTCGCTGTCGCGCATACCGGACGTCGGCGGCGCTGATGTTTCAGTGCTCTTCAGCGAGCCGAAAATTCCTCAATCGAGCGCGCCGAGTGCGCCGACGACGGGATGCACGTCGTTTCAGTGCTCTTCAGCGAGCCGAAAATTCCTCAATTTGGTAGATGCCCGGTATACATCCAAGACCTGTAGCGTTTCAGTGCTCTTCAGCGAGCCGAAAATTCCTCAATTATGATTGCCGTCTGTGCAAACGGCACGTCCTGCTGTTTCAGTGCTCTTCAGCGAGCCGAAAATTCCTCAATAGTTGTAACACGGTAGCAGCACAAGTGTTCTAATGGTTTCAGTGCTCTTCAGCGAGCCGAAAATTCCTCAATGGTGTTGAGCGAAGCAACGAATGCGTTCGCCACACCGTTTCAGTGCTCTTCAGCGAGCCGAAAATTCCTCAATTCCGCCGAAAGCGACGGAGACAGAAAATATTCCTGAGGTTTCAGTGCTCTTCAGCGAGCCGAAAATTCCTCAATCTCCGACGCGCTGGTGAACGCGCTCGCGCATCCCGACGTTTCAGTGCTCTTCAGCGAGCCGAAAATTCCTCAATCGCTATCGCGCAATTGGCTGGCTATAGCGGACTGGGTTTCAGTGCTCTTCAGCGAGCCGAAAATTCCTCAATCGTCCGATCAACGGCATGCGGGGGCGTGTCTGGCGCGTTTCAGTGCTCTTCAGCGAGCCGAAAATTCCTCAATGTTGAAAACACGTGACACCACCACGTGCTCCCAACCTTGTTTCAGTGCTCTTCAGCGAGCCGAAAATTCCTCAATTTGAAAACACGTGACACCACCACGTGCTCCCAACCTTGTTTCAGTGCTCTTCAGCGAGCCGAAAATTCCTCAATCCCATCCGGCGTCCAGGATGCTTTTCGCCAGATGCCGTTTCAGTGCTCTTCAGCGAGCCGAAAATTCCTCAATCTCGA
>Ga0308405_1001860_pt1 | contig 10382 bp, 10 predicted proteins | sample HotsprSampleMS13_FD_203473 | JGI IMG/M metagenome (GOLD analysis project Ga0308405, IMG submission 203473) | Hot spring phototrophic mat microbial communities from Mushroom Spring, Yellowstone National Park, Wyoming, United States - 20060912_MS13 ...
CGGCCTTTCCCCCGCTCGCGACGTCGAGGAACGCCCCCCAGGGCGCGCGCAGGAACGAGGCGCGGTCGGCCCGTCGCGTGAGCTGGCGCCCGTCGTGCGGGGCGCGCAGGACCGGCTCGGCCCCAGGGCACGCCGCTCTCGGCGATGGCGCCGATCGCGGGTTCCGTCGCATCCGGGTTGCGAGCGGCGAGGACGGCCCGAACCTCGCGGGCGGCCGCCTCGTCCTGGGCGCGCGCGGGGGGCCTTCTGCGAGCGCGGCGCTCGAGCTGGAGCAGGAGGAGGAAGCGCATGGGGCAGGCCCGACGACGGCTCGGGACGCAGGGCTGCCGCCAGCTCGGTCGAACGAGCGCAGCTCAGCTGACGGCGCATTCGCGGGTCTCGACGTTCAAGTTGCCGCAGGGCATCGGCGCCCGCCGATCGGCGATCGGGTCCTTCGAGCCCTCGAGACGGTCGGGCCACGCGTCGCCGACGACGAGGCCGGGCGTCTACCAGACGACACCGAACAAAGTCTCGGCCCCGATCTCGTCGATCAGCACCGGTTTGGTGATGTGGTGGTTCGGCATCATGGCCGAATAGCCGCCCGACAGGTTCGGCACCGCGACGCCGATCATCGCATCGATCACCGCGTCCGGGTCGGTCGTGCCGGCCTTCTCGACCGCCTTCACCCACATGTTGAAGCCGATGTAGTGCGCCTCCATCGGGTCGTTCGTCACGCGTTTCGGGTTCTTGATGAAGGCGTGCCACTTCGCGATGAACTCCCTGTTCTCCGGGGTGTCGACACTCATGAAGTAGTTCCAGGCGGCGAGGTGGCCGACCAGCGGCCCGGTGTCGAGCCCGGCCAGCTCCTCCTCGCCGACCGAGAAGGCGACGACCGGGATATCGGTCGCCTTGATGCCCTGGTTGGCGAGCTCCTTGTAGAACGGCACGTTGGCGTCGCCGTTGATGGTCGAGACCACCGCCGTCTTCTTGCCTGCCGAGCCGAACTTCTTGATGTCGGCCACGATGTTCTGCCAATCGCTGTGGCCGAACGGGGTGTAGTTGATCATGATGTCCTCGGGCTTCACGCCCTTGGACTTGAGATAGGCTTCGAGGATCTTATTGGTCGTGCGCGGGTAGACGTAGTCGGTGCCGGCCAGCACCCAGCGCTCGACCTTCTCCTGTTGCATGAGATAGTCGACCGCCGGGATCGCCTGCTGGTTCGGCGCCGCCCCGGTGTAGAAGACGTTGCGGCTCGATTCCTCGCCCTCGTACTGCACCGGATAGAAGAGGATCCCGTTGAGCTCCTCGAACACCGGCAGCACCGACTTGCGGCTCACCGAGGTCCAGCAGCCGAACACGGCTGCGACCTTGTCCCTGGCGAGGAGCTCGCGCGCCTTCTCGGCGAAGAGGGGCCAGTTCGAGGCCGGATCGACGACCACGGGCTCGAGCTTCTTGCCGAGGAGCCCGCCCTTCTTGTTCTGCTCCTCGATCAGCATGAGCATGACGTCCTTCAAGGTCGTCTCGCTGATCGCCATGGTGCCGGAGAGCGAATGGAGGATGCCGACCTTGATCGTGTCGGCGGCGGCGAGCGGACCCGCCCAAAGCGCGAGGGCGGCGGCGCCGGCCAACAGCCAGCGGCGAGAGAGCGCGATCCCGTTCATGCCTCGATGCCTCCACCAGGCCTGCTGCGAGGCAGGGGTCGCACGGAGCCAAGCAAGCAACGTGCCACCGCTCTCGGCGGTTGGTTCGCGCCCCGCGCCCTCACGTCTGCTCGCAGAAGGTGCAGCCGGCCCGAATGACGGGGCGTCGCGCCCGATTTTTGTGCAGGCCATCGGTCTTGACCGCCGGGCGCCGGTCGGCGAGGGAGACGTCATGATCGGAACCGCCGAGCGCCTGGCCGAACGGATCCGCGACGGGCGTGTTCGCCTCGGCGTGATCGGGCTCGGCTATGTGGGCCTGCCCCTGGCGCTCACCGCCGCCCGCTCCGGCCTCGGGGTCCTGGGCTTCGACATCGACCGGCCCAAGGTGGAGGGGCTCAACGAGGGGCGCTCACCACTCGCCCACATCGGCGATTCGGCGGTGGCCGCCGCGCGGGCGAGCGGGCGTTTCACCGCCACGGCCGATTTCGCCCGGCTCGCCGAAGTCGACGCGATCGCGATCTGCGTGCCGACCCCGCTCGGCGCCCATCGCGAGCCCGACCTCCGCTACGTCGAGGCGACCGCCCGGCAGATCGCCACGACGCTGCGCGCGGGCCAGCTCGTCGTGCTCGAATCGACCACCTGGCCGGGCACGACCCGCGAGGTCGTCAAGCCGATCCTGGAAGCCACCGGCTTGCGCTCGGGTGAGGATTTCTTCTTGGCCTTCAGCCCCGAGCGCGAGGACCCGGGCAACCGCGACTTCACGACCGCACGCATCCCCAAGCTCGTGGGTGGTGACGGGGAGCGGGCGCGCGATCTGGCGGCCGCCCTCTACGCTCGTTTCGTCGAGAAGGTGGTCCCGGTCGAATCCTGCGAGGTGGCCGAGGCCGCCAAGCTCACCGAGAACATCTTCCGGGCGGTCAACATCGCCCTCGTCAACGAGCTCAAGCTCGTGTTCACGGCGATGGGCATCGACGTCCACCGGGTCATCGACGCGGCCGCGACCAAGCCGTTCGGCTTCATGCCCTTCCGCCCGGGCCCCGGGCTCGGCGGCCACTGCATCCCGATCGACCCCTTCTATCTCACCTGGAAAGCGCACGAGGTGGGGGTGCATACTCGCTTCGTCGAGCTCGCGGGCGAGATCAACGCCGCGATGCCGCGCTGGGTGGTCGAGCGGCTCGCCGAAGCGGTCGACCGGCGGTTCGGCAAAGGGCTTTCGGCCTCGCGGATCCTGCTCTTGGGCGTGGCCTACAAGAAGAACGTCGACGACGTACGCGAGAGCCCGGCCTTCACGATCTGGGAGCTGCTCGAAGCGCGCGGTGCGACGGTCGCCTTCCACGACCCGCACGTCCCGGTCGTCCCGCCGACCCGCGAGCATTCGGCCCTCGCCGGGCGACGGTCCTTGCCGCTCGATCCCGCGACCCTCGAGGGCTTCGATGCGGTGCTCGTGGTCACCGACCACGACGCCATCGACTGGCGGCTCGTCGCCGAGCACGCGCGCCTCGTGGTCGACACGCGCGACCGACTGGCGCGGGCCGCCAACGTCGTGCCGGCTTGAGAGCGACACAACTTTCGATCGTTCTTGCTTTGGCGCATTCAGCCATTTAGTTGGGATCACGATCGACAGGGAATCGAGCGATGTTCGGGCTTTCGAGCCGGCGGGTCCTGGTGACCGGCGGCGCGGGCTTCCTCGGCAGCTTCCTGTGCGAGCGCCTGCTGGCCCAGGGCCACGAGGTGCTCTGCGTCGACAATTTCTTCACCGGGCGGCGGCGCAACATCGCCCATCTCTTGGGCCATCCGGGCTTCGAGCTGCTGCGGCACGACATCACTTTCCCTCTCTACGTCGAAGTCGACGAGATCTACAATTTGGCCTGCCCGGCTTCACCCATCCATTACCAGTTCGACCCGGTGCAGACGACCAAGACCTCGGTGCACGGGGCGATCAACATGCTCGGCCTCGCCAAGCGGGTGAAAGCCAAGATCCTGCAAGCGAGCACGAGCGAGGTCTACGGTGATCCGACGCAACATCCCCAACGCGAGGACTATTGGGGCAACGTCAACCCGATCGGCCCGCGCGCTTGTTACGACGAGGGCAAGCGCTGCGCCGAGACGTTGTTCTTCGATTACTGGCGGCAGCACAAGCTCCGGATCAAAGTCGCGCGGATCTTCAACACCTACGGCCCGCGGATGCACCCGAACGACGGCCGGGTGGTCTCGAACTTCATCGTCCAGGCCTTGCTGAACCGGCCGATCACGGTCTACGGCGACGGCAGCCAGACCCGCTCCTTCTGCTACGTCGACGATCTGATCGAGGGGCTCTTGCGCCTGATGGCGACCGAGGATTCGCTGACCGGGCCGATCAACCTCGGCAACCCGGCCGAGTTCACGATCCTCGAGCTCGCCCGGAAGGTGATCGACAAGACCGGCTCGCGTTCGCGGATCGAGTTCCGGCCGCTGCCGGAGAACGACCCGGCCCAACGCCAGCCGGACATAGGCCGCGCCCGCGAGCTCTTGGGCTGGCAGCCGACCGTGCCGCTCGACGAGGGGCTCGTCCGCACGATCGCCTATTTCGACGAGCTCCTGCGGGAAGACCCGAAGGCGGCGCAGCGCCTCGGCGGCGAGGGCTGAGGGGCCGGGAGGCGCACCCGTGAGCCGCGGTGCAGTGCTCGTCACGGGTGGTGCCGGCTATGTCGGCAGCCACGCCTGCAAGGCCTTGGCGCGCGCCGGGTTCACCCCGGTGACCTTCGACAATTTCTCGACCGGCAATCGCTGGGCGGTGCGCTTCGGCCCGCTCGAGCCGGGCGACATCCTCGACCTCGCGGCCCTGCACCTCGCCTTCAAGCGGCACCGGCCGATCGCCGTGATGCATTTCGCCGGCGCGGCGCTGGTCGGCGAATCGATGCGCGAGCCCGCCTTCTATTGGCGGCAGAACCTCACGGGCACCTTGAACTTGGTGGAAGCCTGCCGGGTCCACGAGGTGGGTGCTTTCGTCTTCTCCTCGACCTGCGCGGTCTACGGCACGCCCGAACGGGTGCCGATCGACGAAGAGGCGCCCAAAGCGCCGATCAACCCCTACGGCGCTTCCAAGCTCGCAGCCGAGCGACTCCTGGCCGATGCGGCCATGGCCTACGGCTTGCGCTTCGCGGCGCTGCGCTACTTCAACGCCGCGGGCGCCGATCCCGAGGGCGAGATCGGCGAGCACCGGCCGGTCGAGACCCATCTGATCCCGTTGCTGCTCGATGCGGTCCTCGGCCTGCGGCCGCCGCTGCAGGTCTTGGGCACCGATTATCCGACCCCCGACGGGACGGCGATCCGCGATTATGTCCACGTGGCCGATCTCGCCGTGGCGCACGTCCGGGCCCTCGAGCATCTCCTGGCCGGCGGCGACTCGCTCGTCTGCAATCTCGGCACGGGCGAGGGTCATTCGGTGCGCCAGGTGATCGAGGCGGCCGAGCGGATCACCGGCCGGCCGGTGCCGCGGGTCGAAGCACCGCGTCGCCCGGGCGACCCGCCCCGGCTCGTGGCCGATCCCGGCCTCGCCCGCGAACGCTTCCGCCTGCTCCCCTCGAACCTCGCGGGGCTCGAGCGGATCCTGGAGACCGCCTGGGCCTGGCACGCGCAACACCGCGCCCGCCGCCTCACCGGCGGCTGAGCTCGCCGCGTCGCGGATCGCCCCGCACCAACTTCGACGCGGTTTAGCTGGGCAGTCGCGCAATTAGGGGTTGCTCTCCGCTGGGGACTTTTTTTAGGATATGTCGCGGATGCTTTGACTACCTGGGGTTGCAACACGGCCCCGGGTCCGAGCCTGAGCGGAGGTCCCGCGGCGCGACGCCGCCGCGTGAAGAGGGGTCCGTGCAACCGTGAGCCTCAGCCGAAGCGAGGTGCGGACGCTCGGCGGCGGCGGAACCGGAGCCACCCGTCGAGCCGGTCCCCTTCTGACCCGCCCGGTGGTGGCCGGGCTGGTCCGAGCCGGCGACCTCCTCGTGGTGGTCGCGGCAGGGTTCGTCGCCGGGTGGTTGCGTTTCGGCGTTGGAGAGTCGGAGGCTCCCGATGTCCTGCGGCTCGTCCACCTCTCGGGCTCGCTGGTGGCTGCACTCGCCTTCGGCTCCGCGGCCGGCTACGCGTTCGAAGATCTCCGCGACCCGGGCCGGGCACTCGGGCGGTTGCTCCTCGCCTGGTCGGCGGCGATCGGGACGGTGCTCGTCGTTCTCGACGCCCTCAAGTCCGGCGAGGACGTGTCCCGCCTCTGGGTCGGCTACTGGTGGGGGGCAGGCGCGCTCGCGCTGATGGGGTTCAGGATCGCCGTCGGGCTGGCGATCGGCACCGCGCAGCGTCACGGTGCCTTGCGTCGCGCCGTGCTGGTGGTCGGCGGCCCGGGCGGCGCCCCCGACGGACGCCTCGCCTCGCGCCTGCTCGGGGAAGTCGGCGAGGAGATCCGGATCGTCGGCGAAACGCCCTTCCCGACCGGCAGGGCCGGCCCGCCGAACGGCCATCCGCTGCGCCGCTACCCCGAACTTGCCGCGCTCTTGCGCGAACGCCACGTCGACGAGGTCGTGATCGCCACCGACGGCGTCGCGGCCGAGGACGTCGCGGCGCTGGTCCGCTGGCTGCGGACGTTTCCGGTGGCGGCGAGCCTCGCCACCGAGGCGATCGGCGGCCGGCTCCCGGTCCTGGGGCTCGCGCGGATCGGCCGCACGCCGCTGCTGCGCGTGGTCGAGCGGCCGCTCGACGGCTGGCAGCGGGTCGTCAAGACCCTCGAGGACCGGATCCTCGGCAGCCTGTTCCTGCTGCTCGCCGCGCCACTGATGGCTGTGATCGCGGTTACCGTGAAGCTCACGTCGCCCGGTCCGGTGCTCTACCGCCAGCTCCGCCACGGCTTCAACCAGCAGCCTATCGAGGTCTTGAAGTTCCGCACCATGTACGCCGACTGCTGCGATCCGCCGGACGCCCGGGAGGTGCGCCAAGCCACCCGCGACGACCCGCGCGTGACGCCGGTCGGGCGGTTCCTCCGCCGGACGAGCCTCGACGAGCTGCCGCAGCTGATCAACGTCGTACGCGGCGAGATGAGCCTCGTGGGCCCGCGGCCGCACGCCCTCGCCCACAACGACGCTTACGCCGCCATGATCGACGACTATCTCGCCCGCCACCGTGTGAAGCCCGGGATAACCGGCTGGGCGCAGGTCAACGGCTGTCGCGGCGAGACCGCCACGCTCGAGGAGATGGAGCGGAGGATCCGCTTCGATCTCGAATATGTCGAGCGGTGGTCGTTGCTGTTCGATCTGCTCATCCTCGCACGAACGGTGCATCGCCTGCTCGACCACCGAAATGCCTGGTGATTGTTCGAGGGTCGCTCCATGCACATCTGCCACGTGACCGGCGCGCTTGCGGGCGGTCCGGCCACCAGCATCGGCTTGCTCTCGGCGCGACAAGCCGGTGCGGGGCACGAGGTGAGCCCGGTCTGTTCTTCGGTACGTGACGAGGTCTGGCCGTATCGCAAGCGATTCGATCATTTCCGGGCCGCGATTCCGTGGCGGGTCGGCCGATCGATCGGCCCGCGCGACCTCCCGGCCTTTTTCGAGCTGGTCCGGATCCTTCGCCGCCTCGCCCCGGACATCGTGCATCTTCACTGCTCGAAGGCGGGGGCGCTCGGCAGGCTGGCCGCTCGCACCGTCGGATTGCCCGCGGTCTACTCGCCGCGTGGCGTGGCTTTCGTTCGAACCGACCGGCTCCTCGATAGGGCGGTGTACCGGATGCTCGAAAGTTGCCTCGCTCGAGGCGGTGAACCCGTCGTCGCTGTTCGGAAAGCGAGGCAGAGCATCTTCGGACGGTCGCCCGCGCCGTCGAAGTGATCCCCAACGCCGTCGAGCTCGAGGCGATCGCCGAACTGGAGGCGCGCGAGCGCACGCCCGGCTCGCCGTTCGTCGTGGGGATCCTGGGGCTCGTCAAGGATCAGCGGCTCCCGACGCTCGTGCGCCGGATCTGCGAACGAGCGTGCCGAAGCTGGCGATGGCTCGGGTCGGCGACGGGCCGCTTCGGCACGTGTTGGAAGGCCTTCCGAACCTCGAGGTGACGGGCTGGCGCGAGCACCGCGACGCGTTGCGCCTGATTGCGACGGTCGATGCGGTCCTTCACGCCTCGCGCTGGGAGGGCATGCCGAACGCCCTCCTCGAGGCGATGGCGTTGGCCAAGCCCGTGGTGGTTTCCGATGTCGTCGGGACACGCGACGTCGTGGAAGACGGGGTCGACGCGTTGCTGGTGCGCGAAGTGTATGCGGCGGAGCCGTATTTGGCCGCCCTCGAGCGGCTCGCCCAGGATCCCGCGCTCCGGGACGCGCTCGGGGCCCGGGCCCGGGCGCGTGTATTCCGCGACCACGACGCGCGCGTCATCGCGGCACGGTGGGAGGCGGTCTACCGCCAAACTAGGGCTGATTTCGCTCGGGCCCGTTCAGCATCCGCTCGCCTGAGCAGTACTCACGCGAAGCGGCGAAACCAATGCGCACCGAATCATCCCTTGTCGTCCGGTCGGTAGCGAATGACCGTGGGAGCCGTTTCACGCACTGGCAGTGCCAGCGAGTCCCTCAGCCTGGCCCGCCTCGGGGGTGTCGCGGGGGCGAAGCTGCTCACGATGCTCCTGGGCGGCATCGTGCAACTCTTCGTTGCACGCGCACTGGGCCCACGCCAATTCGGTCTTTGTACCGCCGTGCTCGCGCTGGCGACCCCACTGGCTGCCGTATCGACGCTCGGGTTTCAGCAGACCGTGTTGCGCTTCGGGGCGCGCTCCGTGGCGTGCGGTGATCGGAGAGCTCTCGAGCGGATCGCGAAGCGAGCAGCGACGGTGGCTGTTCTTGTCGGCAGCTTCGTCGCTGCCGCATTCGTCCTCTTGGCGCCGCGTGATGCGGCCCCGGATGCGTCGCTGCTGTGGTTCCTGGGCGGCCTTCTCGTGCCGCTCGGAGCGTTGAGCCTCGTCCTCGGCTCGCTGCTCCGCGTCCTGGAGCGCCCGTTAGCGGCGATGCTTCCCGAGCCACTGTTGCGAGCCGCGACAATGACCTTCGTGCTGACTGCGGGCGTGATCTTCCCATTCGCTCCGAGTGCCGAGGATGTCATGCTCGCGAGCGTGACCGCTCTCGTTCTGACAGTTCTTTGGTCGTCCCGCGCTGCGGTGGGCGGGTTGGCCACGGTCGAGGATCGGTCCGCGACCACCGTCCAGAACCACGAATTCATTCGTGCCACGACGTACGCCTTCGTTCTACTGACGGCGAACGCTCTTGCGACGCGGAGCGTCGCAGCGGTCCTGGCCTGCGTTCTGGCACCGGAGGAATTTGGCCCGTACGCGCTCGCGTTGCGGTTCCCAGATCTGCTCGCCGTGCCGTGTTGGGGTGTGACCTTGATCGCCGCACCGCGCTTCGCCTCGCTCCAAGCGGCGGGTCGGAGAGAGGCGAATGCGGAGCTGCTCGGTCGTTCCCGGCTCGTGACGACCGCCTTTTCGGTCGGTCCAGTACTCATCACCACCGTTTTCGCCGAGCGTCTGCTTGGCTTGTTCGGCCCGAGCTACACGGTCGCCACCACCGTACTGCGGCTCTTCGCCCTCAAGGCCTTGGTCCTGGCGGCAATCGGTCCCACCCTCGCCGCACTGACCATGCTCGGCGGCGAGCGGACGGCTGCGCTCTGGATGACGCTGTTCGGCACCCTCGGTGTCGGCGCCTGTGGTCTCGCGGCAGCGCGCTGGGGAGCAGTCGGCGGCGCGGTCGCTCAGTCGTTGGTCGAGGTGGCGGTTGCCGTCGCATGCGGAAGGGCGGTGAGCCGCCACGCCAAACACCAGATCCCGCAAGAGGGGACTCCCGCACCGATGAGGCAAGCCGGATGATCGCGACGATCGACCACGCACCCTCCGGTCGTCCGCCCGGCGCGATTGCGGCCGCGGAGCACTACTATCGGGGAACGAGCGGTCGTCAGTATCACGCCCAGCGCGCGGGGGCGCGCTCCGAACGGTCCCAGGCCAACCGCGCAGACACGCTCCGGCCCTGGGTGGACGGCCTCGGGACCGTCGTGGACGTCGGCAGTGGCGACGGAGGCGTCCTGAGCCGGCTTGCGGTCGGTCGGCGGATCGGGGTCGAGGTCTCCGAGGACGCTGTGGCGGAAGCGATCCGCCGCGGCGTGTCGGTGGTGTCGTCCCTCGAGGCGCTCGGTTCTGAAATCGCCGATGCGGTTACGTTCTGCCACTCGCTCGAGCATTTGGCCTCACCCTGGAATGCCCTCCGCGAGGCCCACCGGGTGCTGCGTCCCGGCGGGCGGGTGGTTGTCCTCCCGCCCGCGGAACAGCCCTCGCATTCCGGTCAGCGGACTTGGCGCCCGAACCATGATCGGCATCTGTTCAGCTGGACGCCGTTGGGCATCGGGAATCTCCTTTTGGTCTGTGGTTTCGAGCTCGTCACCTCCCAACTCGGGCCGGCCGCGACGAGCTCTCGCTTTGTCCGCGCTCTCGGGCTCACTCCGCTCCTCCGGCGGTTGTTGATCGACTGGCGGGCTCGGCAGCTTGGGCAGAGAGAGATTCTCGCCGTGGCCGTGCGTCCCGCCAACGATCGTTCGCGGAGTTCGCCTGCCCCTGTGCTCGCGAACCAAGAAACCGATTGAAGGCAACACCGATGCGCGAGATCGAAGCTCGGACGATCGAGTGCCTGCTTTCTTCGATCGATCCGACTCGCCTCACACCCTGCCTAAACGTGGGATCGTCGACCCGCGGATTTCGTGCAGATTTGCAACCGCACAA
>Ga0308405_1001880_pt1 | contig 10320 bp, 8 predicted proteins | sample HotsprSampleMS13_FD_203473 | JGI IMG/M metagenome (GOLD analysis project Ga0308405, IMG submission 203473) | Hot spring phototrophic mat microbial communities from Mushroom Spring, Yellowstone National Park, Wyoming, United States - 20060912_MS13 ...
GGGTGTTTGGGGGGATGAAGACACGGCTGGGCGGGGCCTACCTTTGGGAGCGGAAGCCTTGGACGGCCATGGTGCGGGCGTTTTTGGAGCTCATCGCCTACGGCCTTAGGGTCCTTCTCTCCCTTCTGCCGCCGCCCCCTGGGTACAAGGCGATTTACTAGGCAAGCCCACGCCACCAACATGGCCTACATGTTCTCCGCCCAGATGACGGCCATGTACCTGAACGTGCGGGCCGGGTTTGTGAGCGCAAGCGCCTTGGTCTACGCCCCGGGCACCAATAGCGCCAACGCCGCCGGCTTCGCTACCGTGGGAGACCTCCTCAGCGAGGCCAGCGCGGAACTCGCCGCCCACCCCACGGCCTACAACGGCGACCCCTGGCGGAGCTACCAGGAGGCCCTGAAGAACGCCTTTGACTGGGCCAACAACAACCGCACTTTCGTTCAGCCCGGCCCCGAGGCCTGCCCCTTCGCAAGCCCCTACTGAGGGCTTTCCCCACCAAGCCCCCCTTTCCGGGGGGCTTCTTTTATGCTGGAGGCCGTGGACCTGGAGTCCTTCGCCCGGGAGCTTGCCCAGTGCCGCCTCTGCCCCAGGCTCGTGGCCTGGCGGGAAGGGGTGGCGGGGAAGAGGCGGGCCTTCCGGGAAGAGGCCTACTGGGCGAGGCCCGTGCCCGGCTTCGGGGACCCCAGGGCCAGGATCCTCCTCTTCGGCCTGGCTCCCGGGGCCCACGGCGCCAACCGCACCGGCCGCCCCTTCACCGGGGACGCCTCCGGGGCCTTTCTCTACCCCCTCCTCCACGAGGCCGGCCTCGCCAGCAAGCCCGAAAGCCTCCCCGGAGACGACCTGAGGCTCCATGGGGTCTACCTCACGGCCGCGGTGCGGTGCGCGCCGCCCGACAACCGGCCCACCCCCGAAGAGCTCAGGACCTGCGCCCGCTGGACGGAAGTTGAGCTTTCCCTCCTCCCTGAGCTTAGGGTCTTCCTGGCCCTGGGCCACATCGCCCACGAGGCCCTCCTCGCCCACTTGGGCCTCAGGAAGCGGGACTTCCCCTTCGCCCATGGCCGGGTCTACCCCCTGGAAGACGGGCGCTACCTGGTGGACAGCTACCACGTCTCCCGGCAGAACACCCAGACGGGGAGGCTAACCCGGGAGATGTTCCTCGAGGTCCTCATCCTGGCTAAGCGCCTCGCCGGGCTTTAAGCCAGGCCGTAAGCTCCCGGTAGGAGAGCGTGTTCAGGACCCTTTCCGGGCCGATCCAGGCCCGCTTGGCGGTCCCCACGGCCAGCTCCATGAAGCGGAGGTGGTCCAGCTGGTGGGCGTCGGTGGAGAGGCTGATCCAGAGACCCATCCCATAGGCCATGCGGGCCAGGTCGTCGGGGAGGTCCATGCGGTCGTAGTAGCCGTCAATCTCCACCGCCACCCCCCGCTCCAGGGCCTTCCGGAAGATGGCCTCCCAGTCCGCCTCTATGGGGGGCCTGCGGCCGATGAGCCTGGCGGTGGGGTGGGCCAGGACGTGGACAAAGGGGTTCTCCAGGGCCTTGAGAATGCGCCGGGTCTGGTCGGCCTTGGGGAGCTTGAACTGGGAGTGGATGGAAACGAGGACGATGTCCAGCTCCCTTAAGACCCAGTCCGGGTAGTCCAGGGAGCCGTCGGGCCGGATGTCCACCTCGGCCCCCGCCAGGAGGTAGGGAGGGCCGTGGGCCTCGTTGAAGCGGCGGATGGCCTCTATCCGCTTTAACGCCTCCTCCGCCGAAGGCCCCCCCGCCACCCGCACCGCCGGGGAGTGGTCGGTGACGGCCAGGTACTCGTAGCCCAGCTCCCTGGCCGCCTGCCAGAGCTCTTCCAGGGTGTTCTGGCCGTCGGAGTAGGTGGAGTGGACCTGGAGGTCCCCCTTTACCTGGGAAAGCTCCAGAAGCCGGGGAAGGGCCCCCCTCTGGGCCGCCTCAATCTCCCCGTGGTCCTCCCTCAAAGGCGGGGGGATGAAGGGCAGGCCCAGGGCGGCGTAGACCCCCTCCTCGGTCTCCCCGGCGATCCGCTCCTCGCCCCGGAAGACCCCGTACTCGGAAAGCTTCAGGCCCATCCCCTGGGCCAGGGCCCGGAGGCGGATGGAGTGCTCCTTGCTGCCCGTGAGGTACTGGAGGCCCGCCCCGTAGCTCTCCTCCGGCACCACCCGGAGGTCCACCTGGAGGCCGTTTTTTAGAAAGACCGTGGCCCGCTCCCTGCCCTTGGCGTAGACCTCCTTTACCCCGGGCAGGGCCACGAAGCCCGCCACCACCTTCTCCGGCTCGAGGCTCGCCACCAGGTAGTCCAGGTCCCCCACGGTGTCCTTGTAGCGGCGGGCGGAGCCGCAAAGCTCCGCCTTTTTTACCCCGGGGAGGGCCCGGATCTGTTCCAGGAGGTTTCGCGCCAGGGAAAGCACCGCCCCCAAAGGCCGCCGCTTGCTGGCCGCCTGGGCCAGGAGGAGGCCCTCCTTGATGCGCTCGGCCTTCTTGGCCCCGAAGCCCTTGAGCCTAAGGAGGTCCTCCCTCTCCAGAGCCTCCTTGAGCTTCTCCAGGGAGTCTATGCCCAAAGCCTCGTAGAGCCCTCGGGCGGTCTTGGGCCCCACCCCCGGGACCTCCATGACCTCGAGGACCCCTCTCGGCACCTTCTCGCTCAGCTCCTCGTGCTTCTTCACCTTCCCCGTGGAAAGGTACTCCAGAATCTTCTCCGCCAGGTCGGGGCCAATGCCGGGAAGCTCCAAGAGGGCCTCCTTGCCCTTCTTGGCCACCTCCTCTATGGGGGTGTCCAGATCGTAGAGGGTGCGGGCCGCCTGGTGGTAGGCCCGGGCCCGGAAGGGGTTGTCCCCCAGAAACTCGCTCATGAGCCCGATCTCCTCAAAAATCCGGGCCAGCTCCTGGTTTCTCATGGCCTCACTATACGCGTATACTGCTCCCAGCGCCCATGCCTAGGCCGGACCGTTTCCGCAAAGCTGTGGTGGAACTCCTGAAGGCCGAGGGGCGTCCCCTGCACTACACCGAGATCGGCCGTCGCCTCAAGGAGATGGGCCTCTGGGCCGAGGTGCGGGAACCGGAGAAGATCGCCAAGGTGCGCCTCTCCGCCCTGGCCCGCTGGACAAGAAGCCCGGTGGTGGCCCTGGGGGAGGGGCTTTACGCCCTCAGGGAAGAAGGCGGTACGAGGCCAGAACCTTGAGGTAGTTGGCCCGCTCAAAGGCGGCGGGCTCGGCCACCTTTTGGTAGCTCATCGCCCCCCGCATCTCCTCCACGCTCTCGTACCCTTTCTCCTCCATGAAGGCCTGGAGCTCCGAGAGCACGGTGCGGAAGTGGGATGGGCCCCTCTCCAGGATGGCGGAGGTCATCATCACCACCTGGGCCCCGGCTAGAATCCCTTTCACCGCTTCCTTTCCCGAATGCGCCCCTCCGGTGAGGGCCAGCTCCAGGCCCACCCGGCCGTAGAGCAGGGCGATCCAGTGGGTCCGCAAAAGGGCCTCGTAGGGCCGGGAGAGGCTCAGGGTGGGGACCACGGAGAGGGTTTCCAGGTCAAAGTCCGGCTGGTAGAAGCGGTTGAAGAGCACCAAAGCCTTGGCCCCCGTCCCCTCCACCCGCTTGGCGAAGTGGGCGAAGGCGGTGAAGGCGTGGCCCACCTTGACGGCCACGGGAATCCGGACGCTTTCCACCACCGCCCGGATGGTGTCCAGGTACATGCCCTCCACCTCAACCCCCGAGAGAGCGGGGTCGGTGGGGATGTAGTAGAGGTTGAGCTCCAGGGCGTCGGCCCCCGCCTCCTGCAAAAGCCTGGCGTACTCCACCCAGCCCCCCCGGCTCACCCCGTTCAGGCTGGCGATGATGGGGATGGAAACCCGCTCCTTGGCCCGGGAGAGGAGGTCCAGGTGCCGCTCCGGGGTGAGGCGGTACTCATGGGCCTTGGGGAAGTAAGAAAGGGCCTCGGCGTAGCTCTCGTGGCCGTAGTGGAGGTAGTGGTCCAAAGCCTCCTCTTCCCGGAGCACCTGTTCCTCAAAAAGGGAGTGCATGACGATGGCCGCCGCCCCCCCGTCCTCGAGGCGCAGGAAGCCGTCCAGCTTCTCCGTCAGGGGGGAGGCAGAGGCCACCAGAGGGTGCTCCAGCTTAAGCCCGAGGTATGTGGTCCTGAGATCCATGGCCTCCTCCTTAGACTACCGCAGGCCCTTTGGCCACCATCCGCTCCAGCCTTTCCCAGCGGGCCTTCACCGCCTCCTCCGCCATCTTCAGGAAGATGTCCGCCTCTTCGGGGTAGGTCTGGAGGAGGAGGCGGTAGCGGTTTTCCGCATAGAGGTACTCCTTAAGAGGGAGGGTGGGCGGCTTGGAGTCCAGGATTAACCCTTCCCCGGGCTTGTAGCGGAAGAGGGGCCAGTAGCCCGAGCGCTCCGCCATCTTCTGGTGGTCCATGCCCTTGGCCATGTCAATGCCGTGGGCGATGCAGTGGCTGTAGGCGATGATCAGGGCCGGTCCCTGGTGGGCCTCGGCCTCGAGGAAGGCCCGCAGGGTGTGGGCGTCGTTTGCCCCCATGGCGATCTGGGCCACGTAGACGTGCCCGTAGCTCATGGCCATGAAGGCCAGGTCCTTCTTGGGGGTGGGCTTGCCCGCCATGGCGAACTTGGCGATGGCCCCCAGGCCCGTGGCCTTGGAGGCCTGGCCCCCGGTGTTGGAGTAGACCTCGGTGTCCAGGACCAGAACCTTCACATTCGCCCCGCTGGCCAGGACGTGATCCAGCCCCCCATAGCCGATATCGTAGGCCCAGCCGTCCCCGCCCACAATCCAGACCGAGTGGGGAATGAGGGCGTCGGCCACCGCCAGGAGGTCCTTGGCCCGGGGGTCCTCTAACGAAGCAAGCCTTTCCCTCAGAAGGGCCACGTCCCGCCGCCTTTCCTCCAGTCCCTGGGGCCCCACCTCCTTAAGAAGCCTCGCCACCAAACCCTCCCCCAGGACCTCCCGGAACTCGGGGAGGAGCCTCCTGGCGTACTCCGCCTTCTTGTCCAGGGCCAGGCGCATGCCCAGGCCAAACTCGGCGTTGTCCTCAAAGAGGGAGTTGGCCCAGGCGGGGCCCCGGCCCTCCTTGTTCTTGGACCAGGGGGTGGTGGGGAGGTTCCCCCCGTAGATGGAGCTGCACCCGGTGGCGTTGGCCACGATGAGGCGGTCCCCGAAAAGCTGGGAGAGGAGGCGGAGGTAGGGGGTTTCCCCGCACCCCGCGCAGGCCCCGGGGAACTCAAAGAGGGGCTCTAAGAGCTGGACATCCTTCACGGTGTGGAGCTTGAGGCCCGCCCTGGGGGTTTCCGGCAGGGATAGGAAGAAGTCCCAGTGCCGGTTCAAAGCCTCCCGGACCTCGAGGCGGGGGGCCATGTTCAGGGCCTTGCGGCTGGGGTTGCGCTTGTCCTTGGCGGGGCAGGCCTCCACGCAGAGGGCGCACCCCGTGCAGTCCTCGGGGCTAATGGCGATGGTGAACTCCCCGGAAAGCTCCTTCCACATGGCCTTGCGGTGGGGGAAGCCCTCGGGAGCCCCCTGGAGGGCCTCCCCCGGCACCACCTTGGCCCGGATCACCGCATGGGGGCAGACCAGGACGCACTTCCCGCACTGGACGCAAACCTCGGGGTCCCATGCGGGCACGAACTCGGCGATGCCCCGCTTCTCGTACCGGGCGGTGCCCGTGGGGTAGGTGCCGTCTGGGGGGAAGAGGGAGACGGGGAGGCTATCCCCCAGGCCCAAGGCGATGGGCCCCAGCACCTCCCGCACGAAGGGGGGCGCCTCCCCCACCATGGGCGGGATCAGGCCCTTCTCCGAGGTAACGCGACCAGGGAGGGGAAGGGGTTCCACCGCCTCAAACCCCAGGTCCACCGCCTGGAAGTTCTTCTCCAAAACGCCTCTTCCCCGCCTACCGTAACTCTTCTCGATGCCCTTTTTGATGCGGGCTCTGGCCTCTTCCTCGGGAAGGACTCCAGAAAGCTTGAAGAAGGCCGCCTGCATGATGGTGTTGATGCGTCCCGGGAGGCCCACCCTTCGGGCCAGCTCGTAGGCGTTCACCACATAGACCTTGAGGTTTTTCCGGAGGATCTCCTCCTGCACGGGCTTGGGAAGCCGGTCCCAGACCTCCTCCTTGGGGTAGGGGGTGTTGATGAGGACCGTGGCCCCTTCCTCCGCCAGCTGGAGCATGGGGAGGCGCTCCAGGAAGCCCCACTGGTGGATGGCCACAAAGCTGGCCTTCTGAATCAGGTAGGGCTTCTGCAGGGGATTGGGCCCGAAGCGCAGGTGGCTCACCGTGCGGGAGCCCGACTTCTTGGAATCGTAGACGAAGTACCCCTGGGCGTGGAGGGGCGTCTCCTCGCCGATGATCTTGATGGTGTTCTTGTTGGCAGAGACCGTCCCATCGGCCCCTAGGGCGAAAAAGACCGCCCGCACCGAGGCGGGGTCCTCAAAGTCCACATCGGGGTAAGGGAGGCTCCTTTCCGTGAGGTCGTCCATGATGCCCACGGTGAAGCCGTGGCGGGGGCGTTCCTTTTTAAGCTCCTCAAAGACCCCCAGGGCCATGGCGGGGGTGAACTCCTTGGAGGAAAGCCCGTACCGCCCGCCCACCACCACGGGAAGGTCGCCTCCCCTGAGGGCCAAAGCGGCGGCCACCTCCTGGAAGAGGGGCTCCCCCACCGCCCCGGGCTCCTTGCCCCGGTCCAGCACCGCCACCTTTTTGGCGGTGGGGGGAAGGGCCTGGAGAAAGGCCTCTACGTGGAAGGGGCGGTAGAGCCGGATGCGGACCATCCCCACCCGCTCCCCCCGTTTGAGGAGGTGCTCCACCGCTTCCTCCACCGCAAAGGAGGCGGAGCCCATGACCACCACCACCCGCTCCGCCTCGGGGTGGCCGAAGTACTCGTAGGGCAGGTACCGCCTGCCGGTGATCTCGGCGAAGCGGTCCATCACCTCCTGGACCACCCCGGGCAGGCGGTCGTAGTAGGGGTTTATGGCCTCGCGGTTTTGGAAGTAGTGGTCGGGGTTTTGCGCCGTCCCCCGGATCACCGGGGCCTCGGGGGTGAGGGCCCGGCGGCGGAAGGCCTCGAGGGCCTCCCAAGGAAAGAGGGCTTTGAGCTCCCGGTCGGAAAGGGGGGTGATCTTCTGCACCTCGTGGGAGGTGCGGAAGCCGTCCATGGCGTGGAGGAAGGGCAGGCTGGTCTTAAGGGCCGAGAGGTGGGCGATGGCCGCCAGGTCCTGGGCCGCCTGCACGGAGTCGGAAACCAGGATGGCCCAGCCCGTGGGACGGACGGCGTAGAGGTCCTGGTGGTCGCCAAAGATGGAAAGGGCGTGGGTGGCGAGGGCCCGGGCCGCCACGTGGATCACCCCGGGAAAGGCCTGCCCGGCGATCTTGTACATGTCGGGGATCATGAGGAGGAGGCCCTGGCTGGCGGTGAAGGTGGTGGCCAAAGTCCCCTGCTGCAAGGCTCCGTGCAGGGCCCCCGCCGCTCCCCCCTCGGACTGCATCTCCACCACCTTGGGCACCAGGCCCAGGAGGTTGGGCTCCCCCTTGGCCGCCCACTCGTCGGAAAGCTCCGCCATGGGGCTGGAAGGGGTGATGGGGTAGATGGCGATGACCTCGGAGAGGCGGTAGGCCACCCGGGCCACCGCCTCGTTACCGTCCACGGTGATGGGGCGCATAGGCTTCACCTCTTCTCCACCCTACCCCCACCCCGAGGTGAGGAATGTCCCAGGGGGTAGAATGGGGGCATGCTGGGCCCTTTCCGCTATCCCCTCGCCCTCCTCTTCCTCCTCCTGGCCCTCTTCCTCGAGGCCTACCGGCCCCTTTTCCTCCTCCTCTCTGGCCTGGCCCTTCTTCTGGGAAGGCCCAGGTCCTGCCCCCGCCTTTGACGAAACCCCCCTGGGGACGAAGACTTAGGGGCGTGGATGCCTTAGAGAAGAACCTGGAGAAGCTGGCGGAGCTGGCCGTTAGGGTGGGGCTCAATCTGGAGGAGGGGCAGGAGGTCATCGCCACCGCCCCCATAGAGGCGGTGGACTTCGTGCGCCTCTTGGCGGAAAAGGCCTACGCCCAGGGGGCGAGCCTCTTCACCGTCCTCTACGGCGACAACGTCCTTTCCCGGAAGCGCCTCTCCCTGGCCCCTGAGGCGGGACTGGACCGGGCCCCCGCCTGGCTCTACGAGGGCATGGCCAAGGCCTTCCACGAGGGGGCGGCCCGCCTGGCGGTGAACGGCAACAACCCCAAGGCCTTAGAGGGCCTTCCCCCTGAGCGTATTGGCCGGGCGCAACAAGCCCAAAGCCGGGCCTACAAGCCCGCTCTTTCCGCCATCTCCCAGTTCGTCACCAACTGGACCATCGTCCCCTTCGCCCATCCAGGCTGGGCCAAGGCGGTCTTCCCCGGACTCCCGGAAGAGGAGGCGGTGGCGAGGCTCTGGCGGGCCATCTTCCAGGCCACCCGGGTGGAACAGGAGGACCCCGTGGCCGCCTGGGAGGCCCACAACCGCGCCCTGCACGAGAAGGTGGCCTTCCTGAACGAAAGGCGCTTTGACGCCCTCCACTTCCAGGGGCCCAGCACGGACCTCACCGTGGGCCTGGCCGAGGGGCACCTCTGGCAGGGTGGGGCCACCCCCACCAAGAAGGGGCGGCTTTGCAACCCCAACCTGCCCACGGAGGAGGTCTTCACCGCCCCCCACCGGGAGCGGGTGGAGGGGGTGGTGCGGGCGAGCCGCCCCCTGGCCCTTTCCGGCCAGCTGGTGGAGGGCATCTGGGCCCGTTTTGAGAAGGGCGTGGCCGTGGAGGTGGGCGCCGAGAAGGGCGAGGAGGTCCTCAAGAAGCTCCTGGAAACCGATGAGGGCGCGAGGCGCCTGGGGGAGGTGGCCCTGGTGCCCGCGGACAACCCTATCGCCAAGACTGGCCTCGTCTTCTTTGACACCCTCTTTGACGAGAACGCCGCCAGCCACATCGCCTTCGGCCAGGCCTACCAGGAGAACCTCGAGGGCCGCCCAAGCGGGGAGGAGTTCCAGAGGCGTGGGGGGAACGAGAGCATGGTCCACGTGGACTGGATGATCGGCTCCGAAGAGGTGGACGTGGACGGCCTCTACGAGGACGGCGCCCGGGTGCCCCTCATGCGGCGGGGACTTTGGGTCGTCTAAAGGCCCCAACGCCCACGGGGGCGGCCGGAAGGGGCCGCCCCCTTTTCGTCTTTTGGGGTGAGGGCGGGGGAAGCGCTTTTGTGCGAATATTCACGATTCTTCCCGCTCGTGCCTTATCTCTCCTATACAACCTCAAGGGCCTCCAGGAACATCCCAAGAAGGTCCTCCGGGGCCTCGAGGCCCACGGAAACCCGCACCAGGCCCGGCGTCACCCCCGCCTGGAGCCTCCCCTCCTCGGGGAGGCGGCTGTGGGTGGTGGTCCAGGGGTGAACGAGGAGGGTGCGGGCGTCCCCCAGGTTGGCGGCCTTGGGCAGGGGGATGGCCCTAAGGAAGCGGCTCGCCGCCTCCTGGCTCCCCAGGTCCAGGGTCAGCATGGGCCCGAAGGCGCTCAGGTACTTCCGAGCCCGCCCGTGGGCGGGGTCCCCCTCCAGCCCCGGGTAGCGGAGGGCCTTCACCTTGGGGTGGTCCCAAAGCTTTTCCGCCAAATAGGCCGCCGTCTCGCTCATCCGCCGCACCCGAAGGGCCACGGTCTCCAGGCCCTGGAAGAGGAGGTAGGCGTGGAAGGGGGAAAGGGCCATGCCCAGGAGGGAAAGGCCCAGGGTACGGACCCGCTCGGGGTAGCACCGCCCTCCCAGGGCCTCCCAGGGCACCTGGCCCCGGGGGTCCTTCTCCAGGAACTGGGGGTAGCGGGCCCACAGGGCCGTGTCCCGGGAGAGGATGGCCCCGCCCAGGACCGAGCCGTGGCCGCTAGCCCACTTGGTGAGGCTTTGCACCACCACGTGCGCCCCCCACCTAAGGGGCCGGCAAAGCGCCCCCGCCGCCCCGAAGGTGTTGTCCACGATGAGGGCGACCCCCTTTTCCTCGGCCAAGGAGGCCAGGCCCTCGAGGTCTGGGATGTAAAGGGCGGGGTTGGCCAGGGTCTCCACGAAGATGGCCCGGGTGCTGGGGCTAAGGGCCTCCCGCACCCTATTGGGCTCGGGGTCCACGTAGCGCACCCGCACCCCCATGAGGCCCAGGACCTGGCCGAAAAGCCCGATGGTCTGGCCAAAGAGCCCCTTGGCCGCCACCACCTCGTCCCCCTGGCGCAGGAGGGCCAAAAGGGCGGCGAAGGTGGCCGCCTGGCCGCTGGCCAAGGCCACGGCGTGGTCCGCGCCCTCGAGGGCCTTAAGCCTTTCCTCCAGGGCCCT
>Ga0308405_1001893_pt1 | contig 10285 bp, 11 predicted proteins | sample HotsprSampleMS13_FD_203473 | JGI IMG/M metagenome (GOLD analysis project Ga0308405, IMG submission 203473) | Hot spring phototrophic mat microbial communities from Mushroom Spring, Yellowstone National Park, Wyoming, United States - 20060912_MS13 ...
AAGAACGAAGTACATCAGCAGGAAGATTACACCTGCTGAGAGCCGGGCGCCCGATACGAGGAGTCCAACGACTCCAGTCGGTTGGTCAGCGGGCGGACACCGGTAGCGACGTAGGTTACCGCAGTCGCGGAGCTGAGGTCGTCCAGAGTGTATCCGTAACCCTCATTTGCGAACTGCACTCCCAGCAGCGCCATGTAGGCGAACGCACCGGTCTCGTTGATGAAGACCAGCGTCAGGTCAAAAGGCGGAAGCTGGTCCACATACTGGATATGCCGCTGAGCCACTATCCTCGCCGCGGAGGCAATCACATACTGCTCCGGAGACAACGACCGAATCTGCTCGGAGGTCAGGTCAGCATACCGCTTCAAGTGATCCACACGACCCTTGAATTGCGCGTCCACCATGTCCCCGTAGAAGCGGTCGATGTTTTCCCAGATGTTCTTGATGCGTTCGCCGACGTTGAACACGCTTTCAATCAGCGCGTGCTTGTCGAACTGGGTGAAGGTCATCGTGCCGGCGATACCACGCTTGCCCTTCACGAAGGTTCTGGGAGACGGATCGCCAAACGTGTAGATGGGCGCCACCTCACGGTTGATGGACACGCTCAACGCCACCAGGTTCGCCACCTTGCGGTTGCCGATGTAGGCGTGAATGTCCGCACCGGAGAACGCCCACTTGTACGAGTAACGATCCGGCTCGTCAGCCTGGTTGCTCGGACGATAGTGGTCCAGAGCATCCATAAACAGGGTCATCTGGTCTATGTTCGAGGGCATCTATCTCTCACCTCACCTTACAGGGTCACCGTCAGATCCACGGTGATAGCACGGATGAAGTTAGCCGGTCGCAACTCCGCCACGCACCGCACCTCAATGGTCTGGAGACCGGTAGCGTTCGGCAACAACGAGAATCGGTAGCCGATTCCCTCACCGCCCAACAGCGCACCAATCTCCACAAAGCGGTTCATTACGCTACGCACAGCGGTCGCCATGGCGGTGAGCGTCTCCTGCGTGTTGGGACGACCCAAGAACGGGATGAGCGCCTGACGCAAGTACTTCGAAACTGCGTTGGCGACACGCACGTTGCTCTGGTAGTGGAAGACCGACGTAGACTGCGCCGCCGTCAGGTCGTTGGCGATGACAGGAGAGGCTCCTGGCACCATAGGAGTGCGCATGACGACGTAGCTACCACCGTTGCCACCACCGGGTACAGGTACTCCGGCCATCAATGCATCCAGCGTCGAACGAGGGATGCTAGCACCGACTACATCCATCACACCACGCGGCGTGCGGAACGCCGTGATCTCCGCAGGCGACAGCGTGGTCATCATGCCGGCATAAGAAGCACCGGCGGTCTCCACATACTCGCCGAGCTGCCATGAACGGAACCGACATGGCATGCCGATGACGATGGATAGATACCGACCGTAATCCACATTCACGCCATCCACTTCCTGCACCATCTGTGGATGGTTGGCGAGGAAGTATCCGATCTTGATGCGACCGGTAGAGGCGTCAGCGATAGCGGCGGCATTATCCAGGTAAGCCGCCTGGTAGTAGCTCGCCGCATCGGTCATGTTGGCCGCCACGTAAGGACGAGCACTCAACACACCGTGCGATGACCGACAGCACGACATCTTATGCACGAACTTCGCAAACGGGATAATCACGCTGTCCGTGGCGGCAGTACCAACCCTGTCATCAGCATACAGACAGGACAGATACACCACGTCCGCTTCGGACTCGCCGATCAGCGCGAAGGTGCCGGTCGTGGCGTCGGTCAACAGGTCCAGAATGGACTTGTATCCGTTGGCGGCGTTGAAACGCTGAGGACGGGTACCGTTCAAGCCACCAGAGGTCGTGAACGTGCGTGCAGAAGAACCCAAAACGTCCGTCAAAGGCTGCGACAACACCGAAGATGGGTTGGATACGCCGGGATGTACCCGCAGACGCACCGTGCCGTTGCTCGGGTGATTGTTCACCGCATTGACCAGGTGGCCAAGAGTCGCCGAAGTGGGAAGCGTGCCACTGATGGTACCACCGCGCTGGACGGGCTGTTGCAACTGCCAGGAGTGATTGGTAGCTCCGCTGGTCAGGGTGAAAACAATGCCGTTGTAGACGTTGCCCTCAAACAGCCCGACCATCTGCAATACGTTGACCGGGGGATTTGCGGTCGTAGCGATATTCGCCGTCGCTAACGCTCCAGGCACACGCACAGCAAGGATGCTGTTGCACCCAGCAGAAAACGCACGTTCAATCGCCTCCACCAGGTCGTTGCTGGCACGAGTACCATCAGCCGTACCGGTGTTTGGGTTCGTATACTCGTCCCGAAACACCATAGGACCAAACGTGGCAATTGCCGTGGTCAGGTCATTGAGCGCTACAGGGGTGTTGCTCGGCCCATCCAGAGCGGTGCCGATCACCAGCAGACTGTCGGTGATGGTCGTGTGGAGGACCGGAATCAATGCCCCTTCACGCAGAGTGAAAGTATAACCAGGCGTTGCAGCCATCTTTCGTGCGAGGGATTAACCCTCACTCACCTCCTCATACATCAGGTGTCCAATACGCCAACAGTGACGTAATACACCGAGCCCGTAGAAGGTCGCCTTCCAACATCCGTCCATATCAGTACCGTGCTTCGCAAACCCTCACGGAACTCGGGAACAAAATCCACACCGGGCACATAAATACGCGCCTCCATTGGAATATCAGTACCGTCCCGACCACCATACTTCGTCCATAAACCCTGCTCGTCCGAAGCGTAAATCACCCGCGTGATAAACGGCTTCGGTTCGCCGGAGGAGGTGAGAATCATATCTTCTATACCACTACCGCGGGTGACGGGTATGTCCGCCTCAACCCGATCCGAAACACCAACCTGAACATCTACGGAGCGAATCATCGGCAGCGTCCGACGGGTCACCCTGTCCATAATCGCCTGGTAGGTCAAATTGTGCGCGTATAACTGCTCTCTGGAGGTCTCAATCAAACGAGGACCGGACTGGTCTAGGAAATACCACTCCTGAACACCTACGCGCTGCAACTCCGGAGTGATGGACTCCAACATCTCCTCCAGGTTCTCTACAACGGCGTCCGCCTCGTCCGCAGTGCGAGAAACCACCTCAAACTGATAAGTGCAACTGAAACCGCGACCCCAATACTCCACAATGTTGTTACCGTCCGATGAAACCGTCGTGGCTCTTAATCGAGGCTTGTAGACCTCACCGGTCTTACCACCGGGGCGACGGGAGACTAAAGAACAGACGATGATGGGTCCCTGCGCTTGAGCCGGGGCGAAAGCGCGCTGGAACGTCACCCTGTACCGGTCAAACACGGGCTGAATGAGCCGCCATATCAGCTTCGGTAACTGCAACGGAGTAGGGGGTATGGGATGAAACTCGTCTGCCATTAGCCGCCTCCCACGGTCACGTCAATGTCCTCTAACACACCGTCCATACGAACGGTCATCCGAAGCACAATATCGCCATTGATTGGAATTAATTGAGCAGATACAGGAGTTACCCCAGGAATGGTTGAAACCAATAAGAGAGCACCGTTCAATATGTCTGATGCGGAATCCTTCACGTAACCTTCGGTGCGACCAAACAGGTCGTAAAGATATTGAGAAAGCAGAAGATAAACCCGACAGGCAGCTTCCTCCGCCATCGACCCAATACTGTCTTCCTGAATAGTCAGACCACAGTGAATACCATTCTTATGACGAACCATGCCGCATACTGCCATCTCACGGGAGTAGGTGAGGTGTGTGCCGGAAAGCGTCTGCACACGCCTGCCCGGATCCTCAAGAAAGACGCTACCGCCACGAGAAAGGGCAGCTGCACGCACCAACGCCACAGGGATGCGCACAGGCACGCCGTACCAGGAATCGCCAATAGCTCCTACAGCCCAGTGTACACCGGATGAACGAAACAGATCAGGCATACCCATCAACCTACCGGCATCATGACGTAAGGATTAACTATACCGGAACCGGAATCTGGACAAGAAAAGTCAGACGATGGATATGGGTCATCGAGATACAGGAAGAAAGTCGGTAAGGCTCGATTCGTCACCTCACTGCCACTAACTAACAACTTGTACCGCTGGAACCACTGAGGGACGTAAGTGTTGTCTGTGATACAGGTCAGGAAGCTCGCGTAATTGCTGGCGTTGTGTAAACCTGCAACATTGAAGATGAAATCGTAGGTCTGACCTCCTTCTAAAACCAAAGACCTTGAAAACCGATATACAATGCGACCCCAGTTCGGAGATGTGTCCGGAAAGGTACTGGCGTTAACACCAGGATAGTTATTCGTAACACCGACAACGTTTGAACCCTTCTTAACTATCCAGTACCCGTGAGATGCACCCTGACCAACATAGCTTACACGAGAAATCATGAACCCCCAATAACGCAAATTCGCACCAGAAGGCATGGTCACACGAATACCAAAAGGATTAGAGGTATGACTCGAATAGGTAACATACTCCGTAGAGGCACCGCTAGTAGCATGGAGCACCTGGTCACTTACCTGCTGGGAACCCACCGTCTGGATAACCTGCATATTGAAACGGTTATAGTAAGTGGTGGTGCCAGAGAAACGCACAATCGTAGCGTATCCGGCAAGCGTGGAGTCGTTGAATGTACCCGTCTCCATAGGAGGACCCAACAGGAACTCCGCATAGTTGTTATTCGCACTGTTAGACGTGGTGATACGCAGACGGTAACGCCTACCCTTCACCAGGTTCGTACTGAATCCGGTAACCACCAACCTGCCAGTGTTGATATTCCCTGCTAGACCGGAAACGGTTTCTAATGGAGTGCCTGGGTTGTTAAAATCACCGTTGTCTGCGTATAGAGTAAACGTTAGATTCGTCAACGTCGGAACACCAACGACGGAACGAATCCAGAAAGCGAAACCGTACAGGGGCGCACTGTATCTGGCAATAAAGAGCTTATCCACAATCGTATTCGTGTAACGGATACCTACAGAGGTTATGTCATCCTGACCGGTCATGATGGAATATCCCAAACGGGTACCATACGGAAACATCGTCGCCTCCTAAGAGAACGGACTGTTCAAATCCAGAGTCAGCAGGAACACGGTGGGTACCTTCGACCAGTCCTCCGTACTGCCAACCACAACACGGTAAGTCCACCAATCCGGAATGGCGCTATCGGCTATCACCAAAGTCTTCATCGCAAATCTGTTGGTAGCATTATTGGTACCAACAACAGTTATTTCCAGATCGTAGGTGTTCCCACCTGAAAGCAAAGCGTTACCGAGGAAAGGCATGTAGAAAGACATCTGGTTCGCCGCGGACGGCGGTGTCCATGATTCAGGAAACGGGTCCGTCTCAAGAAGCTGCGTGGAACCCTGCCAGAGCCGCGCCTTCAAACCACCAGGAGAACCCTGCTTTGTGAAGTGAGAAAGAACAACACCATCAACCCGGATATTCACCCCGCTCGGAACAGAAAAGCGAATCCTTAAACCGTTGTTCGTGTAAACATCCTGAGTCAAACTGGTCCAAAGAGGCTCGAAGAACTTGATAGTTCCATCCGGCATCCGGTAACGTATCTGCATGTTGAAACGAGCATAATGCCAGGCGTAATCGGAGCCGTTCCAGAAAGAAACGCCATAATGGCTCTGAGGATGCCATGCGGTATCGCATGCTCTGGGGTCAGGACCGTAAACGAAACCAACATTACCGGAGTTACCATGCCAGATAGCTAACGCATACTGGTGAGAACCCTGATTCAGCGGGAAATTGAGAGGAGAGATATCCACGATAGTACCGCTGGTATCGCTGCCGCCTCCACCGGTCGTCTCAAGATCGGATACTTCATCTCTTCCGTAAGACTCCGGCATGGAAAACGTAGAGTCCGGAGAAGGCTCCGGCATGAGAAACGTAGCGTCCGATGTAGGAGTTAACAACCCGACCTTGTTATCCGAAGTGGACCAGTAAGGTGTCTCAAAGCTGTAATACAGTAAGGCACGAATTGAACCTGCAAGCGCCGGATAAACGTATATCGCTGCACCGGCCATAGGTAGAGAATAACGAGGAGCGAATCTGTAGAACAGACGAAACGAAGAGTTGCTGCCCCATGTGTGAACCCCAGATATGGTCTGCTCTGTCGTTAAACTGTAACCAAACCTCGGCGGTACCTCCATCCGAGACCTCCAAACTAGGTCGGGTCATCCACCTGGATGATGGGATTGGCTGAACCGGTCGTTATAGTCTGCTCAAAGAACGTAGTGCTCTTGTCAGACTTGTAAGTGCGCAACTTGTTGGTAACGATACTAACCCTGTTGAAGAAACGAGCCAGTAACCACGCCAGAGTCTTCTGGTTCGTACTGGACTCCACGGAACTCAGCGGTGTGGTGAGTACTGTTGTGGCAATGTTCGTTCTCTCGGTGGTCGTCAAAGTCTTGGGGTCGCTAATCTTCTGGTCAATCCTACCCTTCTCGGTGACCAGCGTCATCTTGGAACATAAGACGTTCGCCGTGCTGGAACGAGCCTCAACGGCGACCACATCCGCCTGCATCTCCGACGCAGTCAATACTATCTTATACCAACCCGGCGCGTTGGTCGAACTAACCTCAGCAGGAGAGTTAGTCGGAGTGGAAACAGAACCGTCACGAATCAATCGCACCGTGTGATTGGACACATCGCCGGTCACAGGCTGACCAGTGGTCTTGTTCCAACAGTAATAAAGGACAGTGATAGACTCTCCACGGAGCGCCACGAAGAAACCACCCCCGATAGATATATTGGCACTACAGCTTCGATTCGGCTACCTGCTGTAGAATGTAGTCGCGGAGCTCAAATAGCACCGAATCCACGACCTCCTGATCGAGCTTGAGACGTTTCGCGATCTCTACGCGCTTGGCGTAAGGTACCAATAAAGCACGATCGCGAAGCCACTTGATGAAAAGAGATTTCAGTACACGGTCCAGCATTTGAATCACCCCTATCCTGTGATGTACGGCACATGCATGACCGAAGTGCCAAAGACAACCATGCAACGGGCGGATTGCATCATGGAAACAAACGCCTCGGCAACATACTTCAATACATCACATAGACCCATACCGGGCACGAGAACCACACCTGGCAACTCCGGAGTCCAGAGATTGGCAAGCGCCAACAACGACGCGGGGTTGTAGTTCGCAGAATAACCACCACTTAAAGTTAAGGTCAACCCGGGCCATGAAGGATGGGAAGGCGGTATCACCGAAACCTCCTCTATCCGACTGAACATGGACATCATGTCCGACTGACGGGGATAAGTGCGCTTCGAACGATACGGAACGGAGACCTCTAACCTGTCTGGAAGGAACTGAACAACCGTGCCGTTATACAGAACACCCTCCCGTCTCGCCATCACCGTCCAACCCGCAGCAGAAGCGGAAGCCACCGCACCGCCGGGTACACGAACACCAACCACATGACGACAACCAAGCAGGAACGCCGCCCTTAACAGGGAAGGTAGATACGCCGTGTGGTTGTCCGAAGGAGGAGCAGGATGATAACGGAACCGAACAACGCCAGACGACGGAACCGCACCAAACCGCACCGTGTTGCCGGAAACCACAACGTTACGTAATGCGAATCCACCGGAAACAACAGAGATAGTCCAACCGACCGGAGATATCTTCAGAGGAACGCTGAAGGATGTCGCACCGGCGGATAATGGAATATCATGAGTCAATACCCCACCAAACGCCTCATAAGCCTCATCGATGTTGCTGACATAAACAGACTTCGCAACATCGCCGTCGTAAGCCCAACCAATCACGTAAAGAGGAACTTCCATACCCACATTCGAGATGAACTGATGACGATAGTCATACGGAGTACCGAAGTTTGTCCAGCTGTCTAACCAAATCTCACAGGTGTAAGCGGGACCAACGCTAATGTCGCCTGAAACACCGGTATTACCGCCTGTACTGCCCCATGCCGCATATCTCGCATTCATGGTGGCAGAAACAGATGTAGAACCATAAATAGTACCGGAAAGTACAACCGCAAGTTTTAGCTCGATTCGCTCTATCAGCGTACCGATGCCTGTGGTTGTCGCACGAACCTGCCAGTATCGGTACTCACCTACCGGATTGCTCCAACTCGGCGTCGCATCCCAAGGATTGAACGGAGAATTGCTAGCTCTCCATTGTAGTCCGAGACCTGAAGGATGCACTCGTGGTCTTACCAGCAACGGTAGACCAAGGTCGACGACCGGCGTTGTGACAGTGATGCTGCTTGGCGCACCGCTAACGGTCTGCACAGATGACACACGCACAAACACGTTGTACGAGTCGTCCGGAACGTTAGGTTGCAACTGATAAAACTTCATCAGAGTATTCCACCACCCAGCACCCTAACGCCTTCCCAGCGAAACTGTATCTCACCGGTACCGGCTGCCAACCATTGGCTGTACACCCAGCTGCCTGAGCTGTTGAGCATGCCGAAGCGAATATTGCTTCCTGAGCGCTCGACTCGGTAGCGGACGTCTGTTTGCGCGTTGGGGATTATTAACTCGGCATGCAACGGTACACCCGAGCCCTGCGCCACGAACAAGAGATAGCTGCGGCCGGACTGTTCGCCGCTCCAAGGAACTTCAGTAACCCCGAAATGGTGGCTCCACGTGACGCCAATCCCGTACGTCTTGCCGCCGAGCTCAAACATGAGCGCAACCCCGTCCCACGACATGGTTCCAATTTCACCGGTACACGTACCGGTCTTGGACACATAGTCGCTGGAAACTTCTATGACGAAGTCTCCAGAATAACACGTATAAGCCAGCTGTATCTGGTCGGTCTGTTGCTTGATTAACCACTTATTGGAAGTGTTTGGGGTACCGATAATCTGCCACCGGTTCGGTTCCGCTTCGTCTGCCAGCCCGCTGTCCAACGGCGCGTTTGGCTCCGGTAGCGGCGGGCAGTCGGTATCCGGAACGCGCATTCGCACGTAGTCGTCGGTGTCGGTGCGCGACAGGATGACGGCTCCGGAGCTTACCTCGCACTGCCAGCTACCTTCCTGGAAGCCAAATAGTCGGTCTGTAGACTGGTCGAACACTCGTCCATACCGCGTGTACGGTACGGGCGGAATCTGATGCCGTCGCCCGAACCAGTCACCGAACCAATCCTGAAACCACTGTGTTAACCAACTCATTCAACGACACCGGCCTGATCGTTAAGAGCGTACTGGTAACCCAGCACGAAGCCCAGAATGAACGCGCCGATGAACATCAGTATGAGCTTGATGGTCATGGGGTCCATGCCATATCAGCTCCCGTCGCGTGTGGAAATGGTGCGGTTGCCGTCGTTGTCTACCGACCCAGCAATGCGGTTCTTGGTGTCGTTCCAGTCGCGGAATGCATAGCTGTTGCCACTGCGCGTTAACTTCCCAAACAGAGCTGCACCCACGAGCCGCAACCACGCTACCGCGCTCTGGGATGCTTCAATAGTGTACGACCAAACGGCGTTAGCCACGTCGTTCACCAGCGTACCGAAGCTGGTGAGCGTACGCGTGCTGTAGCCCCAGACGGCGGCGGCGGTGTCGTTGGCGAGTGTACCAAGAGACGTCAACGTTCTGGTGGAGTGGTCCCAGATATCAGCAACCAGTGTCCCGAAACTTGTCAGCGTGCGGCTGGAGTGGCTCCAGATATCGCTCACCAACGTGCCGAAACTAGTCAGCGTTCGCGATGCTGCACTCCACACAGCGGAAGCGATATTGCTACGCTCGCCGCTCGTCAGCGTCATCGCGGCGCCCGGCGCAGCACGGGAGCTTACCGTCGCATCGAGATTGTCCAGCCTGGGCGCACGCGCCGTCGTGTAGCCCTGCGCCGTCAGCCCGCTCTGCACGTCCGACTGAATCTGCGTGTGTTCTCCGGTAGTAAGGCTGTAACCGGTCTTGTCCGCATTGGATCCCACCGTGACACGCCCTGAAGCATCCGTGGCGAGCTTGTTCGCAGGCGTTGCCAGTACCTGCTCCGCCGGAGATTGACCGGTAGCGTAGCTGCCAACCTGGTAGTTGCTCTTGTCCGCATTGGAGCCAACGGTAACACGCCCGCTCGCGTCCGTAGCCAATTTGTTCGCCGGTGTCGCCAACACATACTCTGCCGGGTTCTGCCCGCTCGCGTAGCCCCCAACCGTCACGTTGCCGGTAAGCGTGCGAGTGCTGTAATTCCATATAGGCACAACCGCAGGGGTATCCAGCACGACCGTATTGGCCAGGACATTGTTCAATGCGTCAAACCTTAATTTGTCCGTTGTGTTCTTGATGTC
>Ga0308405_1001908_pt1 | contig 10213 bp, 3 predicted proteins | sample HotsprSampleMS13_FD_203473 | JGI IMG/M metagenome (GOLD analysis project Ga0308405, IMG submission 203473) | Hot spring phototrophic mat microbial communities from Mushroom Spring, Yellowstone National Park, Wyoming, United States - 20060912_MS13 ...
AACGAAATGAATTACAGATCAACAATGGCTCACATGGCACAAATCATGCAAGAAGCACTAACCATTAGCGAACAGTTGCCCAACTCGTTCCTAAGTATATACACGATGGATCTAGTAAGAGGCTACTTTGACAAAACCAAAACCGTCATGGACGATGTAAAAGCCATTAGAGCCGAAAGCCCAAGCGTAGAATTCGTAAAACAGGTAATGAAACACAAAACAGACTTAATTGCCAGCAGCTTGAACAAAGGAACGGAAGAAGGTACCAAAACATTTATTGAAGAACTATCCGACACAATATCGAGAATATCAACACTCATCATCTTAGTTGGTGTTCAGGCAGCACACAGAGCAAGAACCGCTTCACAAGCCTTCAACAATACACTCAACCTATATTCTCGCGCACCGCAGTTTATGAACATCCTAAACTCGCTCGCGATAAACATTTTCAACAAAAAACTATTTTCCAAACGCAAAATGATCAAAATGCCAATGGCAACCCTATTAATGACTGCTACCTTTGTGCTGCCTACCCTACTTGGTTGGTTCGTGGCACCTGCTATCAACCTATACAGACCAAATATCGCCGCAGGCAAATATAAAATCATGCTTGCACCCAGAGGAGGCGATCTGGTCATTGAAATGCCAGACTACGGCACAAAATACGAAGTATCTATCGCAGGCATACCATACGGCCTTAGCTACGACCTATCCAGCAACATCCTACAATCCATAACAACACAAAAAGGCTACTCAGAAGAAACTGTCCAAGAAATCGGCGGAACTGCACAAGATATCGCCACAAGAATCCTAAGAGGATACTTCGGCGGTCCAACAATCAACACCAACATACTAACAAGACTAGCAAATATAGCCATATCAAAAAGCACAGACTCCGCCGTCAGAAACACACCTTCATTTGCCTATTTCGGAAGCTACCCCTACGAATACCCGATTGGTACATTCTTTACAGATGTAATGGAACAAATGATTTCTTCACCAGAAGGAATGGTACCAAGAGCCATATACAGATCTTACACAACACAAGAACCAAGAATAGAAACCCTTCTTGACCTTCAAAGAACAGATAGACTAAATACACTTGAGGCACTCCTAAAGGGTGCATCAGAAGGACTTGGAATCCAATACAGAATACAATACTTCCCCTACGGAGCTACCAACGATCCGCCGCTTCTAGAACTTAGACCTGCATTCTCCAACAAAATCATTATCATTAGAGAACCTTACACAACCCAGGCAGCAAACACAATCAACGGAACACCATACACACCATTCACAGCAACGAATATCGGTCAATTCGCCATCTTCCAAACCGATACACGCAATATCCTAACATCCAGATACAACGACCTTGGCTGGATTACACGATCCGACTACATATCAAATCCAGTCCTATCGACATATAACTTGGAAATGGAAAGTTACTCGAAAAGCAAATTTAGAAGCTTCGAACCTGGTAGAGATCTAGTAAGAGAATACACGGAACTGCTCTACCTAACTCGCGCAAACTTGTTCGGAACAAGACCAGATGTAAGCGAAAACCCCTTCCTTATGCAACAACTAAAAAGAGAATTGCTAGAACAAGAGTTCAATAAGCAATACGAACAGATAACTCTTGAAGAAGAAACGATGTTCTTCGCAGCAAGATCAGTAGCACTCGCCACAGCAGCAACACAAGTTCAATACTACAACACCGAAGATACAGATGCACAGACAAAAGCAATAAGAAACGCCCTACTGCTCGGACACGCTTTACAGACAGCAAACATACTATACGCATCACCAGTAGAAGCAGAAGCAATAACACAAGCCATACAAGCAGAACTGGACACGATGCTTCGAAACACTGAAGCATACGGCAACATTCTCACGAACCCCATATACCAAAGACTACTAGAAACTGCAGAAGCAATGGGCACCAAGATTCAGATTAATCTGAATGTTAGCCGAATGAATACAGAACAAATCAACAAACAAGTACAAACGGAGCTGCAAAAACTGCTGATGACCCCAAGAGAGCCGCATGTGGCACACGAACACGGCATGATAGTCTTCAGAGACTTGAAACCCACACAAATTGAAGGATTGAACACCATTATTAGAAGCGAATACCAAAACGATCAATTTGATGTAGAAATTATCCCATACCGAATAAGAAGCGAAAAGATCATAGAACGGAGAGAAGCAAGACAGGGAACAGAAATTCAGACCAAAGAAACAACCAGAATCTCAAGAGGAGTCGCCATCATCATCAAACACAAAAACAAAGAAACTGGTCAAAAAGAAGTAGTAGCCTCATACGCATACTTTGAAAATGTGCTAACCAGAGAAAAACAACCAGTAAGCTGGGCACTAACACCCATTACAATCGAAAAAGCTGATTACTTAAACAGCACAACAAACTACCAAGCAATCAGAACCATGACTAACAAATTGATGGAAAACTTCGTGCGCGACATTCTCAACAAGTCTCTCAGAGAATACAGCGTGCCACAAACAGTTATGTGGTGGATGGCACAACCAAGAAACGAAGGTAGTTCAGACGCTAACAGACTCACAAAGACACCATATGTGGCGCTTGACCCACAAAAGAGAATGTGGGCAATAACGCTAGAAACCACAGTAAAAGGCACAGAACAAATCAGCACGATGAACAAAATCATCAACGGCAAAAACAACATAACAAGAAATGTTGGAATCTCTATAACAACCACCACCATCCAAAGACAACACACAGTAAAGATGATACAAGAAATGATAAATGATGCCCAGAACCAAAATAACTCGCTTGATACAAACAACAGAAAAAGAAACGAAAAATACATCAGGTTCTTGCAAGAATTACTACAAGACGAGAAACAAATAGCCATGATCACCAACGCAGCAAACGCAGCTGCACAGCAAGTCATGAAAGATCTAAACGAGATCTTCGGAGTTGACAACAGCACCATTCGTGCGCAGGTCTTGTCAACCGCACTATACGGTGCAATACTTACCCACTACGCAGAACTAAACGGATACACAAGCATTATCGGCGGAAAAGAGTACATAAGAAATCTACATCCAAGCAATTACACTGTGCTACCCATTCATCTCATAACCAAAGCACCAAAAAATCCAGAACTCACACCAAAAATCACAGAAACCTACGGAAGAATAGTACAAAGCTTTACAAAGCTTGGCGGTCGTATCGAACCTACAGAAGGGCAAATTAATAACTAAATCAGATCTCCATAACTACCTGACCCTGTGCAAACCTAGAGAAGAACGATTTCTCGCCACCAAAATAGTCATTAAAAGCCTTAGCAAAATCAGGCAGTTTCATTAGCCGACCTAGCGAATCATAAAGCTTCTTGACATACTGCATACGATCCAGCTCCAAACCACGCTCCGCTGGCATACCAACCGATATCACACGCTTCTTTTTGCCCTTCGCATAATAGATATAATACACCTTACCAGACAACACCTGATCACCATCATTCAAATCCCACTCAACATCTTTACGGGCAGAAGTGCGTCGGGTAGCTACAACCTTCTCAACTAACAAATCGTCAGGTACAACATCTGGATCCATAATAGAAGCACTTTCACTCTCTATTAGCTTCATTACAGATTCCAAATCAAAATTGCCCGACTTGGCATTCTCTAACAACTTCAACAGGACGCGCCGAACAACAGACATAATATACTTCGATTGGCTACGATTCTTCAAGCTAGCGCCCTTTATGATCACTTTATTGCCATCCATCAAAGCATAGTTCTTGGCAGCTATGGATACACAAGCATCATACAACTCCAAGTCCAACTTGTAACCAATCTGCTCTTCAATCTCTTTTCGTAACAGTTCAGGATCCATACCCTTCTCGTTCAAAGCGAACAATATACCATCGGTATCAAGCTCGATCGGAATATGATGCACAGACACCATATCTTCCAACCTTCGAAGCACTTCGCGACCATGCTTGGTCACAGCAGCCGCTGCAGGCTCATAAGACCAATACAGACCTGAAGTGCCAAGAAAGCCATACGCGCTGTTAATGATCACCTTCAGAGCGTTCTGACGAGCATCCAACATCGGATCGCCTGTCTCCTTAGCCAACTTCTTGAGTTTCACACGCTCTTCCAATAAACGCTTGACCCAATTCGGCATAAGTTGTGTATAATCGCGATCGCTACAAATGTTGTGTTGTACAATAATATTAGGATACAGAGAAACTACATCTAACTTAGCAGTCTTCCCAAAAATCCCTGTCCGACGACAAACACTGATTGCACCTTCATAGCCACTGATCTCACGACCCTCGCCAACAGGTATCGGCAGACCGCGACGAATGTAATCCATCGTTAGTATCTTAGACCACAAAGATCCATTACCACCATAGAGAATATCACAGAACAGAGCAGGCACATACTCAACCAAAGCAAACGGTATCACAATCAAGTTATGCAAAACTTCATAGGTCATCTCCACATCGCCAGATACCTGCTTCTTGATCAGCTCAGGATCCCAGTGCTCCATCACAGATTTCTCACCAAGCTTCTCAACGGTCTTGCCAGTTATGTGCGAATAAACAGAAGCCAAACTGTAACTTTCAAGACCCATCAAATAACGATGAGATAACAAATACAAATCTATCACAGCACGCTCCTCAAAACCATAAGCACTCTTAGGATAATAGATATCAACATCATGCTGCTGAGTGCCTGCCCTGAAAGAAGTAAAGCGATTGTACCAATTGGTCTTGAGCCAATACCACTCAAGCCCATAATGCTCCGCACGGGCTAACAGATACGGCAAATCAAAATCAAAAATGTTGTAGCCAACAAGCCACTTGGGATTCAGGTCGGCAGTCAATTCAAAGAAATTCCTTAGAATATCCACTTCTTCGCCAACCAAAACATCAGAAATGACCTGATCACCACAAGTATACTTGTAACCGATCGCTAACACCTTGCCATGTTGAGGATTGATGTTAGAAGCCTCTATATCAAATATCAACTGACTAACATCTTTTGGAGTCTGACCCTGAAATGCTCTGACGCCATTAAGCACATGCAGCAGAGAATAGCCGTAGAAACTAAAGCTAGCATCCAAACCGTTATCATATGACTCGCCTCTCCTATAAGGACGGACGGACATATAGTAAGCCCCACTGGGATCAGGACGAGCTTCAGGATCCATCACAAGCACAGAATCGTCGCCCATGCTGTAATCAACATCCAACCGATACTTTCTGGTCGGCGAAATCTTATCCGACCGACAAATCAGGTGCGGTCTAAAAAAATCGGAGCCCGACTCGTGCTTTAGTGACGCAGCAGGGGTAGTATGACCATTAGGTCGGGTTAGGTCAAGCGTATGGAGGTCAGCGCTTGACTGATCGCCCGTTGGAGGTGAAACAGAGCCGGGCTCCTCAACGATCATGGGACGGGAATGAACACGTGCAACCGACGGAGGAGAGAAGTCGCTATTTGGTGTTTCAACATCAGAAACAGATTCAGATTCTTCATCGACAACTTTATTCCCTAAACGACGCTTGGCATAATCAAATACCATCTCTTCACGGACAATGCGTAACATCTTCTCGTCGTACTTCAGATAGTAACTAATATAACCAGCTTCTCGGTTCTTCGTCTGCTTAACAACCTGAACACGTTCGCCACCGTCCTTAACATCGACAACCCACAGCACATCGACGCCACCATGAATCCCGATGCTACCTGCAGGACCATGACCCATATCTACCAAAACATCGGCACTATCACGAATCGGCGGCGCACCTTTCGGCATGTGCATCGTGCTAAATAAAACACGAGATGAACCAATCAGACGACGATGTATATCAGCCATCGCCTGAGTGATCACACCATAATCATTCAACGCAGCGTCACCGCCACGACGCGGAGCAAACAAATTAGCCCAAGAAATCAACAAGTGGTTTAGACCATCAAGTATAATAACATCCGCTTCAATCATATCAGCAGTATCAGCAATCGCAGCAATATGGTCACCACCATAATCCTCCAAAATTGCATCCAACACATCCTTGTCCTTCATGTCAAGCAACTCGATCTGCTTAGAACCTTCGGGCATCATATCCTCTAAACGAGACAGAGCAGACGACAATTTACCTGGCGAATCGTCAAAATTAACATATAGAACATTGCGCTTGGGACAGGGACGACCAAACAAAGAATCGCCCGATGCTATAGTCGTGGCAATAGAACGCAACAACGTAGACTTGTAAGCACCTGGTCTGCCAACAATACATACATGGTTGCCAAGCTTAACCATCTCACCAATTACATGCAAGCCACGATCATTATAGCGCTGCTGATAACGCTTGTAAATCTCCTTCGGACGAGCCGACAACTTGCGCTTCGGACGATCTCCGCCCGCATCCTTCGCCGAAGCCGAAGGAACCAAAGCCTTCTCAGCAGATTCCCTACTCATAACCTTGGCTGTAGACGATGCATCAACATTAGATGGCGTCTCGTAAATCTTCGGCATATCCATCAAACGACCATACTGAGGCGGAACATGGTTGTATATACGCTGACCAAACGAGCTGGACACATAGAGAGCCAAAGCACGCTTGACCGATTCGTGATGCCAAACATCAGATGGCATCCGCCAAGCCAAAACATCACGATCATGACAACCCAACGACTGCCTCGCACGACTATCAACATCGTACATCATACGCACAAACAAACCCTGCTTAATACGATCCGTCAAGAACATATACACATACAACAGCGCAACATGGCTGTAATAAATACGGCTCTGACTAGACTGAGAAGGATCAGCAGAGCTGCAAGCATGACAACGAACCAATAACTTGCCATTAACACTCACAGTAGAAGATGGCTCCTGATCATCATGAAACGGACAAGCAATCTGCCATGTACGACGACAACCAGGTGCAGTTGGCAAAACCTTAACCAAAGAAACACTCGAACGACCAGGATAAGCCAAACCAGTTACCCACTGCAAGTAAGACTCCCACAAAGATATATCAGGATTCTTGAGTATACCAGCATAAACTAACTTGGCATCAAGATCATCACGAGTATCGCTAGAAACACTTGACGGCTTGGGGGGAACAATACGAACATCTGTCTTGCCTGTGATCTTGGCAAGATGAATGTTCAAAATCTTGTCGTCCAAAGTAGAGATACGATCAATAACATCAGAAGCGATATAGCCACATAAGCCGCCACTTAGAATATAAAGCAACCAAGCAGGCAACTCAGGTATGTCCAAAATAGAACGAATCCCCTCAAAATTGTAAGGACGATACTGCCTGCCAGCACGAACCGTGCCCATGCCAAGAATCGGCTTGGACACAAAAACCTCTACGCCTTCCAAAAGCGCACTATCATCAAAACCAAGATGACGCTCCTTAGCCAAATCAATACGCTGCGAAGATTCGGGATCCGTAATCACACGCATCCAGATAGACTCTGGTACCCTGAAGTAGTAATGACGACCACCACGAAATGTAGAAACATAAGGCAAAGAATCAAGAGAATCATCACCAGCCAACTCAAACAAACGCCTTAAAGATTCCAAACGAGAAGATACACCATCGCGCTCATCAACATCCAAAACCACCAAAGGAGCAACACCAATAGCAAAAGCGTAACCCTCAAAATCTACATCCTTCTCAAGCCAACGCACATAATGATAAGAAGTCCAGTTCGGATACACTAATTCGCGCGACATCTTAGCCTTCGGCTTAAACCTGCCCTGCGCGTCAAAATCTACTGGGACGATCGGAAAAGCACCGCCCCAATCTACACGCCGTAAACAGCGTCTCCAGTAATTCTTGTCGGGCACTACCTGTCCAACCCGACCATTTGTTGCTTGCTGCGTCATAGCGACACCCATTATACCACATCACCTGTGGTTTTGTCAAGTACCCCCCGCCACTCAAACCCTCCAAAACCAAAAACCTGGCAAAAATACCAGTTTTGCAAAATGACCACCCGAACACTTGACTTTTTTGGCGGCGCGGGGTATAATAAAAAACGCGAGAAGTGGGGGAAGTAGTAACGTTACTCTAGTAACGTTAAAGAAGGTGAGTTGTGTGTTTTTTTAATTTATAACGTTACATTGTTGTTTTGATTTTAAAAATTTTATTTTGGTTTTTAAATTATTATTTTTTTAGAGAGCGAAAGACAAAATTTTTGTGTTTGTTTGGGCTCTTGACATTGCCGTTTTGCGTTGGGTATTATTGCTTTGGAGGCTAATCATGGCAATCAAAACCTATTCGGATTTGGGCGTTTTACACTTAGGCGACTTTCGCGACCACATACAAGAGCTGGAGGACGGTTCTGTAGATTGTTTGATAACCGATCCTCCTTATGGGATTGGTTATGTTTCGTTTCGTCGTCGTGTTAATTTGTTCAAGGGCGGTCAAGCGATGTTGATTAACGACGAAAATTTAGATAGTTCTTTGAAGTTATTGGATGACATGTGTCGTTTATGCAAGCCCAAGTTGAAACCTGACGCGCATATTTATATTTTCACGACTTGGCGTGTTATTCCAGATGTTATGCCGTTAGTTGCTGAGTATTTTTATATCAAGAACTGTTTGGTTTGGGACAAGCGCCTTCACGGTTCTGGTGATTTAGATCGCGATTATGCGCCGCAACATGAGTTCATTCTTTACTGCTGGTTGGATGAAAAATCTGGTCGTGATTTGAGTTTGCCTCGTCCGACTAATGTTTTGCCTTTTATGCGTTTACCTGGCACTAAAATCAGTCATCCTACTCAGAAACCGTTACCTTTGCTTGAATTTTTGATAGAAAAAAGTGTTTTACTTGATGGGTTGGTGATTGATCCTTTTGCTGGTTCAGGTACGACCTTAGTTGCGGCGGCGTCTCTAGGTCGGCGCTATTGGGGCTGTGAAATTGATGAGCATTATTACAAAGTTGCTTTAGCTCGTTTGAAAAACGATGTGCAGTGTGTGATGGAGCTTGATTGGTTGTCTGAAGATTTTGTGGAGTAGGAGAAATGTCATGAATGTAGTTTTGTTGCATCCAGATTCGGAACAGTTACGAAAATTGACGCGCGAGATGATTTATGTTGCTGCGCGGACTTGTTACTCTGCTTTGGCTCCAGAAGAGATCTGGGAGAAGTTAGATGATATGCCAGAAGAAAAGCTAATGTCTGTTGTGCAGCATGTTGTTAACTCTGGTCATCATAGCACTTTGGAGCATTTGAACTACACTTTTGCTATTTCTGGTGTTAGTCGTGCTTTGACGCATCAGTTGGTTCGTCATCGTATTGGTGTTGCTTATGACCAACAATCCCAGCGTTATGTGAAGTTTGGGAAGGGGTTAGATGATATTGCTGATGGTTTTGTTATTCCCAAGACTGTTGAAGCGATTCCAGAAGCGAAGCAGGAGTATTTGAAATTGATTGAGCAGATTGCTGATACTTATGAGAATTTGGTTAATATGGGTGTTCCTGTTGAAGATGCTCGGTATTTATTGCCTAACGCTGCTAAAACGAATTTGATTATGACTGTGAATTTGAGGCAGCTAATGCACATGTCTGGGCTGAGGTTGTGTGTGTTGGCTCAGTGGGAAATAAGGGAGCTGTTTAAGAAGATACGCAAGATTCTTGGTTCTATAGATCCGATTTATAACAAGTTATTGGTTCCGAAGTGTGTTCCGGTGGGACATTGCAACGAAGAGCGTAACAAAACGGGTTGGTGTAAGATTAGACCTTACAAGTCTAGTGGGTATTTGGTGAAATAATTCGGTATATAACTTGATGTTTGTTCATGCGATTGTCCAGTTTCTGAAGCGTGTTTGGATTGCGCCGCAGGATCCTTCTAGCCCAAACGGTGGTTACTGGTCCCTTGTTCCTACTCAAGTCAGTGAAAATGATCCTTTGCCAGTAGATATTGCACGCAGCAGTTCGCTTATTGATGAATCGTCAGGTACTCCGCATCTGTTGGTACGAGTGAGTAACACTTTTAATAATCCCTTATTTGTCAAAGAAAAAAATATTGATACACTGCTCATCGCCACAACTACCGTAGATACCACCGCCAACCGCGACCTGCTGGGCAGCACCAGCACGGAACTGCCGACGCTGGATGGGTGCATGCAGTACCGCAAACTCGTCTGGTTCTACTTCCGTAATCGCAGTGATTCTACCAGCTACCGCGTTCTC
>Ga0308405_1001909_pt1 | contig 10207 bp, 13 predicted proteins | sample HotsprSampleMS13_FD_203473 | JGI IMG/M metagenome (GOLD analysis project Ga0308405, IMG submission 203473) | Hot spring phototrophic mat microbial communities from Mushroom Spring, Yellowstone National Park, Wyoming, United States - 20060912_MS13 ...
CGGTTCTTCGGCGTGTCCATCAGGAGCAGATCCACCGCCAGCGACGGCTCGCCGACGCGCGCCGCGGTCATCGCCGCCAGCGGATAGTCCCAGCCCCACGTCTCTCTCCATTGCCAGGTCTCCACCACGCGGCGCAGCGTGCGGCGCATGATCGCCGGATCGGCCAAACCGCCCGGCAGGAGCCCGAGCGCGCCGAGCAGGCTCGGGTGGTCGCGGCGCTTCGCGGGATCGCGGAAGGTGTCCGGGTCGGACTCGGCATTCACATAAAGTCCGTCGACCACGGGCAGCGGCGAAAGATGCCGGATCACCTCGTCCCAATCCGCGCGGCGCGCCAGTCCGAGCCGCTCGCGCCAGCGCTGCGCGGTTTCGAGCCCCCACCGCCAGTATTCCAGCCCGAAGGCCGGATTGCGTGTTGTGCGCGGCGGGTGCAGCTCCTGCGCCGGGATCAGCGGCGGGCCGAGCGCGTAGCGGCCGTCGGGGCCGCGCACCGCGAAAGAAGCCATGAAGTCGGCCGTCTCTTCCACCAGATCCAGCCACTCCCGCAGGAGCCTCTCGTCCTTTCGCACACGGTAAAGCAGCTCGAGCAGGTGGATGAGATGGGGCTGCTGCCAGACGAGCAGGGGGTCATAGGTTCGAGTCCTGTCGAGGCAACTATTTCTTTTCAATCACTTACAGTGATCCAGAAGCTCAGTTCGGACGCGAATTCGGGCTGACTGTAGTGGAAATTGTAGCAGGCGCATCCAACTCCGGCAGCTCCAGCGCCTGCACCGCCTGCCGCTTCACTTCCAGCCGCATGTGAGCGTACCGCTCGAGCATCCTGGGCGAGACGTGCCCGACAATCGCCCGCACGGCGTGCTCCGGCGCGCCAGCCTCGAGCATCCGCGTGATGGCTGTATGGCGCAGGTCGTGGAACCGGCACTTCACGCCGGCAGCGCGGCGGGTGCTCTCCCAGGAGTGCTTCAACTTCGTGCAGGGACGCTCTGGGTTTGCTGGCAGGATCGTGCGCGTGAACGGGAACAGGAACCAGTCCCTGCGCGCCTCGCCCAGCTTCCCGATGTACCACTCGCGGTAGTCCTCAATCGCCCGCAGCAGCCCTCCGGTCAGGGGCACGATGCGGCGCTCGCCGGCCGGCGTCTTGGACTTCGGAACGGTGAGCACGCCGCGGGCTGTATCAATGCAGCCCCAGGTCAAATGCCGGATCTCGTCGAACCTCATGCCGGTCTGCATCGCCAGCCGCACCGCCAGCAGGATGTACGGGCTTCGGTTGGTCGCTGCGGCCGCCAGCAGCCGTTGCTGCTCCTCCCGCGTCAGGGCGCGCCCGGCGTCGCGCGGCTCCTTCAGGTGCGGAACTTTCGGCCAGAGTCCGCGCCACGTTCCGCCCAAGGCGCGCGCCAAATGGTCAACCTCCATGTTGATGGTGCGCGGCCCGGCGCCCTCGCGCTTGCGCTCGGCGATGTAGTCCAGCACCACGTCCTCGGTCAGCTCGGCCCGCAGCTTCGATCCAAGCAGGCGCTCCAGATGCCGGGCGCGCTCTCGCGCCAGCCCGGCCGTGCGGGGCGCGATCTGGCCGGCGGCCGCCAGGCCCTCGAGGCGCTCGACGAAACCCTTGAGCAGGGTTCGGACGTCGGCGATGCGCTCGGACGGCGCCGTTTCCGTCAAGGGCAGCCCCGCGGCGGCCCGCTCCAGCTCCTCGCGGCGCCGCTTCATGGCCTCAACGGCAATGGTCTTCTTCGAAGTGCCGGCGCTTTCCTGCACGCGCCGCCCCGCCACCGTAAAAGAGTACCACCAGACGCCACCACGCCTGTACAGTGCCATTGGTATGCTCCTGTTTGCCTCTGATGGTATCATAAGGGAAGCGAGTATGAAACGCAAAAGTGACCGCACGGCTGCGGAGAAGGCGCTCCGGCGCAAGGTCGAGCAGCGCCTCGGTTCGGTGCGGGAAGAGGAATGGCGCTTCCTGCGCGAAGGCGAGCACTTTGCTACCGCCCTCGATGAAGAGGAGCGCGAGCCGGGCGAGGGCGCCGCATACCTGGTCGAGACACTCGAGCAGGCCCGGCGCTATGCATCCCTGACGGTGCAAGACTCCGCGCCACGGGCGCGCAAGCGCCGCTTGCCGGCCAGCGAGCGCCTTATCCAAGCCCTTCGGCGTCTTCAGGCGCGCGCCGCGGAGCAGCTCCCCGAGGTCAGCGCATGGCGCAGGGAATGGCTGCCGAACGGGCTGCTGGCGCCGGAACAAGTCAAGCCGTTCTTGATGCGCCCGCAGCGCCTGTTCGCGGTCTGGACGGTGAAAGCGGCCGTCCAGGGCGAGCCGCCCGAACAGCCGCCGGCTGACGCCGAAGTCGTCGAGCAGCGCCTTGTTTGGGAACCGCAGGAAAGCCTCGACAAGCTCGCTGGCCGCCTTGCAGACAGGTTCGGCTGGTCGCGGCAGGCCGCCGCCGCCTGGGTAGTAACGGGCGTGCTGCCCGATCAGCCGGCCGTGCTCGTGGAGCAGGCAACGTCATTGCCGGGCGAGGCGGGCGCAGCCCTTGTTCTGCCTCCCTACTCCTTCCTGCGGTTGACCGTGCCGGTCTTCCTGACGCCGGCGCAAGTGGCTGACCGGCTGCGGCGCATCCGAACGGCCGGCGGCTCGCGCCTGCGGTCTCTGAGCGCCAAGACGGCTGTTTTGCTCGAGCATGTCGCGGAGTACGGTACCGGGCGAGACTCGTGGAAGGAATGGCGCCGCCGCCACGGAGGGTTTCCGCAGCTCAAGCACTTTCGGCAGGCCGTCAAGCGCGCGGCGGCAGTACTGAGCCGTGCGGCGTTGTGAAGCCTCCGGGCGCGCGCCCCTCACCGCCCGCTTCCGCGGATACCTCGCAACGCCCACACCACCCGGCCGCAAGGCAAGTGCTGCTGGAATCCGCGCCCGAAGCTTGAGCGCTTCCCGGCGGCCTCGAGGAACGCCGTCAGCTCGCCGTCGTCCGCGCGCAGGTATGCGCGCCGGGGATGCCCTCGCCTGTTCCTCACGATGCGCAGGTTGCCCTGGTGGCGCTCGCACCACTCGGCCGGTGCCCAGGTCAGCAGCCGGCCGTCGGCACCGTACACCGGCACTTCGGCGCTCACCGCGCCCCTCGCTCCGCCTCCGCCAGGGCTTGCTCGGCTGCCAGCAGCTCGGCCTGGCACGCCTCAAGCTCCGCGCGCGCGTCGAAGCGGTCCACGGCGGTCTTGGCTTGCGCCAGCGCCTGCTTCGCCGCCTCGACGTTGGCGCGCCGGCGCTCTACGAGCTTGCGCCAGTAATCAAGCCGTTGCTCGTGGCGCTCGCGCCGCGCGCCCTCAGGATCGCGCCACGCCAGCTCAACGAAGCGCTCCTTCGCCGGCGAGTTCTCGGGCGTCGGCGGGAAGGAATGCTGCTCCCAGCGGCGGTACAGGTTGCCGTCTCGCGCCTGATAGAGCACGGCCGCACCTCCTGCGGCCATTATAAGACCAGTCAATGATTGTCGCAACAGTGAATCGGGCGGCCCGGCCCGGTCAAGCCGCATTTCCGCGCGCAAAAAAAAGGCGGCCGGAATTTCTCCGGCCGCCGGCGGAGGAGGAGCACATCACGGAAGCAGTCAGCACATCAGGCAGGGGAGGAAGTCAGGTTGCCCTTCACAAAAGCAGCGGGCCTCATCACAACAAGCGCCGCGCGCAGTTCGGCGCGAATTGCGATGAGATTGCGCGTGAAGTAGTCGCTGTGCTCGGTGGAAATTTCAACCGTGATGGGCTGGCGCATTCGGATCTGCGCCGCCGCCGGATTGGACGTGCCGAGCAGAAATTGCCCCTGGGGCATCGCCGAGCACTGCACCACGGCAAGGCCGAACAGGGTGTTCAAGGTTCGCGGGTCCATCGGGTTGGCAATCAGGTAGCGCGATTCGGCGTCCTTGGTCAGCGCGAGCGACCAGTAATCGGACGGGTTCAGAACGATGAAATCCGGCATCAATTCGTCGGCCATGGCAAGCTGCTGGATGGCGCGCGCGAGAACATCGATGCGCGTCCAGTTCGTGCCGAGAAGGCTGGTATTGAAGACGGCCGCCTGCGTGACCAAGCCGTTCAAGTTTTCGCCGGAGCCGGAGCCGAACAACAGTTGGTCTTCAAATTCTTCCTCGACGGCGTAAACAAGCGAGGAGCGCAGAAACGCCTCAAGGCCCTCAAAATCTTCGAGGATTTGCCGGCTCGCCGGAATCCACGTCGCGATGGTCCGCACGCGCGCCTCGCGCCGCTCGAAGCTGATGCCCGCCTCGGGCTTGGCCGAGGTCTCCGCCACCGGAGCCGCGGTCTTGTCGTGGGATGTGACGTCGATCCATTCCACGATTGAGGAGTTTGTCGGCACTTGAGTAATCAGGTCTTATACCCGCAAGCGCCGCCGCGGCTCGGGCACGATGCCCGGCATCCGCTCCGGCTGCACACTCACGCCGGCGCTCGTGATGGTGGTGCGGAACAACAGGCCATCGGTGTTGAATTTCAGCACTGCCGTGCCGGAGCCAGTGCTCATCAGCGCGCGCAGGGACTGGTTCTCCCGCAGCTCGCCCGCCAAGTCGCGCGGCGCGCCGCCGGCGAAGCTCGGCGTGCCGGCCTCGCTGCGCCAGGCCTTCGTTCGCGGAAGGTCTTGCTGTGTGTTCATGGCTTTCGTCTCGCTCCGAGTTTCCTTTTCTTGAAGGTGTGCGGCCGCCTGGAATCTGCCCTCGCCGGCGGGCGTGATCGGGATGTCAAGGAAGCGCATCTCGCCCCAATTCACGCCGCGCTTCGCCCACTCGGCTTGCAGTTCTTTCGCGATTTCCGGCCGCATAATAGTTACCACCCACCTCAAAACATTTTCGCCGCAATTTGTTCTCGTGGCAGCACTTCCCGCAGATGCGCAAGCGCGCGCTCGGCCAGTTGGAGCAGCTCGCGGCTCCGCCGGCCGCGGCGCTTCGGGCCGCCCACGCCGTAGATGCTCGCCACGGCGCGCCGCTCCGGCAGGGGCAAGCTCCGCACCGCGGCCGCCAGGTCGGCGTGGGGCGCAGGCGCTACTGGTATGCTGGCATCATCATTACGCCTGCCCCAGCGCAGTTGCCGGCGCACTGCCGGGGCGGGCATGGGAAGCGGCTCGAGCCAGCGCTCACGCTCGCGGCCGTCGGCGTCGGGTAGGCTCAGCGGCGCAAGTACGGCGTCGTCGATCCGCGCGCGCCGCAGCCAGCGCCGACAGGCGGCCAGCGCCAAGCTTTCCGGCTCGGGCAGGCCCGCCTCGCGCGCCTCGAGCAGCGTCACCGCGAATTCCTGCAGCGCGTCAGCCGCGCGCTGGCCGGCCGCGGCGAGCAGGCGCGAGAGCAGCGGGCGGTAGTCAGCGCCCACGTGCAAGGTGTCCAGCAGCTCAGACAGCCTCTGGGGCATCAACATCGCGCTCCCATCGCACGCACTTCTGGATCGAGTCCACGAACACCTTGTTTCGCAAGCCCGCCTTGTTGACAGAGGTGGACAGATAGATCCAATGCCAGGGCGATGCCTGCCGGAACCGCGGCGGCTCCGCGCCGACGTCCAGCGCCTCGCGGATGCGCTCGAGCGCCCAAGTGCTCCAGGTGTAAACGTCGGTGTTCAGCGGTTCGGTGCCGTCTGATGTTTTTCGTCCAACGTATGCCATGACTGTTACCTCCTTTTTCTCGCCGGCTCGGCCGGCGGCTGGAATTCGGCCATGTGAAGGCCGATCAGACGCCAGAAGCGGGCATAGGACGCTTCGGCCTTACTGATCGCACTCGCCCAGCGCAAGGCCAGCGCGCTATCGCCAGCGGCCAGCGCCGCGGCGTACTCGCGCCGAGCCTCGGCCAGCGTGTCGGCGCTCTTACAAAGCTGCTCCACGGCTGGCGCACACGGAGCAAGGTCAAAATGCCGGCTGAGCCAGCGCCACAGGCTCGTTCCGGCCGGCCCCAAACCGTCAGGTCTCCTCATGGTTCACCTCCTCGGCGAGCGGCCGCATTTAAGCACGGCGACCGGCGCGAAAATTTGGCCCGCGCGGCGGTCTCCGCCGAAACGCTGTAGAGATTTTGAGTGCCCTCCGGCCGCCAAGGGCGCGCGCTCGGCTCGGGGTGCGGGGAAACCATCACCTGCCCGGCGGCGGCGCGTCCTGAGCCAAGCCAGCCGCGGGAACAGGCGCTCCAGCCGCGAAGCGGCGCTTGCTTGGGAAGGTACTCTCTCAAGCAACAGCGCCGCCACCCTGCACCGCAGCCGCAGGGCGGCGCAGGGGGTGGGGGTGTGGGGGAGGGGTGCTCGGCAGTAGTGCCATCTAGTGCCCGCCTTATAGAGTATATAGGGCACTCCCGGGCACTTCGGTCAATCCCGGTCACACCCGGGCAGTGCCGGGCAGTAGAGGGCAGTGCCGGGCAGTGCCGGGCACTTCCGGGCACTTTTATTCGCAGGCAGTCCATTTCTTGCCCTCCCTCACCACAAGCCCGCGGTCGCGGAGCCTGTCAAGCGCGCGCCAAACCGCGCGGAAAGTCTTTCGGAGCGCTCTGGCAATTGTCGCCGGCTGGCTGCTCCCCTGCGCTTGAAGGTAGGCGAGCACGTCCTGCATGGTCTCCCCAAGCTCGTCGGATTCGCCCTCCCCAGCAATCGCCCAGCCCCAGCCGGTTCCGGCCGAGTCGTTCCAGTCAAGCTCGAAGTCCTTGCGCCCGGTGAACCGCCCGACTACCGCCAGCGATCCCTGGCGGCCCTTGCGCTTCAGCTCACAGAGCACGTCCGCCGCCGCGGTGAGACCTGAAGTGCCCAAGAGGTGCTCGGTCGGATCGCTCCCGCTTGCGCCCTTTTTTGTGTGCATAACAACGACTACCGAGCACTGATGGTCAAGTGCGATGCGCCGGCAGCGGTCGATGATGTCGTAGTCGGTCTGACTGATATCAGCCTTCGGGTTCCGCGCGCCGGTCAGCTTGAACAGGCTGTCCAGGATGACCAGCTCGGCCGGATGCTGGCGCAGCGCCTCGCGGATCACCTCATCGCCGCCGCCGAGGATCGGCAGCCCCAGCTCGGGAAACACTTTCAGGTCGCGCAGTCCGTCCGGGCGGCGGCCGTTGAGGATCTTGCTTACCTTGTCTTTGGTCAGCGGCAGGCCGTCCTCGAGCGCCCACAGGTGGACGCGCCCGGGGTGGAGCACTTGCAGCCGGCCGATGAATGACTGGCCCGTACTCACGCTCAGCGCCAGTTGGCAGGCAAACCAGGATTTCCCTTCCTTCGGCCGGCCGCCGAACAGCATCAGCCCCTGCCGGGGCAGGAAGTCTTCGATCATCATGTCGGGGGATTGAATGGTCTCGTCGGTCAAGACAGCCTCCATGTCGAATGCTTGCGGAACCACCTTCGATTTCTGCTTCGGCGGCGCAGCCGTGCTCGGTTCGCGCTCGCGCGCGATGCCCAGCCATTGCAGCGCCGCATCCAAGATGCGCTTGTCGAGCAGTTCGCTCAGCCGCCGCAAGCCCGTCGTCTGCGCGCCCGAGGCGTGCTTCGCGAAGGTGCTTCGGACTTCGGCCGCCGCCTGGTGCAGGTCGGCCCCGCGCTTCCAGAGTGCCCGGTAAACCGCGCGATGAAAGGAAACGGCGTCGTCTTCGCTCCAGCCCGCCCGCGCCAACGCGCCAGCCAGGGCGATGAACGCCTCGTTCCGCGCGCCCTCGGCCGGCCAATGTCGCGCAAGCAGCGCCGCAGCAGCCACGCGTGCCACCGCGCGCTCGAGAATGTCTGCGTCGATGTTCGCGGGCCCGCCGTCGCATCCCGGCTCAAACTCGATGCGCTCGCCGCTTGGATGAACGCTCGGGGGAACGACAGTTTGCAAGCCGGCCGTGTCATCGGATTTCCTGCATCGCAGCTCGACCAGGCATTGCCGGTTCACAGGATCGAGAAAACGTTTGCTTCGTATCGGGGGATCAACGCGGTAGAAGTAGTGCGATTTCGGCTTCGATTTTCGGCCAAATACGAAGCGTGTTTCCGGAAGTAGTTCCTGCGCCGCCCAGATGGCCTCTTCGCTGTCTAGGTCAATGTCGGTGGAGCCGAAGTCATCGCCAAGAATGATGCCGATGTTCGAGTCTTTCCCGTTGAAATACTGAGGCGCAGTTTCCGCCGTAATGCGAAGCGAAGTCCAGTCGCGAATCACGGGTGCTTTTTCGCGAAACGGAATCGGGATCGGCCAAAAGTGGCGCTCGATGTAGAAACGAGCAGCATCAAGCGGCTTCATGATGCGCCCTCCTCCGCAGTGTGCTCAAGTTCGCGCGCGCCGAAACGACGCGCAACCGGGCGTGCTTGCGATGGAATTCGCGCCAGCGCTCGGCAAGCATCGGATCGGCGAATTCGCTGCGGCTTTGGTAGCCGGCCTTGTAGACGATTTCGATGTCGTCCGGCGCGAGCCGTTCCTCGGCGAGCCACGCCTGCACCAGCTCGGCGAATGCGGGCGGCGCATGGTCAACGTGGGCGTCGTTGGGTGCCATCGGCACGCCGAGCACGGGGCAGACGGCGCCGCGCGGATGGTCGCGCCAGAACGCGCGAGCGAAGCCTGCCACCTGGTCCGCCACAAGCCGCCGGCAGATCCGGCGCACGTCGTCCAGCGCATCGGTGGGATGCAGGCACTTGCGCCACGAGAAATCACGCCAGCTTCCGTCTTGCCGGATCAAGAGGAAACGGCGCAGATGCTCCTGGAAGGGCACTCGCTGAACGAGGATGCACTGAATGCCGCAGCCAACGATCAGCGCCGCGCGCGGATGACGCAGGATCAGCGCCTCGACGAATGCGCGGTCCGCGCCGGCGATGCGCTCCATCGCCTGGGTGGTAGCGTAGCGCGAGAGGATGTCTCGGATGCGCCGCTCGGCTGCGGCAGCGGAGGGGAAGGTCTGGCCGGCGATCACCAGCATGGTGCCCTCCTGAGGTCTTTCAGGATTAGCCGCAGCAGCGCCGGCAGTTCGCGCGGGCGCGCCAAGGCGAGGCGCAGGGCAAACCGCCAGTACCGCGGGCGCATTACCGCACCTCCTCGCGCGTCTCGACGCGCCAACGCTCGAGCCACCGCATCAAGTCGTGTAACGGATACCGCACCGGCCCCTGGCGCGCGGAGCCCACCTTTACGAAGGCTGGCCCGACGCGGCGCACGCGCCAATGGCGCAGCGTGCTCAGCGCCAGACCGGTCATCTCGGCCACTTCTTTCTCGTCAAGCAACCGCCACTCAGCCGCCAGCGGCTGCGTCTGATTGTCGTTCTTCTGCTTCGCCATGCCTCCATTCTGTAGCCAGTTTTATCGAACTTAAATGTGACCGCACGGGCGCAAGGCAGCCGCCGAAGGGCGCTCGAAGTGTAGCAGAAATTGTAGCAGTGATAACCAAAAATCGAGGCAAAAAGCGGCTAATACAGGCTACTGCCGAGTCGGCGCAAGCCGTTGATGCGGCGGAATTTGTCGTTTATTTCCAACAACTTCGAAGATGGCCCGGCTCCGTCAGACGAGCAGGGGGCCGATGGAGGACGGGCTCTCCTCGCCGCCGGGCGAAGTCATCTTGGGCCAGCGCAGGCCGCGGTAGCCCTGCCGCGCCGCAATTGCGCGCGCCTTCGGCGCGATCTGCCGGTACCAGGGCAGGCTTTTTTCGAGCAGTCCGGGGCGGCCCCACAAGGCGAAATGCGCCGCGTGCCACCAGTGCATTTCCAGGTGAAATTTCCCGTACCAGCTGTTGAACGTCAGGCCGGTTTCCTGGGGCGGCAACGAGCCTGCGCACTGGAGGGCGGTGAGATATTGCGACAACACGATTCGGCGCTCCAGCTCGCGGGCGCGCGGGTCCGTGCTGCCGGACAGATCCACCGCGCCGCCGCTCTGCCAGAACCGGGCCCAATGCGCGCGGGCCGCTTTTTCCGTCTCTGCAACGGACGGAAGACGCTGCGGAAGTCCTCTTTTTGAAAATTCGGCCAGAAATTCCAGCGTATTTCCCCGAAATACGATCTCGTAACGATGAGGCCCGGCCTGGCGCAGGCGCCCGTTGGGGGACCACTGCGCCCGGACATGGTGGCGGTCGCCGTCGAGGATGCGTTCCCACCCGGCTCCCGCCGCGTGCGGGCGCGCCACGCGCGTCTCGTGCTTTTCCGGGCTGCTCCAGTCCGCGGGGTCGCCAGTGTGGATGCCGCTCGCGTACGGGAATTCGACAGCGATGCCGACGGCCGCGGAGACCCGGCCGGACCGGAACACGCGGACCGCCACCAGATCGCGTTCC
>Ga0308405_1001915_pt1 | contig 10186 bp, 10 predicted proteins | sample HotsprSampleMS13_FD_203473 | JGI IMG/M metagenome (GOLD analysis project Ga0308405, IMG submission 203473) | Hot spring phototrophic mat microbial communities from Mushroom Spring, Yellowstone National Park, Wyoming, United States - 20060912_MS13 ...
CCGGCCGCCGGGCTTGGGGGCTGGGATGAGGGGCTCCAGGAGGGCCCACTCCTCGTCGGTTAGGTCGCTGGGGTAACATCGTCTAAGAGGCACCCTTCAAGGATACCACCCTTTTACGACAGCCTCTGAACCCCAGAACGGGGAAGCCGTGTCCAAGCGCCCGCCTCACGCCCTTCTCTGAGACAGAGCCAAGCCGCTGCCGAACGGGTCACAAGGCCATACCACCGGCCAGTCCCAGACGCTTTACCAGGGGGCGGGCCTGAGGGTATAGTGCCCCCGTGCTGGAAGCCAAGACCCTCCTAGAACCCCTGGAGTTGGAAGCCCTCTACGTCACCCGCCCGGAGAACGTGCGCTACCTCTCGGGCTTCCCCCACCCCGAGGACGCCCAGGTCCTCATCACCCCCGAAGGGGCCTTCCTCCTCACCAACCCCCGCTACCCCGAGGCGGAGCGGGAAAGCCGCATTCCCGCCAGGGTCCTGAAGCGGGAGGAGAGGGAGGCCCTCTTCCAGGACCTGAGGGGCCGGGTGGGCTTTGAGGCGGAGCACCTCCCTTACGCCGCTTTGGAGCGCCTCCGCGAGCTCTCCCCGGCGGAGTGGGTGCCCACCAAGGGGGTTGTAGAACGCCTCCGCCTGAAGAAGACCCCGGAGGAGGTGCAGAGGATCCGAAAGGCCCAGGCCCTGGCGGAGGAGGCCCTGGCCCACGCCCTGACCCTCCTCAGGCCGGGGGTGGAGGAGCGGGAAGTGGCCTTGGAGATAGAGTTCTTCCTGCGCCGGCGGGGGGCTGAGGGTGTGGCCTTCCCCCCCATCGCGGCCTCGGGGGCGCGGGGGGCCTTGCCCCACGCCGGGGCCTCGGAGAAGAGGCTTACGGCGGGGGAGCTCATCACCCTGGACCTGGGGGCCAAGGTGGCGGGGTACCACTCGGACATGACCCGCACCTTCGCCCTAGGAAAGCCCTCTCCCGAGATGCGCCGGGTTTACCAGGCGGTCCTCGCCGCCCTGGAGGCGGCCCTAGAAAACCTGAAGCCAGGAAGGACGGGCAAGGAGGTGGACGCCCTGGCCCGGGAAACGCTCAAGCGCCACGGCCTGGACCGCCACTTCGTCCACTCCCTGGGCCACGGGGTGGGCCTGGCGGTGCACGAGGGGCCAAGCCTCTCCCCCTACACGGAGGAGGTCCTGGAGCCCGGCATGGTGGTGACCGTGGAGCCCGGGGTCTACCTGCCCGGGGTGGGCGGGGTAAGGATAGAGGAGCTGGTCCTCCTCACCGAGGAGGGGATAGAGCTCCTCTCCCGCTTCCCCCGGGGCTACCTGGAGGTGTAGGGTGCGGCCCTTTTTCCTTCTCCCCTTCCTCCTGACCCTGGCCCTAGCCCAGACCTACACTGTGCAGAAGGGGGACACCCTCTACCGCATCGCCCGGGCCCACGGCCTCAGCGTGGCGGAGCTCATGCGGCTAAACGGCCTCACCTCGGAGCGCATCTTCCCCGGCCAAAAGCTCAAGGTGAGCCCCAGGGAAGCCGCCTCCAGGCCAGGCCACTTCCTCCAGGAGGGGCTCGCCGTCTGGTACGGCCCCGGCTTCCACGGCAGAAGGACGGCCAGCGGGGAGGTTTACGACATGCACGCCCTCACCGCCGCCCACCCCAGCCTCCCCTTCGGCACCCGGGTGCGGGTCACCAATCTCAGAAACGGCAAGAGCGTGGTGGTGCGCATCAACGACCGGGGGCCCTTCGGCGGGCGGTTCCTCATTGACCTCTCCTACGCCGCCGCCAAGGCCATCGGGGCCCTCTCCGCCACCCCCGTGCGCCTCGAGGTGGCGGAGTGAGGGTCCGCTACGGCTTTCACCTCTCCATCGCCGGCAAGAAGGGGGTGGCCGGGGCCCTCGAGGAGGCCATGGCCCTGGGCCTCACCGCCTTCCAGATCTTCGCCAAGAGCCCCAGGAGCTGGAGGACCCGCGCCCTTGCCCCAGGCGAGGTGGAGGCCTTCCGCGCCCTCAAGGAAATGGCGGGAGGGCTTCCCGTGGTGATCCACGCCTCCTACCTGGTGAACCTGGGGGCGGAAGGGGAACTTTGGGAAAAGAGCGCCATGAGCCTGGCGGACGACCTGGAAAAGGCCGCCATCCTGGGCATAGAGTACGTGGTGGTCCACCCCGGCTCCGGCGACCCCAAGCGGGTGAAGGAAGGGGCCCTAAGGGCCTTGCGCCTCGCCGGGATCAGGGAGAGGCCCACCCTCCTCCTGGAGAACACCGCCGGGGGCGGGGAGAAGGTGGGAAGCCGCTTTGAGGAGCTGGCCTGGCTCCTGGAGGACACCCCCCTGCAGGCCTGCCTAGACACCTGCCACGCCTATGCCGCGGGCTACGACGTGAAGGAAGACCCCCAAGGGGTCCTCACCGCCTTGGATAAGGCGGTGGGCCTGGAGCGGGTCCCCGTGGTCCACCTCAACGACTCCGTGGGCGGCTTTGGGAGCCGCATAGACCACCACGCCCACCTCCTCCAGGGCCAGATCGGCGAGGGCCTCAAGGGGGTCCTTCTGGACCCCAGGCTGAGGGGCCGGGTCTTCATCCTGGAAACCCCAAGAAGCCCCGAGGAGGACGCCTGGAACCTGAGGATCCTCCGGGAGTGGCTAGAGGAGGCCGCCCCCCAGAATAAGCCGTAGGGCGGAGACCACCAGAACGAGAAGCCCCAGCCTAAAGGCCCGGTCCTCCCCGAAGACCACCCCGAGCCCCGCCCCCAAAAGGGCCAGGGGCAGGACGATCCAGTTGAGCCAGCCCAAGAGGGGCAAGAGGGCGGGAAAAAGGAGGAGAAGGGCCGCCACCGAGACCGCCAGGCTAAGGCCGCGCATGCCCCCAGTCTAGCCAAAGAAAAAGCCAAAGAACACCCTGCGGGCGAAGCGGAGCACCTCCTGGATGGGCCCCCGGAGCACGGTGAGGATAAGGAGGAAGGAGAGCCAGGCATACTGCTCAAGCCGCCAGAGAAAAGGGTGCCAGGAGAGGGGCAGAAGGCTTTGCAGGATCTTGGAGCCGTCCAGAGGCGGAATGGGCAGGAGGTTGAAGACGGCCAGGACCAGGTTGACGCTGCTGGCGAAGAAGAAGGCCAGGGCTAAAACCCCGAGGAAGGTCTGCCCCTCCCCTCGGAAGGTGAGGGCCACCCCCAAGGGGTCCAGGGCAAAGAGCCCTCGCACCAGGAGGGCAAACAAGACCGCCAAGGCCAGGTTGATGACGATGCCGGCGATGGAGACCACAAAAAGGCCCAGGCGGTAGCTCCGGAAGGCCCAGGGGTTCACCGGCACCGGCTTGGCCCAGCCGAAGCCCACCAGGAGGAGAAGGACCGTGCCTAAAGGGTCCAGGTGCTTCAGGGGGTTCAGGGTGAGGCGGCCCAGGCGCCTGGCGGTGTCATCGCCAAAGCGGTAGGCGGCGTAGGCGTGGCCCCACTCGTGGAGGGCGAGGCTAAGAAGGAGGGCCAGAAGGGCCAGGGCGAAGGCCAGGGGGTCTTGCTGCAGGAGGGCGATCATAGGCCCAGCATCCGGTAAAGGGAAGTGAGCAGGCCGGAAAGCCCCTGGACCACGGAGGCGGTAACCCCGGTGAAGGAGAGGACCAGGAAGATGAGGATGAAGCCCACGGGGCCCAGGCTGGAGAGCTGGTCCAGGAAGCGCCGGGCCTCGAGGCCCCCCACCGCATAGAGGGCCTTAGCCCCGTCCAAGGGGGGAATGGGAAAGAGGTAGATGGCCGCGTGGAGAAGCATGAGGCGGTGGGCCACCAGGAGACCCTCCCCAAAGGGATAGGGCAGAAAGCGGGCCAAAAGGCCAAAGAGGAAGGCAGCGAGGAAGAAGCCCAAAGGCCCCATGAGGGCCACCAAAGCCCCCTTGCGCCCCGGCAGATGGGTGGGGACGAAGCGGGGCCAGCCGAAGCCCAGAAGGAGAAGGAGGACCAGGCCCAAAGGCTCCAGGTGGACCCTGAGGTCCAGGGAGAGGAAGCCGTAGCGCCGGGGAGCCGTTTCCCCATAGCGGTCCGCCAGGTAGGCCTGAGCGAGGTTGTGGAGGATAAGCCCCAGGGCGGCGAAGGTGAAGGCCACCAGGAAGACCGGGGGATCATTGAGGAGAGGAAAGAGTCCCATCGCCCACCAGTCTACGGGCTAGAGCCAGTTCCTCCTCAAAGGTCCTGACCTCGCCCCTGGCCCGGGCCTCGGCCACCTCCTTGAGGACCTCCCCCACCCTGGGCCCGGGCTTGAGCCCCATCTCCAGGAGGTCCCTCCCCATGAGGACCCTGCGCTTTTGCCAAAGCAACCCCTCTTTCTCGGGAAAGAGGGCGAGGAAGGCGCTCCTCAGGGGCTCCTTCTTCAGGGCCTCCCCCTCCACCTCCTCTCCCTTCCCCAGCCGCAAAAGGAGGCTCAGGCCCTCCTGCAAGCGCCTGGGTACGGCCAGGCCCTGGGCCCTTTCCAGGGGGGCCTCCTGGAAGTAGAGGAGAAGGAGAAGCCGGGCCTCCATCATGGCCTTGGGCGGGCCCTCCAGGGGGGGGTGGCGGAGGAGGCGGGCAAAGGGCTCCTTCGGGGGCAAACGGAGACGGTAGAGGGGGTAAAGGGCGGAAAGCTCCTCCAGGAGGGCCAGGGCCTCGAGGCAGGTGTCCTCCTCGAGGGTGAGGAAAAGCTCGTCCCGGAGGCGGCTTTTGCTGGCGGTGGCCAGGACCTCGGGGAGGAGGGCTGGCGGCAGGGCCTTCAGGGCCTCCTCGGCGAAGTGGAAAGAGAGCCTGGCGGCGAGGCGCGCCCCCCGCACGATGCGGCTAGGGTCCTCCACGAAGGAGAGGGGGTGGAGGGGACGGAGGACCCGGGCCTCCAGGTCCCTGAGTCCGCCGTAGGGGTCCAAAAGCTCCCAGGTGGCCAAGGCAAGGGCCATGGCGTTCACCGTGTAATCCCGCCTTTCCAGGTCCTTGGCGATGGGAGCGGGCCGCACCTGGGGCAGGGCCCCGGGGTAGGGGTAGACCTCCTCCCGGCTTTCCGCCAGGTCCACGGAAAGGCCAAAGGGCAGGCGCACCCTTCCCGTGCCGAAGGCGTAGTGCAGGGCGTAGCTCCCCCCGAAACGCGCCACCAGAAAGCGGGCCACCTCCCCCACCCGCACCCCGGGCTCCAGCACCAGGTCTATGTCCGGCCCAGAGCGCAGGAGGAGGGCGTCCCGCACCGCGCCCCCCACCAGGTAAACCCCCTGGGGAAAAGCCTCCTTGAGGGCCAGGAGCACCTGCCGCGCCCCCTCGGGGAGGGCCGTGAGGATCCGCTCCCCCAAGGGGGTTTCCTGGACGGGCCGCTTTCGGTAGAGGTCGGTGCGGGTGAAGATGCCGAGAAGCCTGGACCCCTCCCCCACCAGCACCCTCCCCCCACCTTCCTTGAGCCGGGCCTCCGCCTGGGAAAGGGGGGTTTCCGGGGGCAGGATCACCGCCCGGGCCAGAAAGCCCTCCACGGGATGATCGGCCAGGCCCAGGCGCTCCGCCTTCCTCAGGTCCCGCCTGCGGGCCAGGCCCAAAACCCGCACCCCACCCCCCTCGAGGGGGACCACCACAGGCATGGCCCCATACCCCCGCTCCTCCAGGACCCTAAGGGCCTCCCGCGCCGTGGTGGGGGGCAGGACCTCCACCGGGGAGGTCATCGTCTCTCTCAAGGTCGGCTCGGGGGCCAGATGACGAGAAAGGCTCTGCAGAAGCTTCTTGACCGCGCCCCGCTCCCCCCTCACCCGGGCGAAGGCCGCCCGGGGATGCCCCCCACCCCCCACCTGGGCCATCCAGCGGGCCACGTCCAGGCGGTCCTTGCTCCGGGCGATGAGGAGCACCTCCTTGCCCAGGCGCAGGACCAAAAGCACCCCGTCCGCCTCGTGCAGGTCCAGGAGGGTGTGGGCCAGGGGGGCCAAGGCGGGAACGTACCCCTCCTCCCTCGCCCGGGCGAGGAGCAGGCGGAACCCTTCCACCTCCACCCACCTGGCGGTCTTGAGGAGAGCCTGGAGGATGGCCCTGGCCTCCGCCCCCAGGTGGGGCCGGACCCATTCCCGCACCCTCGGGATCTCCGCCCCTTGCAGAGCGAGGAAGTGGGCGGCCTCGAGGTCCTGGGGCGTGGTGGAGGGGAAGCTAAACCCCCCGGTGTCCTCCCAGATCCCCGCGTAGGCCAGGGTGGCCTCCAAAGGGGTGAGGGAGAGGCTCCGCTCCCTTAGGAGGGGCACCAGGAGGCTCACCGTGGCCCCCACCTCCTGAACCCGCCCCCCCACAGCGGGCACATCCCCCGGGGCGGGCGGATGGTGGTCGTAGACCAAGAAGGGCACCCGGCCCACCAAAGCTTTGAAAGGACCGATGCGCTCGGGGCGGGCGTTGTCCACCAAGACCACCTCGGAAACCCGCCCCAAGGGGACCTCCGAAGCGGGCACAAGGTCCAGGCGGTCTTCCAAAAGGGGAGCGATCTCCTTTAGGGGGCCCTCGAGGCCCCCCACCAAGGCCAGCGCGCTCCCCGGAAAGAGCTTCCCCGCAAGGACCATAGACCCCAGGGCATCAAAGTCCAGGTTCTCGTGGGCCACCACCACCCGCACGCCTAAAAGCTTACTTGACGGAGGAATCCCCCCTTGGTACACTCAGGCTTGGCGCTTGGAGAGGTGCCCGAGCGGCTGAAGGGACACGACTGGAAATCGTGTAGGCGGGCTTAAACCTGCCTCGCGGGTTCGAATCCCGCCCTCTCCGCCAAGAAGCCCCTGGCCTCAGGCCTGGGGGTCTTCCTTTTCCGCCTCCACCACCCGCGCCTCTTTCCTGGCCCTCTCCGCCAAAAAGGTGAGGCGGTGGGCATAAAGGGCCTCCTCAAAGGACTCCAGCCGGGAAGGGTCCTCCCGCTCCACCGCAAAGACAAAGTCCGCCATCAGCCCCAGGTCCCCGCCCCCGTGCCCCGTGCGAAGGGACCCATCCGCCTCCACCTCCAGGTCCAAGGTCCGTTCGCCCTTCAGGAAGTCAAAGATGCGGATGTACCGCCCGTCCCCAAAGATCTCCCCACCGCTCCCAAAAAGCCGCGTCTCCCGAAACCGCATCCGGGAAAGCCCCTCCGCGTGGAAGCTGGCCGTGCGCCCGTCCCCGTATTCCAGCATCGCCACCTGGTGGTCCGCCACGTCGTTCCTCCCCAGGTAGACGCACTCCCCGTAGGGGCCCTCCGCCAACGCCCTTTCCAGGTTCTCCCGGGTCACGGGGAAGGCCACCACGTCCAGGGGCCAGCCCCGTTCCCCCTCTTCGTAGGCCTCCAGGTAGATGCGCCTGGCCGAGAAGGGACAACCCCTTTCCACCTCCTCCGGGCAATGTAGGCACCGCTCCCCAGCCCCTTGGGGACGTCTCTCCGGCCGGAAGTGGTAGAGCCCCCCAAAGGAGGCCACCCGGGCCACCCTCCCCGGCATCAGGAAGAGGAGCCAGTCCAGGTCGTGGACGCTCTTGGCCAGGAGGAAGGGGCTGGACTCCCCTTCCTCCCGCCAGTTGCCCCGCACGAAGCTGTGGGCGAAGTGCCAGTGCCCCACCGGCTCCAGGTGTTGCACCGAGACCGCCTCCCCGATCGCCCCCTCCTCCAGGAGGGCCTTGAGCCTCCTGGCGTAGGGGGTGTAGCGGAGCACGTGGGCCAAGGCCACGATCCTCCCCGTCCTCGCCTTAGCCTCGGCCACCCGGAGCACCTCCCCCCAGGTGGGGGCGATGGGCTTCTCCAGAAGGAGGTGGTAGCCCTTCTCCATGAGGGCGATGGCCGCCTCGGCGTGGAGACGGTCGGGGAGGGCCAGGATGGCCGCCTCCCCCAGCCGGGGGGCCTCCACCAGCTCCCGCCAGTCGGCAAAGAGAGCCCCCTCCCCCAGACCAAAGGCCTCCCGGAAAGCCTGGCGGCGCTCGGGGCGGGGCTCGGCCAAGGCGGCGATGCGGGCCCCTAGATGGGCGGCATGCCGGGCATAGGCCAAGCCCCGGTTCCCGCCTCCCACCACCACCAGCCTCACGGCCACGCCTCCAGTCTATCCGACCCCTTTGGCCAGGGCCGGGAGAGTCCCCTGCCCTTACCCGCTTTAGGGGATCGGAAGCCCTCTCGCCCCGGAGGGAATCAGGAACATGCCCCAGAGGGGGCGTTTATGTGGCAAAGCTTCAGCATGGGTCCTTAGGGGTCAAAAGGGCTTCCCCCCTCACGACCAAGGGGGGAAGGATTGCGTCCCTGGCTTGGTGGAGCGGGGGGGATTTGAACCCCCGACCTCCCGCTTGCAAGCTGGGAAAAGGGGCAAAAAGGACGATTCCGCCAATGCTACCACTTTCCGAACCTTTGCTTTAGAAGGCCACTTTTCTCTCTAAGCTCCCGGAGTTTTCACTCCGGTTGCTGTAGCGTTGCAGTAGGGTTGCAGTAGACCATTTGGAGCGCTTACGCTTTAGCGGGCCCCCTCGAGGCCTCACGGAATAGAATGGAAAACGCCCGAGCCTGGGAGGACGCATGGGAGAGCAGAAGGAATGGAGCTTCCTCATTTGGGAGGAACGCAAAGGGCTTCTCGGGGCCGCGGCTCTGGAGTACCCTGAGCCTTTCGCCCTCCTAGGCCCCTACTTGGCTGAAGCCCCTAAGGAAGCGGTAGAGCGCCTAAGCTGGTTCCTTATGCCCGGCTACACCTTGAAGCTCCTCGAGGCCCTTCAAAACGTTCCTCCGGAAGACCTGGCTTCTAAAAGAGACTTCTCTGAGCCTCCTTGGGTAGGCATTCTGGCCTGGCAGGCCCTGGAAAAGTGGCGGTTTAGAGCCTGGCCCCCCAAACCGCGCTTCCCCCTCAAGTGGAGGCCTTGGGCCTATCCCCTTCTCGCCGATGCCGCCGTTATCTTCCCCGATTGCCCAAGGGATAGCCTTCTCGCCGCCTTTTATATCCGACACTTTACCCACTTAGGCTTTGAACAAGCTACATCCTCTTGCCCTGAACCAGAACCGCCCATCCCGTGGGGATTTGAAAGCGAAAAAGACTACCTGAAAAGGGCCAAGGCTTTCTATCACGATTACCAGGCCTACCTATACGAGAAAGGCTTGGAGAAAGCAAGGACATGGAGGACGCGGCAAAGGGACTTGATTTTCCTTGTGTGGCACGAAGTAGAAGGCCTTACCGAGGAGGAAATAGCCCATCGGGTAGAGGAGCGCATCCGCACCGGGCACCGCACCGCCAGATACCTCTTTGAGGGCCGAAAGGCAGAGCCCCTGGGCGAAGACCGCACCGGAAGCCTGCCTGAGCTCATCCATAAGGCCATAGTCCTGACCCGAGAGAGGCTGAGGATAACCTGAGCTTTGGCCCTCGAGGCCCCTCTCTCCTTCGCCCATCTCCTATTGCGCAACACGATGCGGGCTCTATAATGCCCTTGTGCGGGGGCCGTTAGCTCAGCTGGTGAGAGCGCCGGCCTTATAAGCCGGTGGTCGCGGGTTCAAGTCCCGCACGGCCTACCAGGCTTGAGTCTTCCCGGCTCAGGTTGCTGACCTAAAGCGTGAAGCAGGCCTCGAGGGGCGAGGTACCGAGGGGCGGGTACGGCGGTTGATGTGGAGGCGGGGCCAACCAACTACAGGCCCCGTGGCCGGTGTGGGCCACCATATTCGCCCCTCGGGGAAGGGGGCGGGCATTACTCCCCGCGGCCTTCACGCCCCCACCTCCTCAACTCTATGCGCCCTAAGGGGCCGGTGTGCATAGAGTTGCGGCGGATCACCGGGGCTCTTTTGCATAAACCCCGCAAGCGGTCTTCGAGGAGAAGCGCGGGGCCAAGGCGGCCCGCATCCTCCGAGGGAAAAGGGGCCTCCAGGAGCGCCCCCTGAAGACCGGTCCTAAGTGCCCGCACGTTGGCTTTGCAACATAGGGTGCCCAAGTCGGAGTTGTGGAAGGGCTTTTCTGGGGCCCCCACCGCGGCGTTTGCCGCGGTGGGGGACTTAAGTGTCAATGCATAGACTTTGCAACACCCCTTGCCCCAGCTGTTCCCTGAGCCTCTCCATAGCCACGGCCACCGCCTCCCTCAGCTCCTCCACGCTCCTGTAGTGCCGCCGGGGCATCAGAAACCCCTTCACCCGCCGCCAGACGCTTTCCACCGGGTTCAAATGGGGGCTGTACCGCGGCAGGTAGGCCACCTCCAGCCCCCGCCCCCGCCACCTCTCCACCGCCTCCCGAAACCCCCGGGACCGGTGAAAGGGCGCGTGGTCCAGAAACACCACCCCCCGCACCCC
>Ga0308405_1001918_pt1 | contig 10180 bp, 9 predicted proteins | sample HotsprSampleMS13_FD_203473 | JGI IMG/M metagenome (GOLD analysis project Ga0308405, IMG submission 203473) | Hot spring phototrophic mat microbial communities from Mushroom Spring, Yellowstone National Park, Wyoming, United States - 20060912_MS13 ...
GTATTTCTCGGTCCTCAGGCCAGCGGGAAAAGCCTTGTCGCTCAGGCGTGGAAACTGGCTCTGGACGCAGCGTTTGTCCAGTCCCGTCTACGCCTGTATGGATACGCCTGGGATACTCCGGAGGACTTCCTGCAGTTATACTTCGGCCGCGGATACGAGCGCGTCTGGCAGAACACCCGATTCGCAATGAACGGGGGCGAGGTCACGCTACAGGGCCTTCTGGCTGCCTACAGGGGCGGGACCCCTCGCGAACGGGTTTTCTACATCCCTGCCCAGCGGGTGCTTTCTCTGGTATATGGATATGGGTGGCCGTTGCCCTTTAAGGGCTTTGAGGTCGCTGTCCCCTTCGTTTTGACCCAGTACAGCGAGGAAATCCGGCGGTATCTGGATGAGGAATTCCCTGGTGAAGATGAAGTGATCTTTCCCGTGGAGCGCCGTCTGCCGAAGAGTTTGCGGGAGCAACTCTCCCAGAGCGTTTATCCGGGGGTCATCCTGAAGGCGGAGCGCGCTTTGCGGAAGCGGTTGGTTCTGGAGGTTCAGGGTTCCCGTACCCGTCTACCGATTCCGTCCTGGACCGCCGGACAGCGGGAGTTTACCCCCCTGCTTCTGGGCCTGTACTGGCTGTTGCCGCTGGGCAGGAGTCCGAAGCGGGGATACGAGTGGGTCGTGATAGAAGAGCCCGAAATGGGACTTCACCCCCGGGCCATTGAGGGTGTTCTTCAGGCCGTCCTTCACCTGCTCCACAGAGGGTATCGGGTGATCCTGACGACCCACTCGGAGACGGTTGTAGAGTGCATCTGGTTGATCCAGCGGTTGCGGGAAGCCTCGCCGGAGCAATCTCAGAAGGCCCTGGCAGGGTATCTGCAAATCCCCCGAGTCCATCTGGATATGGTCGCAGAGATTTTGCAGAAGGAGGTCAGGGTTTACTTCTTCCGTCGCCCCGAGGAGAAAGTCACCGTTGTGGACATCAGTTCCCTGGATGCCTGGGATACCAATCCAGATGTGGCGGAATGGGGGGGCCTGACGACATCCACAGAGCGCGCTTCCCACCTGCTCGCCAGAGCGCTTGCCGGGAACCTCTGATTCTTTCCCCGATTCTTCCCGCTATGCACAGGTCCAGCCCCTCTCCGAAGAAAACAGCCTGCAGGCCTCCTCTGCTGAGGGACGCGGAGCAGACTTTTGGACCAAGGTGTTGTCAGGCCGGACTGGGTGGTGTGGAGAGAAGAGAAAAGATTGATCCGATAAACCCCCGGAACATTCTGGGAAGCGTGAACATAGACGCGGTTTACTCAGAGAAGGAGCCGAATGCTCCAAGGTGGGATTGCCTGGTCGGGTATCTCTCTGAGGCCCCGCGCGCCTGCTTTGTGGAATTCCACGAGGCCAACAGGGATAGTTGCATAACAGAGGTGAAGTCCAAACTGGAATGGCTGATGGGCAAATTGCAGGGGAGCCCTTTCCTCACCCCCCGCTGGAAAGCGTCTTTTCACTGGATTGTCTCAAGCGCGGGGCCCGAAGCAAGTTCTGTGGTTTTCACGAAGCGGGAAGTAACGGCCAAAATGGCACCGTATCAGATTGAGTTTGAGGGCCGCGGTCCCCTGAAACTGGAATGAGGGCCTCTATCTGCCCTGTAGACCCGCAAAACCCTGATCCCCATCTCATCGCCCATGCCGCCGCCATCATCCGGGCCGGGGGACTGGTCGCTTTCCCCACCGAGACGGTCTATGGCCTGGGCGCGGACGGCCTCAATCCTGCCGCCGTCGCCCGCATCTTTGAGGCCAAAGAGCGCCCCTCCACCGACCCCCTCATCCTCCACATCGCCGAACCGGACACCCTGCTGCAACTGGTGCGGGAAGCGCCGCCCGTCGCCCTGGAACTGGCCCGCCGCTTCTGGCCCGGCCCCCTCACCCTGGTGCTTCCCAAACAGCCCAGGGTGCCGGACCTCGTCACCGCAGGACTGGCGACGGTGGCCGTGCGGATGCCTGCCCATCCCGTCGCCCTGGCCCTCATTCGCGCCGCTCGGACCCCCATCGCCGCTCCCAGCGCCAACCGCTTCGGCCGCACCAGCCCCACCACCGCCCGGCACGTCCAGGACGACCTGGGCGACCGCATAGACCTGATTCTGGATGCCGGACCGACCCCCATCGGGGTGGAGTCCACCGTCCTGGACCTGACCCGTCCAGTCCCCACCATCCTGCGGCCCGGCGGGCTTCCCCGCGAGACGCTGGAGGACCTCCTGGGCCCGGTGGCGATCCAGACCCGGGTGGAGGAGGGGCCGATGCCGTCGCCCGGTCTCCTGCCCAAACACTACGCGCCCCGGGCCCCGATGATCCTCGTCATCGGACCGCCGCCTCGGATGCGGGCTGCCCTGCGGGAATTGGTCGCCCGCTACACCGCCCAGGGGCACCGCATTGGCCTGCTCATCGCCGAAGAGGACCGGATGGAGACGGCGGACCTGCCCGCAGAGATTGCTGTCCTGGGGCCGGAGGGGGACCTGGAGACTATCGCCCGACGGTTGTACGAGGGACTGCGGGAACTGGATAGCCGCGACCTTTCCCTGATCATCGCCCGCGACTTCGGCGACCAGGGGCTGGGGCTGGCCGTCCGGGACCGCCTGACGCGGGCCGCCGGGGGGAGTGTGATTCAGGTTTAACCACGAAAGGCACCAATGATCGGCGTCTTTGATTCCGGTGTCGGTGGACTTTCGGTCTGGCGGGAGATGGTGCGGGAATTGCCCGACGTCCCCACCCTCTATGTGGCCGACCAGGCCCACGTCCCCTACGGGCCACGCCCGCTGGAGGAGGTACGCCGGTTCGCCGAGAAGATCACCCGCTTCCTGCTGGCGCAGGGGGCGACGGTGGTCGTTCTGGCCTGCAACACCGCCTCTGCCGCGGCGCTGCACTACCTGCGGGCCGTCTTCCCTCAGGTGCCCTTTGTGGGGATGGAGCCAGCAGTCAAGCCCGCAGTGCAGCGAACCCGCAACGGTCGGGTGGGCGTCATCGCCACCCCGGCCACGTTTCAGGGGGAACTCTTCGCTTCGCTGCTGGAGCGCTTTGGCCGGGACGCGCGCGTCATCCCGCAGGTCTGCCCGGGGCTGGTGGAGGCGGTGGAGAACGGCGCTCTGGACACGCCGGAGACGGAGGTACTGCTGCGGAGTTGCCTGGAGCCACTGCTGGCGGCGGGGATAGACGAACTGGTGCTGGGTTGCACCCACTATCCGTTCCTGCGCCCGCTAATGGAGCGCATCGTGGGGCCCGGAGTGGAGATTGTGGACCCGGCCCCGGCGGTGGCCCGACAGGTCCGGCGAGTGCTGGAGAATTTTGACGCAGGCTATCAGTCTGCACTACCCACGTTCTACACCACTGGCGACCCGGCGCGGTTCGCGCAGATGCTGGAAAGCCGTAGCACAGGCTATCAGCCTGCGCCACATACATTCTACACCACCGGTGACCCGGCGCGGTTCGCGTGGGCGCTGGAGCGGTTGGTCGGGGTACGGGCAGAGGTACGCTTTCTGCACTGGGAGGGGGATGATTTGCGGTGCGTGAAGCGTAAAACGTGAAACGTGAAGCGTAAAACGTGAAGCGTAAAACGTGAAACGTGAAGCGTGAAACGTGAAGCGTGATTATCCCCCCGTTGCCACGACGAAGGCAACGGCGTACTCCCGCTCGTGGGAGAGGCTGACCGCCCATCGGGTCAGGCCCAGTTGGGCTGCCCGCTCCGCCGCCCACCCGCGCAGGTAGACCTCTGGGCGGCCCCGCCAGTCTCCCAGAACCTCTACCTCGTGCCATTCCACCCCGTCGGGCGCCAGGATGCGCATCCCGACCCCCAACGCTTTGGAGACGGCCTCTTTGGCCGCAAACCGCGCCGCCAGTTCCGGTGCCCGCCCCCGGCTGTAGATGACCTCCGCCGGGGTGAAGACCCGGCGCAGGAAGCGCTCCCCATGCCGCTGCAGCGCCCGCTCCACGCGGGGTACCGCGATCAGGTCCACCCCGACGGCCAGGGCCTGGACCGGCAACCTCTCCGCCCGGGCGGGGGCGGACGCGGTGATCGGTTCGGCCTCCGGAGGTGAGGAGATGGCCCGCCGGTAATGGACGTTTCGCCCCACCTCCTCAAAACCCAGTGCCCGATGGGCCTGTTGGCCCGACAGATTGTCAACGTCCGCGTCGGAGGCCAGTTCCCGACAGCCGCGCGCGCGGGCCCACTCCTCCGCCGTCTCTATGAGGGCCCGCCCGATGCCCCGGCCTCGCGCGCTTTCGTCCACAAACCAGCCCTCAATGTAGCCCACGGGTCGGGTGGTGCAGCCTTCGGCGTGGGACCGCAGCGAGACCTCTACGAATCCACTCAGACGGCCCTCATCGTCCGCACTGACGAAGACGGCGTACTGTTCGGGGTCCGCCAGTATGGCCTCCATTTCCGTCAGGTGCGCGGGGATGGGGACATCCGGCCAGAGTTTCTGGCGGAGGTGTAGCCACTGTTCGGTTTCGGTGGGATGCAGGGAGCGGATGGTCATGGCAGGTCGCAGGGCACAAGTCGCAGACACAGGTCGCAGGACCTGGGCAGGCGCAAGGCCTGCCCCTACGGTTCCGGCGGGCCGGCCAGGGCCAGGACGTAGGCGTCGGGGTTCAGCCAGCGCTGCGCGGCCGCCAGCACCCGCTCCGGGGTGATTTCCCGAATCAGGTCGCCGTACCGCTGAAGGTAATCCAGCCCCAGGCCGTACCGTTCCATATCCAGGATGGCGGCAGCGACGCCCTCGTTGGTCTCCAGCCGCAGGGGGAGGCTCCCCACCAGGAAGGACTGGCTATTCGCCAGTTCCTCCGGCGGGACCGGTTCCCGCGAAATGCGGCGAATTTCGGCCCGGATGCTCTCCAGTGCCCGCTCCACGTTGGCCGGATTCACCCCGGCGATGACGGTCCAGGGGCCGGGCCCCCTCCCGCCCTCTATCCGGCTGTAGGAGTAGTAGGCCAGCCCCTGCTCATCCCGGACTTTATCCCCCAGGCGGCCCATCATCCCGAAAACCCCCAGGACGGTGTTGCAGAGCAGCGCGTCCAGGAAGGCCGGGTCGGTGCGGGCGGGGCCGGGGTAGCCCAGGACGATGTCCGTCTGGGTCTTGCCGGGGATGGGGACGAATTTCTGCCGGACCTCCTCCGGGGGGAAGACGGGTGGGGACGGGGGCCGCTGAGGGGCGGGGCCGTTCCAATCACCGAAGGCCTGCTCCACCAGGTCTACCGCCTCCCGCGCTTTCACGGCTCCCACGACGGTGATGACCATTCCGCGAGGTGTGTAGTGGGTACGGTAGAAGGCGGCCAGGTCCTCCGCCGTCAACGGGGAGACCGTCTCTATGTACCCGTTCACGCTGCGGCCGTAGGGGTGACCGGGAGGATAGGCCAATTCCCGGAAGGTGAGCGACGCCATGCGGCGGGTATCGTGGGCCCGCTCCTCCAGGTCGGTGATGATTTCCCCCCGCAGTTTGTCCACTTCCTGGGGCGGGAAGGTCGGATGGCGGAGGACATCGGCCAGGACGTCCAGGATGCGGGGGAGGTCCTCCGCCAGACATTTGATGCCGAACCCGGTGTGGTAGACCCCGGCGGAGACGCCGATGGAGGCCCCCACCGACTCCACCTCCTCGTAAATCTGGTCAAAGGTGCGGTGGACGGTGCCCCGGGTGACGGCGGAGGCGGTGAAGGCGGCCAGGCCGGCCTGCTGAGGCGTCTCGTCGCAGGAGCCGACCTCCAGATAGCCGCTGACCACCACTGTGGGATTGGTGAAGTTCTCCCGCGTCAGGAGAACGATGCCGTTGGGGAGTTCGTGGCGAAGAATATCTTCGGGACCGGGGATGGACATAGCGACTCCGGAAGACTGGTTTTTAACGGCTGGCAGGCGGATACGGCTCCACCGAGTAACGGGTGACGTCTTTCTCGCCGGTCTTGTAGACGAGCACAATCCGCTCTTCTTCAAAGCGCAGGAAGACATCAATCGTATCCCTCTGGAACGCTTCAGCGTCTACGGACAGAATAAAATCACGCACTTCGCACAGGGGCAGGAAAACCAGCCCGCCCCTATTCATCAAGAGAAAACCTTCCCCTGCCCTCAGTTGGGCCAGCGATTTGCTCCCCCGAAAGGTCACCTGCCACCCTTTCGGTTTTTCACTCCCTGGCCTGATGATGACCGGCTGATTATCAATGGTTGCGTACTTCTCGCCCCATTGTTGAATCTGAAACCCTCTGCGGATCAGGATTTTCCGCGCGTCATCCAGGAACACCTCATCATCCAGACGGCCTCGTAAGAAGCGAGTGATTCGGCCTCTATTGAACAGCAGGATGTTGATCTCTTCTCTGTCTGTCCAATGTAGGCTCTTTTCTCGGCCCGTTCGTCCAGCAGAACATACAGCCCGGGGATTGGCGAGCGGCCAATTTCCTCCACGACAGTTTCCAGGGCCTGTTCGGACCGGGGAATCTCCCAGAGGCGCAGGTTGCCCAACAGGGTGCGGGCCCTGACGATTTTCAAGCCGTTTTCCGGAAGGCTCTGGAAGCCCAGGTCTTCGCGATGCGGCATGTTTCCTATCCCTTCCGCAAGGTGATAATGGTCTCCCGAAGGCGATAACTGCGGATTTGGCCGGAACGCCGGACCCTCGCCCGTTCCAGACGTTCAATCGTCAGGCCCAGTTCCTGACCGATGCGGGCCAGAATCAGGTCCGTAGGAACGTACACATCGGCGATCAGACTGTCTCCCACGACCAGGATGAAACGCCCTCCCGGCCGGATGGCCTGGGCGACATTGCGCATGACCCGATACATATCGTCAAAGTATTTGTGGACGATTTCCGGCATGTCTTCCCGGCGGTAGAAGCCCCGGCGGGCGATATTGGCCGCAATTTCCGCCTTAATGTGCTCAATCCAGGAATTGGTGTACCGCTGAGAGACACCACTGAATCGGCGAACCACCCCTTTAGAGACATTATCACAGACAACCATCGCGTCTTTGAGTTGCTTCAGTTCCTGATGAGTCCGGGCGAAGCCCAGCCACCCAATCTCAATCTTGTAGTTCATCACGTAATCCAGGCCGTTCATATAAGGCGGCGATGTAATCACCAGATCATAGCCAATGGGTGGCTGGTACTCCATAGAATTCGCCAGAATAATCTCAGCCGGGGTATCCAATGAGTCCCGATACTTCGTCTGACAGAGGCGAAGGTCTCCGGCAATGGCGGCAATCTTGGAAGCGAACAGGGTAAACGGGGCGTCGTCTTCAACAAACTTGCCAGGGGCATATCCCAGGCACGGGGAACGCTTGAGGTTACTGCAGTCAATCAGAATGGACGCAAAAGCCAGCAACATCAGGTCCCGAATGTGGGCATCCTCTTCTGTTGCGGGCTGAAAGGCGTCAATGCCTCCCTTCAGCCGCTCCAGGTTCCGGAGTACCGGGGGCCGGAAATGCTTTTCGGACTGCAGAAACGCGGGGGCTTCTGTCTGGCGGTCGGTGGGGAGATGAAGGGCGGTCTCCAGAAGACGGTCAGGGGGGACTTTCCATGTGGCCACCTTGACCCGCGCCACAAAGTGAAGAAGGGGATTCAATTCCACGCCGAAAGAGGGGTAACCGTTCATTTTCGCCTGAACGGTCACCGTACCGCTGCCGAGAAACGGGTCGGCTACAACAGGCTCCCGGTATTCAGCCCGATAGCGATCCAGAGTTCTCTGGACGAATTGAGCGGAAAATCCCTGCATGTAGGGCGACCAGCGGTGGACCGGCTCGTTTGTATTGGGCTGAAACTGGATGGGCTGAGGGGCATCCAGAATCTCAACGCCTAATTCTTCCAGATAGGGACGGGAATCGCGTGAAGACGACCCATGTTGCTTGGGGGAACGGAGAACGTTCTTCCGTCTGGCCGTCAGCGGAACAAAAGGGGTTATATCAAACAGAGGCCTCTGTTCCATCACACCCAAATCTACAGAGTGGCTGAAACGGCGGCTTTGCCGCCGTTTCAGCCGTCACCTATCCACCCAAGTACGCCTCTTTCACCCTGGGATTATCCATCAGTTCCTGGGACGTGCCCGCCAGGGCGATGGTGCCGGTCTCCAGAACATAGCCCCGGTGGGCCAGTTTGAGGGCCTGGCGGGCGTTTTGCTCCACCAGCAGGATGGTGGTCCCGGTGGCGTTGATCTCCCGCAGGACGTCAAAAATCTCCCGCACCAGCACGGGCGCCAGTCCCATAGACGGCTCGTCCAGGAGCATCAGCCGCCCGCCGCGCATCAGCGCCCGCCCCACCGCCAGCATCTGCTGCTCCCCGCCGGAGAGGGTGCCTGCCAACTGGTTCCGTCGCTCCGCCAGGCGGGGGAAGAGGGAGAAGATCCGCTCGTAGGCCCGCTGAATCTCCTTCGGGTCCTTCCGCCCCCAGGTGGCCAGTTTCAGGTTCTCCTGCACCGTCAGGTTGGCGAAAATCCCTCGCCCCTCGGGCACATGGGAGATACCCATCGCGGTCACTTCGTGGGGCGGGACAGCACGCAGATCCACTCCCTCAAAGATGATGCTCCCCTGCTGAATGGGCACCAGGCGGGAGATGGCCCGCAGGGTGGTGGACTTCCCGGCCCCGTTGGCTCCGATCAGGGTGACGATTTCCCCGCGCCGGACCTCAAAGGAGATGCCCCGGAGCGCGCGGATGACCCCATAGGAGACATGCAGGTCCTGCACTGAGAGGACCACATCGTTGGCCGTCTGGGGTCCGTGGTCTGTGGTCGGTGGTCTGTCGTCCATCATACGACGACCTCCTCTCCCAGGTAGGCCTCAATGACCCGGGGGTTGTTCTGGATTTCCGCCGGGGTGCCCTCGGCGATGGTCTCGCCGAAGTCCAGCACTTTGATCCGCTCGCAGATGCCCATCACCACCCGCATCTGGTGCTCAATCAGGATGATGGTCAGATCAAACTGCCGCCGGATCCACTGGATGAGTTCCATCAACTCGGCGATCTCCCCCGGGTTCATCCCGGCGGCAGGCTCGTCCAGGAGCAAGAGACGGGGTTCGGTGGCCAACGCGCGGGCGATCTCCAGCCGCCGCTGCAGGCCATAGGGAAGGCTGGAGGCCACCCAGTTCGCCTGGTCCGCCAGCCCCAGCAGGTCTAATAGTTCCAGCGCCTGCTCCCGACTCTTCGCCTCTTCCCGCAGATACTTCGGCAGCCGGAAGAGCGCGACCGGAACCCCGTACCGGGTGCGGGCGAACCGCGCGATCCGCACGTTGTCCAGCACACTCAGGTCGCGAAACAGGCGAATCGTCTGGAATGTTCGGGCGATCCCCATAGAGACAATCTGGTCGGAGCGCTTGCCCACCAGATGGTGCCCGTTAAAGAGAATCTCCCCCTCCGTGGGACGGTAGACGCCGGTGATGAGGTTGAACACCGTGGTCTTGCCCGCGCCGTTGGGGCCGATGATGCCGATCAGTTCCCCCGGCTCCAGGTCCAGGTTGAAGTTGGAGACGGCCCGCAGGCCGCCGAAGTAGTGAGTGAGTCCGCGAATTTGCAACAGTGGCATATGGCCCCTCCGTCACTCGGAGGCTCCGACAGAAGCCGCGGGGGCGACCGCCGGGCCCCGCTTCTTCCGAATCCGTTCCTTCAGGGCATCAATCACCTCCGGGCGCTCCTCGGGCGGAATCAGGAAGCGCCACTCCCGCATCCCCATAATGCCGCGGGGCCGGAAAATCATCAGGAACACCAGGAGCAGCGGGCCGATTACCCACCGCCAGACCTGCAACGGGCGCAGCAATTCCAGCAGGACGGTATAAATCGTTGCCCCCAAAATGGACCCCCCCAGACTTCCGATGCCGCCCAGATAGACCATCACCAGCGTTTCCGTGGATTTGAGGATGGAGAAGGAACGGGGATTGATAAACTGGATGATGTGGGCGAAGAGCCCACCGGCGATGCCGGCGAAGAACGACGCCACCACAAAGACGGTGATTTTCACCTTCCGCGTGTCCACGCTGACCAGCGAGGCGGCAATCTCGTCCTCCCGAATAGAGAGGGTCCCCCGGCCAAAGTTGGAATAGACCAGATTGCGCAGGATAAAAATGGTAAGTTGACAATGGCATATTTTAAGATATAAAAAGAAAGAGATTGCGCGAAATGGGTTGTTGGATATGATTAAGGTATGGCTACCAAAAACCTTTCCCCAATCTATGACCCTTGTCGGTGGGGCAT
>Ga0308405_1001925_pt1 | contig 10145 bp, 14 predicted proteins | sample HotsprSampleMS13_FD_203473 | JGI IMG/M metagenome (GOLD analysis project Ga0308405, IMG submission 203473) | Hot spring phototrophic mat microbial communities from Mushroom Spring, Yellowstone National Park, Wyoming, United States - 20060912_MS13 ...
TTTGTCTGCATTGAAATTGAGGAATTTTCGGCTCGCTGAAGAGCACTGAAACATGGTAGCGCTTGCGCGTCGTCATTTCGATGTCGCAAATTGAGGAATTTTCGGCTCGCTGAAGAGCACTGAAACGCGATGTGGCAGACGCGCCGTACTGGGACGAGGACAGATTGAGGAATTTTCGGCTCGCTGAAGAGCACTGAAACTGGTTTGTTCGTCGTGTAGCACGAGCTTCCTCAGTGCGATTGAGGAATTTTCGGCTCGCTGAAGAGCACTGAAACAGCGTGCTGGTCCCGGGCAGGTTGACCGGGATCGTTGTGAATTGAGGAATTTTCGGCTCGCTGAAGAGCACTGAAACTTTGGTGCAACTGGAGCGGGCGCTTCATCGAACGGGTGTGAATTGAGGAATTTTCGGCTCGCTGAAGAGCACTGAAACCTTCAACTTCGTAGTTATTAGCCCAAGCATAACCGGCATTGAGGAATTTTCGGCTCGCTGAAGAGCACTGAAACTCTGGAACGATACCACTCTCTGCTGTTTTGTTGTATAATTGAGGAATTTTCGGCTCGCTGAAGAGCACTGAAACATTGGACTCGTTATCGCGTGGTGAACACGTTTGAGGATTGAGGAATTTTCGGCTCGCTGAAGAGCACTGAAACAGTATGCACGTGGTAATCGATTGCTACCGTATCGCGCGATTGAGGAATTTTCGGCTCGCTGAAGAGCACTGAAACCTTGCAGTGCATTTGCGAGACGAAACACATCGTCAAATTGAGGAATTTTCGGCTCGCTGAAGAGCACTGAAACCAAAAAACTGCGTTCCGTTGCGCCGAATGCGAAAAATTGAGGAATTTTCGGCTCGCTGAAGAGCACTGAAACTTGTCTACCATTTCCACACCTCTTGCAGCGCGTTCGCAATTGAGGAATTTTCGGCTCGCTGAAGAGCACTGAAACATAAGACGCCCAGGGGATTGATCGAACCCGTACCGTTACAATTGAGGAATTTTCGGCTCGCTGAAGAGCACTGAAACACCCGTTGTTCGATCACCGGCAGTGTCACAACACTCGATTGAGGAATTTTCGGCTCGCTGAAGAGCACTGAAACCTGCTAACAGCTTCAGCACAGACATCTTTTCAAACATTGAGGAATTTTCGGCTCGCTGAAGAGCACTGAAACGGCGCCGTCTCGGCGTATGGCGTGTATGAGGAGTATTATTGAGGAATTTTCGGCTCGCTGAAGAGCACTGAAACTCCAGCCGTTCCAGATGTCAACCAGCACGTTAACGAATTGAGGAATTTTCGGCTCGCTGAAGAGCACTGAAACACGTGCGTCAGGTGGCGCGGGATGGCGTCGCGGCCGTTATTGAGGAATTTTCGGCTCGCTGAAGAGCACTGAAACGTGCCAGAAATTACGCCGAACAGCAATCAGATAGTATTGAGGAATTTTCGGCTCGCTGAAGAGCACTGAAACTACACGAGCAGTTGCAACATAGCACGCTCATACTCCATTGAGGAATTTTCGGCTCGCTGAAGAGCACTGAAACGTATGTGTACTATCCGAAACGTCAAGACTTCGACGGATTGAGGAATTTTCGGCTCGCTGAAGAGCACTGAAACTGTTGTACTGATTCTACCGACATGCTACCCTCCAAATTGAGGAATTTTCGGCTCGCTGAAGAGCACTGAAACTTGCCAGTGCGTCACCGATACGGCGCTCCCAGTACGATTGAGGAATTTTCGGCTCGCTGAAGAGCACTGAAACACCGTCACGTCCAAATGTCACGTTTCTGCGAACAAACATTGAGGAATTTTCGGCTCGCTGAAGAGCACTGAAACAACCGAATCCGGCGTATTGCTTGTAAGTTCGCACTGTATTGAGGAATTTTCGGCTCGCTGAAGAGCACTGAAACTCCAGTCGTTTGATCTTCACTGACGTGACCATAGGATTGAGGAATTTTCGGCTCGCTGAAGAGCACTGAAACCCGCCGATCCTCGCCCGGTGCGGTTTGCCGTCCCGCATTGAGGAATTTTCGGCTCGCTGAAGAGCACTGAAACTTTCCACACCTCTTGGAGTGCATTTGCGAGACGAAAATTGAGGAATTTTCGTCTCGCTGAAGAGCACTGAAACCCGCGTCCTCGTGATACTCATCAACGTCGTTGAGGGAATTGAGGAATTTTCGGCTCGCTGAAGAGCACTGAAACCTTTCAGCGGTTTTATTGTATATGCGAAGCCTACAATATTGAGGAATTTTCGGCTCGCTGAAGAGCACTGAAACCGATCTGGCGCGCCCGGCGGATGCCGAGCGTCACCATTGAGGAATTTTCGGCTCGCTGAAGAGCACTGAAACGCGATCCGATCAAGCGCCCGCGAACGACCAGTTCCATTGAGGAATTTTCGGCTCGCTGAAGAGCACTGAAACCGTACCGTTGCCGCTGAAGCAGCGTATCCGGTTATATTGAGGAATTTTCGGCTCGCTGAAGAGCACTGAAACTCGTCCTGCTCCAGGCTCTAGGCCACTGTTTGGTTGATTGAGGAATTTTCGGCTCGCTGAAGAGCACTGAAACATTTCACCGCCTGCTTCTGCTATCAGAGCAGACAGAATTGAGGAATTTTCGGCTCGCTGAAGAGCACTGAAACATCTGCTGGCGGCGCTTCCGGCAGACAAGATCGATGTATTGAGGAATTTTCGGCTCGCTGAAGAGCACTGAAACCTCTTGTAGCCGTTCGTAACGTGATGGCGAACGCAGGCATTGAGGAATTTTCGGCTCGCTGAAGAGCACTGAAACTGGAAATCGTCGTGCTGGTTTTGTCCGTTCCGCAGTGATTGAGGAATTTTCGGCTCGCTGAAGAGCACTGAAACGAGTTCCCGCCAGAACACTGCTTCAGCATCCTTCAATTGAGGAATTTTCGGCTCGCTGAAGAGCACTGAAACGGTGAGCGCGGGGTATTCGTTGTGCGTCACAACAACATTGAGGAATTTTCGGCTCGCTGAAGAGCACTGAAACGGCGACTTTTGCGCTGCCGCCGACGTTCGCCAGACCATTGAGGAATTTTCGGCTCGCTGAAGAGCACTGAAACGCGCGGGACGGCGAACGATCCCGACAGACCGACGGAATTGAGGAATTTTCGGCTCGCTGAAGAGCACTGAAACTGACAGCGAGAGCATTTCACTATACACTGATAGCGCATTGAGGAATTTTCGGCTCGCTGAAGAGCACTGAAACCGAGCCAGTAGGTCCCGGCCTGGAACGGACGAAATATGATTGAGGAATTTTCGGCTCGCTGAAGAGCACTGAAACTGACAGCGAGAGCATTTCACTATACACTGATAGCGCATTGAGGAATTTTCGGCTCGCTGAAGAGCACTGAAACCGAGCCAGTAGGTCCCGGCCTGGAACGGACGAAATATGATTGAGGAATTTTCGGCTCGCTGAAGAGCACTGAAACGTTAAGTGGGTGACGCAAAAACAGCACTGAGCGGGCATTGAGGAATTTTCGGCTCGCTGAAGAGCACTGAAACCAGGACGTACCGGCCCGCAACAGCGTTCCGCGCCTAAATTGAGGAATTTTCGGCTCGCTGAAGAGCACTGAAACGGCGGTATCAGGCACCGGCTGAAACGCCATAACCCAATTGAGGAATTTTCGGCTCGCTGAAGAGCACTGAAACATCCGATACCGGCTATCTCGTTGCAATCCACGCGCTTATTGAGGAATTTTCGGCTCGCTGAAGAGCACTGAAACTCAGGTGTTGCGTGATGAACAACCCGTCCTAGTAACAGATTGAGGAATTTTCGGCTCGCTGAAGAGCACTGAAACTTAATAATTCCGTTGAGAATCGTTCGGATATTCCAGATTGAGGAATTTTCGGCTCGCTGAAGAGCACTGAAACCCTGGTACTAACAGGGTGGTAGAACGTCTGTTCAGGATTGAGGAATTTTCGGCTCGCTGAAGAGCACTGAAACCGCACAATGCTTCGGAATGTCTATCGGTTAGTCATCAAATTGAGGAATTTTCGGCTCGCTGAAGAGCACTGAAACCGCGCGCCGCGATCCGGCGTACAAAAACGCGGGACTATTGAGGAATTTTCGGCTCGCTGAAGAGCACTGAAACCGATTGCGGCTTGAACAAACTGCGCGGCGGCGGTGAATTGAGGAATTTTCGGCTCGCTGAAGAGCACTGAAACTCGGGCTGGACGCGGGTGCTGTGAGGTGACGGATGTATTGAGGAATTTTCGGCTCGCTGAAGAGCACTGAAACGCTGACGGAAATCTCCACACATCCACCCGACGCGCCAATTGAGGAATTTTCGGCTCGCTGAAGAGCACTGAAACCTTGAACGTGAAATCAACGTCTACGTCGAGACGAAGCGATTGAGGAATTTTCGGCTCGCTGAAGAGCACTGAAACGTAATTTCGCAGTAGAAATCTCGACCAACAACACAATTGAGGAATTTTCGGCTCGCTGAAGAGCACTGAAACGACGTGCTTGAGGGCGCGGCGGTGGTGTTGGCAAAGATTGAGGAATTTTCGGCTCGCTGAAGAGCACTGAAACCAGACCGGCGAGCGCGGCCGCCTCGCGCGCACGCTCGATTGAGGAATTTTCGGCTCGCTGAAGAGCACTGAAACGTCGGTTGTCGCTGCTGTTGCTGCGATGCTGGCGCTCAATTGAGGAATTTTCGGCTCGCTGAAGAGCACTGAAACGAACAACGAGCGCCGTAGATTGCACGCCACCGCCGTATGAATTGAGGAATTTTCGGCTCGCTGAAGAGCACTGAAACTCGAAACCCCTAATTTTGATTTCTCGGAAACAATTCTGAATTGAGGAATTTTCGGCTCGCTGAAGAGCACTGAAACACAAAAACGCTGTTTACTCCCTTGAAACCATAATATATTGAGGAATTTTCGGCTCGCTGAAGAGCACTGAAACAGGGGATCAACGCAACCCGTACCGTTACACGTTTAATTGAGGAATTTTCGGCTCGCTGAAGAGCACTGAAACACCAGCAAGAAACTCGAGTTCCGTAGATGGGTTAGGATTGAGGAATTTTCGGCTCGCTGAAGAGCACTGAAACATGAATACCCTGCATATTGCTTATAAACACGTAATGTAAATTGAGGAATTTTCGGCTCGCTGAAGAGCACTGAAACGGCTGGTGCACTGCGTCGTGCCGGCGCTTCGTAAAATTGAGGAATTTTCGGCTCGCTGAAGAGCACTGAAACTTGTACGTGGAGATTCCGCAGCAAGCAAGTCAACGTGCATTGAGGAATTTTCGGCTCGCTGAAGAGCACTGAAACTGTGCAATCGCTTACCGAGTAGTGCTCTAGGGCTTGCATTGAGGAATTTTCGGCTCGCTGAAGAGCACTGAAACTATGTCGTGCTGACAGAGGTGCTGCATATGCGTGTCATTGAGGAATTTTCGGCTCGCTGAAGAGCACTGAAACACGTGAAATACGCAAACGCCGCAGGGAGCACGACACATTGAGGAATTTTCGGCTCGCTGAAGAGCACTGAAACGGAGCCGACAAATTCCACACGCCGACGTAGTGCCAATAATTGAGGAATTTTCGGCTCGCTGAAGAGCACTGAAACGTGAGGTGTGTGACGCAAAACGCGACGTAGTACGGATTGAGGAATTTTCGGCTCGCTGAAGAGCACTGAAACATGGTTCGCACGAGCGTATGAGTGCATCGGCGTCACGATTGAGGAATTTTCGGCTCGCTGAAGAGCACTGAAACCTTTGGCAGAGGTGTGGAAATGAACGAAAAGGTGCTAACATTGAGGAATTTTCGGCTCGCTGAAGAGCACTGAAACCCCTTCCAGTACGTGTGCTACTATCTTGCCAATTGGATTGAGGAATTTTCGGCTCGCTGAAGAGCACTGAAACTTACCCTATGCGAATCGTCACCAACAAACGCGCGCCATTGAGGAATTTTCGGCTCGCTGAAGAGCACTGAAACCGATACTTCACCGCGTCGTGCGTTAGGCCCGACGCTATTGAGGAATTTTCGGCTCGCTGAAGAGCACTGAAACGCGTTTTTTACGAGTAACGGGATCGTCTTTACTCGATTGAGGAATTTTCGGCTCGCTGAAGAGCACTGAAACCGTTCAAGATGTCATTCATCGATGGAGCGCTGAACATTGAGGAATTTTCGGCTCGCTGAAGAGCACTGAAACCACGGCCCGGTGCGACGAAAGTAGAACACGTTGACATTGAGGAATTTTCGGCTCGCTGAAGAGCACTGAAACTGACGGTTAACCAAAAACTAAACGCGATTATTCAGCGCATTGAGGAATTTTCGGCTCGCTGAAGAGCACTGAAACGCCGAAGCGGATGCGCGCCCGCTGGTCGAATGAGCAAATTGAGGAATTTTCGGCTCGCTGAAGAGCACTGAAACAGGGCCCTCGGTGCACCATCGCAAACTTGGCCGTGTTAGATTGAGGAATTTTCGGCTCGCTGAAGAGCACTGAAACTGTAGGCTCGAGGCCTGGTGATTTGCTTCCTCCGCAATATTGAGGAATTTTCGGCTCGCTGAAGAGCACTGAAACTTAACCGCGCCGCTGCTCGCAAGCTCGCAGACGGCATTGAGGAATTTTCGGCTCGCTGAAGAGCACTGAAACCTGAAAAGAACTTGAGCATGCGGATCACATCCCGAAATTGAGGAATTTTCGGCTCGCTGAAGAGCACTGAAACCGCAGAGCAACAAAAGCACGCTCTGCGTAGTCGTCAATTGAGGAATTTTCGGCTCGCTGAAGAGCACTGAAACGGTGCGACGAAAGTAGAACACGTTGACGAACTGGTCAATTGAGGAATTTTCGGCTCGCTGAAGAGCACTGAAACGTGAAAAAAACTTCATCATTCGGATGACGTCGCGCACATTGAGGAATTTTCGGCTCGCTGAAGAGCACTGAAACGATCACGCGCCCACGGATCACCAGTTCGACCGAAATATTGAGGAATTTTCGGCTCGCTGAAGAGCACTGAAACCGATTGTAGCGGTCGAACAAACGTACGTCAACATGGATATTGAGGAATTTTCGGCTCGCTGAAGAGCACTGAAACGGTAACGCGCCGAAGGATCACACGACCTTATGAGCATTGAGGAATTTTCGGCTCGCTGAAGAGCACTGAAACTCTCGTACTGCACAAGCGTTCCCAGACCTTTATGCATTGAGGAATTTTCGGCTCGCTGAAGAGCACTGAAACCCTAAAGCACTGATAGCGCCCCAATCTGGGACGCTATATTGAGGAATTTTCGGCTCGCTGAAGAGCACTGAAACGTAGCCCCGCCCGCCCGCCCTGATTGTAACGAGCGCGATTGAGGAATTTTCGGCTCGCTGAAGAGCACTGAAACAGCAGCGTTAGGCGTAAACGTCGGCCTCGGCGTCGAGATTGAGGAATTTTCGGCTCGCTGAAGAGCACTGAAACTGACATAGGTTGACACAACCGCGCGGTCAAACGTCATTGAGGAATTTTCGGCTCGCTGAAGAGCACTGAAACACTACTGGCCTTGTACCATAGAGGCTGAATGGCAAATTGAGGAATTTTCGGCTCGCTGAAGAGCACTGAAACTGCACCAAAACCCTGTCATCATAATGACGATAGCCAACAATTGAGGAATTTTCGGCTCGCTGAAGAGCACTGAAACATAAGTTCGTCGAGCGAAGCGAAACCGTACAACCAATTGAGGAATTTTCGGCTCGCTGAAGAGCACTGAAACTCATTGCGCCGGACCTTGTTGAAATATCGGGACACAACATTGAGGAATTTTCGGCTCGCTGAAGAGCACTGAAACGCTTCGGCACGTCGCTGGGGATGCTGTACATCGACATTGAGGAATTTTCGGCTCGCTGAAGAGCACTGAAACATCTGCTGGCAGCTCTGCCGGCAGACCGGATCGAGAATTGAGGAATTTTCGGCTCGCTGAAGAGCACTGAAACGGGCGTATGAAACTGCGGTCGGTTGCGAGCGTGCTGATTGAGGAATTTTCGGCTCGCTGAAGAGCACTGAAACGGCGGAACTATTTACGGCCCGTCGGGGTTTATAACATTGAGGAATTTTCGGCTCGCTGAAGAGCACTGAAACAGGATGCGCCGTTCGCGCAAACGGCGATTATTGACCATTGAGGAATTTTCGGCTCGCTGAAGAGCACTGAAACTCAAGCGCATCACGCATATACATCAGATTGCGCAACGATTGAGGAATTTTCGGCTCGCTGAAGAGCACTGAAACTCCATCGCGCCCGTTGCCGTTCGTTTGGTTGTCCATATTGAGGAATTTTCGGCTCGCTGAAGAGCACTGAAACCCAACACAAATACCAGAACCGCCAGGCGCGCTTGGATTGAGGAATTTTCGGCTCGCTGAAGAGCACTGAAACGGAACCTTTAGCCCCTCGGCCACGCGCCAAACTGGAGAAATTGAGGAATTTTCGGCTCGCTGAAGAGCACTGAAACCTTGTACTGTGCAGACGTGTGAACTTCATTGTGGTAGATTGAGGAATTTTCGGCTCGCTGAAGAGCACTGAAACTCAGCGTCTCCGCTACACGCCAAACTGGAGACCCGATTGAGGAATTTTCGGCTCGCTGAAGAGCACTGAAACTGGTGACTCCGCCCACTGTCAAGCACCCTCGGTAAAGAATTGAGGAATTTTCGGCTCGCTGAAGAGCACTGAAACCCAGAAACTCTGCGTCCAACTCTTGCCGCGCAGCGCATTGAGGAATTTTCGGCTCGCTGAAGAGCACTGAAACGCTCACCGGGCGGGTGCACCCGCATCTGAAGATCGCGATTGAGGAATTTTCGGCTCGCTGAAGAGCACTGAAACTCTGCGCGATCTCGCAACCCTGACGGAGTCTGATATATTGAGGAATTTTCGGCTCGCTGAAGAGCACTGAAACACGATCCCGCGCGGTTGCCCAACGCCGGTTCCGCGCATTGAGGAATTTTCGGCTCGCTGAAGAGCACTGAAACGCTGACCGGGCGTGTGCACCCGCATCTGAAGATTACGGGATTGAGGAATTTTCGGCTCGCTGAAGAGCACTGAAACCGTCGGGGTGTATGAATGCGAGCATAAACGCGCTGAATTGAGGAATTTTCGGCTCGCTGAAGAGCACTGAAACCGTAGTCGCTCGGAAAGCGCGGCGACGTATTCGGAAAATTGAGGAATTTTCGGCTCGCTGAAGAGCACTGAAACCAACCGACACAACCCGCGTCGTTTGCAGTACTGCTCATTGAGGAATTTTCGGCTCGCTGAAGAGCACTGAAACACTGTCGCAACCACTGCTCGAACCGCGACCGCTCGGATTGAGGAATTTTCGGCTCGCTGAAGAGCACTGAAACCGCCGGAGTTGCCCGACCCGGTGCGCATCAACCAGATTGAGGAATTTTCGGCTCGCTGAAGAGCACTGAAACGATGGCGCGAAAAGGGCGTGCTCAAGAGCGATGTGGATTGAGGAATTTTCGGCTCGCTGAAGAGCACTGAAACTCGCAATATCCAGCAATAGCGCCCTATCCAGCGCTGATTGAGGAATTTTCGGCTCGCTGAAGAGCACTGAAACGCGAGGCAACGCCGAAAAACGAACACAACCCCAACAATTGAGGAATTTTCGGCTCGCTGAAGAGCACTGAAACCTGGGGACCCGAACCGTAGTAGACGGCCAAAAACGTATTGAGGAATTTTCGGCTCGCTGAAGAGCACTGAAACACGAGGGCCGCAACCATCCGCAACCCAGCACCAACATTGAGGAATTTTCGGCTCGCTGAAGAGCACTGAAACTCGCTATCGGCGTGACGCTCGGTGCTCGTATGCTCGGTATTGAGGAATTTTCGGCTCGCTGAAGAGCACTGAAACGCGCGTCACGCAGAAGCCTGTGCCAGAAATTACGCATTGAGGAATTTTCGGCTCGCTGAAGAGCACTGAAACGCAGACGCCACATATCCGATCGCTATGCCAGTTTGCATTGAGGAATTTTCGGCTCGCTGAAGAGCACTGAAACGAACCCTTCACGGGCGTAATCCGAAATGCCTGGTATATTGAGGAATTTTCGGCTCGCTGAAGAGCACTGAAACGGCTGAATAGCCGATAATTGATAGACGGTAGACGATATTTCAGCCATTTCGGCTCATTTTTGGCTGTTGAAGAGCATTGAAACCCGGCAG
>Ga0308405_1001936_pt1 | contig 10106 bp, 4 predicted proteins | sample HotsprSampleMS13_FD_203473 | JGI IMG/M metagenome (GOLD analysis project Ga0308405, IMG submission 203473) | Hot spring phototrophic mat microbial communities from Mushroom Spring, Yellowstone National Park, Wyoming, United States - 20060912_MS13 ...
GGTCCCGCTCGTGGGCTTCCCGCTGCTCGTCCTCGAGGAAGGTCCCTGGCTGCGGAGCACGGCCCACGGCGGTCGGGTCGAAAGCGCGCAGGGCTTCGATCTCCGATTCGAGCTCGAGAACGGTACCAAGCTGCCGCACGATGTGGAGCGCTACGATCCGAGCACGGGTCGGTTGATCGCCTGGATCCGGCTGAACGAGCTACGTCCGAACGACGATCTCGTTCTTTTCCTCTACTATGGCAAAGCCGGCCTCGTTGCGAGCGAGGCCGATCCGGCTGCTACATGGCGCGACTATCTCGCGGTCTGGCACCTGCCCGATCCGACCGATCGGACCGGCCGCGGGCGCGATCTCCGCGCCACCGCGGTAAGCGCGGCCGAAGGCCCGATCGGTGCGGCCGGGAGGTTCGACGGCACGGGAAGCGAGCTCACCCTCGCCGATCCCTCCTTCCTCGACGGCCATACCGCGCTCACCGTTCAGCTCTGGGTCCAAAGCGACCGGCTCGACAGTGATCGCGGCCTGCTCCTGTGCGGTCCGATCACCGGCCGCGATCTGGACGCTGCCTTCGTCCTGCGGCACGCGACGCGTGGCCTCTACAGCAGCCGGGCGCGGGTCCTGACGGTCGAGATGGCGCTGGCCGACGGTCGCATCGTGTACGAGAGCAGCCCCGGCCGCGCCGACGACGCCCGCCACGCCCTGGCCCTCGTCTTCGACCGGGGCGAGGGCGCCACGCTGGTCGTCGACGGCATCGCCGACACACCGTCTTATGCGGTCGGCAGCACCCTGCTCGGCCCCACCCGGATCGGCCGTGGTCCGCTCCGGATCGGTACCGGTCCGTTGGAGCCCTCGGCCGGCCGTTGGCTCGGGCTGATCGACGAGTTGCGCGTGCGGGCCTCGGCCCTGCCCGCTGCCTGGCTCGCCATGGAGCACGCGAACCAGCGTGATCCCGCGAGCTTTTACGGAATCGGTGGCGAGGACGCATTCGGCGATCCGAACCAGGCGCCGGTCGCGGTCCCGCTCGCCGCGCGGACGGCTCTCGGTGCTCCGGTCGTCCTCGATCCGCTCGCCGCGGCCCTCTCGCCCGGTGGTGGCAGCACAACGCTCGCCGCGGTGGGAACGCCCACGGCCGGTACGGCAGTGATCGAAGCCGGCAAGATCCGCTTCACCCCGCCCGCCGGTTTCACCGGGACCGCCCGCTTCACTTTCGAGATCCGCAAGGACGGCAAGAGCTCGATCGGCACCGCGACGGTCCTCGTCGAGGCCCGTGCGGCGGAAACTTCGGCCGAGCAGGATCGCCCCTTCGCCGACCGGCTTTACGGTAATCCCTATCACGCCGATTCGCTCGCGACCCGGCAACCGGTGCCGAACGGCCCCGTCGCCAAACGCTTCCTCGCCGATCGCACGGGCACGCTCGCCGCGGTCCGCTGGCCCTGCCGGATCACCGCGGGTGACGGCGGCGAGGTGGTCGTCAAGGTCGAGACCGACTACCAAGGCAAGCCGTCGGGGCTGGCGATCGGCACCACCGCGATCAACGGCGGGGTGGGCAGCCTCGCCGGCCAGGGGCCGCTTCCGCTCTGGAGCTTCGAGCAGCCGGTCTCGGTCGAGGCGGGGCGGGCCTACCATCTCGTCTGGTATCAGCTCGCCGCTTCGGGACGCTGTGCGGTCGTCCACCATCGCGCCGACGTGCCGATCCCGACCGGGCAGAATCTCCGTGGCGGCCCCTACGAGGGCGACGGCGGCACGATCCATCAACAGGTCTCGAGCCTGTGGCAGCCGGGCAACGAGCACGGCGGCTTCCTCCAGCTCGTCTGGTCGGACGGGGTAACGACCGGGAACCCGATCGTCGCCGGGTCGCCCGGGCTCAAGAAGAGCTTCGGCGGCCCCGTCATGATCCGCGAACGGTTCACCGTGGCGGACTACACCCGGAAGATCGACGGGGTGTGGCTCCGGGTCTGGTGGGAGAGTGGCACACCCTCCGACCTCCTCGTCCGCCTCGAGACCCTCGAAGGGACCCTGCTCGAGCAGCTCGTGGTCCCGCGCAGCGCATTGCCGCAGACCCGCAACGTCGCGGGCGACGTGACGAGTGCCCCGGCAACTTGGGTCCATCGCCGCTTCACCCAGACCCACACGCTCGAGCGCGGCCGCAGCTACGTCCTCCGCCTGAGCGCCTCGACCGGCACCTATTTCGTCCATGCGGTACGACGCGGCGAGGCGCCGAGCCGGGAGCAGTGGCCCGAGGCTTGGGCCGAAGTCAGCACCAACGGCGGCAGCGCCTGGCGCGGCTGGGACGACGCCACGGATCCCTCGGGTGTGGCGCGGACCGATTGCCACCTCCCGCTCGCCTTCACCCTCGCCGGCAGCCTCGAGCGACTCGGCGTTGACAGCTTGATCGGGACCGCCAATTGGAACCTCGGTGATGTCCGTCGCCTCGCCGAAGATGCCGGCGTGGGCGACGACCTCGGCGAGGCCCGGACGGTGGCGAACGGCGGGACGGCGTGGGCGCATCTCGGTTTCCCGACGCCGAGCCGTCCCCCGGTCGGCCGCCAGACCTTCCGGATCCGCGCCCGCTGCTCGGTCGCCGGTGGGGCGATCAAGGTCGAACTGCTCGAGAACGGCGTCCTGCGCCGGGATCTCGGCACCCAGCCGCTCGGCACGAGTTTCTCGACCTTGAACTTCACCTGGGATGCCTCGTTGCTCGCCGACCGCACAGGGGCCGGGGTGGAGCTCAAGCTCTGGCTCGTCGACACCCTCTCGAGCGGCTACTACGTCGTCGATGCGGTCGACTGGCTCGCCGACCCGGCCGGCTCGACCGCGGGTTCGGGTGGCGGAACCGGCAGTGGAGCCGGCCCGGAGCTGCCCACCCCGCTGCGGACGATCGACGTCGCCAACGCGAGCCAGCTCGCGAGTGCTTTGGCCAACGCCCGGCCCGGTGACCACATCGTCCTCGCAGACGGAACCTACACCGGCAGCTTCGTGTTGACCGTCCCCGGCACCGCGGCCAACCCGATCGTCGTCAAAGCGGCGAACAAGCTCGGGGCAGTGATCTCCGGCGGGTTCCAGATTCGCGCTGATTATCAGATCTTGTGGGGTCTCGTTTTCGCGAGCGGCAGTGGCCTCCAAACGTGGACTGGCAACTTCTGCAAGGTGCTGCGGTGCAAGTTCGATGGCGGGATCCAGTCGAACGATGCGTCGACCATCGAGCTTCGCGGGTCGGACTGCGAGATCGCGCGTTGTGAATTCGCGAACCAACGTTCGCGCGCGATCACCGTCAACGTTCAAGGTGGCGCGCGTCGAGCGCTCGTCCGGTACAATTGGTTCCACGACGTCGTCGACAACGGCGCGAATTTCAACGCCGCGGTCCGCATCGGTCAAAGTAGCCTCGAAGAGAACACGACAGCCTCCTGCATCGTCGAGTACAACCTTTTCGAACGCTATGACGCACGCTACGGGGAAACCGTAGCTCTCAAGAGCTGCGACAATACGGTCCGCTTCAATACGCTGATCGACTGCAGGATCAGCGCGATCCAGAGTCGCGTCGGTCATCGAAACGCGATCAATGGCAACATCGTGAAGGATCAAACAGGCGCAGCTGGCGGTATTCGTGTGATGGATCGCGACAACGTGCTGTTGGGAAACGTTCTGATAGGTTCCGGCATGCGATTCGAGGTTTTTGCCGGTAACCGTCGACCCGACGACAAAGATGGCGATTATTCGCCTCCAGCATATTATCCTGCAGCGTGGAATACCATCCTGGCTGGCAACCGAGGCAACGTCGTCGTCGGCGCATATTACGGATCCGCGACGCCTCCCATGACGGTGAACGCGAAGAACACGATAATCGAGGCTCATAGCGGCACCATTACCTACGCTCGTCACGAAAACACGTCGGTCGTGCCATCGACGAACCGAGCGATCCCACAAGCCGTCGAACTTCGTCCGGTCGACGTGGGGCCGAACTCCGGCTGATCGACGGTCTTTGCTCGGGCGGGCCGGGGCGAACCGAAGGGTTCGCCGCCGGCCCGCTCCTTTTTCGTTCGGCCCGCGAGGGGCTCGTTCCGCGAGCACCGCATGCCTTCCGGGAAAGACTCGGAATAATCCCTCCCTCCCGACGTCTCTGGGAGTGAAGCCGAAACTCCTCCCCCGACGCTCTCCATGCGCCGCTCGCTCCGGTTTCACTCCCGGTGTTCGCACTGAAAACGCGATCCGCCGCACTCGGCGGGCCTCGTTGCGCTCCGCCGTACGCTGCCACCAACGAATGTTAAGCTTTTTTTTACTTATTGTTTTGATGATCTCGTTGCGCTCCGCCGTACGCTGCCACCAAGGAATGGGCCTTCGAGCATGCTCGATTTCGACGTGAGCTTCGTTCGCTGCGATCGTCGTCGCTTTCTTCAAAACGTCGCCGCCTTTTCTGCCGGCCTCGCCTACCCGTTCGTGACCCCCCCTCCGAGCGCGGCACAGACGGCCCTACCTCCGGCCGGTCGTACGATCTTCGTGTCGAACGGCGCTCAACTTGCGAGTGCTCTCGCCGCAGCGATGCCGGGTGACCACATCGTCTTGAACGACGGAACCTACACCGGCTCTTTCCAGATCACCCGCTCCGGAACTACCGCCGCACCGATCGTCATCCGCGCAGCCAACCTGGGTCGCGCCTACCTCACCGGTAGTTTGACTTTGTCCGGTTCGGATGTCTGGCTTTACGGCACAACCTGTACCGCCGATCGCAGTCTGAACATCCGCAACGATCGCATCTGCGTTCTCCGCAATATCTTCACAGGCCGTCGAGCGATCTATCTCTATCGCGCGTCGTACTGCAAAATCGGCTATAATTATTTCAACCCGCCGGCCGACGATCCGAACACTTCTTGGGACGATATTCTACTCGACCTCACCAACAGCGACGTTGCGGCTAATCGTATGTCTCGTTTCAACCATATCTTTCGCAATCATTTTTCGAGTCGGCCTGCGTCGGATCCCGCGTCCTACCTGAACCGAAATCACGGGATTTACGTCGCCACCTACGCCTTGAACAATTATCCGCCGACTGGCAACATCATCGAATACAATTTGTTCGCCCACGATCGCCTTCGTCCGATCTACCTCAAACATGGCGGCAACATCGTTCGTGGCAACACCATATTGTCTTCACCGAACTACAAATATCGCGGCATGATGTGCAACTCTCGTTATGGCACGGGCGATCAATGGATCGGCAATTATTTCGAAAACGACTATGGCCTGATCATAAATGGCTCGAGTCACCTCGTTCTCGGCAACACATTCGCTCCCACCTCGTCCTGTCGACTTTATTTGATGGCCGGGCAAGAACGAACCTCTCACCCGCCAGCTACCGATTGTGTCGCTGCGGGGAACAACGGAACGACGATCGTCGGATTCACTTTCTATGGCGGCAACGGTCCGTTCCTTTTCGCCGAGCGAAATCGCGTGGAAGCCAACGTCGGCGAGGTGCGGCAGACACAGTGGGCCAGAAACAATGTGATCTCACCCAACACGAGTCGGTCGGTACCACAAGCGACCAAGTTGTCAGTTCAATCCGTCGGTCCGTGGGCGATTTGAGAGTCGTTTGTTCGTGCCGACTGCTCCGTTCCCACGGCTGCCCGTAGGATCCACCAGGCTGCCAGGAGCTGCAGGCCGTAGGCGCAGGCATTCCCGATCGCGAAGATCGTGATGGTCGCGTGGGCCGACAGATCCATCCACCATCCGAGCGCGAAACTCGCCATCGACGCGACGACCCCGAGGCCAGCCGTGACGCATTGGAGGTCGTTGCGTTGATGAAGGGTGAGTGCATTGCCTACGGCCCCGGCGACGAAACGCATCAGCTGAAACGGGAGGAGCAGTTGAGCAACATGGCCGGATTCGCGCCAGGGTTCTCCGAACACGACGGCGAATATCGGCGGCCCGAAAAGCGCAACTGGCAATAAACCCAGCGAACCCAGTAGCGTGAATCGGATCACGACGGCGCGGAACAACACCATCACATCCCTGGCCGGCAGGTCCGCCGCCTCTCTCAAGAACATGAGGTTTGTCGAATGGCTGAGTAACCTGATCGGTGCTTCGAGTATTCGTTGCGCCAGGCCGAAGAATCCTGCCATGCGTGCGTCGTACACAACCCCGACGAGACCGACGGGCACGAGTTGCACGATTTCGAGGAGGAGGTTCGCCGGCGCAGCGAATACCGGATATCGCCAATACGAGCGCGCGACTTTTCGGACATTCTCGGGTTTCGGACAATGGGTTCGCAGCGTTGGCCATGCGTCGGTCCAGATGCTGAAGCCGATCACCCGCGCGACGTGGCCGGCCAGCAAGCCGAGAATCAAGCCCTCGGCTCCCATCCCGAGCAAACCGCACCCAACCTGCACGATAACCTGCCCGCCGACGAAAACGACACGCATGATCGCGTTGATCCCGATATTTCGCCGTCGCAGGGACCAATATTCTAAAATGATCGAGAACGCGTAAAATGCCACCATCGCTGGAGTCAGTACCTGCCATACCGCCCGATCCTGACCGCCGAGACTATCCCCGAACACGTGACCGCCGAACCAAGCGAAGGTGGTGAACGCGATCCCGCTAGCTGCGCCCAGTACCAAGGTGAGTACCAACAAACTCGCCGCCTCCCTGTCGTCGTGGACGACCGGCAAGGCCAGCTCGTATCGCAGACTCGCGACGAGTCCCACGAGCATTGCAACACTCGTGACGACAGCAAATATCCCGAATGCATCGACATCGTAGAGTCGTGTGAGGATCGGCGCGGTACCTACGAGAACCAGCTGTCCGACGAGCGTACCGCCGGACAGCACGCCGATCCCCCGATAAAATCCTTTCATGGCGAATCGGCGGCGGTTCGTCCCCGGAGATCTCTCATTCACCTTTCACCGGCTCGGCGCGGCGTCCGTCGACCCGCCTCGGTCCTCCCCCCTCGAGCCAACGCAACAACAGCCCGGCGTTCAACACCGCCGGGACGTGATGTTCCCTCACTTCGTCCGGCCTCACGTTGGGTCGCAACACCCCAATCGTCTCCAGCCGCTTCACCGCGTCCTCGAACAGCTCCGTCGCACGCACCGCAGGCCGAAATGCCGGATCGTCGCAGGCGGGCGCGCCGATCTTGAAGAACATGCTCTTTCCGAGCATTCGTTGTCCGATCTTTTTCGCTACCCTCCGAATCTGTGCACCAAGATATCCGATCACATTACGCACACGATCCTCCGGCAGCGTCGACGCTGTGTAATTTTCCGTGGTCACGATTTTTGCAACCTTCGGATTCGTCGCCGTGATCAATCGTCGATGCCATCTCGTCATGAAGCGATCCCATGGAGGGATTGCGAAGCACATCAACATGTTCTGGTAATCGAGAAACGGCGCGGCAACCTTGAGGCCCATGTTCGTATATGCGCATAAATGCCCTCCGAACGATTCGGCATCGCACACGAAAAACTTCGCCCGGTCATAACTTTCGTTGTTCGTCGTGGCACGATAGGCTTCCAAACGTGCGATGGTGCGATCTCGGGCTTCCTGGAGGAGAGCCCACGCCTCGTCGGTCAAGAGTTGTTTCGGCCAGCGGACCGGCGTGATGCGCCAATCGTAGAATCGATCGAAACGTATACGTCGACTGCCATACCACGGAAAGTCGTGAAGAAAGAAATGGTCTTTGTAATGTCCTCCCGCCCCACCGTGCACTACGATTTCGACTCCTCTGTCTAGGCGTGCGGCAGCGTTTCGGTAGTCACGATGGAAGTGAACGGGATCCAACTGACCGTCGGCACGGTGAAAACATTCGAGGAGTTCGCGTGGCAGATCCGTCCAACGATGCCACGTCACGAAGAGCGACCGTCCGAGTGTCTTCGCGATTTCCTGCGCGATCCGTACATCGGCCGCACCAGGCCAGCCCGAGATCGCAAGTTCGTAGTCGGCGCCCATACTATCGAGCAACACGAGCAACAACCGCGTGTCGTAACCGCCGGTTATGTCGATGCTGATCTTTTGGTTCGCACAGGACGACAAAAGATTCCTCATGTGCGCAAGAAAACGGCGTTCGTCGTACGATGCCGTTGTCGGTAGGGATTTTTTGACGATGACGACCGACGAAGGACCACGCAGTTCGACGATTTCGTCGAGCGCGATCTTGAAGACGCCATCGATCAAAGTCGCTCCGCCGTAAATCTGACCCTGGGCGAGATATTCGACGAGGTGGCTTCGGGAAATGGTACGCGATGTAGAGCGCATGGCGACGAGCTCGAGGAACGAACTGCAAACAGCTCGATCGTCGCGATACAATTTGTAAAGACCGGCATTGTCGACCATTGCCGACCATGTCGTATTTGCCTTGTCGAAGACAAACAAACCGAAGACACCATGTAGCTCGGCAGCGATCGCCTTCAACGGTCGGTCGAGAAGATCCCGCGCCAAACGTTCGATCGTCGGCCGCCCCGATACGAGTCCGTCGGTGTAGATATGGCCGATCCAAAAGACGACGTGACGTGAAGTTTCCAAACGCGCCCAAGGCGCCGGAGGCTCGAAGGTAGGCCGCGTCTCGTGCTCGACGTAGATCATGCCTGGGCTTCCGGTGCGGAGCGTGGCGATCGGCTCGGGACGAGAGATGACGTGTCGCCTTTAACAGCGGGTCCGTTCGGTGTCCACGTCGGACGGGCCGAATGGAGCGGCCGGGGACGAGGTCACCGCGTTGGACGTTGTCGTGGAGAAAAGTTGCGAAGATCTTTCGTTCGGCCGTGGGACGTTCGTGGCAAAGGGCACGCGAGCGACCGATTCGGGGCACCGAGGCGCGCGCTTCGGCAGCCCCGCCCGGCCGGCGGGGCTCGTGCCGGGCTGGCCGCGATCCGTCGGCGACATGCCGATCGCGAGGAGCGCGGAGCCGGTCGCACCCGGCATCGCGTGGGGCATCGCACGGAGGTACGCTCGCCGCCACCCTTACGAGCCGTCACCCCTTTACAGTCGCATCACAGCGACCGAGAAGTTCGCGGGCCGAGACAGGATTTCGACGGACGTTCCCCCTGCATTCGATCCCGTCCCGACGATCGCAGATGGAGACGGCGCGGAATCGAACCGACCTCCTCCTCGCCTCGCTCCTGTTCGTGGGCTGCGTGGCGATCTTCTGCATCAATCTGGGTCGGCTGCCGTTCCCCGACGAACTCTACCACATCCTCGCGGCCAAGGGGCTTCTCGAGACCGGCGAGCCGCGGATCGCCGAAGGGTTCTATTGGCGGGGTTATCTCCAGACCTGGCTCACCGCTTGGAGCTTCCGGCTGTTCGGCGAAAGCTTGGCGACGGCGCGAATCCCCTCCGTCCTGTTCACCGCCGCCCTCGTCACGGCCTCGTTCTGGTGGCTGCGGGCACGGGTCGGCACCTCGATCGCACTTTCGGGTGCGGTCTTCTACGCCCTTTCGCCCTTCGCCATCACGATCGCTCAGTTCTGTCGCTTCTACGCGCTGCAGACCCTCTCCTTCTTCCTCGCCGCGGTCGCTCTCGCCGAGGCCGCGAACCTCGAACGCAAGGCCGAGAGTCGCTTGGCCCTCCTCGTCGTCGGGTCGGCGGCCCTCGGCCTCGCCATCCATCTCCAGCCGGTGAGTACGATCGGCAGCATCGGCGTGGCCCTCCATTGCGCCGGGGCTCTCCTCCTGCCCCGGTTGGTCGATGCGACCTTGCCGTGGGCGAAGCGGTTCGGCCCCGCTCTCCTCTTCTCGAGCTCGCTCCTCCTCGGACTCGTCGCCGCCGCTGCGAGCGGCTTGCTCGGTGAACTGTGGTCACGTTTCCGCCACGCCGAGACGTTCAGCGCGCACCTCGCCAACCAATTCTGGTATTATCACGCGTGGTACCAGCTGCTCTTCCCGACCTTGTGGCCGGCGACCGGCCTTTTGGCCCTCGTCGCCTTCGCCCGCTGGCCGCAGCCGGCCGGTCTCGCCCTCGTCGTCTTCGCGACCGCCTTCACGTTGCACTCGCTCGCCGCCCCGAAAAGCCTCCGCTACATCGCCTACGCCCACCCCTTCCTGATCGTCCTTTGGACCTTGGGTTCGGCTGCCGTCTGGTCGAATCTGCGGGACGGTCTTTCGGCTCTCGTCGCCGGTGTGGCGGCTCG
>Ga0308405_1001940_pt1 | contig 10096 bp, 9 predicted proteins | sample HotsprSampleMS13_FD_203473 | JGI IMG/M metagenome (GOLD analysis project Ga0308405, IMG submission 203473) | Hot spring phototrophic mat microbial communities from Mushroom Spring, Yellowstone National Park, Wyoming, United States - 20060912_MS13 ...
GATCGCGTTGCCTGGCACGACTTCATGCCGCATGACCAGCTCATCGCGCGGTTGGTGGCCGCCGACGTAGCGATTTATCCGTATCGGGATACACCCATCAACCGCGCCAAGTGCTCCGGCAAAGTGATTGACTACATGGCCTGCGGCAAGCCTATGGTGGTGAGCGATGTGGGGATGAACCGCGTCTACCTTGAGCATGAGCGCAGTGCGCTGCTCACCCCGCCCGGCGATGGCGAAGCGTTCAAGTCGGCGCTGGCTCGCCTATTGGCCGAGCCGGACTTCGCCAACCGGCTAGGATGGGCAGCGCAGCAGCGCATCTGGGAGAGGTTTGGCTGGGAAGAGCGCGCCGCTGCCCTCGAAGGGGTCTATTACTTCCGTTAATCGGCCTGCGATACACTCAACTAAACCATTCTTCGGGAGGTATAGCAATGACCGAGCAGCGAGCAGCAAGTGATGGGCGCTCAGCCCTATGGGCCATCATCGGCGTAGTGGTGGGCGCATTCTTGCCGATCTTTTTGTGCGTATGTCTGATTGTGGCGACGATCGGCGGGCTAGGCGCATCGCTGGGCGCTGCTGCTCCCAGCAGCGAGGTCTTCCTAGGCGCTTCGCCGGTCGCAGTGCGCCATATCTCCGGGCCGCTCAATGGTCCGGCGGTGGCAGTCATCAGCGTCAACGGTCCAATCATCAGCGGTGAGGTTTCCGATTTTGACTTGACCGGCGTGGCAGAAGTGGCTGCTTCGGCCGAGATCGCGCGCCTGATCAAGCGCGCTGCCAGCGATGATGAGGTGAAGGCGATCCTGCTCAAGGTGGATTCGCCCGGTGGCAGCGTGATCGGCAGCGATGAGATTTACAACGCGCTAAAAAAGGTGGATAAGCCCATCGTAGTGCAGATGGGCGCTCTGGCAGCCTCAGGAGGCTATTACGTCAGCATGGCAGCCAGCCACATTGTGGCCCATCCTGACACGCTCACCGGCAGCATCGGCGTGATCAGCGAGTTCACCAATATTGAAGGGCTTTACGAGAAGCTCGGCCTCAAGAGCACGGTCATCAAGTCCGGTGAGTTCAAGGACTTCGGCAACCCCACCTCGCCGTTCACTGAGGAAGATCGCGCGCTTTGGCAGGCGGTGATTGACGAGGTGTATGAGCATTTTGTCAAGATCGTGGCCGACGGTCGCAAGCTGCCAGTTGAGGAAGTGAAGAGGCTCGCCGACGGGCGGATATACACCGGCCGGCAGGCCCTTAAGCTCAAGCTGGTGGACCAACTGGGCTACTTCGAGGATGCAGTGGACAAAGCGGCTGCGCTGGGGGGCATCAGCGGGGAGCCGCGGGTCATTGAATATCGTCGCCAGACGCCGTTTGCCCAGCTATTTGGCCTGTCGGTCGCGCGCACAGTCCTCACAGCCCTAGGCGTGCCTGTTCGCACCCCTCCAGCAATTCTGGAATATCGCTAATTAGCCTCTTCGTCCGACTAAGCCGACGCTTTTACGATCGGCCCGCCCACGCTGAAGGCGACGCGCACTGTTTGGAGCGGTGACTCGTCGCCCAACACCTCCATGAGCGCGATCAGTGGCGTGCCCTTAGGGATGCCGCGCGGCAGCCACATTGTCGGCGCTGGCCGGCGCTCCATTGCCCCTACCAGCGACACATGGCGCAGCACCTCGCCACTCTCGCTCAGGATGCTCACGTCAATCGAGGGAAATTCGGTGAACGGAGTCAGCCCCATCTCCACCGTCACGCGCGTGCCATCCGGCCAGGGCATCACGCGATAGTCGGTGATGCGCGCGTCGCTCGGTGGGCGCCTTCCAAGCGGCGCAGCCTCGTAGAAATGGACGTCGTCAGGCATAGGAGTATTATCTACACGCCATGATAAAAATCGCTGAGTTCCTCCCGCCTCAGCCCTCTCGCCTCTGGAAGCTCGTCAAACAGGCCGGCGTGAACTACGTCGTCGGCGGCCTGCCCCTGCCCAGCGATTGTGGCTCCGGTGAGACGCCCTATGACCTGATGCCGCTGCGGCGCATGAAGCAGCGCTACGAAGAAGCAGGGTTTAAGCTGGCCGTGATTGAGGCGCGTCCGCCTATGGACAAATTGATGCGCGGCCTGCCAGGTGGTGATCAGGAGCTGGAGTGGTGCGTCAAGCTGGTGGAGAACATGGGCAAGCTAGAGATCCCAGTTTGGTGCTACGCCTGGATGGCGGTGATAAGCTGGACGCGCACCAGGGCGGACGTTCCTTCGCGCGGCGGCTCGCTGGTGACCGCCTTCGACTTGGCCGAGTTCGAGCGGCGACCGCGGCTGCCTGAAGTGCGTGAAGAGGACCTCTGGCGCAACCTGGAGGCTTTTCTCAAGGTCATGGTGCCGGTAGCTGAGCGCGCCGGTGTCAAGCTCAGCGCACATCCGGACGACCCGCCGCTCTCGCCGTTACATGGCGTCGGACGCATCCTAATAAGTGTGGAGAACTTCCAGCGCGTCCTGGACATGGTCCCCAGCGACTACAACACGCTCACCTTGTGCCAGGGCAACTTCACGCTGATGACCGACGATCTGCCCGCAGTGATCCGGCACTTTGGCCGGCAGGGCAAAATCAGCTTCGTGCACTTCCGCGACGTGCGCGGCGACGCGCGCCACTTCGAGGAGACCTGGCACGACGACGGAATGACCGACATGCTGGCCTGCATGGAGGCATATCGAGAGATTGGCTTTGAGGGCGTGCTGCGGCCCGATCACGTGCCCACTGTGGAAGGCGACAGCAACGACGACCCAGGCTACTCCTCCTACGGACGGCTGTATGCGATCGGCTATATTCGCGGCCTGCGCGAGGCTGTCTATCGGCGCAAGGGTGAGGACTAGATGAAGATCGTCGTCACAGGCGCGAAAGGCAACATCGGCAGTGTGGTGGCGGACTATGCGCGCAGCCAGGGCGCGCAGGTGCTCGGCGTGGACAACGTCGGTCGCGGGAGCTGGCGCGAGCGCTACATCGCTGCCGACCTCAGCGATGCCGGGAATTGCTACGACGTGCTGCGCGGCGCTGATGCGGTGATCAACCTGGCCGCGATCCCGGATAGTGGGATGTTCCCCAACGCCCAGACCTTTCAAACCAACATCGCCATCACATACAACGTCTTCCTGGCGGCGGCGCATCTGGGCGTGCCGCGGGTGGTCTGGGCCTCGTCCATCCAGGTGAATCACACTGTGCCGGCACACCGCCCAGTGCGCTACCAATACTTCCCTCTGGATGAGGCCCATCCGGTTGACCCACAGAGTGAATATGCGCTCTCAAAGTACCTCGGCGAGCAGATCGCTGAGTACTTCGCGCGGGACTACGGATTGACGACCGTGAGCCTGCGCTTCACCGATGTGGTGACCGTCGAACGCTGGCCCAGCCTGCCGGCGGCCATACCGCCGGATGCGCGCTATCCGATACCGCACTACGTGCACATCCACGACTGCGCGCGGGCCTGTTACTTGGCGGCCACGGCATCGCTGCCGCCTGGTTCGCACACGGTGGCCTTCATCGCCGCCCGCGATACCCACGTGGACATGCCCTCTCGTGACCTGATCCAGCGTTACTATCCCGATGCCGAGCTGCGCGCCGACATCCAGGGCTATCAGGCGCTGATCAGCGGCAAGCGGGCGGAGGAAGCCTTCGGCTTCGTCCCGCATTACAGTTGTCGGTCATGACGGCGGACCTGAACATCATCGGCCAGCGCGCGCGCGCGGCCGGCCGCCTGTTAGCGCGCGCGAACACAGCCCGCAAAAACGCGGCGCTGCTCGCCCTTGCTGAGGGGTTGCTGGCCTGCCAGGATGACATCCTGCGCGCTAACGCCGCCGATGTCGCCGGGGCCACGGCACGCAATGCAGCGGCGCACTTCGTCGATCGGCTGACGCTCACCCCGCAGCGCGTGCAGGCCATCGCGCAGGATGTGCGCACTGTGGCCGGCTTGCCTGATCCGATCGGCGAAGCCTTCGACCATGTCCTGTTGCCCAACGGCTTGCGCTTGCACAAGCGCCGTGTGCCAATTGGGGTGTTAGGGGTGATCTACGAAGCGCGCCCCAACGTCACGGTTGATGTCGCGGCGCTGGCGCTGAAGAGCGGCAATGCCGTCATCCTGCGCGGGGGCAGCGACAACCTGAACAGCAATAAGGCGCTGGTGGCGGTGATCCACCAGGCGCTGCGCAGCGCTGACCTGCCAGTGGATGCTGTGCAACTCATCGAAGACACCGATCGCGCGCGAGTCCTGGAGCTGCTCAGGCTGAGCGCGTATGTGGACCTGATCATCCCGCGCGGTGGCGCTGACCTGCATCGGCTTTGTCGCGAGCACAGCACGATACCGGTCATCACCGGCGGCATGGGGATCAACCACATTTATGTGGATGTGACAGCGGATCAGGATAAGGCTCTCGACGTGGTCTACAACGCCAAGGTGAGCAAGCCGACGGTCTGCAATGCGTTGGGCACGCTGGTGGTGCATGCTGACATCGCCCCGATATTCCTGCCCAGGCTTGCTGCGCGGCTGGCCGAACGATCCGTGGTGCTGCGGTGTGACCCACGCGCGCTGGCGATCGTCCAAGCAGCCGGCTATCCGCTGGCGCAGCCGGCAGATGACGCAGCCGACTGGGACACGGAATGGCTCGCCCTGATCATGGGGGTCAAGGTGGTGGATTCGCTGGATGAGGCGATCGCGTTCATCCAGGCGCACACGTTGGAGCACAGCGACGGCATTTGCGCGCAGAACCCGGAAGTGATCGCGCGCTTTGTGGATGAGATTGACGCCTCAGCGGTGTTCGTGAACGCCAGCACGCGCTTCAACGACGGCGGCCAGTTCGGCCTGGGGGCGGAGGTGGCGATCAGCACGCAGCGCATCCACGCCCGCGGGCCGATGGGCCTGCGCGAGCTGACGAGCTATAAGTGGGTGTGCGAAGGCGATGGCCATGTCCGATGGTGAAGGCGTCGTGCCCTCCCCAAGGGTGGAACAGTCGTTTGGCGTGATCCCGTTCTACCGCAAAGGAGATCGGCTGTACTTTCTGCTGATCCAGCACAACAGCGGCCACTGGTCTTTCCCAAAGGGCCGGCCGGAGGCCGGAGAAACAGAGATGGACACGGCGCGCCGCGAGTTGCGCGAGGAAACCGGCATTTGCGACGTATTGATCCGCGCTGAGCCCATGCTCGAAGAGCATTACACCAAACCCGCCTGGGAAGATGCCCAGCACACTGCGACGAAGCGCGTGCGCTACTTCCTCGGCGAGGTGCGCAATCCCAGGGTGTGCCTCCAGCGCGCTGAGGTTCAGGATTATTTCTGGGCGACCTACGAGGAAGCCCGCGAAATCCTCACCTACGAGAGCAGCCGGCGCTTGCTCGCGCAGGCTGCCCAAGCGCTGGGCTTAATCGAACAGGCGCACGACAACCTCGGCGCCGGCAGCTAGGCGATCCACGCCGATCGGCGCGCAGACCATGCCATCGGCCCGCACCAGGCCGAAGATCAGGTTTGACTTGGTGCTTATGGGCCGTGCGTCCAGCGTCTCGCCGTAGTCATCCCCGCTCAACTTCACTGGGAACCAGTGCTCCAGGTCGCGCGGCGAGCGCACGTCCTCCGTGAGCCTGGCGCGAACGTGGCGCGGCTGGGGCGGGTTGTGTGCGCCCTGAAGTTGCCACAGGGTCGGCGCCAGGAACAAGCTGCCGGTGACCAGGCTGCTGATGGGATTGCCGGGCAAGCCGAGCACGGGTTTGCCGTCGCAGACGGCGAACAGCGTGGGCTTGCCTGGGCGGAACAGGATGCCGTGAGCGAGGATACCGGGTTGGCCCAGGCTGCTGACGACATCGGGCACGAAGTCACGCTCGCCTACCGAGCTGCCGGCGGTGAACACAATGACATCTGCCTCGCGCATCGCCCGTTGGGCGGCCTCTTCAAAGGCTTGGCGCTGGTCGGGCAAGATGCCGAAGTCCAGCGGGATGCCGCCATGGCGCGCCACCAGCGCAGCTAGCATCGGTTGATTGATGTTGCGCACCTGGCCGGGCCTGGTCTGAGCCTCTGGCGGCACTAGCTCATCGCCACTGGCAATCAGCGCGACGCGCGGCCTACGCCGGACGCTGATCTGCGTGATGCCGAGCGCGAGCAATCCGCCGATCTCTTGTTCGCGCAGGCGGGCGCCAGCGCGTAAGACCACCTCGCCGGCTTTGACGTCTTCGCCTTGCTGGATGACGTTCTCTCCTGGCGCGAGCTGCCTGGTAACGGTAATCGCAGGCTGCGCAGCGTCATCGCTGCGCCGCGCATCCTCGGCCATCACAACCGCGTCGGCGTCGTCGGGCAAGTTCCCGCCGGTGGGCACCGCTATCGCTTCGCCCTGCCGCAGCGCGATATGCGCCAGCTCGCCCATGCGCACCGCAGCGACCACGCGCAAGGTGCCAGGCGTGTCAACGGTGCGCACCGCGTAACCATCCACCGTGCTGCGGCGGAACTCCGGCATCGGGATCGGGGCGAGCACGTCCTGGGCGAGCACGCGATCCCGCCCGTGCGTGGCCGCAATCGTCTCGCTCGCAAGCGCGCCGCTTAGCGCCCCCCGCAGACGCGCCATCGCTTCTGCGGGGGTGACGAGATCGAGCTTGCGCATTGATCGCCGATTGTATGTCTCCGGACGCGGAAGGGTGCATTCACAGCTAGGGGCAAAAGCCTGAGATTTGCCTTCGCTGGCAGCATCGCTTGTGGAAGATGCCCCTAGTGGTGAACGCACCCACGCGGAACGCACTCTGCGGGGACAACGCAGCAACGCCGGCTGATTTGACGCCAGCGAGCGCAGCGCTATACTGCCGTTGCGTTATCTCCGTATTAACTCACTTAACGGCACGTCGTCGCACCGGCATTGACTTAATGACGAGGGAGGGTTTCCATGTCGGTTGAGAAGACGCATCCTCGGCCTTGGCTGAAGCACTATGACCAGGGTGTCCCAGCCAGCCTGGATTATCCGGACATCACGCTCAATGACCTGTTTGCCGAGGCGGTTCGCACATACCCAGACCGCCTAGCGACCAAGTTTGTGTTGCGCTATCTGCTCGGCGGTCGCGTGATGGTGGGCGGGACGTTGACGTATCGCGAGTTGGGGACGTTGGTCGAGCGCCTGGCGGCGGCGCTCAGCCGGCTCGGCGTAAGAGCAGGCGACCGCGTGGCGCTTATGCTGCCGAACTCGCCTCATTACGTGATCGCTTTCTTCGCGGTCATGCGCCTGGGAGCGATCGTGGTGAACATTAACCCCACCTACACCGCGCGCGAGCTGAAAGCGCCACTAATTGACAGCAGTGCGCGAGCCATCGTCCTGTTGAACTTGTTCTACCCGCGCCTGAAGCAAATCCGGGCGGAGACACCTGTGCAGCACGTCGTCGTGGCCCACGTGGACGACGTGCTGCGCTTCCCGTTCAAGCAGTTGGTGCGCGCGCGCCAGCGCAAGGAAGCCGACTGGGTGGATGTGAGCGGCGAGGATGTGCATCTGTTCGCGCACCTATTGAACACGGCGGATGCTCCGCCGCCGGTCAGCGTCCAGCCGGACGACATCGCCTTGTTGCAATACACAGGCGGCACAACCGGCGTCCCCAAAGCGGCGATGCTGACGCACCGCAACCTGGTGTGTAACACCACGCAGGTGCGCGCCTGGCTGACCAGCGGCGTCGAAGGTGGCGAGCGGGTGATGGCAGCTATCCCCTTCTTTCACGTGTACGGCATGACGGTGTGCTTGCTGTATGGCGTGGCGATGGCCGCTGAACTGGTCATCGTCCCCAATCCGCGGCCGATCGAGAATGTCATGCGCATCATGAGCAAGGAGCGCTGCACGATTTATCCCGGCGTGCCGGCCATGTACATCGGCATCGTCAATAATCCCAACGTCGGGCGCTATGACCTGAAGAGCGTGAAGGCGTGCATTAGCGGGTCGGCCCCGTTGCCTGTGGAGATTCAAAAGCGCTTCAACGCCCTGACCGGCGGCCGGCTGGTAGAGGGCTATGGCTTGACCGAGGCGTCGCCGGTGACCCATTGCAACCCTGAATTCAACGAGAATCGCCCTGGAAGCATCGGGCTGCCCTTTCCCGACACCGATGCCAAGCTGGTTGACCTCTCAACCGGCGCTGATCTGCCCATGGACGGCAACCCAGAGACCATCGGCGAGCTGTGCGTGCGCGGGCCGCAGGTGATGAAGGGATACTGGAATCGCCCGGATGAGACCGCCAAGGCCATAGATGCTGATGGCTGGTTGCACACTGGCGACATCGCCAGGATGGACGCCGATGGCTACTTCTATATCGTGGACCGCAAGAAGGACATGATTAACGTCGGCGGCCTGAAGGTGTTGCCGCGCGAGGTCGAAGAGGTGCTCTTCACGCATCCGGCGATCTTGGAGGCAAGCGTGGCGGGTGTGCCCAATCCCGAGCGGGGCGACGACACGCTCACCGCGTTCGTCGTCCTGCGACCGGGTATGCACTTGACCGCCGAAGCGCTGCAGGCGTTCTGTCGCCAGAACCTGGCGCCCTACAAGGTCCCGCGCGCGATTGTCTTCCGCGATGCGCTGCCCAAGACGCAGGTGGGCAAGGTGCTGCGCCGCGTGCTTGTCGAAGAGGCGCGCTCGGCGCACGCTCCACTGGCCGAGGCGGAACCGCATTAGCCGGCCCGCTCGCTGCGACGATTTACCGTAGTGCGCGAGGCGCCCTGGTCGCGCGTTAGGTTAAGATCCACGTTCGGCAGGCGCCCCTTCACATGTCCTGTCCCGCGGGGCGGGTCTGCGCGGGGCGCTGGCCAGTGCGCCATGTCCGCCTTCAAGCTGATTGCCCTCGACCTGGACGGCACGACTGTGCACCCCGACCTGAGCATCTCTCCGCGCGTCCTGCGGACGGTGCAGCGCGCCAGGGAGAGCGGTCTATGGGTGACGGTCGCCACCGGCCGCAACGTCGCCAGCACGCGCAGGTTCGCGGCGCAGTTGGGGATCAACGCGCCGGCGATCTGTCTTCAGGGTGGCGCGATCTACGATTACCAAATCGAGCGCTATCTGCGCCATATTCCGCTGCCGCGCGACCTGGCCTGTGAGCTGGCCGCCATCGAGCGCGCGCAGACGGCCTGGCGCGCAGCGCTCTATCAGGGCGACCGGATCTACGTCACCGACGGGGTGTTCTTCGGGCGCATTGACGACCTGGTGGGGCGTGGTTTCACGGTCGTGCCGGATTTGTGCGCCGTGCTGGCCAGCGAGGATGCTGACAAGATCCTCTTCGCGGTTGACCCGTCGCAGGCGCCGGCTGCGCTGGCGCACTTGCGCGCGGTGGTCGGCGAGCGCGCGGTGGTTGTGCAGTCGCACGCGCGCTTCGTCGAGGTGAATCCGCTGGGAGCCGACAAGGGCGCGGCATTACAGATGCTGGCCGCGCACCTGGGTGTGGCGCGCGAGGCCGTGATGGCGATCGGCGATCAGGGCAACGACGCGACGATGATCGCCTGGGCCGGCTGTGGCGTGGCGATGGGCAACGGTCATGCCGACCTGCGCGCGATTGCCGACTGGGTCGCGCCGAGCATCGAGGCGGACGGCGCAGCCATCGCAATCGAGCGATTTGTGCTGGACGGCGAGTTGGGCGAAAGTTAAGGCATAGAACAGATGAATCTGCTGACGAATAAGCGCATCATCGTGACCGGCGCGACGATGGGCATCGGCCAGGCGGTTGCGATTCGGGCTGCTCAGGAGGGTGCCGACGTGGCCTTTTGCGGGCTAAGCGAGGTGGGAGCCGACGACACCATGCGGGCGATAGCTGCAGCCGGCCGGCGCGCGTTCTTCCGCGCCTTGGACCTGCGCGATCTGGACGCGGCGCGCCGCTTCGCGCGCGACGCGATCGCCTTCCTCGGCGGCCTAGATGGGCTGGTGAACAACGCCGGCGCCAACACTTGGCACGGCGTGTTGAACGCGACGTTTGAGGACTTGGAGAACTGCTTCCGCGTGAACTTTTATCACGCCTGGGCGCTCAGCCAGGAAGCTTATCCAGCGCTCAAGGCCGCCGGCGGCGGCGTGATCGTGAATCTCTCTTCAATCAATGCCGAGCGCACCATGCCCGGCGTGTTCCCCTATAACGTGGCCAAGGCCATGC
>Ga0308405_1001945_pt1 | contig 10081 bp, 17 predicted proteins | sample HotsprSampleMS13_FD_203473 | JGI IMG/M metagenome (GOLD analysis project Ga0308405, IMG submission 203473) | Hot spring phototrophic mat microbial communities from Mushroom Spring, Yellowstone National Park, Wyoming, United States - 20060912_MS13 ...
ACACATCTATCTCCCGAAAACGAGCGCCGGATCGCTTACCTGTTCGAGACCGATTCGTACGAGCTGCCGGATCGTTTGCGCCCGCCGTGTCACCGCGATGGCCACACGTATCCCAGCATGTACGGTCGGTTGTCTTGGGACAAGCCAGCTGGCGCGATCACGACCGGTTTCATGAGTCCGGGAAGGGGGAGATTCGTGCACCCTTCTCGCCCGCGCACGCTCACGCCTCACGAAGCGGCGCGTTTGCAGGGTATTCCGGATTCCTTCCGCTTCGTCCGAGCGGACGGTGCGGCGCCTAGCAGGACACAGCTGGCGAGATGGATCGGGAACGCTGTTCCGCCGCCGCTGGCGTACGCAGTCGTGCTGACGGTGCTGGAGGCGTCTGTCGGCCGACGGGGATGAACCGAAAACGGTGGGAGGTTCATGAACATGGGCACAACGATCTTGGGTCAAAGCCGTTCCCGCCCGCAAGCCGTCTTTCGCGTGGCCGTGCGGAAAGGTGCGCATACCCGCTACCGGAACGTCATTGCCCTGTACTACGCCATCGCACCGCGCTACCGTGTCCGACCCGAAGTCGCCTTGGCGCAGGCGGCGCACGAGACCGGCTGGGGGCATTACGGTGGTGTCGTGCCACCGGACTACCACAACTGGTGCGGCTTGAAAACGGCGGCGGGTGGCAGCGACAGCGATCCGGCAGCGCACGCGCGTTTCCCGGACGACGCCACGGGGGTCCTGGCACATGTCCAGCACCTCGCTGCCTATGCCGGTGGGCCGACGCCGCAGGACGTCGGCGATCCAGTGGTATCGCCGCGCTTGCACCTGGTCCAGCGGGGTAGTGCGCCGACGGTGGAGCAGCTGGGGGGCAAGTGGGCGCCGTCGGCGGCATACGGGGCACGGGTCGCAGCGATCGTCGCGGAGCTTCTCGCCGAAGAGGAGGAACTGACGATGCGGGAAGTCGAGGAACTGGCGCGCCGGTTAGGGTTGATCGACAAACGGAAAGAGCTGGCGACGAACCCGTGGGGTGGGCCGAGAGCGAAGTTTTGGCCGAAGCAAGGGGTAGTCGTTCACTACAATGGGGGAACCGTACCGAACGCGACCGATTCGGGTTCTGCGTGGCAACAAGTGGTACGGAACGCGGCCTACCATACCTATCGCGACTGGGGTGGTGGGGCGCGCGGTGACGGGTTGATGTACCATGTCGCGGTCGGCCCCAACGGCGAAATGTGGCAGTGCCGCGACCTGGACGCGGTGTTGTGGCACTGTGGCAGTTGGCCAGAAAACGAGACGTACTTGAGCGTGTTGGTGCCGATCGGCGGAGAGCAGCGTGCAACACCGGCACAGCTGAACGCCTTGCGGCTGTTCGTGTCGCGGTTCTGCGATGAACTCGGTATCCCGCGGTCGCGCGTGGTCGGCCACAAGGAACTGAGCCCGACCAGTTGTCCGGGGACGTTGATGGACGATTTCGTGCTGCCGTACCGGAAAGGAGCGGGTGGACAGATGGCAGATGGCAAGTTCTTCCCGGAAACAGGCAAGTTCGTCGGTGGCGGATTCTGGCGCTTCTGGTCGGAATACGGCGGACTCGCGATTTTCGGTCTGCCGTTGACGAACGAGCTGGAAGAGCCGATCGCTTGTAACGATCCGCGCTGTGGTCGTGCTGGAAAGCCGCACGTGGTGCAGTATTTCGAGCGCGCGGTCTTCGAGTGGCACCCGGGGGTATGGCCGGAGCGGTATGACGTGTTGCTGCGGCGGATCGGTGCAGAAGTAGCGAAGCAGAAGGGCTACAGTGGTCCTGGTATCGGCTGAACGTGCGATGAACCGGACGGGTCTGGACACGCTGTGCACGCACCTGGCGAACCGTGGCCTGGTGGTCGTCGCCTATGTCGTCCGCAAGGAGTCGCTGGTTCTCGTGTTCTCCGGCGGTGCCGAAGCGGAGATCGCGTTGCGGCGGCTGGGCGAACGGCCGGACATGGTGGCGGATGCGCTGGCGAGCGAGCTGGATCCGTACCGGTTGAGGGTCGTCGGCACGTACGAGTTGCCGGTCGAGATCGGCGAACGGACGTTGTCCTGGTGGCGCTTCTTGCGCTGGTGGTGCGAAAAGGGGGAGCATGTTCATGCTCCCCCGCTGAAGACGTAGCGATAGTAGGCAATGAGCAACGTGGCGATATGGCGGCAGCGCTGGTCTGTCGCGAAGTCGGCGCAGTCGCAGGCCATAGCCAGTGTCCCGTCGGGACGGTGTTCGGTGACGATGGTAGTGACTGGCTGGCCAGGTGGATCGAAACGGGAAACGGTTCGGGTATCCGACCGCTCGACCAGCGACTCGCTGCACAAGAAGTCCATCCGGTCGCGCGAATACCACCGGACATACTCGTCGCGCACCCATCCGTAGTCCTGTCGTGTGATCGTCCGCAGCTGCATCGTGCTCCCCTCCTTCCTGACCTCGATTGTACCACACCCTTCACACGTTGTCAATGGACACGGCCCAGAAGTTGAGGACGATCTCCAGGCTACTGCGCAGGGCGTCGTCGAGCTGGACGGGGTCGATGGCCAGTGGGTAGGTGACGCCGAAAGCGGTGGCGATGGTGTGGGCGATAGAACGGCGCAGCTCTTCGTCTTCAGCGATCTGCTCGGCAATCCAGTTGACGAGCTGTTCGTGGTTTTCGAAGGTCATAGCTCGACTCCCCACGATCGTGCGACGGCGACCAACGCAGCGCGGATCGCTTCGTCGAAGGACTCCTGGTCGGTGGTGTAGGGGCACGTGATCTTCATGACGTGTGCGATATCTTCGGCAGTCCAGCGGCAGAATTCGGGGTCAGTGCGGATCTTCTCGTCCATCCAGTTGATATCGTCCTCGGCAGGTTGGGTACCGAGAAGCTCGTACAGGCTATCGGCTTCAACGACCTCGATGCCGGAAGATGCGAAGGAAACCATCGTGACCGGCTGGCTCTCTAGGTCATGCAGGATTGTCATGAAAGCGGTCGCTACGGTGTGGCGCAAGGCGTCGTCCTGGACGAGTCGTTCACTGACCGCTGCGACCAGCTGTTGCAGGTTCGCGATCCGCACTTCCACTCTGCTCCTCCCGTCCAACATTGGACAACTCTTTTTCGAGCATCTCGCGAAGAAGCTGAATGGTGCGTCGCGCCGCTTGCCGTGGTGATTCCGGTAGACCGGGGTTGTCGAGGAGAAGGGAAAGTGCGACCAGGTCGGGATCGCTGCCGTAGCCAGCACTGACGAGAAGCTCGGCAGTCTCGTACGGTGTCAGGTTCAAGGCACGAGCGATGGCGAGGGCAGTGTCATAGGTCGGATGGCGCCGACCAGCTTCGTAGTGGCAGATCAGCGAGATCGTCACGTCGGCCAGGCGACTGAGCTGCGCTTGTGAGATCCCCTTTTGGGTGCGGAACTGGAGAAGCTTTTCGGCGAACTGCACGGCGTCATCCCTCCTCTTGACCTTTCTCGCCATCGGTCTCGTCACTATCGTCTCGGTCGAACCACAACCATGCTGGCTTCCAGGTTCGGATAGCCAGACGCACGAAGTAAGTGGCCTGTTGCTCCGGTGTGCGCACTTCCTGTTCGGCAATCTGACGCAACGCCGTCATCTCTGACTGCTTCAGCTGAACCGTCACCGTGGGCACCGCTGCTACCCTCCTTCCGGCGATTCACCCGCCTGCCTGTTGTCTACTGCGAGTATACACCATGCGTTGATCGGTTGTCAAGGCTAGGGTGGGTGGTCGCCCGCGGGGAACTGGTCGTGCCACAATGGGGGATGGCGGATTGGGGGTATTGTGGGTAGAGAGTTGCTGAGTGTCAGCTTGTTTACTGGCGCGTTCGGTCTCGATCTCGGGGTCGAGTGGGCCGGTTTCACGACCGTGGCGGTCGTAGAACGAGACGAGGCGGCGCTGCAGACGGTCGTGCGGAACAGGCCTCACCTGGCGGCCTCTGCGCGACCCCGCGACGTGCAGACTGTCCGTGGTAGTCACCTCCTGGATGAGGCCTCGGCGTTCCTCGGGCGGCCGGTACGTGAAGGGGGACATTGACCTCCTGACAGGTGGCCCGCCCTGCCAGAGCTTCAGCACCGCAGGCCGCCGAGGCTCCCTTGCCGACCCGAGGGGTGGTCTCCTCTTCGAGTTCGTCCGCTTTGTCAGAGAACTCGTGCCGAGGTACTTCCTCATGGAGAACGTGCGTGGCCTGCTCTCGGCTCCGATCAGGCACCGGCCGCACGCGCGGCGGGGGCCGGGGTACCCGCCACTCGCAGAGGACGAGCAGCCTGGGTCTGCCCTTCGTGTCCTGCTCGACGCGTTCACTGAGCTAGGCTATCGTGTGACGTATGCGCTGCTCCAGGCAGCCGACTACGGCGTCCCTCAGATCAGGGAGCGGGTGTTCTTCATCGGCTCGAGGGACTGCGATCCTCCACCGTTGCCGGCCCCCACACACGACCGCTTCGGCCGCCACGGCCGCAAGCGGTGGCGGACTCTCCGTCAGGCGCTCGAGGGCCTCGACGACCCTGAGCCCGAGTACGTCCGCTACTCTGAGTCTCGACGACGGTTCCTCCGCTTGCTACAGCCTGGACAGAACTGGCGCGACCTTCCTCCTGACCTGGTGGTCGAGGCGATGGGTCGCGCGTACGTTGCGGGCGGTGGAAAGTGTGGCTTTTACCGGAGGCTCTCCTGGGACAAACCCTCGCCGACTGTGACGACCGCACCCCACCAGAAGGCTACTGACTTGTGTCATCCGGACGAGTTGCGTCCGCTGTCCGTCCGCGAGTGTGCCCGGGTACAGACCCTCCCTGACGAGTGGTTCTTCGTGGGTTCGACCGTCGCCAAGTACCGTCAGGTCGGGAATGCCGTGCCACCCCTACTGGCGTATGCCGTTGCGGTACCTCTCGCTCGCGCAGCACGAGGAGAACTGTCGTCAACGGGGGAAGGCCTGAACGGTGACCGCCAGTTGAGACTGCCGTTGGTCGGGTTATCGCGTCGGCAGTTCGTTGACGGAAGCAGCGATCTGGAGGCGGCGCTAGATGGCTAGGTAAGCGGCGCGACAGGGCACAGCGTCGCAAGGAGAAGACTGGGGATCGCGTCGTCGAAAGGTGGTGAAGGTGATAGAGCTATGAAAAGTGTGACGGACGGACGTGATACGGGTGTGGACTTCCGAAGCGCGCGGCAACGCTCCTAAGGAACCTTCGGTCGTTTCGCTTGATTACCCAGTTGTTGTTTTGGGATCAAACTAACCTTCGTTTACTGGTCTCGAGACACAAGCTGGGGGCTCGAGACACAAAAAGAATCCGGCCGGGAAGTGGGGATCCCGGCCGGATTCAGGGCACTCAGGAGCACTCAGTCGTTCAGGCGTTCCAGGAGTCGATCGTAGCGCGCGCGGAGGCAGTCGAGTGCCGCGTCAAACCACTCCCCGTCGGCGCCGTCAAGGTAAAGGGCAACTGCTAGGATTGCAATATCGCGTGCAGACACATAGTCAAGAAGGTCGCACGCGTACTCGTCAATCAGGAAGTCACTGAGGTGATCATACGCCTCTTGCCAGAGTGCACCAACGGCGTCGGGGCTGACGCGAGGCTTGTCGGCGCCGCAAGCCTCGGCGAGGATGCGCGTCGCCGCGGGAACTTGCCGCTCGACCAACTCGCGGACAGAAGCTACCCGAACCATGACCAACCTCCCTTTATCCTACCCGACCGGCCCTCCCGGTCGTCTATCGTGATGATAGCATATTGCGTACCGCCTGTCAAGGGCTCTCGCGAGCAATTTGTCCCCAGTTTTCCGCCGCCGCCGCCACCGCCACCACCAGCAGCACGTGAGGACTACCGATTATTAGTTCGCCGCTCATCCCTCGCGTGGCTATCCACCACAGCCGAACGCGCGTTCGCAACTGCTATCCGCTCCGCACACTCGTTCGCAGCAACCGATCAAAACACTCGTTCGCATTACTGGTTTTGAACGCCCGTTCGCACGACCGAGTTTTCCGCACGCACGTTCGCACCGACCGTTCAGTTGCCGCGTCGCCTACCAAATCGTTATTTGGCATGCGCTTGGCATGTCGCTACCTATCATTTGGCATGTTACTGGCATGAACCTGCGTACTAGTCAGTAAGTTTTCGCGAGTCGCGTCGACGGCCAGCAGAAGAGTCGGGTACGAGAGGCTTGACACTGAGTGCATCGTTGTGCTATACTACGATCGTCGGCAAGGGAAGCGGTGCTCGCGGACGGAACGCGAGCACCGGAGACACAAGGGGAGGTGCTCCAATGACTATTGTGTACGATCCGATCCGGGTCCGGTCAGAGTTGCCGCGAGCAGCTGATTGGCTACTCGACGGCATTTATGAAGTATGCGATATCGGATATCAAGAGCTCATCGACAGTGTGACTGCCCAAGAGACAGATTCTGCGTCCGAGCTCCTAGAGGAGTTTTTCCCTGAAGAGTTTCGCTCCCGAGTTAGCGAACTCCATATTGCTATTGTCGCCATGGCGCTCATTATCGAGCGCCTAACCAATTGGCCGGAGTTCGTCACCGACGTCCTCGTCGCTATTGGCGAGGACATTGGATACGTTCGCTAATCCCCTCTACGCTCCCCCTTCCCTGAGCCGTGAGCACAACTGCTCACGGCTTTTTCATGATTGATTGCTGCCACGCATCCAGTTGCCCGTCTAGAGACTTGACGCTGGGTGCAACACTGTGTTATACTACGATCGTCGGTCAAGGGTAGGGTGCTCGCGCCCGCTCGCGAGCACCGGGGCACAAAAGGGGAGGTTCAATCCATGATCAGCTACAACGTTCATCAAGCCGAGCGCGCGTTCTTCAACACTGCTCGACGTCAACGCATTGACGTTGACGTTGAGCGAGCTCTCGTTCATGAGCTCCTTGAAGAAGCTGCCTACCTGATCGATACCTCTATCCCAGAACCTTTCCACCGCCGCGTCAACGCGCGCGACGTCGCGCGCGTTGCGCTCGCACTCATAGCAGGCGCGCACCGCGACGTCGATCATGCGCTCGCCGAGCTCGCCGACGAACTCGGTTACTTCACTGAAAGTTGCTGAACCTACCGACCCTCCTGATCGTCCGAGTCGCAAGCACAACGCTTGCGACTCTTCTTTTTGCCTCCCACGCACTCTACTGATCGTTCGTTCCTCGTTGTCGGACTCGAACGAACGATTGAGCCGCCGACCCCGAACATACGTTCTGAACCATTCACTAGAACGCCTGTTCGCATCATCCGCCCGGCACCGACGTGGAACTAATGAACGTTCAACTGGTATGTGGTTGTGTATCGGCCGATCGAGAGACAAAAAAAACAACCAGGAGGAGCCAGCACGGCTCCTCCTGGTTTTCCGCTCTAGCCTACCAGAGGCTAGACCGGAAGCTCTTCTTCCTGCAACTCCTGAATCTCCTGCAGCTCGACATACTCCTCGCTATACGAAACGATCTCCTCTCCCTCGATGAGGCGAGACAAGAAGTTCAGGGCCTCCGCCTCCATACCGTAAAAAGTTCGCTCGTAACAAAAGAGGTTGAGCGCTTCACGGGCTAATGCCGAGTTCCAGTTACGGGCAGCGACCTCCGCAACTCCTAGTACCCATGCGTCCGGGTAACCGAGAAACTGGTAGTATTCTGCCAGCAACCCCGCCACCCGGCTGACATAAACGTTGTCGTTGTACCGCATGATCCGTACCTCCCTTTGCCTACGCGGTCGATCCCTCGCCGACCGCCTATCCCTTACCGACAGTCGTAGTATAGCATGCGCGCATACCCAGTGTCAAGCCTCTCTCACCGATTCTCAATCCGCCCTCCACACAACCAGCACGACGCCTACTGCTCGTTCTGCCCGCACGCTCGCACCGCGCGACCAGAGCGCGCGTTCGCAACACAGAACCCGTACACACGCTCTGAAGAACCGTTCGCATCAGCCGACCGGCGACGGGTACCTATCAATAGTTCGCCTGGCATGCCCCTGGCATATCGTTGACATGCTGTTGGCATGCTGGTAGCTACCAGTCTCGAGCGCGTGCCTGGCGTCGTGCTGGCATGTGGCTGACTGCCAGGCTGGCATGCACGCCGCTACACGCCGCTACCAGTCTCAAAAAAGAAAACCGGGAGGGCAGTTGCCCTCCCGGTCACCGCACTCCTTAGGCTGTAGCCAACTCCCGCTCCAGCTCGCGTATCCGCTCCCGCTGCCGCCGCTGCCGCAACTCAGCGACAGCGGCCAGCACCGCCATAACCCAGGCGTAGTTGGCAACTTGGTAGTGCGCGACATGCCTCCAGTCCTCGTATGACTCGTCTCTGGCGGCATAAAGATATGCCACATTCAGAAACCTATCCCCAATCTCATTAAGTTGCTCGTCACTGAGCCGAGCGAGCTTTGCCATCGCCGCCTTCACGGCAGCGGCAGCGACGCGGTCAACGGCGCGCATGGTGCGATCACTGCTTGCTCGAGCCATTGCGAACCCCCCCCCTTTTCCTAACTACACCCTACCGCCTTACACCCGTATTATAGCACAACCCTTGTCCACGCGTCAACCTTCCTCGTCGAGGAGAAACGCGTGAACGTAAAACGGCTCCCAATACCCGCCCTCAACCGACTCGTACACCGGATCGCCGAGCCGAGACCGGTCGTACACCTCGGCGCCTCCGGGAGGCTCCGAGCGTAGCTCGAGGAACTCGCTCGCATACCCCGCGAGCACGTAGTCGTCGCCCTCGAGGCACGCGAGCGCGACGCGCTCAGCTTCCTCAGGGGTCAGCCAGTTGAGCCACTCAGTCAGCGCTCGCACCGCCTCCTCGGCCGAGGCGACGTCAAGTCGCTCAACCTCGGTCGGCGAGCAATGGCTCCAGACCGAGCCAGCGTAAATAACCAGCTTCACCACTGCACCCCCTCTGCCTCTTCTCCCGCCTAACCGTAAGTGGCATGCCGCCGGTACGCCGTCCACAAGCAACAAGCTAGGCGCCCCGCTGGGGCGCCTAGAACCGGCAACGATCCGCTATCGCTGGTAGGCGCGCACCTGCCGCTCGATCAGCCCCAGAATACCCTCAACGACTTCTTCCTCAGTGGCGGTCGCGAGAGCCACGGCCAGAATGGCTACGTCAGCGTCCGCCACCAAGCGGTACCCTTCGACCGGCAGCCGCTCCTCCAGTAGCTGTATCGCCTGACGCACATACTCAGCGCCGAGGCGAACCTTCTTCTCCACCGCCGACTCCTGTACAGGGATGTACGGAACCATGGCCACCTTCCTCCTTTTCCGTTCCCCGGTCGGGCACCCCCGCCCGACCACTACCACCGACCGACGCTTGTAGTATAACACAACCCTACACCCCGCGTCAAGTTCTCTCGCCGACCGTCGAGACGATATCAGCGCGATAGGTCGCGTACCTAGAACAATCGCTCGCTCCTGTTCACCGGTGACAGCACTGAGCGGACACGTTATCGCCTGGCATGACGCTGGCATGCACCTGGCATGCACCACCATGCCCCTTGACAACGCGTCATCGCTCGTGCTATACTACAGCTGTCGGTCGGAACGGTGGCTCGCCAGCAGCAGCGAGCCAGTAGCGATAAGGGAGGGAGGCGTCATGCGTATCCGTTGCTTTTGCGGCCGGTTCATGAAGAAGCTCCGCCATGAGACCACGACCAGCGGCGGCGCCCGGACGGAGTATCGATGCAGCCGCTGTGGTGCCCGCGCAGTCCTGGCGTGGCTGCGCAGCACTGACACTAAACCCTTCGCCGGGGCCATCTGGTCAGCCGACTACACGATGCGCGGCGACCTCGGCTGGTCGGAACCGGCCGGAGAATGGTACGTCTTCAGCAAGCGATTCATCGCCGCGTAACGTGCCCGTCGATTGCCGGCCGACCCACCAGGGGTGCACGACGCACCCCTGGTTCTTTTTGCGTCAACACTGAACCACTACAGCAGCAATGAACGACCGGCATCACGCTGGCATGCCGACACAGCGCAGCTGGCATCGCGCTGGCATGCACTAACACTTCCTTACCACACAAAAACGGCCGCCGCGGGAAGAGCAGCCCGCGGCGGCTCAATTGCGGTGGCACGTTTGCGGTGGCACGTTACTTCTGCTGCGCTCGATCAGCTGCAAGAAT
>Ga0308405_1001948_pt1 | contig 10053 bp, 10 predicted proteins | sample HotsprSampleMS13_FD_203473 | JGI IMG/M metagenome (GOLD analysis project Ga0308405, IMG submission 203473) | Hot spring phototrophic mat microbial communities from Mushroom Spring, Yellowstone National Park, Wyoming, United States - 20060912_MS13 ...
CTCGTTCAAGATATCGCTAATAGGAAAGCGCATCATGGTTTTCCTCCATCTCATCGGATGTCGTTAGAGAAAAGCATACCACGATGTTTTCAATTTCGCCACTTCACCTCAAAGCCGATATGAGCCAAGCCTTCAGCCATAAACTGACGGCTGACGAACTGGCTCAGGTCATCAACTACCTGAAAGCGACGGGTGCTCCGGTGGGCCTTCTCTTCAACTTTGGGCGGCGGCGTCTGGACTGGGCGCGCGTTTTCCCCAGCCAGGACAAGGGCCCTGTGCGGCGGTTGGGAAGGGATGACGTTCGCAAATCCCTGCGCCGCCGCTAATTCGTGCATTCGTGCCCATTCGTGTATTCGTGTTCCATTCGTGGACGGCCCATTCGTGTATTCGTGTCCCATTCGTGGACGGCCCATTCGTGCATTCGTGTCCCATTCGTGGACGGCCCATTCGTGTATTCGTGTCCCATTCGTGTATTCGTGTCCCATTCGTGGACGGCCCATTCGTGTATTCGTGTCCCATTCGTGTATTCGTGTCCCATTCGTGTATTCGTGTCCCATTCGTGTATTCGTGTCCCATTCGTGGACGGCCCATTCGTGCATTCGTGTATTCGTGTCCCATTCGTGGACGGCCCACCCTCTCAACAAGGAGGCAACGATGCTCCAAAGAGGCCTGTATAACCGTCAGGACTGCGATGACTTCCTGCGCGGGTGCCTGTGGATGGGCACCGGCGGGGGCGGCGGCCCCGATTGGGGCCGCCGGGTGCTGGAACGGGCCCTGCAGGACGGGCTGAGGCTGGAATGGGTGGACCCCTCAGAAATCCCCGACGATGCCTGGACCTGTACCGCCTACGGCATGGGCTCCATCGCCCCTGTCTCCGAGGAGACAAAGGAGGCCATCCGCCGCCTGGGGCTGACCGACCGCTACGGCGACCAGGCGATGGAGATGGCGGTGCGGGAACTGGCGGCGTACGCCGGAATCCAGATGGGGGCCATCGTCCCCTCCGAACTGGGGGCCGGGAATACTCCTGCCCCGCTGGTCGCCGGTGCCCGCCTGGGCATCCCGGTGGTGGACGGGGACTACGCCGGGCGGGCCATCCCGGAGGAGATGCAGGGGACGCCCTACCTCTACGGCAAGAACAGTTGGCCCTTCGCCAGCGTGGATAAGTGGGGGAACATCGCCATCGTCAAAGAGACCTGCAACCCCTACATGCTGGAGCGCATCGGCAAGATGCTGGCCGTCGCCGCCTTCGGCACCTGTACCATCGCGGCCACCCTGCTGCCCGGCCGGGAAATGAAGGAAATCATCGTCCCGGGGACGCTGACCCGCTGCCTGGAACTGGGGCGGGCCATCCGGCGGGCGCGGGAGGCCGGGGAGGACCCCGTCCGCGCGGCCATCCAGTTCACCGGGGGCTGGCTCCTCTTTGAGGGCGTGGTCACCGGCAAGGACTGGGAGGACCGGGAGGGCTACATGTTTGGCACCTCCCACCTGCGCGGCACCGGCGACTACGCCGGACATACGATGGACATCTGGTTCAAGAACGAGAACCACGTCTCCTGGCTGGACGGCAGGCCCTTTGTCTGCAGTCCCGACCTCATTGTGGTGGTGGACCGGGAGACGGGCGAGGGCATCACCAACACCGACCTGGACGCCGGGATGCGGGTGGCGGTGGTGGGGGTGAAGGGACTGGAGGCCTTCCGTAGCGAGCGGGGCCTGGCGGCGGCCGGCCCGCGCTACTTCGGCTTTGATATAGACTATATCCCCATTGAGAAACTGGTGGTCTGACATGGAACTGTCCTACGGCACCGAACCGCGCTCTGAATTCTACAGTTTTGAACTGGCTGCCGCCGCCCACAAACTGGTCACCGAGATGCGTCCGGTCCGCCCGGGCCAGCAGGTCGCTATCACCGCCGACACCCTCTCCGACCTGCGCGCGGTGGAGGCGACGGCCCGGGCCGTCTATGCCGTCGGGGGCATCCCCTCGGTGTTCCGCTACCCGGCGAACCCCCAGCCCTGCATGGACCCCCCGGCCCCCGTCGCCGCAGGACTCCCCCGCTCCGACATCTGGATTGACTTCGCCGTCGCCTACCACCTCTACAGTCCGGCCTACCATGCCGCCGTCGCCGCCGGATGCATCTACGTCTGCCTGACCGGCATGGACGCCGATATGATGGTCCGGACCATTGGACGGGTCCCCTACCGCCCCCTGCGGGAGATGGCGGACCGTCTCTACCGCCTCTCCCAGGCGGCGGACGTCATCCGGGTGACGGCCCCCTCCGGCACCGACCTGACCATGCGGGTGGACAAGGCCGGGGACCCCTTCTGGGAACCGCCTCCCGAGACCGGCGGCTATCCCCAGATGCTGGGGGGACAGTCGGGCTTTATGGCGGTTCGGGAGAGTTTTGAGGGCGTCCTGGTCTTTGACGGCGCGCTCTGGCCCCCGGCCGAACTGGGCGTCCTGCGTCATCCTGTGCGTCTGACGATTGAGGGCGGGCGGATTGTCCGGATAGAGAGCGGCCACGAGGCGCAGGTCTTCCGGCGGTGGCTGGAGTCCTTCGGGCATCCGGCAATGTTCCAGATGGACCACGCCTGCTACGGCTTCAACCCTGGCGTCACCCGGCCCAGCGGGCGGATTCTGGAGGACGAGCGCATCTTCGGCTGCATGCAGTTCGGCATCGGCCCCAGCGACTGGGGCGCGCCGTCCCACACCGATGGGGTCGTGCTGAACCCTACCGTCTACCTGGACGGAGTGCCCATTGAAGAAGAGGGCCGATATGTCCACCCCGACCTGGTGGCACTCTGTCGGGAGATGGGCGTGCCCGGTTATTGATGCAAGGAGGCTACCGATGACCTGGGCTGATGAGGAGAAAATCACCCCTGGTGTCCGTACGATGCTGGAAGTCAACATGGGCTGGCAACCTGGCGAGCGGTTGCTGGTGGTGACCGACGTCCCCCGGCCCGAGGACTGGGCCGGTATGCCCCTCCCCGCGCTGACGGAGATGCTGGAGCGGGCCGTCCTGGCGCGGCAGGTGGCGGAGGTCGCGCGCCGGATGCGGCCCGAGGGGGCGGTGGACTTCGTCGTCTATCCGGCGACGGGAGGGCACGGGGCGGAGCCCCCGGCGGACCTGGCCGCGCGCCTGCGACAGGCCGACGTGGTCATCGCCCTGACGACCTACTCCCTCTCCCACACCGACGCGCGAGAAGCGGCGACGCAGGCCGGGGTGCGGCTGGCCAGTATGCCCGGTTTTCTGGCCGAAATGTTCTACCCCGACGGCCCGATGGCGGTGGACTACCGCCAGGTGGCGGCCGAGGCGGAGGCCATTGCCCGGCAACTCACCGATGCCCGGGAGGCGTGGGTCCGTTCGCCAGCAGGCACCGACATCCGCTTCTCCCTGGTCGGGCGCGCCGGAATGGCCGATACCGGCCTCTACCTGCAGCGGGGAGAGTGGGGCAACCTCCCGGCGGGGGAGGCCTACATCGCCCCGGTGGAGGGGACGGCGGAGGGAGTGTTGGTCGTCCAATCTGGCTGGCACCCCGGCCTGACCGAGGAGATGCGGTTGGTGTTCCGTGCCGGGCAGGTCGTGGAGGTCCTGGGGGGCGGTCGCGTGGGGGAGGAACTCCGCCAGTTCCTGCGCCCCGGCGACGATGCGCCTCTGTACGCCGCCCGGCGCAACCTGGCCGAACTGGGCGTGGGCACCAACCCCCATGCCTGCCGACCGGATAACATCCTGGAGGCCGAGAAGATTCGCGGCACCGTCCACCTGGCCGTCGGCGACAATGCCCATATGGGGGGCCGGGTGGCGGCCGACTTCCACGAGGACTTCGTCGTCCCCCAGGCGGAACTGTGGCTGGATGGGAAGCGGGTGCTGCCTGTTTTGTAGGACAACTGCAAGCAGTTGTCCTCCAACAGTACACACCCGTCCGGAAGTTGCCATTTGCTTTCGGGTATTGTAAAATACAAACGGCGATGGGGGTTTCTGAGTCCAAATCCGGAGGGCAATGATGGGTGTGATGAGGGCCGCAGAATCTCAAGAGATCGCCGATACGGCCCGGGCCCTGGCCGATATTGCCCGGGAACTGAGCCGCCTCAGCAGCGCGCTGGCCGCCTGTGCGAAGGGAAACCCGGCGGAGTCGGAGGCACTGGCCTCCTCGCAGGAAGCCCTGGACCGCATCTCCCGGCAACTGGATGACTGGACGACCTCCGGCACGCCCGGGCAGGAGAAACTGCGCCGGGAGATTCTGGACACCCTGCGCCGGGATGGGCCGGCCCTCTTCCCCGAACTGGCTGCTGCCACCCTCTCCCTTCCCGACGAAATCCGTCCGGTCCTGCAGGCAATGGAGCGGGAGGGCCTGGTGGAAATCCGGACGCTGCGGGGGTGGCAACTGGTCTCCCTCACCGACCGGGGGCGTCGGGAGGCGGGTAGCGCGAGACGTGAAGCGTGAAACGTAAAGCGTGAAACGTGAAACGTGAAACGTAAAGCGTGAAACGTAAAACGTAAAACGTAAAACGTGAGGCGGGAAACGTGAGAGAGGTAGCCGCCGCGCTGGGCCCGTACCTGCTGGTGGTGGCCCTTTCGTTTCTCTGGGCCCTGACCGAGATTCTCCAGACCTTCCGGAGCGACATCCGCCGGGCGCTGCGGAGCGGGTGGAGCGCGCTGCTCATCGGCGTCAACGTCCTCTTCGCCCTGCTCGTCTTTGCCCTGGCGCGCTACCTGGCCCCGCCGTCGGTGAACCCCTACCTGCTGGCCCTGGGCGTAGGGGCGGGCTGGCAGGCCCTCCTCCGCACCCGCATCAACCTCCTCCAGCCCCTGACCCCGGAGGCCGGCGAGGCCGTCTCCCTCTCCCTCTCCGACCTCTACGGCCGCTTCCAGGGGTTCTGCCGGGAGCAGATAGACCGGAGCCTCCTCTCCGGCCGGGTCCGCCTTCTGGAGCAGGCCATTCGTCTTCCTGTGGATGAACTGGAGTACCAGGTCCGCCTCTTCGCCCATGCTTCCGTCCTTCGCTCCCCCGACGAGGTGGAGGCCTATCTGAAGAAACTGCGCCAACTCGGCGCCCCGGAGCGGGCCCTGGCCCTGGCCTCCTACCTCCTGGCCCACGGCGGCTACGACCTCCTCCAGGAACGGCTGAAAGCGATGGAGAAAGGAACTACCTGAGGGAAAAGGAGAAAAATGATCGCCAGAAATCTGGACGAAGCGTATCTGGCCTTTGATCCTCTGAAACCTCTCAGTGGCGAGCAGTTGCAATCGTATTATGTGAGCCGTGATCCCAATCCGATAGACCGAATTCGGGCGATCCTTCTGGGATCGCCGGATACTCCGGATAAAATCCTCTTCACCGGACATCGGGGATGCGGGAAATCTACCGAACTCAACCGACTTCTGACCGATCCCGACATCCAGCGCACCTTTCTGGTGGTTCCCTTCTCCCTGGCCGATATGCTGGACCCGTTGGACCTGGGATATGTGGACCTTCTGATTGCGGTTGAGGCAGGTCTCTATCGGGTGGCCCGGGAAAATGATGTGGAGGTCAGTGAAGACCTGGCCCGCCTTCTGGCGGACTTCTGGATGCCACAAAGTGAGCCTGTTGGTTTCCTGAAGAAAGGAAAAGATTCGCCGCTGGAGTTGCTGGACCGCTGGTTTGAGGCCCTGGTCGGTCCTTATGGCAAACTCCGTCTGGAGGCGGCCAGCCGGGAGCATCTGCGCAGGGCGCTGGCAAGTACTGTCTCCCTCCTCATCACCCATATTGCCCTGCTGGCGGCAACGGTTCGCAGCAAGACCGGACGAAGCGTTCTGGTGGCCATAGATGATCTGGATAAACCCGACATTGCCACAGCCCAGGAATTGTTCTACCGCCATGCCACAGCCCTAACCCAGCCTCCCTGCAAGATTCTGTACACCATCCCGATTGCCCTTCTGTATACCGCCGAATTCCGACCCGTTTCGCGCAACTTCAGCGGATGGTTCGTTCTCCCCAATATTAAAGTCTACCACCGCGACGGCTCTCCCCACGAGGCCGGACGGGCGGTGATGCGGGAAATGGTGCAACGACGGATGGACCTGAGACTGATCACTCCCGAGGCTCTGGATTTTCTGATCGGGATGAGCGGTGGGGTAATGCGGGAAATGACCACTCTGATGCAACTGGCCTGTAATGAAGCCCGGGTGGTTGGGAAACACCAAATTGACCTCCCTATTGCCCAGAAGGCGGTCGCGTTTATCCGCAACGAGTACCTTCGTTCCCTGCGAGTGGAGCATTACCAGCAATTGCGCCTGGTGGCCAGGGATAAACAGGTGCGGGAGATCCATCGGATCCAGCGTCGGCCGGAGGAAGAGGAATCGGAATTGGCCCTCCTGGAACTGTTGCACAACTTGAGTGTGCTGGAATACTGTAATGAGGACTCGTGGTGGGACGTACATCCGATCGTCGCTACCCTGTTGTAGAAACCGCGCCTCCTCCTTTTCTTCCTGAAGGAAGCGCCGGGATTCTGGCGGAACCCCTGGCGCTGGATGCTGAAGGATTGGAGGCCCTCCACAGCCTTTGTACTGCGCTGACCTCCCTGCGCGGACATCCAGGCCTTCTGCTGGCTCTCTATGAGTCTCCGCTGTTGCGGGACCGTCTGATTGCGGAGACAGCAGCGCGTCTGGACGGGCGGTTGCAGGTTCTGGATGCCCGCAAGGCTCCGCCGGACCTGTTGCCCTGGTTAGTTTCGGTAGCATCTCCCGAGACGGATGCCCTGTTTGTGGTGAATCTGCAGAACATATCGGTTGCGGCCCAGTACCTGAATTACCGTCGGGAGATTCTGACCCAACTACCCTGTCCGGTGGTCTTCTGGCTTCCCTACGACAAGGAGGAGGAACTGCACCGCCTGGCGCCGGATTTCTGGGCTTTCCGTCGACAGACCTTTGTATTTCGCCTCTTCGCTCCCTGGGTGCTCAGAGTCTCCCAGAAAGTGGCTGAGACGGGGGCCCGGGCCGAAACGCCGGAGAGCCGACGGGCGAGCATCTCGCTGTACCGGCAGTTGCTCAGCGACCTGGAACATACCGGGGCCGGGAAGACATTGCTGGCCGCGCGCCTGCGCCGCCAGTTGGGCGACCTGCTCCGGAGGGAGGGACTCTGGAACGAATCCCGTTCCGAGTTGGAGCAGGCTCTGGCCATTCTGGAAACGTCGGCGGAGGGTGATACCTGGGAACGGGCCGAAGCCCTTCACTCCTTCGGGCTCACCCTCTATTACCTGGACGAGTTGGATCGAGCGCTGGCGTCGTATGCGGCGGCGCTGGAACTCTTTCGGGCGGTGGGCGACCGGCTGGGGGAGGCCAACACGCTGAAGGCCATCGGCGACGTCCACAACTTCCGCAAGGAGATGGACCAGGCCCTGGCCCACTACGGCCAGGCGCTGGAACTCTTCCGCGCCGTCGGCGACCGGCTGGGGGAGGCCAACGTCCAGCAGGCGCTGGGGGACCTGGCGCTGCGGGAAGACCGGCTGGGGGAGGCGCGGAAGCACTACGAAGCGGCCCTGGCCATTTACCAGGACATCGGCGCCCGGCTGGGGGAGGCCAACACCCTGGCCGGCCTGAGCCGCCTGGCCCTCCGGGAAGGACAGGAGGAGGAAGCCCGCGCCCTCCTGCAACAGGCGGTGGACCAGCACGTGGCCATCGGCGACCGCTACAGCGTCGCCGCCGACCTGGGCAACTTCGGCCTGGCCCTGCGGGACATGGGCCGGCAGGAGGAGGCCCGCCCCTACCTCCTCCGGGCGGCGGAAATTTTCGCCCAGATCGGCCTCTCCGAACTGGCCGCGCAGATGCTCCGGGCGGCGAGGGCGTAGGCGGTCTCCCTGCACCCGGCGGGGGCGGAGGCGGTCTCCCTGCACCCGGCGGTGGCCCGAATGGCGCCGCTCCTGCTGGCCCTCGTCGCCGTGGCGGCGGGGGAAATCCGGGGGGAGGCCGCCCGGCCGGTGCGGGAGGCGCTGGCGGCGATGGCCCAAACTCAGGACTGGGCCGCGCTGGCCGGGGCGCTTCAGCGCGTGCTGGACGGGGAGCGGGAATGGGAGGCCCTGGCCCAGGGGCTGGACGAGATAGACCAGCAGGCCCTGGCGCTGGTCCTGGCCGCGCTGCAGGACCCGCCGGCCCGCCAACTCCTCCGGGCGCTGGCAGCGGGGACCGTCCACGAATAGGACACGAATACACGAATTTCACGAATCACGAATCAGCAATCAGCAATCAGCAATCACGAATCAGCAATCCCGAATCCCGAATCCCGAATCAGCAATCAGCAATCAGCAATCCCGAACCGAGGTGCCCATGCCCACCATAGACGACCTGATTGCCCAACTCCGTCAGATGCGAGAGCAGGCCCGGCTGGCGGGCGGACCAGAGCGGATTGACCGCCAGCACGCCGGGGGGAAACTGACCGCCCGGGAGCGAATAGAGAAACTCCTGGACCCCGGCTCCTTCCGGGAACTGGATATGTTCGTCACCCACCGCGCCGTGGGCTTCGGCGTGGAGAAGCAGAAGTACCTGGGCGATTCCGTCGTCACCGGCTGGGGGACGATCAACGGCCGCCTGGTCTACGTCTTCTCCCAGGACTTCACCGTCTTCGGCGGCTCCCTCTCCGAGGTCCACGCCGAGAAGGTCTGCAAGATTATGGACCTGGCGATGAAGAACGGCGCCCCCGTCATCGGCCTGAACGACTCCGGCGGCGCGCGCATCCAGGAGGGTGTCGTCTCCCTGGCCGGCTACGCCTACATTTTCCTCCGCAACGTCCTGGCCTCCGGCGTCATCCCCCAGATTTCCGCCATCATGGGCCCCTGCGCGGGCGGCGCCGTCTACTCCCCCGCGATGACCGACTTCATCCTCATGGTCAAGGACACCAGCCACATGTTCATCACCGGCCCGGATGTCATCAAGGCGGTGACGCGGGAGGAGGTGACCTTTGAGGAACTGGGCGGAGCGATGACCCACGCCACCAAAAGCGGCGTGGCCCACTTCGCCGCCGAGAACGAGGAGCACTGCTTTGACCTCATCCGCCGTCTCCTCTCCTATATCCCCCAGAACAACATGGAGGACCCGCCCTTCGTCCCCACCGCCGACCCCGAGGACCGCATGGACGAGGAGTTGAAGACCATCATCCCCGAGAGTCCCACCCGTCCCTACGACGTGAAGGAGGTCATCCGGCGGGTGGTGGATAACGGGGAGTTCCTGGAGGTCCACGAGCACTGGGCGCAGAACATCGTGGTGGGCTTCGCCCGACTGGGCGGGTTCTCCGTCGGCATCGTCGCCAACCAGCCGCTGGTCCTGGCGGGCGTCCTGGATATAGACGCCTCCCGCAAGGCGGCCCGCTTCGTCCAGTTCTGCGACTGCTTCAACATCCCCATCGTCACCTTTGTGGACGTGCCGGGCTTCCTCCCCGGGGTGAACCAGGAGCACGGCGGCATCATCATTCACGGCTCCAAGTTGCTCTGGGCCTACTGCGAGGCGACGGTGCCCAAAGTGACGGTTATCCTGCGCAAGGCCTACGGCGGTGCCTACGACGTCATGAGTTCCAAGCACATCCGGGGCGACATCTCCTACGCCTGGCCGACGGCGGAGATCGCGGTCATGGGGCCGGAGGGGGCAGTGAACATCATCTTCCGCAAAGAGATTGCGGCGGCAGCGGACCCGGAGGCGGAGCGGGAGCGGCTGGTGCGGGAGTACCGGGAGCAGTTCGCCAACCCCTACATCGCCGCCGCGCGCGGCTACATTGACGACGTGATAGAGCCCCAGGAGACCCGCCCCCGCCTGATTGAGGCGCTGAAGATGCTGCGGAACAAGCGGGACGCCAACCCGCCGAAAAAACACGGCAACATCCCGCTGTAGGGGCAACCTGTTTGGAATCCACGAAGGGCACGAAGAGCACGAAGTTTTCTACTTTTGAGTTCACTGCAAAAACTCATCGCAGAGAACGCGGAGAGCGCAGAGATTTTCTTATTGATCTTCGCCTTGCCATAGTAACATCTTTTGTATAGAATATATCCCACCTATCACAGGTAGGGAGGATGGTAGGATGCGGCCCAAAGGGAGT
>Ga0308405_1001949_pt1 | contig 10051 bp, 13 predicted proteins | sample HotsprSampleMS13_FD_203473 | JGI IMG/M metagenome (GOLD analysis project Ga0308405, IMG submission 203473) | Hot spring phototrophic mat microbial communities from Mushroom Spring, Yellowstone National Park, Wyoming, United States - 20060912_MS13 ...
ATTATTCATAATCCTAATTCATCAATTAGTTCTTCAGGCTTTTTTAATGTAACTGGAACTTGTAATCTATACCTTATAGATTGTAAATACGAATTACCCCCAAGTTCTCCTTATGCAATATCAAACAATTATACAGGGGAACTACAACTTATCAATTGTCAATTACCTACAAATATTACAGGTGGTAAAACTCCTACCATTACAAGCAATGTGTTTATAGGAGACTTACCGAATATCAATGATGTATTAGATAATATTTAATTGGAAAGGGAAAGCAATTATTACTAAACCTAATTTGCCATAAATAATTTTTAATACGGATAATAGAATAAAAGTGAAAAGTGAATAGTGAATAGTGAATAGTGAATTATGAATAAAGAAGATATAAAAAACTTATTTTCTATTATTAAGCAAGGAGATATTATTTTATTTGGTGGTTCTGATGGCTTAATGGGAAAACTTATACGCTATTTTGATAATGCTACTTATACACATATAGGAATTATTGTACTGATTGAGAATATACCTTTTGTATTAGATATGTGGTCTCGGGGAATAGAATTAGTACCGCTTACAAAAAGATTAAAGATATACTCTAAATATTTAGTATTACGTCCTACTACTTTTTTAAATGACAATGATTTGTTTGTCAAAAATATATTAAAAGAATGGGAAAATAATAGAAAGATAGGATATGATTATTTTTTATTACTACGCATAGCCATTGCAAAGAAATTGAAAATAGATATAATTGCTTGGAGAAAGAAAAACAAATGGATATGTAGTGAATTAGTACAGGAATATTGCGGTTATTTCACAAATACATACGAAAATATACATCTTATTACACCACAAGATTTTGTTAGATACAAAGATGAGAAAATAAAACCAGTGTTCAACTATCAATGAACAGTGAACAGTGAACAGTGAACATTGGTCATTGGTAATTGATAATTGTTCATTGGATTTTTAATTGTTAATATAATAACTAATCAAAACTATGAATGATACATTGCAAATATCTAAGGAGATAATATTCTTCTTAGGGATAGCCGCTACTGTCATAGGATTTATTTGGAAAATAAGTCAAAAGGAAACCGCCAAAGAAATTAAAATAAGCGAACTTGAAAATCAACTATCTATTAAAATTGATTTATTTAAAAAAGACAATCTTGTTACCATAGAAAATATACGTAAAGATATAACTTATTTAGAAGATAAAACAGAAAAAAGATTAAAAGTTATTGAAGATAAAATATCATCAGAAATTATACATCTTAAAAAATCTAATAAAATGCGAAAAGATGAAATTAGTTCTGTTGAAAGTAAATTAGAAAATAAAATATCTCAAATGAAAAAAGAGATATTAGAAGGTATAGAAAAACAAAATCAAACATTTGAGATAAAACATAAAGAAATATCTGAACTTATTAAAGAAATGAAAGAGCAAATTGTAAGTACTTCATTGTCTTTAAAGATAATAGAAAATAAAATAAATAAGAAAGAGGTATGAAACTATTATCAATACTTTGGGATAGATTTACTGCTAAAACACCTTTGTTTTGGAGAAACATACAAAAATTCTTATTAGCATTATCATTTGCATCAGGAATAGGACTTTCACAAATAGAACATCTACCTAAATGGAATTGGCTGGAAGAATATTTACGTATAGGAATGTTTTGTGGTTTATTTGGAACTTTCTTAGCACAACTAACAAAAGAGAATACAGAAGAAAATAAATCATAAAAATATGATTACAATAAGCAATAAAACATTATTCTTTATTATTTTTCTTTTCTTTGTTGCTATAATAGGAACTATTATTAGTACATATAAGATAAGAGAAGAAAACGAACTAAGAAGAAATACCATAGAAAAACTATTGCTTGAAAACAAGAAGCTATTAGAAGAAAATATCTATCTCAAAGAAAGAGAATATATCTTATCTTTATCCATAAAAGATAGCTTGCTCTATGAAAGAATCAAAGCTAATCGTAGTAGTGTGGATAGTGCTATTAGGTTTTTCAGTGGCAAAAGCACAAAAAAATAGCCCTTGCAATTCTTGCAGAGATAGCTTACAAAAAGCTATGTGTTATGGCAACTTGTTGAGCAATAAGATACTACTGCAAGATAGCTTACTATCTCTGCGTGCCGAAACTATAAAAACACTTTTAGACAACAATACAAGAATACTTTTGCAAAAAGATAGCCTATTACAAGTAATAGATAATAAAAATAAGGAAATAAATACAATAACAGATAAAAATAATAGATACCAAAAGAAAATAAAGAATAAAAATACAGCAATAGGATTTCTAATAGCTATTATTATGTTTTCTATATTACTATGATATTAGATAGAGTAGGCAATAAGAAAAAGATAGCCAAAGAGATTATTAAGTATTTCCCAAAACATAGATTGTTTGTGGATATGTTTTTTGGAGCAGGCGGTTTGTTCTTCAACAAACCTAAATCTAAATATAATGTTGTAAATGATATAGACAATGATGTTTACAATTTGTTTCGGCAAGTGGTAGATAACAAAGACGAACTATTAGAAACATTTTTGCTTACTCCTATATGCGAAACACAATTCAAAGAATGGCATAATGGTAAAAGGGAAAATAGCGATGTACTCAATGCGGTAAGGTTTTTATTTTTGTCTAACTTTTCTTTATATGGCAATGGTTCAACACTACGTTTTGGGGCAATAGAAAGAAAAAGATATGTGCAAGAACGGATTGATGCTTGTTTTTATTTTTTAAAGGATGTGCAAATAATGAATGAAAATTATCAAAATGTAATAAGCAAAATAGTTTTTAGACGTGAAACAGACCGCAAATCTACCTTAATCTATGCAGACCCACCATACATTAACACAAAGCAACCTTATGGCATAGAAAAGAAATGGAAATTATCAGATTTTCAGAACTTATTAGACTTGCTTATAGATAGCAGGTGTCTATTTGCGGTAAGTGAGTTTCATTCAGAAATCATAGAAGAAGAAGCAAAAAAAAGAAACTTATATCTATACAATGTCTTGGAAAGACAAAGTGTTAAAAATAGAAATACAGAAGTGTTGATTACGAATTATCCTATAAATCATTTATTTATATGCGAAGGTTAAGAAATTGGTTTTTTCAAGTAACAGCAACTCCTACGACAAAAGGGAAAAGGTTTTTAAAATACGACCAACCTGTTGAAGATACATATAGGGACTTGTTAGATAGTATGCCTTTGTTTAATGAAACAGGTGATAGAGCATTAGACACACAACAAGGTTTGGTATATCGTAGTACCAATGCAGAAGCCAAAGGATATGATGAAACAGAACTTACTACCAAAACAAAGGCAGTAATGCCTTATCAATTACCAGAAGTTAAAAGTAGAGATAATACAATTGAAGAAATAGACCCTATTGATATTCCAGAATTTAATGGTAATATCGTTGAAGTAAATATTGCTTCTTCATTAGCAGAAGATATTAACTATAACAAAAGAAATGTATTCTTAATAAGATTAACAGATACATTTCTTACTTGGATAAGAAATGCTTTACTATATTTCTACAACAAAATACAAGATATACAACAAGATATTACAAATATCAATAATATCAATGTAGGAATAACAGGTGGTACAACGGGACAATATCTAAGGAAGAATAGTAGTACAAATTATGATTATAGTTGGCATACTCCTAAGTTTGAAGGTTTTGTTGTAGTAAATGTAGAAGGAACAAATATAGATGCTATCTTACGTTTTGATTTTAATGCAAGTATAGAAATAGCAAGTAATGGGGGAGTTACTATCAATAGTCCCGTATTTCCACAAACTTATAGTGCTAATACAAATTTAACTATTAATATGACATCAGCTACTAAACAGGCAGTAACTTTTAAAGTAGTAGAGCTATGAGTTTAAGAAAAGGATTTATTACTTACATAGATATTAGTAATTCTATTCCCCCCCCTCCTGCAAACTATATCTTGTATATGAATATAACATATACACCTTCCTCTTCTACACATATACAAGCTACTAATCAAACACCTATAACACAAGATATATTCGGAAATAACGACTCTTCTAATGCCGTTACTCTACCTGCTAATGGAAATATAACTATCAATATTGTTACTGCATATGTTACTTCTAATACTATTATAGGAAATCCATATCCTTCATCTTGTATGTATTTTGACCCTATTACAAACACATTTGTATCGGGAAGTCAATCTTGTCAAGATACAACTACATATACAGATACTTATGTATTAGTAATGAAAGAATATGATATTTCTTTTTCATTATTAGCTACACATACTATTCCTACATCACCATATACATTTACTCCTAATGCTAATACTAAGTATATTGTATTTACTTGGCAATACCAAAATACAACATCAAATACAAATACAAATTGTGGTAATTGCAAACCACCGCTTAAATTGTATATGGGAATAGCATATAATCCTGCTAATGAAATAGCAGTATCAAGTTGGGGAGCAGTATCAGTATTTGGTAATGATACAAGTTCAAATCCTAAATATTTATTGTATAATGGCAATAGTGTTACAGTGGAAGTTTTAAATAATACAGGGGGATATAATACTTTATTTATTCAAGAAACAGATGGCTTAACTACATTAGTTACTCACAATGTACCACTTCCATCATCACCATATACATTTTCATTACATCCTAATACTACTGATATTGTATTTGGATTTATCATTTAAAAAAAATATACAGATTTGTTATTTTCATTTTTTTTAATTACATTTGCTTTGTTCAATGAACAATGAACAGTGTAAAGTGTAAAGTGTAAAGTGGAAAGTGCTAACTATTCACTATTCACTATTCACTATTCACTATTAACTTTTCACTGTTCACTTTTCACTATTCACTGATAACTGATAATTGTTATGGAAGAGAAATTATTTCGTGAAATGTTAGAAAGACAGGAAAGGCATTTCCGTAATCTACAACTATCAAAATTGCAAGAGCAAGAAGAAGAAAAGCAAAAGCAAGAAGAACAGAAAGAAGAAGAAGAATTAAACAATGAACAATGAACAGTGATAATTGATAATTGATAATTGATAATTGATAAAGAAGTGAATGTAGAGACACAAATATTCTTAAACTATTTTTTATCAGGTGAAGCTGATACACTGCTTGTTGATGGCATCATAGGCAGAAAAACGCTTTTGTCTATGGAAATAGCTATTAACAAGTTAAAATTAGAGTTTAAGAAAAAATCTTTGATTTACAATGATAGTTTTAACTTTATAGGCATACGTACATCAAACAGAATTACGGATTTGTACGATGATTGGTTTGTGCTTACATATCCTAATACCTTAGTAGCTATTCCTGCCTCTACCAAGGCGGGCAAACCTGCTATTATGAAGTATTGGAACAGGTGGGTACGGGGGATAAGAGGTTTTGGAACTATCAAAGAAAATCAGCAAATAGATTACCTTGTCGTAGAAGGGACAAATAGCGGTTGGGCAAGTTGGACAGGGGGATTAGGTTTTCTGTACCAAGATAGACCTATTATGGTTTATAGAGACCCCAATACAGATGACATCATAGATACATCTGTATCAGTAGTATCGCAAAACGATGGCTTTAATGTACATAGTTGGAAAGGAGTAAATGCAATATATGATGTAAAAAGTGTATTACACACTTATTCCAAAAAAATAGATTTTGTCAATAGAGTGCATAATATGAGCGAAGGTTGTCAGGTAACACTTGCTAACTATTGGCAATATCTATTTCCTGTACTATTAAAACAAGCAAGAAAAGAAAATCATCAGAAAAGAATAGTTTATACAATTATCAGTTATCAATGACCAATGACCAATGTTCAATGTTCAATGAACAATTATCAATTATCACTATTCACTGTTCATTGTTCATTGTTCACTGATAATTGTTAATTGATAATTGTTAATTGTTAATATGGTTACAGAACAAGAAATACAAGAAGCCTTAGAGTTAGAGAGACAAGCTGAAAAAGAAGCTGAAAATGATAAATTAGAGTTTATCATTACAGAAGGGGATATACATCCTGAAAAGAAATTTACAAAGCAAGATAAAATTATTGCTAAAAAAGAAGTTTCTTTGTCGGAAGTAGTAGGTGATGATAAAGAAGAAGAAGATGACGAAGAAGATTTATCTTTTGTTGAGCTTGACGATAAAAAAGAAAAAGAACAACAACAAGAAAACCAAGAAGAAAGTGAAGATTATGAGCAACATCTACTATCAGTAGCATCATTTTTAAATGATAGCTTAAATTTAAATTTAGCTATCAACGAAGAGACTATCAATCAGTATAGCCCCGAAGATATATTAAATGGTGTTATTCGGAAGATACAACAACAAGCTATTGAGCAATATAAAGAGCAAGAAGCAGAAAATACCTATAAAACAGCTGAAAGTTATTATCTTGATGTATTTCTTAGTAATGGTGGTTCAATAGAAGATTTTATTGAGTATTACAATAGGCAAAAAAGTAATCTTGATGAGATAGATAATTTGCTTGCGGAGATGAAAGAATATACTCCTGAGCAACTTTTATTTGCTATTTATACACAAGAAGGATTCAGTGAAGAAGAAGCTCTTACATACATAGATAAACTAAATGCAAAAGGAGCATTAGAAGATGAATATGAAAAGGAGATAACAAAGATAGAAAAATTACTTGCTAAGGAGAAAGAAAATCGTATTAAAGAGAGTTTAAAAAATATAGCAAGTAATAAAGAAGAAGAACGTATTAGGGAATATGAATTGTTAGAGAATGCTAAAACAGAAATTGCAAGCTATCTATCCAAGATAGATAATATTGCAGGTTTCTATTTAGATGATGATAAAAAAGAACGCTTATTTTCTTTCATTACAGAGCAAGATGAAGAAGGCTATACGGCTTATGATAGGTTCTTGCAAAGCAAAGAAAATCTTATAAACCAAGCCTTATTTGCTTTGTTCGGTAATGAAATATTACGAGCTATCAAGACGGCAGGTAACGAAGAAGGTAAAAAAACCTTTTTTTCTAAATTGCCATCTTCTCCTGCTATCAATGCTAAAAAAGCGGTAGTACATCAAGTAAATTTTGACAAACTAAATGATTTTTAATTATGAGATTCACAGGTGTAACAAGAGAAATAACTACACAAGGCGGTGCTTTTACAACAAACTATTTGGAACGTTTTTTCAGAAAATATCAAAATACAAAGCACAAGATTGCACGTCTATATCCCCAATTTTCGCTATCAGCAATTGTAGAAGGTTTAGGAAATGTAAAAGGAGTAGAAGGATTATCTAAATCAGGTAAATCTGTCAATGGAAATTATATTGAATGGGAGTTGATTGGTGAGAGTACAATGGCAGTAAATTTCGCCGCTGGTGGTACAACAGGTACAGCGGTAGGGGGTAATCTTACTACTTTTAATATTTGTTTGGATAGTGATTACTTTAATCAGAATGATGTTGGTAAGATTGAATCAGGACAGCTATTGTTCTTTGAAAGTAATGCTATCCCACAGGCATCAGGGAAATATCTGTATCAAGTATCTATTTTTGGTGCAGATTTAAATGAGACTGTAAATGCTGACAAATATTGTGTCCCCGGACGTAGAATATCTTATTCTTACAATGCACAGGGAGAGCTTTCAGACAAAGGTTATATTAAATCAAGAAAAGGCTCTGAAATGCACAGAGAATACATCACTACTTGGAGACACGATTTTGAGATTTCTGGTCATGCTAATATGACTGAATATGAAATTATAGATGATAATAGTGGTGTTAGGTTCTTTATCTCCCATGCAGAAAAGATTTTCTATGAAAATATCTTTTTTACCAAAGAACGTATTTTGCTTGAAGGTAGAAGTACCGTAGATAAGAATGGCATTGTTCGTAAGTTTGACCCAAGAACAAAACAGCCTATTTATGCGGGCAATGGTATAGAAGCACAGCTTGATAAATCTTGCAAGCAAACCTATACCAAACTTACAAAGAATATGCTAAAAGAAGCTATCTATGAAGTAGCAGAACGTTCAGGCAAATCTGATGGTATAGATATTATGCTAATGACAGGTAGTCAAGGAGAACGTATGTTCTTAGATTTAATGGAAGATAGCTTAAAACTTGGAGATAATGTATATGCTACTCGTAGTGGTAATAACATTACCTTAGGTGGTAACTTCAACAAGTTTATCTATGGTAATCATACTATTACAGTAGCAAGAAATTATGTACTTGACTACAAAGAAGATGCTACTGAATTAGATAGTGAAGGAAAACCTTTATCTTCATCAAAGATGTTCTTTATTGACAAGAGCAAATATGATGGAGAGCCTAATCTAATGGCAGTACATCAAAATGGATTTGCTTTGGTTGTCAATACTATTCTTGGTGTTGGTGGTAAAGACGGAAAAAGTAGTGGTGAAGTATCTTCTCCCGTACATGCTTGTAAAAAGATAGCAATGGGTTCAATAGGATTGAGAGTGCTTAATCCTTATAGCTCACTTATCTTAGAGAAAAAAGTAGTATAGTAGTAATTTAAACAAAAATCATATGCCAAGAAAAGCAAGTACATTATCTTCTGCAATAGATAAGTTAGAAGAGACATATACAGATAGTAATACAGAAGTTACTACTCTTATTGAAGATGAAGTAAAGAAAAACATATCTGTACGTATTGTAGATGATAGTGATTTCTATAAGCCTAAGACACAAAACAAGAAGATTGTTTTGAAGCCTGTTGATGAAAGGCATGCAAGAAACAACATTGCTACTGTATTAAGACCTGTAATGGATAGATATGGCAGATTGCTTACGGGACAACCTGAATTTACCGAAGAAGAAAAGAAAAAAGTTTTGAAAGTAGTAACTTATGATACTACTAAAAAACTTGTAGGTACGGTTGTTATGGATTTAAGCAATCCCATAGATGCTATTGATTGGGAATGGATGAAGTATCACCCTTATATTGCTAAGAGTAAAGAAGAAGCTGAAAAAAGCATAGATGCTCGTTATTACATAGAAGATATAGACAAAGAAAATGATGAGTATCTAAAACGCAAGAAACACGAAGTAAAGGTAAGTACCGCTATTTTGGAGCTATCTATGACTAAGAAACGCAAATTAGCAAGAGTTCTTGGCTATCTTATTACGAATGTATCAGATGCCGAGATAGAGCGTTTCTTGTTAGAAGCTACAAGCAGGGATTATTCACAAATACCTGAAAAGCAGATTTTAACTTTACTTAATGATGAGAGTAAGCTAAACTTCTTGTTCTTGGCATATACGCTTATAGATAGAGGGGAGATACTATTTGATATGGGAACATATAAATATAAAGGCTCTATAGTAGGTAGTAGCTTTGATGAATATGTTTCTTGGTTAAGTCATCCTGATAGAAGTAGCTTTGTTGTACTAATGACACAAAAGTATGTAGTCTAATGAATGCCTTAGATGTATATCGCAGGTGTGTAATAGATTTAGATAAATACGATACTCCTACTTTTGAAATTGAAGATTTCAATAGGTATGCTGAAAAAGCTATCTATGAATATATCAATGAAAAGTATAGTGAGTTTGAATTGAAACAAAAACGTACAGATGATTTAAGACAATTTGTTACGTTTTCAGTTATCAATGTCGTAAATCAAGATTATATTACATTACCTAACGATTATCTAAGGTTATTGAAATTAGAATACAAGATTAACTATCCACCTTGCTATAATGATATATGGGTAGTAGCACAGAAGACTACGGCAGACAAATTAGGATATAGTGAAAATAACTATTATTGGAAGCCAAGTATTAACAATCCGCAATATCAGTTGATAGGAGATAATATTTATTTCAGAGTAGGGGGGAATAATTCTTATATTACAGCAGTAAGATTAGAATACATAGCTAAACCTATATTGTATACAATAGACCCAAGTAATTTAAATGTGTATTCTAATCCTCCTTATAGTGATGAAGTAGATATGCAAATTATAGACAAGATAGTGCGTATGTT
>Ga0308405_1001958_pt1 | contig 10023 bp, 9 predicted proteins | sample HotsprSampleMS13_FD_203473 | JGI IMG/M metagenome (GOLD analysis project Ga0308405, IMG submission 203473) | Hot spring phototrophic mat microbial communities from Mushroom Spring, Yellowstone National Park, Wyoming, United States - 20060912_MS13 ...
AGAGGTTCATTCGGGAGATCCGGCGGGGGACGAAGGTGAGGGGTCAGGCCGAAGGCCTATCTTGCCCACAAGTTTCCCAGCGAGGAGGCGGTTTACAAGCTCCTTTACCTGGAGTCGGAGAGGCAAGCTGCTTCGCGAAGCGAACATCTTGCAGGGAGGTGGGCGGAGAGGAGGCTTAAGGGCTTTGGCGACGTGAAAGAGGTGCTAGAGAAGATGCTTCAGGAGCGGTATGCCCCCCGTACACAAACGCTTACACATACATCTTGACACGACCCACAATACGCACGAGAGTCTTTAATATGACCAGAATATCGCTCCATAGAGTAGCGTGACTGGCGTACTCCATATTGAGTCGGATTTTTGTTGGCATAATGTGCTCTATGTAAAATTTCTCCGGATTGCTAGCCTCGGCAAGTAACTCGGCTTCATTTGCAAACTTAATGGACGCAGGGTCAGTAATGCCAGGAACAAGATCCAGGACCTTTCTTTGCTCCGGAGTATATAAGGCCACATATTGGGGAACTTCCGGACGGGGTCCGACAAGGCTCATCTCGCCCAAAAGAACGTTTAAAAGTTGAGGCAGCTCATCCAGCTTAAACTTTCGCAACCAATAGCCAACACGTGTAATGCGAGGATCCCGTCCCACGGTTAAAGGTTTTCCGAGTTTATCGGCATTAACAACCATAGTGCGAAATTTCCAAATTTTGAAGGGCCTGCCCTTATAACCGATACGTTCTTGTCGGTAGAATACTGGACCCCCATCCTCAAGTTTGATAAGTACAGCTATCACCAGAAAAACTGGCCAGAGGACAAGGAGTCCTATAGCACTTGCAACGATGTCAAATAAACGTTTTTCCAACTTCATCGCTGATACTGGCGTACCACATCCAAAACCGCTTCTATTACATCAGCTACGTCCTGGTCAGATAAACATGGATTTAGAGGTAAGCTAAGGATTCTCTGATAGTTCTCCCATGCCACGGGAAAGTCCTCAGGTTTATAGCCATATTTGTTCCGGTAATAAGGATGAATGTGAACGGGTATAAAGTGCACTGAAGTTCCTATGTTGCGCTCCTTGAGCTCCTCTATAAACTGATCTCTACCTATGCGCAAAACTTCTCTTCTTAAGCGAAGCACATATAAATGCCACGCATGCTCTACATCTTTCCGCTCTACTGGGACCTCCAGGGCATCAATATCCCCGAAAACCTCGTTGTATTGTTGGACAATTTGGCGCCTACGTTTCTGAAAAGAATCAAGCTTCCGAAGTTGCCATAGCCCAATAGCTGCTTGAATATCAGTCATGTTGTATTTGAAGCCTGGATAAACCACCTCGTAGTACCAGCTCCCCCCCTTATCGTATCTTTTCCACGCATCGCGGGTCATCCCGTGTAGACTAACCACGCGAGCACGCTCAATGACCTCCGGGTCTCCTGTAAGCATACCTCCTTCACCCGTGGTGAGATTTTTTGTTGCGTAGAAACTAAAAGCAACTGGGTTAGGGCCCGAGCCAATGTGTCGCCCTTTATATTTGGCTGGAAGTGCGTGTGCAGCATCTTCCAAAACGAGGAGGTTGTTTGAAGCAGCAATTTGCCATATAGGATCCAAATCCACAGGATGACCTGCGTAGTGAACTACGAGTATGGCTTTGGTACGAGGAGTTATTGCTCTTTCAACCCTTGCAGGATCTATGTTAAGTGTGTCAGGCTCCACATCAACTAGCACGGGTCGGGCCCCCACATGCTCTATAACGTTAACTGAGGCAGCAAACGTCATCGTGGTCGTAATCACCTCATCTCCGGGCCCTACACCAGAAGCGATAAGCGCCGTGTGAAGGGCTGCTGTACAAGAGTTGAGGGCGAGTGCACCTGGAGCTCCCAAATATCTGGCAAATTCCTTTTCGAAAAGCCTTACTTTGGGGCCCGTAGTAATCCAATGGGAACGAAGCGTATCTGCCACTTCTTTGATTTCTTCCTCACCAAGGCAGGGCGGGGAAAATTGCAAAAAGGTTTCTCTAGGCATGCGCATCACCCCCTTCTATTCTACTTGCATATGACTGCTGGTCAATGCCTTTCTAAGGGCTATAACCAGCTCCGAAATACGCACAATCTCATAGCCGTTTCGCTTCATCTTCCAGTAGGAAGGCCAAGTTGGGTGTGAAAAGTATGTACGCTGTCGCAAGTCCTGAGGTTTTCCGGGATCACCCTCTAAGGCAAGATCTACAGCTTCAAGCAATGCCTCGCTACCCAAAGCAGCAAGTTTCTCAAAAAGGCCGAATGCAGTTGCCCTAGGTGGAATAGGGAGAGTTTTTTGAACAAGGATATTACCTGCATCGAATTCTTCGGTCATATAGTGAACCGTAACTCCAGTAAATGTTTCCCCTTCGGCCAAAACCCAATAATAGGGAGCCAGACCCGCATAGCGCGGCAGAAGGGAGCTGTGAACATTAAGCGCTGCTATGCGAGCCAGGCGTAGTAGCTTCGGGCTTATACGCTGGGGGCAACTCACGGAGATGAGCAAATCGGGACGGAGCCCCTGGAGCCAATTGTGAACTTCTGGGCTGTTGACCTTCCTTACGTGGAGCCCTGGTAGACCCAAGTCTTTTGTCACAGCTTCCAACTCTATCCACGCTTTTGGGTTCATAGCTTGAACTAATTTAAATAAGACATGCTGAGTAACTTTATAAGCAAGGTAGGGGAAAGCAGTTTTGCGACCCACTTCCCAAAGGGCCCGGAAACCTGTTCGGCCCCTGTAATCTCCGTCTACAAAGACGATGCCAACCACATTTCTTGTATATTTCAACAACAGCGGTTCCAAAATGATCCTGGAAAAGAAGTTCCCATTAGTTATGATCGCAATACGAATGTTTAGGTTATTCATCTTCGCTCCTTCCAAACAAAGCTGCTATAACTTGAGCACTTTTAGCACGCGCATTAAAACGCTCCTCAGCCAACTTACGGCTTTCCCTCCCCATCTGCTCCACCAGGGACGGGTCCTGGATGAAACGCTCTATAGCCACTACTAGCGCTTCCACGTCCCGCGGAGGCACCAGAAATCCATTTTGGCCTTCCACCACCGTTTCCCTGCATCCCGGCGCGTCCGTGGTGATGACAGGCCGGGCCATGGCCATGGCCTCCTGGGTGGAGCGGGGTACCCCCTCCCTATAATAAGAGGGTAGCACGTACACGCTTGTTTCCCTCAAGTAGGGACGGACGTCCTCCGTCCAGGGGATCCATTCCAGGATACCCTCCTCTACCCATGAGCGCACCTCCGCCTCAGGGATGGCGCCGGGGTTAGTGTCCAGGGGGCCGATGAGAAGAAAACGCACCCCAGGGTGCCTGGCCTTTACCCGGCGGGCCGCCTCGGCGAACTCCCGCACCCCCTTCTCCCTCAGGAGCCTGGCGATGAGGGTAAAGGTGAGGGGCTCCAGGTGCGGAGGCGCGGGGGGCCACTCCTCCAGGGGTACCCCAATACCCCCAAGCAGGACCGCCTTCTCCGGCCGCACGAGGCCCGGGGCGACAAACTCCCTGAGGTCGTCCGGGTTGAGGAAGAACACCTTGTGGGCGAAGGCGAAACTGAGCTTATAGAGGGCCTTGAGCACCACCCTGACCACGCGCTTTTTAAAGGTCTCTTCCCCTGAGGTGAAGGCAAAACCCAGCCCCTCCACCACCGCCGCCCTAACGGGTACGCTTGCAAGCCGGGCGGCAAGAAGAGCGTACACATTGGGCTTGGGCTGGAAGGCAATCACGGCATCTGGCCTTCCCTCGCGCATGAGGCGATACAGGTGAAGGAGCGTTCTGAGGTCATTCAAGGGATTTATCCCTGTACGGTCAAGAGGATAGTCCAGAGGTTCCACACCGAGGGCTTCCAGTGCTTGTCCAATTTTGGCCCGGCAGTCGGGGGCCAGGCAAACCACGTGAAATCCTTTTCCCCGCAAGTAAGACAAAAGCGGCCCCCTGAAGGCAATAACAGTTTCTGCAAAGGGATTTACGATCCACAGGTGAAGTTGTGATCTTGCTGAGCCTGTGTTTGAGTGCATTTCTAAAGTTTTCATGATAACTCCGCTCTACCCTTTAGATGCGGGTCCCTATCCCGCTTGCAGGACCCCCTCGAGGCCTTAAGAGCGATTTATAAATCTCCTCCCAAAGATCAAGGATTGCTTCCAACGAGTAGCGGGCTACCACCTGCTCCCGCCCCTCTAAGCCTATTTTAATCCGTTCTTCAGGAGATAAGGCCATTAGCTTCTTCATTGCGTCGGCCAACGCATCGGGGTCACGAGGCGGAACTAAACACCCCGTCTTCCCGGGCACCACCACTTCAGGTATACCTCCCACATGGGTAGCCACCACGGGAAGACCAGAGGCCTGGGCCTCGAGGACCACCATGGGCATCCCCTCCCACACAGAAGACATGACAAAGGCATCCGCGGCGTTCATCAACGATGCCACATCCGTGCGCAATCCTAAAAATCCGACTCTGTCCGCCAAACTTAACCGCCCGGCCATCTGCTTCAACTCAGCTTCCAAAGTGCCCTGCCCCACAATGACCAACTGCGCTTCCGGATGCTCCACCGCAACCTGAGAAAAGGCCTGCAAAAGAGTAGGATAATCCTTCACCTCCTCCAACCGTCCAACCGCAAGCCAGCAAAAGGTCCCTTCGGGAATTCCCAACTCTTTCCGCACCGTTAAGCGAAGATGGGGTTGAGGGATGAAGCGTCTAACATCCACGGCATTGGGGACATAACGTAGCTTGTCTGCCCGTGCGGCTCCCCCCTCCAAGAACCGCCTATAGCCCTCCATGGAAACCTGGGTGGTGAGATCACAGAGAAAATCTGTATAGCGATAGGCGAGATGCGTGGATCTCTCCGTACGAAAGGAACGCCCGACTTCAATGGTGCTATGTGCCGTACAGATTACCCGAGGGACCGGGGCAAGAAGTCGGGCCAACCTCGCAAGGAGGTTCGCATGGATCATGTGGGCGTGGAGTATCGCAGGTCTGAACCTGCGCAGAATGCGGGCCAAGCGCCAAAGGGCCCTGGGGTCAGGCACTCCGCGAACCACGCCTAAGGTTTCCACAGGAATGCCTTCCGCCTCCAGCTCCTCCACAAAGTGCTCAGGCGGAATTATGGAAACCACCCGCACTTGCCAGCCTCGCTTTTTAAGCCCGGAAGCCAGCAGATACACCTGCGCTTCCGCGCCCCCACGACCAAGCCCTGTTGTAAGCATAAGAACCCTTCGTCGCTCCAATTTCTGACCCCCCTACTCCTCAAAGACCCCCACCAACGCCCTTGCGGGCCCTGTGCACCGCCGACACCACGAGAGGAGCCAAATATAGCAGGGAAAGGGCCACAACAGAATAATAAACAGCTTCTTGGAAACTCCAAAGAAAATCTATTCTGTTCAAGTTAAAAGCTTGTGGCATTGTCAGAGCGTAGATTACCCCCCAAGGGAGCGGATTTCTCTTCGCCACGTCCTTCAGCCAGCCGAAACCCCAACCCAGAAGAAAGAAAACCAGAGCCGGTGCCCAAACATTTGCTCCAAAATTAATTATGGCTTCGGCTATAGGGTTGAAGCCAAACCCTACGGGCACAGAAAACTCTGGTGGCAAGTAGTTGCGAAAAACGTAATCCGCCAACTGCGTGCTTAATGGCTCCCATTTTTCGCCCGGAAAAACGCTTCGTGGCAACAAGTTGGGGATCGCGTAAAAGTAGCTGAGTCCGAATAGGGGCGCATTGACAAGAGATAGCCATTCGGGCTCAGTAAGGGTCATAACCAGCGAGAAATAAGGCCCCATGAACTCCCCCGACGAGGGTAAGAACCACGCCCAGGAAAAGTTGGAAATAAACCAACTCCAAGCTTCGCCAAGCCTTAAAATTCCTGAAAACAAGGGAACAAGCATCCACCTTGTAGCACCAAACAAAGAGAAAACGACATAAAGAACCAGTAGTGCTAAAAAAACCTTTATGTTTAGCTTTAAACTAAAACCAAAAAGCATATAAGCAACGCCAGCAAAAATTAGCAGGGTATAGAGAATAAATCGCCGGTCACCCTGTATAAACAAGAGCGCAATCCAAAATAAAACAAGAAGCCCCAAAAAAAACCCTCGCCGCCTCCGTCCATAGCCTAGCCACCCCAAAGAAGCCACAGCAAGCCCTGCAAACACAAAAGGAGCGGACGGCAAACTGCCTCGGGCTTCTGCTAAGGAATAAAGACGCTCTGGACGGGGCATAAATATGGCCTGAATCCCACCTACTCGCATCATGTCCAGAATATTCAAGCTGAACCCAATCACAAAAGCGCTTACTCCCAAAATGTAGAACGCTGAGGATTGCAGCAAAACTCTTTGCCCACGCTCGCGTGGCTTTTCTGAAAGGGCGCTCCCTTTAATTGGTAAACGAGACACCCAAAGCCCAAAAGCGAACGCCGCCAAGCTTATACACAAGAGCAAAGCTACAAAGTCTAGTGGAATATCCCGCCCTGCAATGAGCAAATCCACTAAGCCGGGTGCTTTCTCTACACTGGACCCAAAGGCCATCTCTACTGTAGGACCCAAGTTGTACGCAACAAATAATGAAGCAAATAAGGAAGGCAGGCTTATAATGGTCCACCCTTCCATACGGAGGACGACAGCCCAAGCCACCAAGCTGGCAATGGCACCCAAACCAACTGCAAGCTGAGAAAGCCCCAAAACCCCTGCCAGGCCAGTTGCCAGGATCCCCGTAATCACGGACAGGAAACCCAATAGCACCGATCTCTTAAACATACTTCCTCTCAGCGTCAACGATGAGGCGCCAATACCTTTCCACCCCTTCGTTCACTCCAAACCTTTTCAGAGCCGATTCGCGTGCGAGTCGCTTCTCTTCCTCGGAAGGGGGATTTACAACCGCCTCCATCATGGCCTTAGCCATCGCCTCCTCATCATCCACATTCACCAACTTACCCCACCGCCCTCCCTCCAAAATCTCGGCCGGACCGTAAGGACAGTCTGTGGCTACCACAGGGGTACCGAGGGCCAAAGCCTCTATAAGAACGGTGGGCAACGCTTCATGAATGGAACTGAGGACCAACACGCTCGCTCTTGCGATATAGCGATAAGGATTCATCTCAAAGCCAGGCAAACTCACATACTCACTCAATCCAAACTTGTAAACCAGGTCTTCCAAATAGCGCCTTTCCGGGCCCTCTCCAAGAATAAGAAGGCGACTGTCTAGATTTTTTAAAACTCTACTAAACGCTCTGACTAACATGCCGAAATTCTTTTCCTTGGCCAAGCGGCCAACCGCTAAAAATACTGGGGGAGCGCCCGGTTTAAACCAGGGATGCTCAAGAGGCTGCTGAGCCTTCGCAAAAATATCTTCTCCCACAACAGGATTATAGACGACCCGCACTTTCTCCCTTGGAAGGCCAAAGTCACGCACAAGCTCCTCAGCAACACCCTGGGAAACAGCCAAAATAGTGTCCGCAAACGGATAAACCCGCGGCATCAGCCAAAGCGTTAGCTTAGAACGGGTCGTTGCGTGGAGTTGTGAACTTGCTGTTGGTACAACGTGCTCAACTACAAAGACCCGAGTATCGTTGCCAGCGATTTTCTTGGCAAAAATCGCGATAACATTGGCGTGGCTTAAGGAAGAAATCATGACCTCGGGCCTTCGGCGCCTAAGATAAGTAACCAGGGGGGGAAGCGACATCAAAACCCTGCGGGCTTTAAGGTCCACCACATTAACGCCGGGCGGAACACTCCGAAGATGAGGCCCCTCGGCACTAGCCAGCACCAAGTCCACCTGAGCCCCCTTTTGAACAAAGCCTTGGGCAAGAAGAAGGCTTACCCTCTCAGCCCCCCCACCCTGCAAAGAAGGTAAGTATATAGCAATCTTCATCACTTAGACCCCTTTATTGCCATTAACATTAGCGTATGGGCAGAACCTAGCCACAACCTCCCGCTACTTCTAAGAATACCATGCCAAACACCTTTAACCCTCATGCGAACACGGGTAAAACGATCCGGTTCAAAAAGCAAATCCCCCACAAGCCATCGGACCGACATTCCGCACCCCTCCCCCCATGCCTTAGGATTTTGGGATGGAAACCCCACCCAACCTACAGGTCTACGACCTGGGCCACCTGGGCCTGGTGGCCAGCGTGCTGGACAGAATCCGGTTGGTACAGACCGTGGATCGCCTGGTAGGCCCCAGACCCGGGGAAAAGGTCTCCACCGGGATGGCCCTCAAGGCCGCCCTCTTGAACGCCCTGGGCTTCGTCGCCTCCCCCTCCACCTCTTCGGCCGCTTCTTCCAGGGCAATCCCACCGAGCTGCTCCTGGGTCCCGGCGTCACCCCCGACCTCCTCAACGACGACCGTATGGGCCGGATGCTGGACACCCTGGTCACCGGGGTGTTCCTGGAGGTGGCCAGGGAGGCGACGCCACCAGCTTCCACCTCCACGGGCGGTACGAGGGCCTGGGGGAAGCGGTGGGGGCCATCCGCGTCACCCACGGCTACAGCCGGGAGAACCGCCGGGCCCTGGAGGGGTTCTCCTGGATCCTGCGGGTGAGCGCTACCCTCAAGGAGGCCCGGGCCCGGGAGGAGGAAGAGGGCCTCCGGCGGCGGGTGGCGCGGGCCGAGGGGGAGGCTGAGAAGGCCCTGGGAAAGCTCCTTTCCCAGAGGTTCGCCTGCGAGGCGGACGCCCGGCGGGCCCTGGAGGAGGCCAGTGGGAGGCTGCCCCACCACCGCCCGGTCTACCTGGGGGTGCAGGAAGAGCGGCGCCGGGGACGGGTGGGGCATCCCCGGAAGGGGGAGGCGCCCCTCCCGGTGGGCTACCGCCTCCTGGCCCGCCTGGGAAGCTGGAGCGGGCGAGGCGGGGCCTGGGGCGCTTCCTCCTGGCCACGGACGTCCTGGACCGGGAGGCCCTGCCGGCCGGAGGTGCTGGGGCGGTACAAGAACCAGACCCGGACGGTGGAGCGGGGCTTCCGGTCTCTCCAAGACCCCCTGTTCTTCGCCTCAAGCACCTTCCTGAAGCGGCCCGAGCGGGTGATGAGCCTGGGGATGGTCATGGCGGTGGCCCTGTTGGTCTACGCCCTGGGGGAATGGGAGCTCAGGCGGAAGCTCTTGGAGAACCAGGCCAGCCTGCCGGACCAGAAGGGCAGGCCTACCCAAAGACCCACCCTGCGCTGGGTGTTCCAGCTCTTCCTGTGGGTGCGCCTGGTGGTGCTGGAGGGCAGGCCCCGGGTGCTCAACCTGGCCCCCCATCACGAGACCGCGGTGCGCCTGCTGGGGGCACAGCGATATTACCTCCTGGAGTGAGGGGGGTGCGGAATGTCGGTTCTACCTCACTCCAGGCTGCAAAGCCCTACCAAAACCGGCACCACCCACCGCTCTCAGTCCTTTTCGAAGCCGTAGTTCTCGAACTTGAGGGCGCGGCTGTTCTCCGTGACCGTCCGCACGGTGTGATCACTGGCCCCGCCGGGCAGGTGTACCCGTATTTCCAGGGTGACCGTCACTTCGGCACCAGGTTGCCCGGCCAGGTGGGCGATCACCTCTTCGGCGATGCGCCCCGCTTCTGCCCCCACGCGAAGGGGATTGAGTTGGACGGTGCCGTGGTAGCGGCGGGGCAAGCGCGGCGCGCGATTTTCGGGCTCCCCGCCGCTCTTTACCCCGTTCCCGTCTTCCCTGGAGGTATCACCCTGGACGGTATCGCCCTTTTCTGCTTCACGTTCGGTGGTTTTGATTTCGAGCTGCCGCCGGGCCACCTCGGGTTTGACGATGAGTCCGGGGTCCTCGGCGGTGAGCGAGACCGCCTGCCCGGCCCGCAAGCCGCGATACCTCCCGCTCGCTTCATCGTAGCCCTCGGCATAGGCGAAGGTTTCGGCTTGCCAGGTCAGCAAAGCCACGCCCTCGCGCAGGGCCTGCACCAGTACCTCGGGCCGGGCGAGCCGGGGCAGGTAGAGGTAGCGCGCAAAATCTTCGACGAGAGTACGCACCATCACGTGATCCCCCCGCCACAGGGGTATCTCGTCGAGGTGCTTACGC
>Ga0308405_1001959_pt1 | contig 10022 bp, 12 predicted proteins | sample HotsprSampleMS13_FD_203473 | JGI IMG/M metagenome (GOLD analysis project Ga0308405, IMG submission 203473) | Hot spring phototrophic mat microbial communities from Mushroom Spring, Yellowstone National Park, Wyoming, United States - 20060912_MS13 ...
CATAGATCCGAGCAGGACCGCCATCAGCTTCCTCCATGCTATAGCCAGGCTCGCGATACTTGATCGGGAACCATAAACCGTTCTTGTCACGGAACTTGCTCGGATCAACACCGATCGGATAGCGAGTAAACGCAATATAAACCAAACCACAAGGCAAAGTAAGATGATGCCACTGCAGTCCAAGGATACGATCATCCTCGGGATGCAGCGTGAACAGCACTAGCCTATCACTTTCAAGAAGCGTATCACTCTTGCCAACAACAGGATAAGGCATATCAGCAGTGTTGATCTCATACAGCAGATCGCCATAACCCTGATCCCAAATACGGTCAATAATAGACAGAGTATCGCTGAACGCATGAATCACTTGTGGCGCATCGGGATTCATACATGACCAGATATGATAATGACCTACTCGCATAATCAGTTACCCTCCTTGCTATTGGGTTTCTTGGACAAAATCTTAGCATAAAATTCAACAGTAGAATTCGAAACTAAGTCGCGCACATCAGGAATGCCAGCAACATCTTTCGGGCGTGCAATCACAGACGCAATGCCCGTATCAAGCACACCCATCAGAAGTGTATGCGTCGATGGTGCAAGCTTACCAGCCAATGCTAACGAACCTAGCGCACCAACCAAACGATCAATCATAGCAGCTAGTTGTTTTAGACTCTGCTGACCACGCGCAGTCTCACCGTTGGCATAGCGATTGTAAGCGTTCTTGATGGTACTCATAACCAAATTACGCACCGATCTCAAGATCTGCATCTCAGCCAACCGAGCAGTGGGAGACGATGCCACATAGTCGCGAACAAACTTATCGAGCTGCATGCCAAGATTGTCGTCCGTTTGGGGAGCCTTTGCTAGCATCTGGAAGAACTCTTTGGTTGGGAACGGTTTCAAGCCAGATAGAACACCCATCACCTCCTGAGCAGCGATAGGACCCAAACGAGCTTGCACGATACCATGCGTAATATCGACGGGCGGTACAATCAAGGGACTCTCGCGCCACTCAGCAACCATCTTGGCTGTGTGAGTGTCCCAAATAGCAGGTTCGTTCATATCCAATATAGCAAGCGCAGCCACCAACTGCTCAGCACACCAATTCAGAGTACGCGGCGATAACCACTTGCCCTCCTCAGAACGCTGATCCATATACTTGCCTTTCAAAGCATAATCAAGCAGCTCACGAATGGAATTATAACGACGCCGATGCTCACCTTCATGCTCAACCACAGCAGGTATACGGATAGGTTCATACTCGCCCTGCTCGTACATCTCATACATCTTCTTGACCATACCATCACTATCGAAATCCCTAATCGGATAACCGAACCGCTGAGCCAAATTAGGATACAAAGTCAACGATTCTCCATAATAATCCTGCGGGTTAGTCAAACAAATAGCAGAAATACGGTTCATCTGCTCCATACCAGCCAAAGGATACAATAGCTGTGGCGCGTAATGGTCTGGTAGGGCATACAACTCCTCGATTGCTAGTACGCTGAAGCCACCCTGCTCGGCATGCTGAATAGACTCCACAATAGGCTTCCACATCAAAGGCTCAGCCGCATTAACAACACGACCACCAATACGAACCTCCTCAATATTGATGGGCGGTTCACCAATCATACGCGCATTCAAAACACATACCCGCACATCAGATACACTACCATCACTATTAACAGGCTGCAACCAGTACGGCATGCTCGCAACAAGCGACGACTTGCCAGTACCAGCAGGACCCTCAATCGTCACAATACGCTTGCTAAAAGAATCACGAACATTACCATTCGCATCCCTGATAGATCGCTTATAAGGCGACAACGCTGAAAGCATCTCGATAAACATAGATTAACCTCCTATTCTGAGAATCAGTCATTCTATATCATACCCGACACCAGAATCATCAACCAATACCTTTCTAAGACAGGAAGCAAACAGACAAGTAAGATTCCAATTCCTCTGAACACGCTCAAGATGGTAATCAGCACTCCTATGAAACAGTAACGGTTCATTGTATACAATCACTGGTTTCAGTGAACCCCTCATCTGATAATTAGGTATCAAATTATGTTTCAAAGATTTACTGCGCCAGAAATTCAAATCACTGTTTAGATTCCTAAAATATCTACTAATTGCAAATTCATGAAGGTCACTGCGTGCAGACCAGTAATCAAAGGACCTTTGCTGATCCATTTTTAGTGATTTAAATATGTCAATAATCTGTTTGTCATCAAAATTTTCAGGCAAACAAATTCTCACCCAGATCATTCCAATGCCTTGCTCGAAAAATCGATAAAACATATAGCAGACGGCATCACCATAAATATCCAGCGTACCATCGGAGTAAGCCAAGGCTAACATGACCTATATCCTCCACAGAATAACTAGTCACTATTTTCGTATACCAACACCGCCAACGGCTGATCGTCGTGAAGAAGAGAACGCTCCTTCACTCCTTCAAACCTGACTCCACACTTTTCCAAATCCAATACCCTCACATAAACCCAGGCTTCATACGAAGATTCTAATAGGGAACGCTCGACTCTTAACGGTACCTCGTACTTTTCAAATAAAGAATCCAACTTGTCCGCATCCTCTGTTGTCAAACCCAACCAAGTACCAATACTATCACCCAGCATTTCCAATTCCCATCTCAACTCTCGCCAGTTCTTATATCCCAAATAGAATGGAACGAAATAGCCTTCCACAATAGGATGAAAACAAGCAACACCAGCCACTTGATTGGTATAATACACACCTGTCTCTGCCAAGATGACCAGCCCAGGCATACAATTAGTATCCACAATCGGAGCACCGTGCTGGATTTCTGAAGAGAAACCACAAACATTGCCACTGTTCTCGTTCGGCATCAGTCATCACCTCCATCAGTTCCCAATTCAGTTCGGCGAACAAACACATTATACCCCCAAAGAAAAACAAAAACATAGAGACAATAACCCTCGAAACGAAGAAGAAAAAGGAGCCGCTGGCGCAAACGAAACCCGACTTACAAAGCAACGCAACGCACTCAGAATAAACTCTGCTGTCCTGTAATCCTAAGCTTATAATAATCTAAATGTTTGCGCCAGCCCTGATCCTCAAAAGCAGGCAACGGCAAAGTCCAAAAGTCAACCGCCGTATCACCAAACGCCTCATTACTCCTTTTCCAAAGTACCAAAGCACGCACTATATCAGATTCTTTAGGGTTCAATATGTAACAGTTAAGAAACCACCTGCTCAAAATCCCATCAAACCATAAAGAATAGTCCAAGCCATAAATGGCTGATATCCAAGAATTATCATCATCTTCCGAATTTACCCTGTTCATACGATAAATGATAGAAGGTATATCTCTTAGGAACTTCTCATATATGTCTTTCTCATACTTATCAAGATTCCCCTTTTTATAGAAATCTTTTATAAATGGACGAAAACCGTACTTATAATCTCGTCCTTCAAAGAAACAGTCAGGCACCAAGAAGTAATAAGAACGACCCAGCTCGCAACTAATATCCTCATCAAGATGAAGATCTGGATTGACCGAAGCAGAAATAAAAGCCCCGTGAAATCCTTCGATTCTACCATCAGGCAGCACAACAAGCAAACGATCAAACTTGTCTAGAATAGTGCCAGTGGGTTCAGTAGCAAAACGATATGCAAAATCCAAAGACTCATTCATGTTAGCAATCGTCATACTCTGCACTTCCTCACAATGATCCATAAAAGATAAGAAATAGTCATCCGCACAAAAAGGATAAAGACTAGATAGAACTTTAGATAGCTCAAATAATTCTTCAATCGAATCATCAGAACAACTCACACTACGCAGAAACTGAAGAAAACCTTCCCAGGATCTAGGAGGAAAAACAAAAACTTCGACATCAATATTAGCCTCGAAATCGCCAGGGTAATAGACAGTAACAGTACCAGGTATAAAGCTTCCAAAACCCTGAAGCTCTAAATACAGTTCAAGCAAAGTATAATCATATCCATAGCCATCATCAAAACAATCAAACAACTTTCTATGATCTATTACACCCTTAAGAGATTCGTAGGCTTTCAAGACATCATTAATACTCGAAGGACACCACGAAACCAATTCAACAAACATTTTGTCAAACGATTCATAAATAGATGCTTTGTATCTGTTAGGTAACTCGACAAATACAGCAAAAGTTTCTCTCAAAGCACCCTTTCCATTGCTAATAAAGCACCTTTCTAAATAAGATGGAGCGTCATAAGGCAAAGCAACTGTCACCCTACAAGAAATATGATCAGGATAAATAACAACAGCAATCGGCAAATGAGGATAAACCTTAGATAGCTCAAGAGCTGCTGCATAAGCCGAACTAAAATTCACAAATTGAGAATTAAGGATATTAGCACAAGAATATCCAATCAAGCTGTCAACAGCAGACCGATACATACTAAGGACGCTATCCTTGCCAGCGATCAAGTCAGGATCTCTGCAAACAGCTCTATTCTTCTTCTTCATAAGCACCACCTGCCAAAACAGTTCTTAGCACACCTATCACATGCATCAACCTATAGATTCTAACAAAACCCATATTGGGTTTCATTGGATAAGATTCCAAACTCGATGCATACAAGAAATGCGAATGACTTTTCTGACCAAACATGCCAAATACTCGCGAATAATACATCGCAATCTGACGACCATCACTTATATTCCAACCAGAAACATTACTTTTGTAAATACGAAAAAAAGAAACCTTACTTTCTTCACGAATCATATACATATTCACTACATCCAAACCAACCAGAGACAGTACCGCGTTTGATTCGCCCCAACGCTGATTAGAAAAAATCAAGACCCATCACCCCCATCCCATACAGTAAGCATTACTGCCTTGCCGACAACCTTTCCTTCCTTGTTCCGAACACGAGCAGTACGCGGCGATTTGGAATTAGGTCTAACAACGCAATAACATTCAGCACCCTCAAAATAGAACCTAACCCATCCACGATGCAAAATATCAATCCGATCAGAACTAATGAAACCATTCACTGAGCCTAAAGACTTAACTAAATCATCGTCTTTATCGAACAAGGAAACATAAAACATGGGCCTATAATCCACTCTCTCGCACAACTGTATCAAATATAGCATCAGGGATCCCGCATCAGCATACCCAACATGACTCAACACAGGATCCCTGCGTAACGCTTCAGCTAGCCAATCATATTTCGGAACCCACATTGGTCTTACCTCCCGAATTGCGCTTCGATTTGCTACCACTATGCATGCGATACAAAAAGGACTCGTGAGCAAGCAGTCTCAAATATCTATGTAGTTTTATAATATAATTTGTAGCAACAATCGTATACTTTATCCTATCAAAAAACTCATCTATATTACGAATCACTGGAGACCAATCGGTTTTTGGGTCGCACTTGATTTTGCGAACTGGTAAAGACACTCGGCTCGTCTCGCGACGATATCTATGAAAACGCATCCTAGCCTCATTCAAACGAGCAAGATAAGACTCCATACCACTCTTACTAAATACAACTACACGACCCAAAGCATAATAAAATGCCGTACTAGACCTAATAGAAGCACTCTCTTCAGTAGAAATATAACTAAGAGAATAACCACAACCAAAAGAATTACCAAATCCAGAAACAGGACCAAAAGAAGCAACAAAATCCTTGAAAAAAGCAAAAGGTTTTTCAGTACGATACGAAGGAACTTGAGCTGTGCGATCATGATCATCAAAAGGCACACGAACCAAAGCAGGAACAGCACCAACACTATCCAACTGTTCACGCATATCACGATAAGCAAGCACAGCAGATACCGATACAATCTCTTCGGGAGTTAGATTAAAACCACCATTCTCATGTGTCGACTCAGAAACTTTCTGCCTAAAAGTATCAAGAAATGAATCAATATCTACCATACCAATAGGCAAATAATGCAGAATAGTAGAGTTAGCAGGCAAATATGAAGTTAATAGCAATTGGTTTTCAACAGATTCCTGCAACCTATCGGGTACAGCACACGGTATCTGCCACATCAAAAAGTTCCTGCTAACCGCCATCACATTACCCATGTCAGAACCCGTATGCTTGGTATTACTCAAACCCAAATACATACCATTCGGGATCTGACCAGACATTAAAACATCCAACCCCAAATGATCAGATAAAGAATAAATGGGATATCCAGAACCCATCAAATGAGAATGCAACTCACAACCAACCAAAGATACATCACAACCATTAACATCAACCTTCTCGAAAGAACTTACCTTAACCACCATCGGCAACTGATACATCGCACGAGCGGAACGCAAAGAAGAATCAGAGCTTACTACATTACCAGTATCCAAACCAAACGAACCATAATTAAAAAAACAAATATTTATATAACGAATGGCATCAAAATAAACAGTAAGCAAACTATCTGAATAACCAGATTTCGGTTTACTAACAGTCAAAATAACATTATAACAATTAACAATGGAACGAGGCATAATGCCACGAAAGTAACGCGCATAGAGACTGTTAGCCTTCTTATTAGACAACTCAGATCTATCATATGTTATACGAGCCACAATTACACCTCCTAAAGTTGTCGATACCTAATATCTAGTATACCCCATCCTCCCACAAAATTCCACTCACCCATAATCTACATCTAAATTGACTACAAGAAAACACCAATATCCCCGTTAGGATCTTGAAAATCTACCCATACATAAACCACACTAACGGGAATATATCGATTATATTCTTCTTTCTCTTCTACCCAAGAAATCTGAACAAATAAATCGTAAATAGTATCAGGACCCTCAATTTTTGACTTGAATATATTGCAGTAAGAGAATTGCCAGGTGTTCTCAAAAGGATCATAATGATCATAAGACATTGGGATAAAATGCTCTGTTCTACCAAGCACCCTGAAATTGACCGAATAATCAAAATAAGGATAATCGCGCGAAAAACTGTAACGGTCTATCACCTTGAAATCTATCTCCAAAGAAAAAGGTAGAGTCCGATTGGTACGCTCGTCGTATAAGCCTTCCACAACCAAACAAAACTTTCTTTCTTCAGGTATCCGAAACACCATTGCCAAATTCCCCCATCCAAGATCAGTGGGCTTCCGAGATATTCCCAGAAGCCCACTCCACACAAAGCTAACCACTACGAATCAGCGTCCCTAAGCGAATCAATAGATACTGGTTCATACAACTTTATATGCAACACAGGAACAGCCCGATTATTATACTCAGGCAATCCAAACCTTAAATCAGCAACCAAAACAGAGACATGACTATTCGTAATATAACGATCTGCGCTCTCATCATAATAACGCACAGGAATCACCCAAACCCATTTATATCTAAACCTATTGTATGAATCTTCGGCTTCCTCTGCATAGTAAATAAGGGATTTTCTAGGCTTGAGTCTAAAACCATTAAAAAACAGAAACATAGTACTTGTCTCAGGATTTTGAATAGAATCTTCAGGGCGAGGAACATATTCATCTCCATTCAACTCCGGATACCAAATATTAAGATCGTACCCATGACCCACAACCTCGTCCAGTTGAATAGCATCCATCGATATGCGAATTCTTCCCAAAGGAGTTTGTATATCATCAGTTACCCCATAATTTAAAATACCTTCTTTGCGACTGCCTACACAGTGTAGAACAACATCAGCCTCTGCAATAACCTGCAATTCATCCAGCTTGCTCATATTCTCACCTCCAAAGTTTAACTGTTAAGAATCAAGTAAAGAAGCAAAATTCACTAAATAACCAGCTCCGTTATCTAACTCCATAACAAATACATTACCATCTTCCATTTCTTTTTCACCAAAATTCAAATCCCGCATAGCCTCATCCAAACTCTCGTAATGTGCCCACTCCGTACACCAACCAACAACATCTACTTCGATAGGCTCGCCAATTTCACGAGAAAGTTTCGTATAATACTCATGTAACGCTTTCAAACCTTCATAACCACCCAGCTGATCGTAACGACCCAAACGATAAGCAATATTGCATAAGTCACTTAGATTGACTTCCATATAAAGAAAACCAGACTTGCTATTCAGATCACTCATAACAGTCTACCTCCATAAAAATCATTCCCGACCAATAAATAAGGAACCCGCAACATTCACAAGATCCTCGGGATAATCCAAGAACTCAGTCAGAATATCCACATAATGATACCTGATCGTATCCAAAGCCTCATAGTCATCATTCGCTATTTCTGTACCCAGCTCCGAAGCCAGAAACTCTTCCCATACCTCATCCCTAACAACCACAAATACAGCACCAGGAATTGTTTCGCCATCTTTGTAAAACTTAGAACAAGTCTTGACAAAACTCAGCTGATAGCTATCTGCTAAATTCTCAGCAACTTTACGAGCCGCAAAATCAGCAAGGTAGTACTTGAAGCTCTCTTTGTAATCTGAAACAAAACTCCTGATGTGCTCAATAAGACGGTCACTCAGTTTGTAAAAATACTCGTTAAAACTACAAATAAAATCAGCAAACTTGTCATAGTTATCCTCTTCTGATAGCCACCTGTCAAATTCATCAATTAACTCACTATCCCTATAGAGGTAACGATTTTTAATGTCATCAATCCAAAACCCAATATCCGAAGAGTAATCATCAATCTCACACTCAATATCACAACCTCTAAGCCTTATAGTGAACCCCGTATCAAAATCCTGCCAATTTTCAAGCAAGTTTCTCCAAAACCAATCGCCCTTTTGAAAACCTGCAGCAATAGCCATTTCATCCAAAATCTTGCCACTCAAAACAAGCTTGTTGTTCCTAGAAGACCTATCATCAGGAATCGGTATAATATCACCACAGCAATCTACAGATGACCAGCCTGAAACATATATTTCGCCTTCCTCAAATTCATAAGACTTTTCCAAAGGATACATACTTTCAACGGATTCCCAAGCTAAATCATGAGCCATCTCGTAAATATAAGAATTCTCCTCCACTATATCTTGATACCAAGCCATGCTATCACCTCACTACCTAGAACTAGCCTAGCCTTACAACATCAGTATACCCAATCCAACAGAAATTAATCAACCCCAAGGCGCAAAACCATTTGACTGTCGCGAATCTGAAGTTTCCAAAACTTCCTCTAACCGATAGAAAGTTTTTATAAAAATATCAAATCTTCTATTCAGCTCCTCAAAAGCATTCCAAAATTCATTATCTACCAACTCAAACCACCGTATAAGCTTAGAACGATTCCTCTCTAAATATCCCATAATATCGCTAACTCTAGAAGCATCCGTTACCTTATCTTCAAGTATTCTGGACATTTTAACCAAGAAAAAATCTCTATAGTATTCATCATAAGAACTATAACAAGAACGATCATCGTTAACTAACAAATAAAGAAAATGATCTTCGTAAGTGCCAAAGGAAGAACTGCTTACAAGATATAAAAGCACTGGTCGCTCGTCAAAGAATGCTTCAGAATAAAAATTGTCCCCATTGTCTGGAGAATCATAATAGTTATAAAAATCGTCGTGAAGAACTCTAGACACAAAGTAATCAACCGACTCAATTAATTCATCGTTCATAAGGTCTACAAACAACCCCAAAGAATTAGCAATAGATAAAACTTTAGAAGTAGGCATATACAAGCACCCATACAGACTTACTGAAGGTCCGCAAGTCCAAAGAGGAGCCGATCGCTTGGAACGATAAAACTGAACCGAATCAGAAAGCCAAACAGAACCACCAAGAAAAAAAGAACGAAGACCAGAACGATCGTAAGCATCTTCAAAGAACTTATCTATGACTTTATAAATATCCACCAATTGCTTATTTTCAACCTGCTCTTCCATAATAACACCTCCAGTTCGTAACTGTTAAGAAACCACCAGACCTTGCTCTTCTAAAAGTTTAATTACTTCACAGCGCGGCAACACAACAAACCCAAAAACAAAATGAAACGAATCATCAATAGTATCAGCGGGCGTGCGATACTCACAAG
>Ga0308405_1001962_pt1 | contig 10014 bp, 12 predicted proteins | sample HotsprSampleMS13_FD_203473 | JGI IMG/M metagenome (GOLD analysis project Ga0308405, IMG submission 203473) | Hot spring phototrophic mat microbial communities from Mushroom Spring, Yellowstone National Park, Wyoming, United States - 20060912_MS13 ...
GTTTTACCCGAAGTCGCCGGGAGCCTTAGGGCAGGCGCCGAGGGTAGGGCCCGTGACTGGGGCGAAGTCGTAACAAGGTAGCTGTACCGGAAGGTGCGGCTGGATCACCTCCTTTCTAAGGAGCATGGAGCCCTGCGTTCTCCCCTTTTCCAGGTCCCTTGGGGGCGCCTTCGGGCGCCCCTTTTTTTTGGCTGGAAGCGAGGCGAGGGTGCGCAGGAAGCGGCGGGTGCAGAGGGCCAAGAAACGGGTGGTTTCCGCTGGGGGCGTGGTCCTCAGGGGGGACCCCCCGGAGGTGTTGGTGGTCTCCCTGAAAGGGGGGCGGGTGGTGACCCTGCCCAAGGGCCAGGTGGAGTCGGGGGAGCGCTACGCAGAGACGGCGGTGCGCGAGGTGCGGGAGGAAACGGGGGTGGAGGCCGCGGTGGTGGCCCCCTTGGGGAAGGTGCGTTACTACTTTACGGTCAAGGATGGGGGCGAATCCGTGACGGTGAGCAAAGAGGTGCATTATTTTCTCATGGCCTACCGGGGTGGGGAGCCTAGGCCCCAGCTCTCCGAGGTGGAGGCCGCCTACTTCCTCCCGGTCTCCGAGGCCCTGGAGCACCTTTCCTATCCCAATGAGCGGGAGATGCTAAGAAAGGCCCTCCTGCGTTTCCGGCCTAAGTAGGGCTAGGGCGGCCTCCTCGGGGGAGAGTTCTCCCTTGGCTACCCGGGCCACCAGGGCCTCGGCGCTCTGGGTTTTCTGGCGCCCCCACTCCTGGATGACGCTTTCCACCTCAAAGCGGGCCCTTTCTAGGCGGTGGGCTTCCAGAATCCCGTGCTCCGTCAGGTGGCGGTGGTGGGCCTCGAGGCCCTCAAAAAGGGCCTCCACCCCCTCTCCCGTAGCGGCCACCGTGGGGTAGATGGGGGGGCGCCAGCCCCCAGGCCGGGGAGGGGAGAGCTCCAAAGCCCCCTTGAGCTCCTGGATGAGGCGCTCCCCTCCAGGGAGGTCAAACTTGTTCACGGCGAGCACGTCGGCGATCTCCATGACCCCCGCCTTGAAGGCTTGGACCGCGTCTCCCGCCGCCGGGGTGAGGACGAGGAGGGTGGTGTCCGCTACCCGGGCGATGTCCACCTCGCTCTGGCCCACTCCCACGGTCTCCACGAAGATGCGGTCAAAGCCGAAGGCTTCCAGCAGGTTCAAGGCGGCCACCGTAGCCCCGGCAAGCCCCCCCAGGGCCCCCCTCGAGGCCAGGGAGCGGATGTAGACCCCGGGGTCTTGGTGGTGGCGCATCATGCGGATCCGGTCTCCCAGGATCGCCCCCCCGGTGAAGGGGCTGGAGGGGTCCACAGCCAGGACCCCCACCCGCTCCCCCCGCTTGCGGGCCTCCAGGATCAGGCGGTCGGTGAGGGTGCTCTTCCCCGCTCCCGGGCTTCCCGTGACCCCCACCACCTTGGCCTTCCCTTGGCCCCGCAGGCGCTTCAGGAGGGCCTGCCCCAGGGGGTGGCCGGACTCCGCCAGGGTGACGGCCCGGGCCAGGGCGCGCACATCCCCCTTGCGGAAGCGCTCCTCTAGCTCGTGAAGCTGGGCCTCTTTTGCCTCGGTCATGCTGGCATTCTACGTTTTTTCGCAGAGGCGCGTTATTCCGCCAGGGCGATGCAGGCCACCTCCACCCGCACCCCCCGGGGGAGGGCCTTCACGGCCACCGTGGCCCGCGCCGGGTAGGGAGGGGCGAAGTAGCGGGCGTAGACCTCGTTGAAACCAGGGAAGTCCTCCATGTCCGCCAAAAAGCAGGTGGTCTGCACCACCTGAGCGAGCCCCGAGCCCGCGGCCTCTAAGATGGCCTTCAGGTTTTCCATGACCCGCTCTGTCTGGGCGCGGATATCCCCTTCCACCAGAGTGCCTTCGGGGGTCAGGGGGATCTGGCCGGAGACGAAGACGAAGCCCATGGCCCTGACGGCCTGGGTGTAGGGGCCGATGGCCGCAGGGGCCTTTTCCGTGCGGACGGCTTCCATGGCCTTATCCTACGCCAAAGCGGAAGAGCTTTCCCGAGAGGCTCACCACCCACACCTCCTGGGGCAGGGGCAGGGGGGGCACCTGCACCGCCCCCAGGCCCGAGGCCTCAAAGACCACCTGGCCCCTCCGGTCCACGGCCAGGAAGCGCCCCTCCTCGGTGGCCAGGAAGACGTGCCCGCTGGCGTAGCTGAGGCCTGCCGTCACCTTGCCCACCTCGAGGCTCCACACCTCCTCCCCCGTCCTTTGCTCCAAGGCCCGGAGGACCCCGTCCCAGGCGGCCACGTAGACCCTTTCCTCGTCCAGGGCTAGGCCGCCCCAGATCTCCCCCTCCAGCTCCACGTTCCAGAGGGTCTCCCGGGTCAAGGGGTCAAAGGCGTAGACCTCCCCCTCCCAGGTAGGGATGAAGAGCAGGCCCCCATAGGCGGCCACGGGAGCGTGGATGGGCCCGGTCCTGACCTTGTAGCGCAGCGCCCCGTTCCCTGGGTCCAGGGCGTAGAGCCAGCCGTCTTCCGCCCCCACGAAGAGGAGGCCCCGGTAAAAGGTGGGGCTGGCGGAAAGGTGCCCCCCTGCGGGGAAGCGGAAGAGGGGCTCATCCTTTTCGTAGGCGTAGAGGGTCCCGTCCCGGCTGGCCACGTAAACCCTAGGGCCCAGGACCAGGGGGGCGGCGGTGACCTCGGCCCCGGTTTCCCCGCTCCACTCCAGGACCCGCCCCCGGAAGCGGCGCACCTTGCCGTCCCAAGAGCCCACGTACACCCCGCCGCGGGCCACAGGGGGCGAGGAAACCTCCTCGGGAAGGGCCTCGAGACGCACCTCCCCCGTGAAGGGGTTCACCTCTGCCAGGTTCCGCCCCACCCCCAGGTAGACCCGCCCCCCGGCGTAGACCATCTCCCCCGGCCAGGCCGCCTCCCCTCCCAGGTCCAGCTTGGCCTTGAGGCCCAGGCGGTGGGGGTCAGGGGCCAGGGGGTAGTGGCCCGAGCGGCTGGCCCCCGCCCGGGGGGTGGCCAGGCGCAGGGCCTGGAGGTCCTGGAGGGGCCCCCGGAAGAGGGTGGGATGGGCGGGGCGCTCCTCGGGATGCTTGGCCAGGAGGCCTAGGACCGCCTCGCTCACCCCCCTGGGTATGGCGGGGTTGAGGGCCTCCGGGGGCTTGGGCTCCTCGTAGACGTGCTGGAAGAGGATGGCTTGATCGTTGTCCCCCTCAAAGGGGGGCTTGCTGGTCAGGGTGCGGTAGAGGACGGCCCCGAAGCTGTAGAGGTCGGCCTTGGGGGAAAGGGGCAGGCCCTTGGCCTGCTCGGGGGCCATGTACAGGGGGGTGCCCAGGGTGTAGCCGGTGCGGGTGAGGTGGCGGCTTTCCTGCAGGAGGTAGGCCAGGCCGAAGTCCATGACCTTGGGGTAGCCCTCCTTGGTGAGGAGGATGTTCTTGGGGGTGAGGTCCCGGTGGAGGATGCCCTGGGCGTGGAGGTGGGCCAGGGCCTCCATGACCCCTATCGCTGCCGTCAGGATGCGCTCGCCCTCCGGGCCCTCCTCAAAGGGACCCAGGGCATCAAAGGTCCCCCCCTCCACCAGCTCCATGACGAAGTAGGGCCGCCCCTCCTCCTCCCCCAGGTCCAGCACCTGGACGATGCCCGGGTGAAAGAGGCGGGAAAGGGCCCGGACCTCCAAGAAGAAGCGCTCCCTTTCCGGGGGCAGGGCCCGGGCGTGGAGGACCTTCACCGCCACCAGCCGCCCCAAGCGCTCGTCCATCGCCCGGAAGACCTCGGCCATGCCCCCCTGGCCCAGGGGGGCCTCGAGGCGGTACCGCCCGCCCAGGACCACGGCCGTCATTCTATTCTTCCTCGGGTTCTAGGCGCTTTAAGAGTTCGGCCAACTCCTCCTTGTTCCCCTCCAGCTCTTCCACGATCTTGGCGATGGCCAGCCGCACCACCTCGGACTTGGAGACCAGGCGCTCCGGGCTGGAGAGGGCGTAGGCGGCCCGGGTGAGGAGGGCGTCCTGCTCCTCGGAGATCACCACCTGAAGCCGCTTTTTTTCCTTCTTGGGCATACCGCTCCTTGGGGCCAAGTGTAGCAAAGCGCGCATCGCCTTGACAACAGGGTATCTGGGGCTTATCCTCACCTTGAGTAAGGTGTGTATGATGCACAAAGACCCGGGGAAGGGCAAGCGGAGGATCCTGCGCGTGGAAGGCGGCCTGCCCCTTTCCGGAGAGATCCGGGTCTACCCCGCCAAGAACGCCGCTTTGCCCATCCTGGCGGCGAGCCTCCTCACCGCCGAGCCCATCACCCTGGTGGAGGTGCCCAAGCTCAGGGACGTGGAGGTGATGCTGGAGCTCCTCGCCCACCTGGGCACCCATTACCGCTGGGAGGGCCGCACCCTCCACCTCCACACCCCGGAGATCAGGAACACCGAGGCTCCCTTTGAGCTGGTGGGGCAGATGCGGGCCAGCTTCATCGTCTGGGGGGCCCTTCTCGCCCGGGTGGGGGAGGGGACCGTCCACATGCCTGGGGGGTGTGCCTTCGGGGCCCGCCCCGTGGACCAGCACATCAAGGCCCTAAGGGCCCTGGGGGCCGAGGTGCAGGAAAGGGAGGACGGCGCCTTCCACGCCCGCCGGGTCCGGCCCCTTTCCGGGCGGGCGGTCTTTGACCTGCCCACGGTGGGGGGCACGGAGCAGGCCATGCTGGCCGTGGCCCTGGGCGGGGAGGCCACCTTGGTCCAGGCGGCGGTGGAGCCTGAGGTAGAGGACCTGGGCCGCTTCCTCCGCATGCTGGGGGTGGAGGTGCGGGGCCTGGGAAGCCCCATCCTCCACGTGCGGGGGGCCAAGCGCCTCGGGGGTGGCACCTACCGCATCATTCCCGACCGCATAGAGGCCGGAACCTACCTCCTGGCGGCGGCGGCCACCCGGGGGAGCGTCACCCTCACCGAGGCCCGGCCCGACCACCTGGACGCCCTTCTGGACAAGCTGGCCCAGGCGGGCCACCAGGTGGAGGTGGGGCCCGACTGGGTCCGCCTCACGGCCACGCCCGATCCCAAGCCTTTCCAGGTGGAGGCCCGGGAGTACCCGGGCTTTCCCACCGATCTCCAGCCCATCGTCACCGCCTATTTGGCCACGGTGCCCGGGCAGAGCGCCGTTACGGACCGCGTCTACCCCGACCGCTTCACCCACGTGGGGGAGCTGGCCCGCATGGGGGCCGAGCTCTACCTCCGGGACCGCACCCTCTTGGTGAACGGCAGGCGCCTGCACGGGGCCCAGGTGAAGGCCCTGGACATCCGGGCTGGGGGCGGGTTGGTGGTGGCGGCCCTGGCGGCGGAGGGGGCTTCGGAGATTGAGGGGGTTTACTTCCTGGAGCGGGGGTATGAGGACCTCGAGGCCCGCCTCCAGGCCCTGGGGGCGAGCGTGAGGCTGGAGGAGGCTCCCTTGGCCGTGGCGGCGGACTGAGTGTCCATGCTGAAGCTGGGCAACATCAAGGCCTGATCTGGGGCATTTCCCCCTTCCCTTCGCCACCCCGCCAAAGTGGGTGCATCCTACCCCCCACTTCTCCCCCCGCTAGCGGGACAAGGCCCAGGCCCGGCCACTTAAAGCTGCAGCGCCTCGGGAAAGCGGAAGAAGAGGCGGTCCCGCACCAGCTCGGGGCTGTACCCCTTTTCCACGTAGCCTGCCCCCCTTAGGGCCTCCAGGACCTCCATGGCCACCTGCCGGTCCCCCCCCAGCCTGGCGGCGAGGAAGACCAGGGCCTCCTCCTCCTCGTCCCCTTCTCCCACGAACTCGGGGTACTCCTGGTCCAGGGCCCGCATCAGGGCCTTCAGGTCCACGGGGCGGCTGGTGAAGGCGAAGCGGGGACTCTCCCCGGGCAGGAAGTGGGCGTACCCCTGGGCCTCGAGGGCCCGGGCCAGCTCCACGGCCTCCTGGTGGGTGTGGCCCCTCTGTTGCAACAGGGTCACCAGGGCATCGCGTTCCCCTTTCAGGCCGTTGGGGTGCTCCTCCCGTAGGCTGTTGGCCAGCTTCTCCAGTTCCATAGTGTCTTTATCATACAACCTGAGCGTAAGGGGCGCAAGGGTGCTTGTGCCGGGGAATGGGCCCCCCTATACTGGGAAGGGTATGGACCTGGAGCTCTTGAGCGAACGCCTGGCCAGCCTCCGGGGGTATCTTTGACATCCCCGGCAAGGAGGCCCGACTAAAGGAACTGGAAAAGCGGTTGGAAGACCCCGCCTTCTGGCAGAACCCGGGGGAGGCCCGCCAAATAAGCCAGGAGGCAGCCCGCCTGAGGCGCACCGTGGAGACCTTCCGCTCCCTGGAGAGCGACCTCCAGGGCCTTCTGGAGCTTTGGGAGGAGCTTCCCGCCGAGGAGCGGGAGGTCTTGAAGCCCGAGCTGGAGGAGGGGGCCAGCAAGCTGGAGGCGCTTTACCACGAGACCCTCCTTTCCTTCCCCCACGCGGAGAAGAACGCCATCCTCACCATCCAGCCCGGGGCCGGGGGCACCGAGGCCTGCGACTGGGCGGAGATGCTCTTAAGGATGTACACCCGCTTCGCCGAGCGGCAGGGCTTCGGGGTGGAGGTGGTGGACCTCAAACCCGGTCCCGAGGCGGGCATAGACTACGCCCAGATCCTGGTCAAAGGGGAGAACGCCTACGGCCTCCTCGTTCCCGAGGCCGGGGTCCACCGCCTGGTGCGGCCTTCCCCCTTTGACGCTTCCGGCCGCCGCCACACCTCCTTCGCCGGGGTGGAGGTCATGCCCGAGGTGGACGAGACCGTGGAAGTGGTCATCCGCCCCGAGGACCTGCGCATAGACGTCTTCCGCTCCCAGGGGCACGGGGGGCAAGGGGTCAACACCACGGACAGTGCCGTGCGCATCGTCCACCTGCCCACGGGGATCACCGTCACCTGCCAGACCACCAGGAGCCAGATCAAGAACAAGGAGCTGGCCATGAAGGTCCTCCGCTCCCGGCTTTTTGAGCTGGAGTGGAAGAAGAAGCAGGAGGAGCTGGCCAGGCTCCGGGGCGAGGTGCGGCCCATTGAGTGGGGAAGCCAGATCCGGAGCTACGTCCTGGACAAGCAGTACGTGAAGGACCACCGCACGGGCCTCATGCGCTTTGACCCCCAGAACGTCCTGGACGGGGACCTCCTGGACTTCATCTGGGCGGGCCTGGAGTGGAAGGCGGGCCGCCGGCAAGCGGCGGAGGAGGTGGAGGCCGAGTAGCCTACTGGCCCAAGGCCTTGCGCAGAAGCTCCCGCACCCGGGATTCCTCGGCGGGGGTGAGCTGGGCGAGGGCGAAGGCCACGGGCCAGAGGTTTCCCTGGTCCAGGCGGGCCTGGTCGCTAAAGCCCAGGGTGGCGTAGCGGATCTTGAACTTGTGGGCGGGCTGGAAAAAGCAGAGGACCTTGCCCTGGTGGGCGTAGGCGGGCATCCCGTACCACAGCCTCGGGGTGAGTCCTGGGGCCTCAGCCCGGATCAGGGCGTGTAGCCCCAGGAACAGGGAGCGGTCGGGCTCGGGCCAGCCCTCCGCCTGGGCCAGAACCGCCTCCTCCTGGCCCTTTTCCGGGGCGACCTTGGCCCGCCTCATCAGTAGACGTCCTCGGGGGCCTTGTACACCTCCCCGGTGAGCCAGTAGATGACCCGCTCGGCGATGTTCTCCAGGTGGTCGCCCAGGCGCTCGTAGCTGCGGGCCACCCGCAGGAGGGTCAGGGCTTTGCTGATGGTCCGGGGGTCCTCCATCATGTAGGTGAGGAGTTCCCGGCTCACCTCCTCGTAAAGGGCGTCCACCTGGTCGTCCATGGCCAGGACCTGGCGGGCGAGTTCCGCATCCCGCTCCGCCACCGCCTTGCCCAGGACGTCCATCATCTCCAAAAGCCTGCGGCCCATCTCGGGTAGGGTGACGTAGCGCTTCAGGGGGGGTTCCTGGGCCAGGATAAAGGCGTCCTCGGCCACGTGCATGGCGTAGTCCCCGGAGCGTTCCAGGTCGGTGAGGGCCTTGATGACGGTGAAGATGAGCCGGAGGTCCGAGGCCACGGGCTGGTGCCGGGCGATGAGGGTGATGGCCTCGTTCTCAATCTTGAGCTCCAGGGCGTCCACCTCCTTGTCCTTGCCGATGACCTCCTGGGCTTTGGCCCGGTCGCCCTCCACCAGGGCCTCGGTGGCCTTCTGGGTCATCTCCCGCACCAGGGAGAGCATCCTGAGGCTTTCTTCAATGAGCTGGTTCAGAGCCTTGTCCAAAGCTTCGCGCATACCGCCTCCTTTTCTCAGTCTACGGGCAGGCTGACGCCGAAAACGTTCTCCTCCCCCTCCCTTCTGGCGTAGGCCTCCCCCCCCAGGGCCCGGGCCAGGCGGCGCACCAGGTGGAGGCCTAGCCCCTGGCCCGGCTCCAGGTGGCTCCCCCGCCTTCCCGGCAGAAAGAGGGGCTCGTACTCGGGAAGGGCCTCCCCCCGGTCCCGCACCTCCAGGTGGAGGCGGTCCCCCTCCAGGCGGGAGAGGAGGCGGATGGGGTCTTGGCCGTACTTGAGGGCGTTGTCCAGGAGGTTGAGGAGGATCTGGAGGAGGGCCTCCGGGTCGGTGGAGAGGGCGTAAGGGAGGTGGACCTCCACCCGCCTTCCCTTTAGCCTTTCGGCCAGGAGCTTTTCCAGGCGGAACCAGACCTCCTCCAGGGCCACGGGGCGCCGAGGGCCGGGCCGGATGGGGGAGAGGCCCTCTACCAGGCGGGCAAGCCGGGCCACCTCGGCCTTGAGGAGGTCCAGGACCTCCTTTTCCTGCCTGGTCCTGGGGGTGAGGGCCTCGAGGAGGGGCCCCATGCCCGCGAGGGGGGTGCGGAGCTCGTGGGCCAGGGTCACCGCCGCCTCCTCCAGGTCCTTGAGGCGCCTTTGGGCTTCGGTCTGGTCCAGGAGGTAAAGCCGCCCCGGAAGCGCCCGGACCAGAAGGAGGTGGTCCCGGACCTCCAGAAGCCTCTCCCCCCCGTGGAGGGCCAGGGCCTCGAGGCGGTGGTCCCGGAGGGCCAGAAGGAGGGGGCGGCCCACCACCTTCTCCCGGTTCACCCCCAGGAGCTGGGCGGCCTTGGGGTTCAGGTAGACCACCTGGCGGTCTTGGTGGAGCAAAAGCCCTTCCCGGGCCTCCTCCCAAGCCTCCTCCAGGGCTTTCACACTCCCTCCTTGAAGCGGTACCCTACCCCCCGCACCGTTTCCAGGAAGCGGGGGACCTTGGGGTCTTCCTGCATCTTTTCCCGGATTTGCAGGATGTGCTGGTCCACGGTTCTGGGGGTGCCCAGGTAGTCGGGCCCCCAGACCGCCTCCAAAAGCTCCTCCCGGGTGTAGACCCGGCCCGGGCGCTGGGCCAGAAAGGCCAGGAGTTCAAACTCCCGGCGGCTCAGGGGAATGGGCTTCCCCTCCAGGGTGGCCTCCATCCGCTCCAGGTCCAGGAGGAGGGGGCCCCGCTTAAGGACCTTGCGCTTGCCCGCCCGGCGGAGGAGGGCCTCGAGGCGGGCCAGGAGCTCCTCGGTGGCGAAGGGCTTCGCCAGGTAGTCGTCGGCCCCCCGGGAGAGGCCCTCCACCCGGTCCCGCACCTCGGCCCGGGCGGTGAGCATGAGGACGGGGAGGGAGGGGTAAGGGCCTTGGCGCATCCTCTCTAGAAGCCTTACCCCTGGCTCGTCGGGGAGCATCCAGTCCAGGATCACCGCCTCGGCCTCCTTGAGGAGGGGCCAGGCGGCCTGGGCGCTTTCCGCCTCCAGGACTCTATGCCCCGCCCGCTCCAAGGCCAGGCGCACCCCCAGGCGCACCGCGGGCTCGTCCTCCACCACAAGCACCGTGGCCACGCCCTCAGTCTAGCCACCCTTCTGTCAGAACTCGGTCAGGAACCTTGCTTGACAGTTCTCCTAGCCCCGTGCTACCCTTCTAAAGGCCGGGGGCGGCTAGCTCAGCGGAAGAGCGCTCGCCTCACACGCGAGAGGTCGTAGGTTCAAGTCCTACGCCGCCCACCAGAGGATCCCCGCCCTTCGTGGGCGGGGTTGTTGCATAGGGGTATTCTGCAAGCTCCTGGCTCCCCAGCCGCCT
>Ga0308405_1001967_pt1 | contig 10004 bp, 7 predicted proteins | sample HotsprSampleMS13_FD_203473 | JGI IMG/M metagenome (GOLD analysis project Ga0308405, IMG submission 203473) | Hot spring phototrophic mat microbial communities from Mushroom Spring, Yellowstone National Park, Wyoming, United States - 20060912_MS13 ...
TGCCCCACCTGGCCCGTCGCGGTGATCGCCCGCACTCCCGGCTCGGCCAGATCGACCACCAGCCGGAGCCCGGCCGCGTGGTGCGCCGGGAACGGCCCGCCCGGCCCCTCGGCGCGATAGGTCGCGACCGCGAGCGTGGTTGCATCGCCACCCACCGGCGGATCCGGCGAGAGCCAAGGGCCGAGAACCGGCAGCTCGGCGAACGGCCGGTGCGGCATCACCGCCCGGTGCTGCTCGCCCCAGCGCCACCCCCGGCGATCCGGGCCCAGTCGAGTGGCGAGTGCCCCGACCGCATCGGCGAGCGCCCCAGCGACCGCTCGGGCGCAGCCGGTCCGCCCGCCGCACCAGGACGGCCGCTCGAGCAGGACGGCGCGCAGCACCTCCGGTCGCCGCGAGCCGAACTCGGCGAGGAGCGAGCCGAGCTCGTCCGAGCGGAGCCGTGGCCCGAGTGCCGTGATCCAGGCCGCGAGCAGGAGGGGCTCGTGGCGCTCGACGGCCATCGTGCCGTCGAAGGCGGCCAAGGCCTCGAGGGCGTCGCGCAGGGTCGGGTCGGCGCCGCCTTCGGCGAGGCCGTCGCGAGCGAGCGGCACGAGGACCGGCAAAAGCTCCCGCGCGACCGCCGAAACGAGGTCCTGTTGGATGGCGCGGGCGGTCGTGGCGTCCACCTCCCGCCGTCCGTCGAGCAGCTCGTGCAGCCGGCGGGCACGGGCCGGCCCGTCCCATTCGGCGGTGAGCCGGTGCGGATGATCCGGTCCGACGACCCGGTTGTTGGCGTTCACGACGAGCCCGGTAGGCGGGTCGAGGCCGCGCGGCAGCGCTTCGGGCGGAATCCAGCCGAGCCAATCGGCCGAGCCGTCCCAGCCCGGCACCGGCAACCGACCGTCGTGGCCCCGGCGGATCGGCGTCCGGCCCGCGACCGCGAGGCCGATCCGGCCCGCCCGGTCGGCGAAGGCGACGTTCTGCACCGGGCTTCCGAAGTCGGCGAGCGCGGCGAGCAGCGCCTCGACACGGCCGGCTCGGGCCATGGCGAAGCCGGCGGCCAATGTGCGGTCGGTCGGCTCGAGCCCGGTCCACTTCAGGGCCAAGAACTCGCCCGGCTCGCCCGGGCCGCCGCCCACGAGATCGGAGATCACCGGGCCGAAGCGCGTGGTGCGCACGACGAGCCGCTCCGGCTCGCCGAAGCGGACCCGGATGGTCTCTTCCCGCGACACGAAAGGCTCGCTGCCACCCGGGACGAGATAGCGAGCGGGATCGGCCGGATCGAGCCGGATCCGGACGAGGTCCTCGGTGTCGGCGCCGGTCGTGGTGAGGCCCCAGGCGACCCCCGCCGTGCGGCCGATCACCACCGCCGGCAGACCCGGGATCGTGCCGCCCATCACCTCGAGCCCCGGGGCTCGCAAAGCCGCCAGGTACCAAGTGCCGGGTGCGCGCAGCGGCAAGTGCGGATCGCTCGCGAGGATCGGTGCGCCCGAGGCGGTGCGCGTGCCGGCGAGGACGAACACGTTCGAGCCGAACCCGCCCGGGAGTGCCGGCAGGACCGTCTCGAGGTCGGCCAGGAGCCGCTCGTCGGGAAGCTCGGCCTGCGAAAGACTCGGCCGATCGCCCGGCCCCTCGCTCGGGAGGAGCAGATCGAGATCGGCCGGGCTCAGCCTGCGGGCGAGCCGGGCGCGCAACAGTTCGCGCCGCCAAGCACCGGCCACCTCGAGGGCCATCAAACGGTGGACCAGGAGGCTGTCCTCCGGCCGCCAGGGCACGGGCGTGTGCCAGAGGAGCTGGAACTCCGGCGGCAGCGGCCGGGCCGTGGCGATCGCCGCGTTCACACCCGAAGCGTAGGCCTCGAGCAGGGCCCGCTCCTCCGGCCGGTACGCGGTGAGGCCTTCTTCCGCCACCCGGGCGAGGCCGAGCGTGCGCATGAAGCGGTCGAGCGGCAGGGCCCCGGCTCCCACGAGCTCGGCGAGCCGGCCCTGGCCGATCAGCCGCGTCACCTCGAGCTGCCACAGCCGGTCGCGGGCGTGCACGTAGCCGAGGGCCAACCAAGCATCCCGCTCGCTCGACGCGCGGATCACAGGGATCGCGTGCTCGTCGCGCAGGATCTCGACCGGAGCGTCGAGCCCCGCCACCACGACCGTCCCCTCGTGCTCGGGTAAGGAGGCGAAGAGGAGCCAGCCGAACGCGAGGAGCGATGCGGCGAGCAACGCCCCGAACGCCCCGAGGAACCGGTGAGCCAGCCCTCGCACCGGGCCGTCCGTTCAGTCGAGAAAGCTGCGAGCGGCGCGCGCCGCCCGGTCGCAGACGTTCCGCCGCGCCCATGCTTCGGACACAATCGAGCGCGTGCCGGCTTTGGCGGTACGAGTTCGAGGCGTCGATCGCGAGGACATCACAATCGTGCCGGCGGTGCGCAACACGATCACGGTGGCTGCGGCCTGCCCCGCGGCGCTGGACGGCCGGGTCCCGATCGTCCCCCGCCGCGCCTTCGCCGGACCGACGGTCGCCTCGCCGCCGCTCCCGAGCACGACCCCGAGGCGCAAGGCGGCATCGGTCGAGGGTGCACGAGCTGCGTCGGGTGTGCCCGCCTCAACGGATCTCGAGATCGGCGCGATGTCCCTCGTAGCGGCGATAGCCCTCGTAAGAGCGGCCGCGGCGGCGCAGCTCCAGGTTCATTCGCACCGTGTCGCCGATCCGGCGCACATCGCTCGTGCCGCGGACTTCGTAGCCCCGGTCGACCGCCTCCTCGCGGCAGGCCTCCCGGGCACGCTCGACGAGAGGACTGTCGTCGCCGTCGGCGCGCTCCATGTCGAGCCGGACCCGGCGACTCGAGCGGTCGTAGGTGCAGGTGCCGCGATACTCCCGACCGTCGGGCACCGCCTCCCTGCGCACGAGCACCTTGTCGCCGATCCCCGTCGAGGCGGCATCGGCCCGGATCTGGCGGAAGCCCTCGGCTCGCGCCTCGGCTCGACCTTCTTCCTCCGCCCGGTCGGCGGCGCCGGGTGGCACCTGGGTGCAGCCCGCGAGGAAGAGCCCGGCCAGGGCCCCGATCGAGACGATGGTCCGACGCGAAGGCACGGTCCACCTCCGACTTCCGCGCTCCACAAAAGCGTACCGTAACCGTAGTCGGCCGGTGCTCAAACGGCTGGGGCTGCCCCGAACTGCAGCGATCGGTGGTGTTGCCGACCCGCCGCGCCGGGACCCCTCACAGTAGGTGACGCGCGCGACATTTCTCTTTAAAGTTGAAATATGCCCGAGGGAATCTTCACCGATCGCCTTTCCGCTCCCATCCGGCGGATGAACGGAGCGCGAGCGATGACCACCACCCGACACGTCGTCTGCCCGGCCTGTGCGACGGTCAACCGGGTGCCCGTCGACCGACCGTCGGCCGCGGCCAAGTGCGGCCGGTGCGGTGCCCGGCTGTTCGAGGGGCGGCCGGTGGCCCTCACGGCCGAGACCTTCGCGATCCACCGCGATCGCTCCGATCTGCCGCTCCTCCTCGATTTTTGGGCGCCCTGGTGCGGCCCGTGCCGGGCCATGGCACCGGTGCTCGAGCAGGCGGCAGCGCGGCTCGAGCCGCGGCTGCGGGTCGCCAAGCTCGACATCGACGCCGAACCCGACATCGCCCGGACCCTGGGGATCCGGTCCGTCCCCACACTCGTGCTCTTCGAAGGTGGCCGCGAGCGGGCCCGGACCAGCGGCGCGATGCCGCTGCCGGCGCTGCTCGCCTGGATCGAGCGGGTGCTCGGGTGAGTGCGGCGCGGCCCGATCCTCGCCTCGTCGACGCGATCCCGCTCGCCCAGCGGCTCGCGCGGGTCGACATCTTGGCCGGGCTCGACGAGCGGGGGCTCGCAGCGCTGCTGCCGACGGTCCGCCTCCGCCATTTCGATGCCGGGCAAGCGATCGTCGGCCGGCTCGACCCGGGCCGCGAGGTGTATTTCGTGCTGTCGGGAAAAGTCCGGGTCACGATGTTCGCGGAGAGCGGCCGCGAAGTGGCGTTCCGCGACCTCGGCGCCGGCTCGAGCTTCGGCGAGATCGCGGCCATCGACGGCGAGCCGCGCTCGGCCGACGTCGTGGCGCTCGAAGATTCGCTCGTGGCCACGATGAGCGCCAACGACTTCTTGGCGCTTTTGCGCCGCGAACCGGCGGTGACCGAGGCGACCTTGAAGAAGCTGGCCCGGCTCGTGCGTGCCTTGAGCCAGCGGGTCTACGAGTTCGCGAGCCCGGTGCCGGCCCGGATCTGCGCCGAGCTCTTGCGTCTCGCCGAGCCCACGGGCAAAGGCCCGGCCCGCATCGTCCCGCCGCCCAAGCACGCCGACGTGGCGGCCAAGGTCAGTACGCATCGCGAGGCGGTGAGCCGGGTGATGAGCGAGCTCGCCCGCCGCGGCGTGATCGCCAAGGGCCGAGGCGAGATCCTGATCAAGGACCGCGCCGCCCTCGAGCGCTACGCCCAGGGTTCGGAGCGGCTCTCGGATTGAACCCTCAGCGCGTCGCCGGGTAGCAACCCGCGACCCGCGCCTCGAGGGTCACGAGCGCGTGGACCGCGGTGATCGTGGGTGTTGTGACCTCGACGAGCTTCGCGAGCTCGAGCACGGCGGTGACCAAAGCGTCGATCTCCATCGGCCGGCCGCGCTCCAGGTCCTGCAACATCGAGGTCTTGTGGGCGCCGACCGCGGCCGCACCCTCGATCCGCTTGTCGACGTCGATCGCGAAGCGCACGCCGAGCTTTTCGGCCACCCTCTGCGCCTCGACCATCATGGCGCGTGCCACCGCCCGCGTCGGCGGGTCGCCGCAGATCACGTCGAGCGTCGCCCGGGTGAGTGCGCTGATCGGGTTGAAGGCGAGATTGCCCCAGAGCTTGACCCAGATCTCGTCGCGGATCTTGGGCCTGACGGGAGCCTTGAGACCGGCTGCGACGAGCGCCTTGGCGAACCGCTCGACGCGTTCGCTCCGGCTGCCGTCGGGCTCGCCCAGCGAGAAGCGGTCGCCCTCGACGAGGGTCACGACACCGGGCTCGTGGACCTCGGCCGCCGGGTAGACGACGCAACCGATGGCCCGTTTCGGGTCGAGCCGATCCCAGATCACCCCGCCCGGATCGACGCTCTCGAGCCGCCGGTCGCGCCAGGGACCTTCGAGTCCGTAGAAGTACCACCAGGGGACGCCGTTGACCGCCCAGACGATCGCCGTCTCGGGGCCCAAGAGCGCCTCGATCGCCGGTACGGCTGCCGGGATCTGATGCGCCTTCAAGGTGACGACGACGTAGTCCTGCGGCCCGAGCTCGCGCGCATCCGAACTCGCCCGCGGCCGGGTGACCGTCCGCCGCTCGCCCTCGACGAGTACGAGGCCGTTGTTGCGGATCGCCTCGAGATGCGGCCCGCGGGCCACGAGCGAGACCGCGTTTTCCTCCCGGGCGGCGAGCTTTGCTGCCAGATAGCCACCGATCGCCCCGGCGCCGAAGACACAGATGCGCATCAGGCCAGGCCCAAACGCTGCGCGAGGCCGATCCGCTGCAATTTGCCGGTCGCCCCTTTCGGAATCTCGGGAAGGATCACGACCTTGCGCGGGACCTTGAAGTCGGCGAGCCGGGTGGCGGCGAAGGCGCGGATCTCCTGCTCGGTCGCGCTCATGCCTTCGCGCAGGACCACCGCCGCGCCCACCTCCTCGCCGAGCTTGTCGTGCGGGATCGCGAAGGTCACGCACTGGGCGATGGCCGGATGGTCCATCAAGACCGCGTCGACCTCGAGCGGGCTCACCTTTTCTCCGCCGCGGTTGATGATCTCCTTGAGCCGACCGGTGAGCCGGAGATAACCGTCCTCGTCGAAGAAGCCCTCGTCGCCGGTCCGGAACCAGCGGCGCCCCTCGGCCTCGAAGAAGGCCTTGGCGTTGGCCTCCGGGTTGGCTTCGTAACCCTTCGTGACGTTCGGGCCCGAGATCACGACCTCGCCGGTCTCGCCCGGGCCGCGCAGGACCGGGGCGAGCGGATCGGCGATCCGCACGAGCGGCCCCGCCGGCAGGCCGACCGAGCCCGGCTTGCGCACGGCGGGCGGCAGCGGGTTGCTCGTCATCTGGTGCGCCGCCTCGGTCATCCCGTAGCTTTCGATCACCGGGCAGCGGAAGGTCGTCTCGAGCGCCCGCATGACCTGGGGCGGCAGCGAAGCCGAGCTCGAGCGGATGAGGCGGAGCCCGGACCGTGCCACCGCTTCGGGGTTGCGCTCGGCGCGGGCGAGGATCGCCTGGTGCATGGTCGGCACCGCTGTGTACCAGGTCGGCCGCGCCTCCTCGAGCCAGGCGAAGAAGCGGAGCGCGTTGAAGCCCGGGGTGCAGAACACCGAGCCGCCGGCGGCGAGCGAGGAGAGGACCGCCGCGACGAGCCCGTGGATGTGGAAGAGCGGCATGATGTTGAGGCAGCGATCGGTGGGCCCGAGCGCGAGCGTCCTCCCGATGTGCCGCGCCGAGGCGGAGAGGTTGGCGTGGCTCAAGGGCACGAGCTTGGGCCGGCTGGTCGTGCCCGAGGTGTGCAGTAAGAGGGCGGTTGCGTCCGACACGGGCGTCGGGGCGACCGGCGTCCCGCCCTCCAGACGGAGCAGCCCCGCGGGACCGTCCGCCACGGCGCCGAGGCGCAAGATCTGCATGCCACGCCGCTCGGCGACCCGGACCACGGGGCCGTCCTCTTCGGGGCCGACGAGGACCGCCGCGGCTTTCAAATCGTCGAGGTAGAAGTCGAACTCCTCCTCGCGGTAGGCCGGGTTCAAAGGCGCGGTCGCCGCCGCGCAAGCGAGGGCCAAGAAGGCGGTCGCCGCCTCGGGGCCGTTCGGGAGCACGATCGCGACCCGGTCGTCGGGACCGATCCCGCGCGACCGCAGCGCACCCGTGACCTCCGGCAGCATCGCCCGCAACGCGGCGTAGTCGAGCGCCGGCCGGCCCGGTGCGAGGATCGCGGGCGCGTTCGCCGCGCCGCGGCTCAACAAGTCGACGATCGTCTCCCCTGCCGTCATGCTCCCTCCCCACGGCACCCGCCGGGATCAAGCCGGTTCCCCCCGCGGTCGGCAAGACTATCTCTCTTCGACGGCGAAGCTTCCGGAGACTCACCATGTCGCGTGCGGCGATCCTCGCCCTGCCGCTCCTGGCCGGGTTCATCGGTTTCGCGACTTCCTGCAACGGTCTGCAGGTGGGTGCGGGGGCCAGTGCGGGCGTGGTGGGGGAGCCCGTGCTCTTCGAGGATGCCGGCACGCGCCTCCGCCTCGAGCGGGTCGTGGGTCCGCTCGAACACCCCTGGGGCCTCGCGTTCCTACCCGGCGGCGGGATGCTCGTCACCGAACGGCCGGGACGGCTGCGGCTGATCGACGAGACCGGTCGGCTCGATCCCGAGCCGATCGCGGGTGTGCCCGAGGTCTGGGCGCGCGGCCAGGGTGGGCTGCTCGACGTGGCACTCGCTCCGGACTTCGCGGCGAGCCGGCTCGTCTACCTCTCCTACGCCGCCCCGGTGGGCCGCGGTGCCGCGACCCGGGTGGCGCGGGGACGGCTCGATGGCCACCGCCTCGCCGACCTCGAAGTCCTCTTGACCGCCGACCCGCCCGGCGGCACCGGCCGCCACTTCGGTTCGCGCCTGGTCTTCGGCCGCGACGGCAAGCTCTACGTCTCGACCGGTGATCGGGGCGAGATGGAGCGCGCGCAAAAGCTCGACGATTTGGCCGGCACGATCCTCCGGATCGAGCCCGACGGCCGGATCCCGGCCGACAACCCGTTCGTCGGCCGACCGGGCGTGCGCCCCGAGATCTGGGCCTACGGCATCCGCAACGCCCAGGGCCTGGCCACGAACCCCTGGTCGGGTGAGCTCTGGGAGCACGAGCACGGCCCGCGCGGCGGCGACGAAATCAACGTCATCGAGAAAGGCGCCAATTACGGCTGGCCGCTCGTGACCCACGGGATCGACTATACCGGCCTGCCGATCGGCCGCGGCAAGACCATGCCGGGGGTGGTCGACCCGATCTGGGTGTGGACCCCCTCGATCGCGCCTTCCGGCATGGCGTTCTACGACTCGGACCGGATCCCCGGCTGGAGGGGCAGCCTGCTCGTGGGCGCGCTCGCCGCGCAGATGCTGGTCCGGCTCGAGCTCGACGGCCGCAAGGTGATCAAGGAACACCGGCTCTTGCAGTACGAGATCGGCCGCATCCGCGACGTTCGAGTGGGCCCCGACGGGCTCGTCTACCTCCTGACCGACGCTGCCGACGGTGCGCTTTGGCGGATCGGCCCCGCCCCGGGATGAGAGATCCACGTGCGCGCCTCTGGCTCGGCCGGATCGGGCTCTGATAGTCGAGCGCGGAGACGTTGGGGGAGGCTCGCATGCACCGTCGACACCTGCTCACCGCCCTGGCCGCGGCAACTGCGCTCGCCGCGCAGCCGGCTTGGGCCGCCTATCCGGAGCGCCCGATCCAGATCATCGTGCCCTGGGATGCCGGCGGTGGTACCGACATCTCGGCGCGGATCTTCGCCGCCGGCCTCGAGAAAAAGCTCGGCGTGCCGGTCAACGTCGTCAACCGTTCGGGCGGCAGTGGCGTGGTCGGCCACGCGGCGATCGCCAACGCCGAGCCCGACGGTTACACGCTCGGGGTCGCCTCGCCCGAGCTCGCCTTCCTGAAGACGATGGGGCTCGCCGACATCACGCCCGCGAGCTTCACGCTGATCTCGCGGATCACCGTCATCCCGCCGGGATGACGGTCAAAGCCGACGCGCCTTGGAAGAGCTTGGCCGAGCTCCTGGAAGCGGTGCGTAAAGCGCCGCCCGGCACCTACACCGCCTCCGGCTCCGGCCAGGGTGGCTCCTGGCACACGGCGATCGCCGGCCTGCTCGCGAGCCTGGGGATGGAGGCCGACCGGATCAGGTGGATCCCCTCGCGCGGTGGGGCGCCCGCGCTCGAGGACCTCGTGGCCGGCGGCATCACCATGTTCACGGGCTCGCCGATCGAGGGCAAAGCGCTGATCGAGGCGGGCCAGGTGCGGGCCCTCGCGGTGATGGGCCCGGCCCGCTCCCCGGTCTTCCCGGACGTGCCGACGGTGAAGGAGGCGGTGGGCTTGGATTGGACCTACGAGAACTGGTTCGCGTTCGTGGGCCCCAAAGGCCTGCCGCCCGCGATCGTACAGAAGCTCGCCGAGGCCGGGGCCAGGGCGCACGCCTCGGCCGAGGTGCAAGAAGCGATGAAGGCGCGCGGCGTGCAGCCACTCTGGGACGGCCCGGCCGCCTTCGCCACCTTCGCGTCGGAGTTCGAAGCCAAGGCTGCGGAGGTCCTCCGCCGGCTCGGCCTCGCCAAGAGCTGAGCGGCGGACGAGCCCGGGCGCCGTGCGCCCTGGCCGGGCGGGGTCAGGCCGCCCGGCGCTCGGCCCAGCGCTCGATCAGCTCCAAAAGCTCGGGCTCCTTGGGCAACTCGATCAGAACGCGGACGAGCTGGTCGCCCTGCTGGCCGGTCCGCGCATCCTTGATGCCCTTGCCCTTGAGCCGGAGCATGGTGCCCGAGCTCGTGCGCGGCGGCACACTCAGCGCCACCTCGCCGTCGAGGGTGGGGACCCGGACCTTGCCGCCCTTGACCGCGATCGCGAGCGGGATCGGCTGGTCGACGAGGATGTCGAGACCCTTGCGCTCGAAGCGGGGATGCGGGGTGACCTTGACCTCGACGAGCGCGTCGCCGGGGCCGGCCGGACCTGGCCGACCCTTGCCTTTGAGCCGCAGGACGGCGCCGTCGACCGTGCCGGCCGGGATCGTGACGTCGACCGCACTCCCGTCGGGCAGGATCACGCGCCGGGTCCCACCGCGCGCGGCGGTCGTGAAGTCGACCTCGGTCGTGACCTTGACGTCCTCGCCCGTGGCACCGCCGAAGGTGCTCGAAAAGCCGCCGGCGAACGGGCCACCGGTGAACGGACCGCCGCCGAAAGGCCCGCCCGCTCGGCCGGAACGCCGCCGAGTGCCGAACAGGTCGCCCAGGATCTCCTCGAAATTGAACCCGCCGGTCCCACCGAACTCGAAGC
>Ga0308405_1001975_pt1 | contig 9980 bp, 10 predicted proteins | sample HotsprSampleMS13_FD_203473 | JGI IMG/M metagenome (GOLD analysis project Ga0308405, IMG submission 203473) | Hot spring phototrophic mat microbial communities from Mushroom Spring, Yellowstone National Park, Wyoming, United States - 20060912_MS13 ...
TGCCTAACGGGATGTGCTGGTCGGGCAAGATGAGGTTAAGCTCCGCCTCGCGAAACTCCCGCTCAATCTGCTCCAGCAGGCTGCGGTCGTCGGCGTCGGGCGATTTGTAGAGGCGGGCGCGGCAGGCAGGACACCAATACTCGATGGCGACCAGTCGCTCGCTTAGACGCGCGCCGTTGCGTATCGTCGCCAACAACGAGAGGGGCGACTCGCTGCAAGTGCATCGGTAGTAGCCCTCGTTGTACGCACCCTCGTAGGGGTCAAAGGTTGCGTCGCAGGCGGGGCACTTGGCAGGCTGTGCGCCCGACCACGCAAACAGGTGCAAGCAGTGGGGGCAGAAGACCGTCGCAGGGTTGGACGCCGACAGCGGGCGGTTGCGACTCAGCCCCTCGTTCAGCAGGCAACGCTTGTGCAGCAAGGTCATCTGCCCGCAGCGCAGGCACGGAATGACCCGCACCCAGAAGGCGTACAGCGTCTCCGCGTCCGTGCCACACGAGGCGCACCGCGTGCGGTACATCGCGCGGATGGTTTCCCCTGCGCTCTGCGCGAGTTGCTCAAAGTAGGCGTCCAAGCGTGCGAGGTCTACCTCCTTGAGGCTCTCGCGCACAATCCAGTAGGCAACGGGGTTGATGTCGCAGCCGATGACCTTCGCGCCCATGCGGTTCGCCTCGATGAGGGTTGTCCCGCCGCCCATAAACGGGTCAAGGATGACCCACTGGCTCAGGTCGTGGCTGGCGAAGTACGGCGCGTGGACATCTAAGTCGCCCAGCGGGTTGAGGCGCAGCAGGCGGTCGCGCAGGTCGGGCTGCGTGGCTAACAGGATAATCGCGCGGAACAGCGTGCCTGGTCGGCGCGCCCACCACTTGTGCAGCGAGTATATCGGGCGGTAGTGCTGCCGCTTGCCCGTCTCATCTTGGCTAAGCTTGCTGACGAGTTGCTCCACCTGCAGGCTAGACAAATGTTCACACCCCCACCAACTCCTCCTGCTTGAGGTAGCGTTCGCGTTGGTCTTGGGGCAGGGTGCGCCAAATTAGGAACCGCTTGCGCAAAATCGCGTCGGCGGGCGTGTGCGCCAGTGGCTGGAACGGCAACGACCGCTTGCGGCAAATCAGCACCAAGTCCATGTCCAGCGCCTGCTTGTTGCGGATGTGCGGGTTCACTTTGTACTCGCTCTGCACAGGGAAAAAGTCCACGATGCGGAACCCGCCCTGTTGCACCGCCGTCAGAATCGTCCACCACGCGCGCGGGTTGGTGTGGTGGAAGGTGAAGATTGCCTGATTCCCTCGCGTATGCTCTATCTTCAGCAACGCCTCTATCCCTCCTCACGCCAGTTCTCCACACGCAATGGATAACCTACCTCTACCACACGCGCATAATGACGCACATTCGCTGACACCAACACCAGCCGATGATGCAGCGCCGTCGCCGCTATCAGCGGATCCCAACGCCCTATTGGCGTGCCTGCCTGCTCTAAACGCGCATACAATTCGCCTGCCAAGTCCCCTACCGCCCAATCTATCGGCAGAATTTCTAACGCCTCCATTTCCGCACGCCATCGTGCCAGCGCCTCTACCCGTTGACGCTTGACTAAACCCCGCACCACCTCCGCCACGGTAATCACGGACAGGGTGAACTGTCCAAAGGTATTCCAGTAAACCTCGGCGTGTTCACGCACACGCGGATGAACCCCTTTCATAATATCCAGCCAGATGTCGGTGTCAATCAGCGCCTTCTCCATCGGCGGATCTCCACTGAGTGCGTTCGCGTTCGGTCATCACTTCTTGCTCGATCTCGGAGAGCAAGTCGGCGTAATCGCGCAGTAAGCCCCAGAAAGGATTGGTTGTGGGCACAGATATTTGCACCTCCACCTTTGCGCCATCGGGCAGGTGGGGGTCTTCCTCCAGTTCTATCATGCGTCCCCGAACGACACCGCGCAGGCTCATTCAGATCGCCCCGCAAAAGAGTATACCGCATCGGGGTCTAAAAGCGGTGGCGCGGAGCACTCTCCAACAAGGCTACAGCGGGCGGTATCCTTCTCTTGCTTGGCGCGGCGGTAGTTCGCTTCGGAGAGGTCTAATACCAATCGTCAGTTCACGGTTCATAAATGGGGTACAATTACACTGTACTTCACACACAGTAGGAACACAGATGAGCGGCGAAAACTCACAATGGAATGGAAACACACCGCCGACGAACTCTATACACGCGTTGGTTGAAAAAAATATGGCGCAGCTATCGGTACTATGATGGGTTGTTTGAAGTGGAAGCGTGTTGGATAGAGTGGGTATGTGTGCGGTGATTAGTGCCTCGCTTGGCTAAGGAAGAGAAATGCTATACGGTCTCTAAAGTATCCTCCGAGAAACCTTTTTCCAAGTCTCACCTTCCCTGAGCAGGTTTTCAGCTCTACCTTCAAGAGTGATTCTGCCAAACTCAAATACATAGAACCTATCGACGGACTCTAACGCCTTCCTGACATTTTGCTCTACAAGAAGAATGGTCGTTCCTTTTCTATTTATTTCTTTTATTTTGTCGAATAAAATCTCAACATAAACCGGCGAAAGACCTGAGGACGGCTCATCCATTAATAACAATTTTGGTCTCAGCATCAATGTTCTTCCTATCGCAAGCATCTGTTGCTCCCCAGAGCTCAGTGTCCCTGCTCTTTGTTTTCGTCTCTCCTTTAAGACGGGAAACAAGTCAAAAATCTTATCCATATCTTCTCTGAGACTGGCTTTTTTATCCATAGCGAGTCCTGCGATTTCGAGATTCTCAAGAACGGTCATTGAGCGGAAAACTCTCCCTCCCTGAGGGACAAGACACAATCCTTTTCTGACTAACTGGTATGGCTGCATCCCTTTTATGTTTTCGCCCTGAAACAGGATCTCTCCTGATTGCAAGTTCACCAAGCCGCAGATTGCTTTCAGTGTGGTAGACTTACCCGCCCCGTTCGGACCAATTATCGCCACAATCTCTCCTGCGTTTACTATAAAAGAAACTCCGTCGAGGACAAGAGTAGTGTCATAGGATACAGTCAAATTCCTCACCTCAAGCAAGTCATATCACCTCTCCCTGAGTACACCGCTATCACCTCGGCGTTTTTAATTATCTGCTCTGGTGTCCCTTCAGCGATTTTCCGACCGTAGTTCAGCACAACTATATTGTCCGCTATTTCGGTTACCATTCCCATGTCGTGCTCAATGAGTAAAATTGTTTTTCCATTTTCTTTCATAATTTTTAATAACTCAATTACCTTCGTTTTCAGCTCTGGGAAGATGCCAGCAGTCGGCTCGTCTAACAGAAGAACCTCAGCCTCTGTCGCAAGAGATCTTGCCAGATCGAGTAGTTTTCTCTGCCCGTGAGATAAGTTTTGAGCAATTTCGTCTTTTTTGTGTGTTAGTTCGACGAGTTCAAGATACTTCTCTGCCTTTCTTCTGTTTTGTTTCTCCAATTCCTTAATCGATCTTAATTGGAAGAGAGCGGCAAAAAAACCTTCCTTGCCGTCGTATCTCGTTGCAAGAAGCATATTTTCCATAACCGTAAGCTGCGAGAAAAGTCTTGTATTCTGGAATGTCCGTGCAACTCCGAGCCTCGCTATCTTGTAAGGCGGGAGCTTCGCAAGTTCATAGGTTCGTCCCATAGATTGCAGTAGTATACTGCCACTGTTTGGTTTCAGGAAGCCATTGATTAGGTTAAACACTGTGGTCTTTCCTGAGCCATTCGGTCCAATCAAGGCTGTGATGGTATCCTGTCTAACCTCGAACGAGAGGTTATCCACTGCCCGTAAACCACCGAATTCCTTGACCAAGCTGTTTACGCTCAGAACAATCTCCGCGCACATAGCCTATCTGAACTTGTATGTCCCCATTATACCCTGTGGTCTTCTTAGCATGAGAATGACGAGAAGCAATCCATAAATCATCTGCCTCATCGGCGCAGCGATTGAAGATGGCAATCCAAGAAACCTTAAAAGCTCTGGTAAGACCACCAAAATTACCGCACCCAGTACAGATCCTGGTACATTTCCTACCCCTCCGAAAATAACCATTAGAAGAACGGTAATAGATTCCGTCATAGTAAAGCTGGACGGGTCTATAAATGTTGTATAGTGGGCGTACAAACTTCCAGCAATACCAGCAAAAAATGCGCTGGCGACAAAGACCGAAAGCTTATATTTACTTGTATTCTTTCCAAGCGTTTCCGAGGCGATCTCGTCTTCCCTTATGGATCGCAGCACTCTACCGAATGGAGAGTTTACCAGCCTATTGATTAAGAACATATTAGTCAAAACAAATATCCAAACAAGAAACAAATATTGAAAATCTTCAGTTATTTCTTTTCCGAAGATTGTAAATCTCGGAATTCCAGGAAGCCCTACTGGCCCTCTCGTGAGCGTTACCCAGTTTTTAGCTACAGAGTAAACAATCACCCCCAACCCGAAAGTTGTAAAAGCAAGGTAATCCCCTTTCAGGCGCAACGATGGGTATCCGATTATTGCACCCGACATTGCCGATGTACACGCGCCCGCGATTAGTCCTATCCAGGGCGTTAGGCCTGCCTTCAGTGCGAGTATACTTGAGGTGTAAGCGCCTATGCAGAAGAACGCTGCATGTCCAAGCACTGGAAGCCCAGTGAAACCGACCGTTAAATTAAGACTCAGTGAAAGAATTGCATATATTCCAGCAATAACGAATATGTAGAAGATATATTCCATACCTCAAGACCCTCCCTAAGACTGCGTTGTCCGCTTCAGAACGGCTTTCATAAACTCTCCCTTTCTGTTCTGGTTCCCATAAATCCCAACGGTCTTATCATAAGGAACATAATGAGTATCCCGAAAGAAATAGCATCCTTCCATTCAGCCTGTATCTTCCAGATGCCTAAATTCTCAACTAGCCCCAGGAAGAATCCGCCCAGTACCGCACCAGGTACGTTGCCCACGCCTCCCACAATTGATGCCACAATACCTTTCAAGACAGCCGTGAACCCCATCGTGGGTTCAAGGTTTGTCTCAAATGAGATAAGAATACCAGCAATGCCCGCTAACGCTGAACCAGTAAGAAAAGAATAAAGAATTATCCCATCAGGGTTTATTCCGACAATGTTCGCCGCTACAGGGTCATCTGACACAGCCCTGATCGCCTTACCCAGCTTGGTTCCCTGAAGCAGCCACCAAGAGCCGAACATCAGAAAGCAACTAACGGCGATGATTAATATTTGAATATCCGTAATTACAGCTCCAATAAAACGATAACCTTCTTTGACAGAGCCAAACCTCATCGAGAGGGGCTGTGCCCCATAAACCAATTGGATGAGATTTTGGACGAATATAAGAACACCAAAGGACGCTATGAGTAGAGTTAAGTTGGAGGCATTCTGCTTCCGAAGGGGGTGATAGACAAATCTATCAATCGCCACGCCAGTAGCACTTGCTCCAATCACACCGACTATTACAGCTACGAGCCACCCGTGCACTGACATGCTCCCGAAAACTGAAAGCCAAAGCATGACAGTCGTGTGCGCCAGATAAGCGGCGACCGTGTATGCCGCACCATGAGCGAGGTGAAAAAACTTGCCAGCACGGTATATTATCGCGAACCCAACAGCAACGAGAGCGTAAATACCGCCCGAAATGAAGCCATTTATAATCAGTTGTTGTATTATCACGAATTTCGCTCCACCTCCTTAAAATGGACGAACTCTTATACTTTCAATAAGTTTTATGTAATTCTCAAGCTCTTCTTTGCTTGTAATGTATCTAATCCTACTTGTCACGAAGGGGTAGTGTATGTCTGATAATATAACCAGTTTCCATTCACCTTGTTGTTGATTGCTGTTTTTCTTACCAAACATTACAAACGAGGGTGCGATTTCCGTCCAAGAGTTGATGCTTTCCTGAGTAAGAGTGCAATAGTACGCTTGATTATTACTATGCAATCGACTTACCCATAATTCTTTTAATTGTTGTGGCTGAACGACATCTTTGCTATTTAAGTACCTTAGCACTGAAACAATGCAGCCGTCTGCAATGCCATGAAGGTTAGGGAAGCGAACAGACACCATCTGCATGAACCTAATAAATTCTAACAAGTCAAGCTGTTGCTGTTTCAGTTGTTCGATATATTCACCTAATCTACCTTGCAATCCTTCTCCATTATTCGATGATTCTTCTTTCAATGAATCTTTCAAGCTGCCAAGTTGAGATCGCATGTCCCGCTCCAATATCTCTTTTGCTTTATCTCTCCACCAGTCGACCTTACCAATGACAGTCTCCCATGTAGCGTGGTGATACCATTGATACTGATCAGGAAAATGTGAGTACCCAGAGTAGTATGCAGGCACAACGAAAACATCTTGGGGAAAAACATGGAGATCGCCATGAACACCAGCGACGAAGTGGGGTAGATCTCTTGGACGTACTGGGATATCAACTATGAACCAGTGTTCCAATTTATCATAATCGGTATCGAATCGGGAAAGCGTCCACTCAAAAACACTCCGCAAGCTATCGTTTTCGGCAGACAAAACTACTCTCGTCACATCAAGCTTGCTCGAATATTGTGTGATGATCTCCTGAAGCAATCCCCTGTATAACCGCATAAAGTCTTCCTCGTAATGTATCCTCGGTTTATTTCTTCCGTGTGGCCAATTATACCAGTCCCTTGGATGTATTGGCGTCACTGCGTAGACGAGGACTTTTTCTTCTTCATTACAGCGTCTTAAGAACGCAATTAGAGTCTGGAGCAAAAGAAATGTATAATTACGTGAATTTGTTACTAATTCTCCTCTTTGTATATCAATTGATTCTTCCCTAAAGTATGTAGCGCAGGTTTCCAGCCATATTTCGGTCAATATTTCGGTCAATTCGTCACCACTCTGCTGCCCAAATATCCTACCCCAAGAAGAAAGATTGAACCGTAGGGAAGTTAATAATTCGGATATTTTTTCTTTTTTGTTTTCAATGATTCTCTCAGGAATAAATTTTGCTCCTGCTAGATCGGAAACACACGATACAGCACTCGTTAGTACCTCCATGGTTGTTTGGTTGAGTTCTTCCAAACTTCTATTAAATCTACTTAAGCCTTCATTGATAGCTTTGGCGTGATCAGCAAGATTCTTAATGCTATCAAAAAGCCTCTTTGTATAACTCAAAAAACAAACTACAATGAAAATTACACTAAATACTCCAAATATTTTATCTAAGAGATCAAGCTGGCTGATGATCATGACTAATACGGATATACCAGTCGACACCAAAGACCAAGTCGATACCGTTTCAGCCCGAAACCGGCGTTCAATCCGCGACCACACACTATCTGCCTTGTCTTGCTCTCTCATCTCGCTTCCCTCACTTCAGGTACGGATAACTATCCTCGTATTTCCATAGAGGGTCACTGAAACAGATAAGTATATTTTTGTTTTCCACCTCTTGTGAAAGTTTCAGGGCATACGCCATCACTAATGCAGAGGGTCGCCCCACTGGCTTCTGCTCGACTTCAATTAACATCTTATGCGTTCTTTCTCTTTCCTCCCTTGATACGGTCGCGACCGCGTCGATGACGGAGAGGTCTATGTTCAGTTTACTCAAAGGAAGCCCGAAGGACGCTGCACCAAACACATCGTGGGGTAGAGACACAAGCTCGATTGGTCTGTGCTTCCACTTCAAGTGGTAAGTTGAGGGGCACTCCTCAGGATCTACAGCAATAACCACGGTGTGCTTATTCCATTCCTTTAAGTACCTCGCTATTCCTGTCGACGAGGTTCCAGAGCCAACAGCAGTGATGTAATAATCAACCTGCTCTCCGTTTAACTCGGATCTAACCTCATCGACTAATTTCTTGTATACACTCGTGCCCCTTGGATCGATTTTGGTGACGCAAAACATCATCTCCGGATCTTGCCCATATTTTTTACCTTTCCTCCTTTTTTCCTCTATGAGGATATGTTCCAGCAGTTTCACATAACCTTTCGCATATTGACCACTGGGCGAAAAGATAACCTTTGCGCCATACGACCTAATTTGCTCAACCCGCGCCTTCGGTGCATCCTCGTGAATAATCACAGTGCAATCGTAATAGCCTAATTGGGCGGCGCACCAGGCAAAGGACGCCCCAGCGTTGCCCGTGGAAACCTCAATGACAGGCGTCACTCCCGGAACGATTTTACCTTCACTTTCAAAAATGTAAAACAGATACGGATATAGTCTGTCAAAAGTGCTTCCAGTAGGATTCAGCCATTCTTCTTTTGCAAAAATTCTGTTGTTGTTCGGAATTGGTATACGACTAACTTGGTACAAAGGGGTGTTTCCAACCTTCTCCATTAGAGCGCTGTAGAGGCTTTCTCTTTCAGGGCTAAGCATTCTACTCACCCCCTTCCCTGTACGGAACAAACGTATTGTTCTTAGCTATCTTGACGATTATTGGGGCAATAACATCCCCGTTTCTATCAAAAGAAAAATCTCCCATGACTCCGCTAAAGGAGTTGTTATAAAGATACTCCTTTATTCTTTCTGCGTCGTTGCCGACCTCCCTGAGTGCTCTCGCAATCACATGCATTGCGTCGTATGCCAGACCAGCGAAAATATCAGGAGGTGACCCGTATTGCTCTTCATATTTTTTCTTGAAAGCTGCAGCGACCTGATTCCCATCTGGGTCAAAAGTTTGAACAGTGTAAATGATGCCTTCTGCCGCATCTCTGGCGATTCTCCATACCTCTGGGCTTTCCACTCCTAGGGTGCTCAGAAATCTTGCTCTAATCCCCAATTCACGTGCTTGTAAGACTATGTATGCTGTTTCTATGTTATGTCCTATAATGTAGATAGCCTCAGGATTCTCTTTCTTAATCTTTGTAATTTGAGTTCTATAGTCAGTACTTCCTTGCTCGAAGCTCTCTTCACTTACCACTTTGCCGCCCAGCAACTGATATTCCCTAACAAACACATCCTTATTACCTCTCCCGAAATCGTTGTTGACGTATATGACACCAACGCTTTTTATCTTTAATTTATTGAGCGCGAATTCCGCCATCTTCTTGACCTCTAATTCTCCGCTCACCCTATTCCTGAACACATAGTCGCCAGCGTTAGTGACAAGAGGGCTGGTTGCGCCGCATGAAAATAGTAAAGTTTTGGATGCATCTGCAAGCGGTGCGCAAGACATTACTACCGAGCTCGATATGGTACCAACTATAACTCGCACTTTGTGTACGGTAGTGAGCTTCTTAAAGGCGGCAACGCCTTCTTTCGGATCGGTTCTACTATCTTCGACAATTATGGTCAATCTTTTACCATTTATTCCACCTGACGAATTGATCTCATCTACAGCAAGACGAATGGCGTTCAGGGCTTTTTCCCCTTGCGGGGACAGTGGTCCCGTGAGTTCAAGGATGACACCGACCTTTATATCCTCTTGTCTATCTCTGGTTCGCCCCACTATGAGCACAATAGCTAGCGCTACAACTAGCACGGCTCCGATTCCAATCCATACCCTGTTCATTTCTTCCTCCTGTGCAGAGTTCCTCTAGGCTTCATCTTCTAAAGGCAGCCTTAGGTATCCAGCTCCGCAGCGGCAATACAGCCTTAGCTGGTTATGGTCCCCAGTGGGGGGAAATGACCGTCTACCATACCTGAAATTATACCCCAAGTTGCCCTTGTAAAGTCCTGCTGTTCAAAAATTGATGTCAATCGGGCACACAGCCGTTCGCCCCACCCCTCGCCCGCTTGCGGGAGAGGGGGCAAGGGGGTGAGGGCACTCACACCCCCACCAGCTCCTCCTGCTTGAGATACCGCTCGCGCTGGTCTTGGGGCAGGGTGCGCCAAATCAGGAACTGCTTGCGCAAGATGTTCAGGAACCGTCGGTTGACGCGCTTCCAGTTGGCGATGTCGCCGCTCAGGCGCGTCAGGGTCAGCCGAATGTCGTACACGCCCACATAGGCGGTCGGCACAATCTCGATGCGCACATGCTGGCTCACGCCCAAGTCGAACG
>Ga0308405_1001976_pt1 | contig 9978 bp, 8 predicted proteins | sample HotsprSampleMS13_FD_203473 | JGI IMG/M metagenome (GOLD analysis project Ga0308405, IMG submission 203473) | Hot spring phototrophic mat microbial communities from Mushroom Spring, Yellowstone National Park, Wyoming, United States - 20060912_MS13 ...
GCGTAGGTCGCCGACACGCCCTCGATAGGCATCGGCGTATTCAACCACAGCGTCGCACCGCCGCTTGCTGCGAGGTCGCGGCGAATCGTGCCAAACTCGTGCTGCCGTGCGCTCTCTGCCTCCAGCCAACGGTAGGGCTGGAACGCCCGCTCGAACTCGAACCAGTTGGTGCGCAGCAGTGCAAAGCCCTGCGACGGGTTGCGCCGATAGAGGCTCAGCGCGTTGTCGAAGTTGAACTTTAGCACCTGCGCGTCCTGTCCCGTCGGGTTGCCGCGCTTGAACAGGTCGGCAATCCGCGCCGTCCACGACTCGACGCTCGTCTCGCAAATCGGCTCGGTTTGGAACCCGCGCAGACGCACGGGCGTTGTGCCCACGCGCAGGCGCACGCGGTCGCCGCGCACCTCCAGCGGAACCGTCTGCCCGTTCAGGTCGAACGCGGTTAGTGGTGCACGGTCAAAACGGCGCAGGGCAATCTCGCGCTCCCCCTCGTCTACCCACAGACACAGCTCCAGTTGGCGCGTGATGGTGAGATTGCCCTGCGCGTCCAGCGTGCGCACCTCCGTCGCCTTCTGGAAGCCGTGAATCTCGAAGCCCCACAGCAGCGGCTGCAGGTCGAGCTGCGCGCTGGGAACCCACCAGCCACTGCGGTAGCGTCGGATCTCGGTCAGCCCCCACAGTGTCGCGGGGAATGGCTGGAGGGCGGGCATGTCGGGCGGGGCATCAGTCTGTGCCAGCGTGCGCCAAGTTGCTTCGGACAAATTCCCGTGCCAGTAGACGCGCTCGATGCCCATCTCCCGCGCGAAGGTCTGGAACATGCAGGCGCGTTCGGCGTCTTCGCCTACCCACTCCGCAATCAGTGTCGTGAGGGGTTCTAGCGTGCGCTCGCGGCGCAGCGTTTCCAGCAGCAGGTGCGTGCGCCACAGGTCGCGTCGCGCAGCAGGCAGATACCAACCGACAGGCGTCTGCGGGTCGGCAAAGGTCTCGGGCGTGGGCAGCTCGGCAGGGTCGGGCGCGGTCTGCAATACCATGAACTCGACGTTCGGCGTGTGGCGCGTCAGCATTGCGCGTAGCCCAGCCAACAGCACCCGCCACCGCTCCAATAGGAACGCTCGCCAGTCGTCCCAGAAGCGGCTGCGGTTGGGGTCTAACTCCTGGGGTTTGACCGACTTGTCGGGCGCAATCAGGTAGGGCAGTCCGCGTCCCTCGCGCCAGAGGGGCATCAGGCGCGCGGCTTGTTCGTGCTGTTCCAGTTTCGTGCTGGTGTCCCACGCGCGTTCCAGTTCGGTCAGGTCGGGGTAGCGCGTCTTAAGGTACGCCAGCCACTCCGCCTGCGCCAGCGGGCTATTCGGCAGCGTGCTGACGCTCAGGATGTCCCAGTCGCCCTGCAGCAGCCAGCCGCGAAAGCCCTGCTTCGGCGCACGGTGCATCAGCAGGCGCAGCAATGCGTCGCGGTAGGCGTCCCAGCCCTCCCACAGGTCGAGCATGGCGTCCTTGCGCAGGGGGTACAGCAGCAGCACGCTCTCGGCGGTATCGCCGATAGCGGTTAAGGCGCGCCCGCTGCTGAGTTCCAGCACCGTACTGAGGCGCAGGTAAGGCGTCTCGCGGGGCGAAACCGCCAACAGCAGGCGCGTCGCGTCGGGCACAACCAGCGTGTAGACCCCGTCCGCGTTGCCCAGCCGCCGATAGCGTTCAGGAGCAACTGTCCAGCCATCCGTGCGGGGCAAGTTCGCCAGCCACAGCCGCCATTCCAGCCCTAACGCCTCCGCTGTCTCCAGCAGCGACTGCCACGCTTCGGGACTGGGCAGCACATCGAGGCGGATGACCACCTCCTGTACACCCTGTGCCTTGAGTTGGCTGAGGCGTTCCGCGAAGTCGCTTGCTGGGTAGTCCAGCACGACGCCCAGTGTGTGCGACTTGGAAGGTTGGGCAGTCGCGTTTCCCGATTGTATGGTCGCGATTGCCGATCGCGGGGTTTCTATCGTCGATGGAACGGTTTCCGATGGCGATGGTACAGTTTCTATCGTCGATGGAACGGTTTCTGACGGTGCTGGGGAGATTACGGATTTGCCCTCACCCCCTTTGTCCCCCTCTCTCGGGGCGGTTCCCCTCTCCCACGCCATCGGAGAGGGGCTGGGAGTAAGGACTGCCAACATCCCCACCGCCAGTAGCCAGCCAATTGCCCAGCGCATCGTGCGTGCGTACATCGGTCTTCTGCATTTGGCTTCGGCGCGCGGGGAGCGATTCCTGTCGGCGGGGGGCAGGCATCTGCCCGTGTATAGAGCGCCTCAGTCAGTCCGCACAATCGAAGCACAGAATCGGCTTAAAAGCGCGTTGCGACTCGGCATCTGCGAACGCCTCCGCGATTGCGTCGAAGACGCGTCGATCGACGAGCGCATTTAGCGTCAGCAGATTCTCGTGAATCAGCTGCAGACTGTATTCCCAAGCGTGGTTACTGGAGCGCGAACCGATGACGGTGAGCTCCTTAACGAGGATTTGGTACCAATCTACCTGAACGGGCTCTGGTCGGTAGCCGAAGACGATCACTCGTCCTGCTTTGCGTGCGAGTCGCAGGCACCAGTCGGCGGCGTCTGAAGAGCCCGCTGCGTCGATGACCACATCTGCGGGAACGGGTTGGCTCAGCCATTCTTCAGGCGCGATGGGGATTGCGACGCCGATAGCTTGCGCCACCGCGCGCCGTGCAGGGTTAACCTCCAGGGCGATCACTTGCTGCACCCCCCACAGGCGCGCTAGCTGCGCGTATACTTGCCCGAAGAAGCCCAGCCCCACCACAGCGACGGTTTCATGGGGCTGCGGATTCGCCAAGCGCATTCCTGCCACGCAAGTTGCCACTGGCTCCACCAACGCGTATCGCCAGCGCGCTGTGCGCGGCGTGTCCGCAGGCAGTTTGTAAAGATTACGCACGGGCGCAACGAGGTACTCGGCAAAGCCACCATCCACGCTCAAGCCAAGGTGCTCTAAATGCTCGCACAGGTTCAACCGCCCGCGCCGACAATACTCGCACGCCCCACACACCAGTTGCGGATCCACGACCACACAATCGCCCACTTGCAGCGCCCCCGCATAGTCTGGTGGCAGGCTCAGAACCTCAGCAACAATTTCGTGTCCCAGGGTTAGGGGCTGATTATGCCAGTAGTAATGCCCGCGTGACTTAAGGTGTAAGTCGGTGCCGCATAGTCCACACGCGACGACACGCAGCAATGCCTCACCTGCTTGAGGCGTCGGCACGGGCACTCGCTCCCAACGCAACTGGTTGGGCGCAACGAGACGGTATGCTTGCATCGTCTCAGGTACGGTAGTGCGCATTGATTTTGACATACTCGGCGGTCAGGTCGCTGCTCCAAAAGCGCGCTGTACCGTCCCCGTCGTTCAGCTGCAGCTCCAGCAGCACCTCTTCGGTCCGCATCGACTCCACGAGGGCGCGCTCGTCGTACATGGTTGGGCATCCATGCTCGAACACAAGCGTGCCCTGCAGGTATAGTTTTGCGCGGGACACTTCGAAGGGTGCACCCGCGCGCCCTGCGGCGGCGATGATGCGCCCCCAGTTTGGGTCGCCACCGTGTATCGCGGTCTTAACCAACTGCGATTCGGCAATCGTGCGAGCGATTTGGCGGGCAGCTTCGGCAGAAGCTGCCCCTGACACACGCACTTCGAAGATGCGGCTTGCGCCCTCGCCATCACGCACAATCTGCTTAGCGAGATACTCGCAAACTTGGAACAGCCCTTGCTCGAACGCCACGAGCGTGTCGCCTGAGAGTGGCACGCCCGACGCACCGTTCGCCAGTGCAATCACCATATCGTTCGTGCTGGTGTCGCCGTCGACCGTGATGCAGTTGAAGGTTGCATCCACCGCACGCTGCAAGCACGCTTGCAAGGTAGCAGGGGCTATCGCTGCGTCTGTCGCAATAAAGGCGAGCATTGTTGCCAGTCGGGGGGCAATCATGCCTGCGCCCTTCGCGATTGCGCCCAGACGCACCTCGCCCGCAGGAGTTGCCACGCTCAGCGAGGCGCGCTTCGAGGCGCCGTCTGTGGTCAAAATCGCGTCGGCTGTCGCGCGGTCGTCACCGTCGCTCAACCGCTCAAACGCCAGCGCCACGCCCGACTCGATCGCATGCATCGGGAGCGGCACGCCAATGACCCCTGTAGAGGCGACCACCACTTGGGTGGGCGCACATCCAAGACGCTGAGCAACCAGTTCCGCCGTGCGCTGTGCGTCGCGCTCCCCGCGCTCGCCTGTGAGACAGTTCGCATTTCCACTGTTTATAATAATTGCGCGCGCTGTGCCGCCTGCAATCACTCGCCGCGACCAGCGTACAGGCGCCGCGCACGCCAGGTTCGTCGTAAACATGCCTGCAACGCTTGCTTCCGTCTCTGAAACAATCAGTGCAAGGTCTAACAGTCCGGGCATCTTGATACCGCAGTAGACGCCTGCACTTCGGAACCCGCGCGCGAAGTTCACGCCCAGTCGAGTGTTCAGCTCTGCCATCGAGCAGGTATTGTACCTTGCTCTGGCGCAGTGCCGCATGTATGCGCCCTTGACCCTCTGCGGAATGTGCTCTGGGCGTTAGTTCGGCAGCCGCGTCTGTTTGGCAGCAAACCTTTCCAAACTTTCTCGGCGTTTGGTGGCTTGGGCGCCGCTCCTAACGCGCATCCGTTCAGCCTCTCAAGAACCGTTCCCGTACCGCCTGCTCCAGCGATGTTTTGAGAACTTCCAGCGGTTGGCGTCCGTCCAGTAGGACGAATCGGCTTGGCTCTGCGCGGGCGACCGCCCGATAGCCCTCGCGCACGCGGGTGTGAAACGCCTGCGTCTCCGCTTCGAAGCGGTTGGGCGCGTTCGCGCGGGCGAGGGCATGCTCAACAGGCAGGTCGATTAGCACGGTCAGGTCGGGCGTGAGGTTGGTTGTCGCAAGGGCGTTCAATTGGTAGATCAGGGCGATGTCCAACCCGCGTCCGTAGCCCTGATAGACCAGCGTAGAATCGGCGTAGCGGTCGCACACTACCCATATCCCTTGCTTCAAGGCAGGCAGGATGACTTGCAGGGTGTGTTGGCGTCGGTCGGCAAGGAACAGGAACAGCTCCGCCCAAGCGTCCAGCGGCTCGTGCAGGAGAAAGGGGCGCAGGTGCTTGCCCAGCGTGCTGCCACCTGGCTCGCGCGTCAATTCCACAGGTATGCCCTGCGCCTGTAGCCAGTCCGCAAGATGCTGGGCGAGCGTGGTCTTACCTGCGCCCTCAATCCCCTCGAAGGTAATCAGCGGTGCGCGGGGCATTAGTCCTCCTGCTCGGTGTCAGTGTAGATGGGCAGGATGCGCACGCGGCGGTTCGGTTCCTCGCCCACGCTCTCGGACAGCAGGCGGTACTTCTCGACGAGCTGGTGCTGCAGGCGGCGCAGGTAGCTGTTCTGGGGCGAGAGTTCGTAGGGCTCGGCGGTCTGCAGCACATACTCCACGCCCTCTTCTGCCTCGCGCAGGGCGCGTTCCTCTGCCGATTCGCCGTTGGCGGGTTTGTGGAACAGGTCGCGCAGCGCGCTCACCAGTTGCGCATAGGTGTTGCTGCGCACGATGGCGACAGGTAAGTTGCGCTGCAATGCTTCGCGCACTTTAGGCGGGCGACGCTGATAGGTGGAGTGGAGCACGACCAGTGCATCGGCGTCCGACACATCGCGGGCGACATAAGCGGGCAAATGGAGGTCGCGCAACGCCTTTTCCAATCGGCTGCGGCTCACGCCATAAGGGAACACGCGCGAGGGCGTGCCGCGTCGGTGCTCGCCGCTGACCAGCGCGGTCGTGCGGGCAGGCGGAGGCGCATACTCCCCGTGCACAGGCGGCTCAACCTGCGGGACACGCAGCAGCAAGTCGCTGCGCTGCACCACCTCGAAACCGCCGCCGTCGGTCTGCACGCGGATCTCAGGGCGGGGCGGGTTGCCACGCAGCATCCGATCCACCGTCTGGGCAACATCGTGGTGGACAGCGAGGCGATGGAAGTCCAGAATCTCGATTAGCACATCGAAAGTCGGGGGCGCTTTGCGCTCCAGCACGGTTTTTTGGGTGCCGCGACGGCGCGCTTCCTCATCCGACAGCGTCACCGTCTGGATGCCCCCCACGAGGTCGGACAGCGTCGGGTTCATCAATAGGTTCTCCAGGGTTGTGCCGTGCGCTGTGCCAATCAGTTGCACGCCGCGCTCGGCGATTGTGCGGGCGGCGTATGCCTCCAGCTCCGTGCCGATTTCGTCGATGATAATAACTTCGGGCATGTGGTTCTCGACGGCTTCGATCATCACGGCGTGCTGCAGGCTCGGTTCGGGCACTTGCATGCGGCGGGCGAAGCCGATGCCTGGGTGCGGGATGTCGCCGTCGCCCGCGATTTCGTTGGAGGTATCCACCACAATCACGCGCTTGTCGTATTCGTCGGCAAGCACGCGGGCGACCTCGCGCAGGCGGGTGGTCTTACCCACCCCCGGTCTGCCCAACATCAGCACGCTTTTGCCAGAGGCGATAATGTCGTGGATGATATCGATCGTGCCGTAGATCGCGCGCCCGACGCGGCAGGTAAGCCCCACCACCTTGCCTTGACGATTACGGATAGCGGAGATACGATGCAGGGTGCGCGGGATGCCTGCACGGTTATCCTTACCGAACTGCCCAATTCGATCAGCGACATACTGCAGGTCGTACTCCTCCACCTGCACGCTGTCCAGTCGAATGGTGCGCTGCATAAAGCGCGCTTCAGGCATGCGCCCAAGGTCAAGGACTACCTCCAGCAACTGGCTTAGGTCGGGCTGCTCCTCCAACCACTGACGAATGGCAGGGGGCAGCACTTCCAACATGGCGTTTAGGTCATCGGCGAAACTCTGCTGCTTCGATACGCTTGGCGCAGCGGCAGCTGCCTGCTGGGTGTTCCTTCGCTCCGGCATGGATGCACTTATTATACCCTGCTCGGTTGCGCAATACACAGCCGTTGGGTATACTTGTCTGCTTGGAGGTATGCACCATGCCGAATACCAAGTCTGCGAAGAAGGCGTTGCTGAAGTCGCGCGAGCGGTACTTGCGCAACCGATCGACCAAGTCGGCGATTAAGACCTATTCGCGGCGCGTGAAGGAGTTGGCGGACAAGGGCGACACGGAAGGCAGCATTGCGACGCTGCGCCGCGCGATCAGCCTTATCGACAAAGCGGTCAAGCGCGGCATCCTGCATAAGAACACGGGCAACCGCAAGAAATCGCGCCTGATGGTTGCGCTCAACAAAAAACTGGCGCAGCAGCAAGGCGCGTCCGCCGAAGAGTAAGCGTAGGGTATACTCTGTGCGCCATCACATACCGCGCCCGACGCGCGAGGGTGTCTCTCCATCCGAGAGATTGTAAGCGCGGTGGACGGCGCGGGAGGAACCAACCCGGAGGACAATTATGGCAGAACTGAGTATGCGCGAACTTTTGGAAGCGGGCGTGCATTTCGGGCACCCGACCCGCAAGTGGCATCCGAACATGCGCCGCTACATCTACGGCGCACGCAGCGGCATCCACATCATCGACCTGCACAAGACCGTCGAGATGTTCGACAAAGCGCAGCGCGCCGTGAAAGAGATTGTCAACAGCGGCGGGCATGTGCTGTTTGTGGGCACGAAAAAACAGGCGCGCGACGCTATCAAGGAAGCCGCTATCCGCAGCCGACAGTATCATATCACCTATCGCTGGCTGGGTGGCACGCTGACCAACTTCCGCACCATCCAATCGCGCATCAAGCGCCTCAAGGAGCTGGAACGCATGCTCAAAGAAATTGAAGAGGGTCAGGTGGATATTCCTAAAAAAGAGGCGTCGCGCTTGCGTAAGGAATATGAGAAACTGGAGCGCAATCTGGGCGGAATCAAAGACATGCCAGGGCTGCCCGCCGCGCTGTTCATTGTCGACCTGAAGGAGGAACACACCGCTGTTGCGGAAGCCCGCCGCCTCAGCATCCCGACAATCGCGATCGTGGACACGAACTGCGATCCCGACGAAGTGGACTACCCCATCCCTGCGAACGACGACGCCATCCGCGCCATCCGCCTCATTGCTGGACGCATCGCGGACGCAATCATCGAAGAGAAGCAACTCGAATGGCAAGGCGCGGCGGTCGTGTCTGAAGAGGACATCCCTCTCGTTGAGGAAGAGGCGCCAATTCCTATCGAACCCGAGTTCAGCAAAATCTTCGGCGTCGAGGTTCCTGCGGAACAACCTCCACCGTCCGATGAAGAGATCATGGGCAAAGAGTGGGAACTGATGAAGCGACACCGACTGGAAGATTTGGAGGAGGAATACCGATGAGCATAAGCCCACAGTTAATCAAGACGCTGCGCGACGAAACAGGCGCGGGATTTATGGACTGCAAGAGCGCGCTGGAGCAGGCGGGCGGCGATGTCGAAAAAGCACGCCTCATCCTGCGCGAGAAGGGCGCAATCATCGCCAGCAAGCGCGCCAGCAAAGAAGTGAATCAGGGCGTGATTGCGGGCGCGCTAAGCGCAGACGGACGCACAGGCGCGCTAATCGACCTACGCTGCGAGACCGACTTCGTTGCTCGCAACGAAGAGTTCTTGAGCCTCGCCGACGAACTGCTGCAACACGCGCTCGCCGTCGGCACAGAGGGGCAACTGGACGCCATTCGACAACGACCCTCGCTTACCGACAGTAGTCTGACTGTCGAGAAACGAATCGAAATCGCTATCGGTAAGACGGGCGAGCGAATCGCCTTCCAGAACTACGCCATCGCGCGCGTGCCCGAAGGTGAAAACGGCGTCGTGGACATTTATATCCATCACAATAAACTCGTCGGTGTGATGGTCGTGTTGACGGGCAGCGCGGATAAGGACGCGATGCAGAATCTTGCCCACGAGATTGCCATCCAGATTGCTTGGAGCGCACCACAGTACCTCACAAAGGACGAGATTCCCGCAGAGGTGCTTCAGCAGGAGCTGGATATCGAGAAGCAGCGCGCCCTCAACGAGGGGAAGCCCGAAAATGTCGCTGAAAATATCGCACGCGGGCGCGTGCAGAAGGGCTTTGTGCAAAAGGTCGCTCTGCTGGAGCAACCTTTTTACAAGGACGAGTCCAAAACCATCGGCGACATGCTCAAGGCAGCAGGCAGCGACCTGAAGGTTGTGCGCTTCGTGCGCTTGGAAGTCGGGGCATCGTAGCCCGCTCCCTCATCCGTCACGCTGTGGCTTGGGTTCCTCTACCGACAGGGGAGCCCATCTTTTGTGTCGCTATCGCTCCTTTAGCACCATGACCGTCAGCGAGTAGGGCAGGAAGGTGTAGCGGAACGACGGCGCGACGCCCTCCAGCGTGCGCTCCACTGGCGCGACGCGCGTCGGATGCTCCAGCGAGTTCTCGGCGTCGGGGCGGTCGCCCGTGAGCGTAATCACCTTCGCGCGGGACGCCAGCCTGCGCACCCCCTGCAGGCGCACCTCCGTCTCCTGCGGGCGGTCGGACACATTCACCACCTTCAGGATGACCTCGCGCGACGGCTCGCGCCGACTGGCAACGGCATACAGCGCAGGTATCGGCGCGTCCTCGAAGTCGTGGATGAGTTGCCCGTCCAAGGAGCAGCGGATGCGCGCGCCCTGCACCTCGATGCGGATGTCGTACCAGCGTCCCGTCTCGATGCTACCTGCTACCTGCGGGCACGCCAGCATCTTGCTGCCGCCGATGCTCCGCTCAACGGCGTGGCGCGTGTTGCCCCACCCGCCGAGGTTCCACCAGTACCAGTTCTCGTCGTCGCGCACGCGGAACATTATCAGGAACCCCTCCGCACCGCCGAGTTTGCGTGCCTGCAGCGTGATTGTGTAGTCCGTCCAGTTGGGGTCGCCCGCCACTGCGCGGCAGTCTTGCGCAAGTTCCGTCTGGCGGTAGCCGCCCTCCGTCGCTTGCCACGCGCCGCGCACGGTGCGCCAGCCCGCCGCGCCTTGCACAAAATCCGCCGCAAACAGCGTCTC
>Ga0308405_1001978_pt1 | contig 9976 bp, 13 predicted proteins | sample HotsprSampleMS13_FD_203473 | JGI IMG/M metagenome (GOLD analysis project Ga0308405, IMG submission 203473) | Hot spring phototrophic mat microbial communities from Mushroom Spring, Yellowstone National Park, Wyoming, United States - 20060912_MS13 ...
AATGATTATTCGCCCCCACAAAGTTTCAGTGCTCTTCAACGAGCCGAAATTGCTGAAATCGCTTTGAACAGCGTATCTTTCGACCGCACGCGGCGGAGTTTCATTGCTCTTCAACGAGCCGAAATTGCTGAAATTTCAGGTGGATAGGGTTGTAATAAGTTCGTATGTTCGTTTCAGTGCTCTTCAACGAGCCGAAATTGCTGAAATAAGGATGGGGTTGCAGACTACGAGAGGATGCGCATCAGTTTCAGTGCTCTTCAACGAGCCGAAATTGCTGAAATGCCGCAGACGTTTTGCGGCGCGGTGCAGATCGGAGGTTTCAGTGCTCTTCAACGAGCCGAAATTGCTGAAATTGGCGCGCGAGCTCGAGCGGCAGATCAACTCAACAAGTTTCAGTGCTCTTCAACGAGCCGAAATTGCTGAAATGGTACGGAGACAAGGCGTTTGTAGGCACGTGGGATAAGTTTCAGTGCTCTTCAACGAGCCGAAATTGCTGAAATGCCACTGCCCGCCGCACGAAGACACAGTATTCAATGTTTCAGTGCTCTTCAACGAGCCGAAATTGCTGAAATCAGTATGCGCTGCTGCTTGAGTACTTGCGCAAGATGAGTTTCAGTGCTCTTCAACGAGCCGAAATTGCTGAAATCCTACCGACCTGGCGACGCCTCTGCGTGTCAATAATGGTTTCAGTGCTCTTCAACGAGCCGAAATTGCTGAAATTTCCTCAGAGATCAAACCAAAGTACGTTCTTCCACGATGTTTCAGTGCTCTTCAACGAGCCGAAATTGCTGAAATACGCGGTGCTCCGAGCGCGGGTGATGCTGCGGGGAACGTTTCAGTGCTCTTCAACGAGCCGAAATTGCTGAAATTTCGAGAAGTTACAATCATCAACGGACCCGTCCCGAGTTTCAGTGCTCTTCAACGAGCCGAAATTGCTGAAATTTCAAACTCATACACCGTACCGCGCCGGTATTCGGTTTCAGTGCTCTTCAACGAGCCGAAATTGCTGAAATTGTGACGCTGCTGAACAACCAGAAGCCCCGCCGACAGTTTCAGTGCTCTTCAACGAGCCGAAATTGCTGAAATTTGTTGTCGCCGAGCATCGCTACGGCGACTGGGAGAAGTTTCAGTGCTCTTCAACGAGCCGAAATTGCTGAAATCCTCAGCCCAGTCTGCAAGCAGCGCATCGACGTTGAGTTTCAGTGCTCTTCAACGAGCCGAAATTGCTGAAATTCGTCATACCGCGTGGTCTGCGCGGTTACGGTCACGGTTTCAGTGCTCTTCAACGAGCCGAAATTGCTGAAATGCGTGATTACGTCGCGTTGATAGACAACCCGCGCAAGTTTCAGTGCTCTTCAACGAGCCGAAATTGCTGAAATTTCACCGATGATTTCGTACTTCTCGTACCCGCTGTCGCCGTTTCAGTGCTCTTCAACGAGCCGAAATTGCTGAAATTGACGAGACCGAGCGTCTGCTGATCGCGCTCGTCAGCAGTTTCAGTGCTCTTCAACGAGCCGAAATTGCTGAAATCCCCGTTGTTGCCCCGCCGTCGTTGCTGGTCGCGTGTTTCAGTGCTCTTCAACGAGCCGAAATTGCTGAAATCGAGCGTGTAGCGCGGCACCGCGGAGGGCGGCTGATAGTTTCAGTGCTCTTCAACGAGCCGAAATTGCTGAAATACCGCCGGACGCGCGTCCGGCGGTTATGGTGTTTGCGTTTCAGTGCTCTTCAACGAGCCGAAATTGCTGAAATTATGAGACGCTGGAAGCCGGTCGGGAAGGGGTTTATGACGTTTCAGTGCTCTTCAACGAGCCGAAATTGCTGAAATCTGCCCTATCTGTGATATGATGTTTTACGGAGATTTAGTTTCAGTGCTCTTCAACGAGCCGAAATTGCTGAAATTCGTGGGATGGATCATTGGTCGGCGATCTGATGGAGTTTCAGTGCTCTTCAACGAGCCGAAATTGCTGAAATCTGCGCTCTCGGTCATCCGCGCTGGCTCGCGGTTAGGTTTCAGTGCTCTTCAACGAGCCGAAATTGCTGAAATTCAAATAATCGACTACGCTCACAGTATACCGCACCGTTTCAGTGCTCTTCAACGAGCCGAAATTGCTGAAATTTTATGGTCGAGATCGCGTTCCGCCACGCAACGCGGCAGCGTTTCAGTGCTCTTCAACGAGCCGAAATTGCTGAAATCGGCGGACTGCGTTTGGTTGAAGGCGGGGTGTACACGTTTCAGTGCTCTTCAACGAGCCGAAATTGCTGAAATACGGCGAGGTCTTCCGGTTCAGCAGCCTGGAGGACGGTTTCAGTGCTCTTCAACGAGCCGAAATTGCTGAAATCGCATTGCTCGCCGCAGAGCGCTACCAGACGGCGTATTGTTTCAGTGCTCTTCAACGAGCCGAAATTGCTGAAATCTGCGACAATACACGCTCGGATCGAATCCAACCAAGTTTCAGTGCTCTTCAACGAGCCGAAATTGCTGAAATCGCCCGACCCGCTGCCGCTGCTGATCGTACTGGCGAGTTTCAGTGCTCTTCAACGAGCCGAAATTGCTGAAATCGCCGCCGAGCGTTACCAGACGGCGTATTTCGAACGGTTTCAGTGCTCTTCAACGAGCCGAAATTGCTGAAATGTATCTGTACGACCAGCCGGAACGCTACACGACAAGTTTCAGTGCTCTTCAACGAGCCGAAATTGCTGAAATATTACACCGACGCCCGCAGAGCCGCGCACAATAGTAGTTTCAGTGCTCTTCAACGAGCCGAAATTGCTGAAATCGACCGCGAGACGCGCGACTACGCGGTCGAGTACCGCGTTTCAGTGCTCTTCAACGAGCCGAAATTGCTGAAATTGAAGATCGCTTTTGAACGCACCGCCGGCGCAATCTGCGGTTTCAGTGCTCTTCAACGAGCCGAAATTGCTGAAATGAGTTTGGACGGGCACCAGGAACTGGCAGGACATCGAGTTTCAGTGCTCTTCAACGAGCCGAAATTGCTGAAATCGTCCCGGCGCATCAGCAAGCCGCGGGACGGGTTGAAGGTTTCAGTGCTCTTCAACGAGCCGAAATTGCTGAAATCTCCAGAATGCGGAGGAGTTCGTCCAGAGCGCCGTTGTTTCAGTGCTCTTCAACGAGCCGAAATTGCTGAAATTACGCGGCGAAGGCGCTATCTCGCCGAAGGCGGCGAGTTTCAGTGCTCTTCAACGAGCCGAAATTGCTGAAATATCCAATACAAACCCGCGCGAGGGGGACGGAATATAACGTTTCAGTGCTCTTCAACGAGCCGAAATTGCTGAAATTGATGAGGCATGGCGCCGGCCGTGAGCGTGAGCGAGGTTTCAGTGCTCTTCAACGAGCCGAAATTGCTGAAATATCCAGGGCCCGTGGCGTACTGGGAATCACCTGTTCCGAGTTTCAGTGCTCTTCAACGAGCCGAAATTGCTGAAATCGCGCTCGCAGCGGCGGCGGCGCTCTGGCTCCCGCGCTGTTTCAGTGCTCTTCAACGAGCCGAAATTGCTGAAATCGGGTGTCCAGCGTCGGGGTCGGCGTGCGGGTGCGCGTGTTTCAGTGCTCTTCAACGAGCCGAAATTGCTGAAATGCGCGCAGCATGACGTACGCCACCGCCAACTGGACGAGTTTCAGTGCTCTTCAACGAGCCGAAATTGCTGAAATGCCCGCGCCGGTCCTGGCGGATGCGCCGGAGCTGCATGTTTCAGTGCTCTTCAACGAGCCGAAATTGCTGAAATTGAGTGTGCGTAACTGGCGAGTGACGATCGTTCCTTGGGGTTTCAGTGCTCTTCAACGAGCCGAAATTGCTGAAATGGCGACGGCGACGGCGACGGAGTCGCAGTCGGCGAGCCGTTTCAGTGCTCTTCAACGAGCCGAAATTGCTGAAATCGCTGATTGAGCACCAGGCGCTTGAGCGTGCACGCGGTTTCAGTGCTCTTCAACGAGCCGAAATTGCTGAAATCCTCCCCCGTCTTACGCACCTGCCGCGATCTCAACGAAGTTTCAGTGCTCTTCAACGAGCCGAAATTGCTGAAATACACCCCGCGCCGCGTGCGAAGCCAGCGAACGGTCGAGTTTCAGTGCTCTTCAACGAGCCGAAATTGCTGAAATAAAGTACGTCCGGTACGCGGTCTTGGTTCGCTCTTTCGTTTCAGTGCTCTTCAACGAGCCGAAATTGCTGAAATCAGTGGAGTTGGGTGAGTAGGAAGTAATTTGGTTTCAGTGCTCTTCAACGAGCCGAAATTGCTGAAATGCTTGGCGTAGTAGACGCCGGTTTAGAAGAGGGAGGGTTTCAGTGCTCTTCAACGAGCCGAAATTGCTGAAATTTGTTCACTGAGGCACGTCGGTGGATGACTTAGAAACGGTTTCAGTGCTCTTCAACGAGCCGAAATTGCTGAAATTCGCGAAGACCGCCTGCAGGCGCTGGATGCAGTGAGCGTTTCAGTGCTCTTCAACGAGCCGAAATTGCTGAAATGCGTTGATCCGATCCTCAAGCACCTGCGCCATCTCAGTTTCAGTGCTCTTCAACGAGCCGAAATTGCTGAAATCGGGGTTTTGGTACGCTGACGCCTTCATTGATTATGAGTTTCAGTGCTCTTCAACGAGCCGAAATTGCTGAAATAGCCGCGCCGTGATATTCCGGTTCCGCAGCCTGGAGGGTTTCAGTGCTCTTCAACGAGCCGAAATTGCTGAAATCGAACTGCTGGTAGGGTCTCATTTGCCAGAACCAGATGTTTCAGTGCTCTTCAACGAGCCGAAATTGCTGAAATTGAAGATTACGAGTTCGTCAAGTACGAGGAGTTCGAGTTTCAGTGCTCTTCAACGAGCCGAAATTGCTGAAATTTGGAGCGCGGGCGATTACGACATTGGCGTAGTCGGTTTCAGTGCTCTTCAACGAGCCGAAATTGCTGAAATGTTGCCGTCGACCTCGACGCCGCCGATGTTTGTGGGTTTCAGTGCTCTTCAACGAGCCGAAATTGCTGAAATGACGGAAGCGCCGTCGTTGATCGTCGCGCTCACGCGTTTCAGTGCTCTTCAACGAGCCGAAATTGCTGAAATTTACGCCCATATCCTACCACACCCCGCGCCGGTTGTCAGTTTCAGTGCTCTTCAACGAGCCGAAATTGCTGAAATACGACTTCGCCAGTTCGCGGCGGCGGTCGGTCGGAGTTTCAGTGCTCTTCAACGAGCCGAAATTGCTGAAATTTGACGCGCTTCGGGGTGGATGGGTTCGTCGGGGACAACCCGTTTCAGTGCTCTTCAACGAGCCGAAATTGCTGAAATCCGCGCCGCGTGCTTGATGAACTCGTCGGGAAGAACAAGTTTCAGTGCTCTTCAACGAGCCGAAATTGCTGAAATCTACAACGACGCCGACAGCGATGCGCTGTTCCCGTCCGTTTCAGTGCTCTTCAACGAGCCGAAATTGCTGAAATCCATGTCGGTTCCTACGCGCCGGCATGCCCCCGTTGTTTCAGTGCTCTTCAACGAGCCGAAATTGCTGAAATCGTACATCCGTCACCTCACAGTACGCGCGTCCAGTTCGAGTTTCAGTGCTCTTCAACGAGCCGAAATTGCTGAAATCCGATGCGCCGTACACCGTCCTCGCGCGGCGTGACGTTTCAGTGCTCTTCAACGAGCCGAAATTGCTGAAATCGGTCGTATACGCGGCGGTATCGTCGCCGTAGAGCGTTTCAGTGCTCTTCAACGAGCCGAAATTGCTGAAATGCAAACCGGACGATGGTGCAGCCCTGCCTGGCGCCGTTTCAGTGCTCTTCAACGAGCCGAAATTGCTGAAATCGGGGGAGGAGGCGGACGGTGAACGTCAGCGGTAAAGGTTTCAGTGCTCTTCAACGAGCCGAAATTGCTGAAATCTTTGTTACTATCCGTATAGATATAAACAAATTGCCGTTTCAGTGCTCTTCAACGAGCCGAAATTGCTGAAATTCAGCCACGCGGCAACCGCGCGGGCGATGTAGTCGCGTTTCAGTGCTCTTCAACGAGCCGAAATTGCTGAAATACGTACACAGTCTCGTTCAATCCCGACGATTTCGTAAGTTTCAGTGCTCTTCAACGAGCCGAAATTGCTGAAATAGTAAACGGCCCGAGTGTTAGCGTATAGTTGGTTGGTTGCGTTTCAGTGCTCTTCAACGAGCCGAAATTGCTGAAATCTGCGGACTAAGGCGATTGTGCCGAAGGAAAAGAAGTTTCAGTGCTCTTCAACGAGCCGAAATTGCTGAAATCAAAACTCTTTGCCGTCCGGCGTTGCGAACTGGACGGTTTCAGTGCTCTTCAACGAGCCGAAATTGCTGAAATTCCAGAACGCGAACCCGACGACGAGCAACGTGACGTTTCAGTGCTCTTCAACGAGCCGAAATTGCTGAAATCGGCGCGTTACTCCGGCGGTTGGGGGTTGACATCAAAGTTTCAGTGCTCTTCAACGAGCCGAAATTGCTGAAATAGATCGACGACCTGCTGCTTGTGCGCGACGTTGGAATGTTTCAGTGCTCTTCAACGAGCCGAAATTGCTGAAATGGATACGCATACGGCGCATACGGATACGCATACGGCGCATAGTTTCAGTGCTCTTCAACGAGCCGAAATTGCTGAAATAGTTCCTCGACGACGGCGGCGCGGTGTTCCGCAACGGTTTCAGTGCTCTTCAACGAGCCGAAATTGCTGAAATTTACACGCTTCTGCCAGTGCGACCAGGTGCGGTAGGTTTCAGTGCTCTTCAACGAGCCGAAATTGCTGAAATGGATCGCGCAGCAGATACGCCGCGCCGTACAAACAGGTTTCAGTGCTCTTCAACGAGCCGAAATTGCTGAAATCGAACGAGCGCGACGACGAAATCTGCGTAGCGCTCCGTTTCAGTGCTCTTCAACGAGCCGAAATTGCTGAAATCGACGAAGTGCGGCTGCAACATCGCGGTTATTTCGCGTTTCAGTGCTCTTCAACGAGCCGAAATTGCTGAAATCCAGAACGGAGAACGGAGCGCGGGTCGATCGGGAGTGTTTCAGTGCTCTTCAACGAGCCGAAATTGCTGAAATTCGCGGCGAAATCTCGAAAATTGGGTATTGACAAAGTTTCAGTGCTCTTCAACGAGCCGAAATTGCTGAAATTTGATATCGAAATCTGGCAGACCGACGCCGGCATCTGTTTCAGTGCTCTTCAACGAGCCGAAATTGCTGAAATAGTCTTTTGCGCGGAGATCGCGCAGGTTCTTCACGCTGTTTCAGTGCTCTTCAACGAGCCGAAATTGCTGAAATCGTAGCCGAAGATGACCGCCAGCGCCGCCTGCACCTCGGCGTTTCAGTGCTCTTCAACGAGCCGAAATTGCTGAAATGATTAGAAGTTCGTAGTTGAGCGGAACTATCCGGTCTTTGGTTTCAGTGCTCTTCAACGAGCCGAAATTGCTGAAATCCTACGGTCGCGGGTTCCTCGCGCACATCCACCCTCTGACCGTTTCAGTGCTCTTCAACGAGCCGAAATTGCTGAAATCGCAGCCGCTTCGCCGCGCGGTGCAGATCGGTGTAGGTTTCAGTGCTCTTCAACGAGCCGAAATTGCTGAAATCGGACGGGGGCGATATGCACGATCTCAACCCAACCGCTGTTTCAGTGCTCTTCAACGAGCCGAAATTGCTGAAATGTCGATCTCGTTGACCGGAACCGACTGCTGATCCACGGTTTCAGTGCTCTTCAACGAGCCGAAATTGCTGAAATTGTGCGTACTCATTTTCGACATACGCGATAGGACTATCGTTTCAGTGCTCTTCAACGAGCCGAAATTGCTGAAATCGAAGACAGCAGAGGAAAAACGCGACGCAGAGCGGAGTTTCAGTGCTCTTCAACGAGCCGAAATTGCTGAAATCTGGAGGGGTATATTGCAGAAGCGACGGCGTGGGGAAGTTTCAGTGCTCTTCAACGAGCCGAAATTGCTGAAATTTTTTCCCAATCATACGTCCAACCGTCCAGTACCTGTTTCAGTGCTCTTCAACGAGCCGAAATTGCTGAAATGTTTATGCAGCCGATTGCTAACGATGTGCTGGCGACGTTTCAGTGCTCTTCAACGAGCCGAAATTGCTGAAATCGAGTATCAACTCACGCTGGAGACCAAACCCAGCGGCTGTTTCAGTGCTCTTCAACGAGCCGAAATTGCTGAAATGCCGGTGATGGAAGACGTGTTTGTCTTCGAGTTCGGTTTCAGTGCTCTTCAACGAGCCGAAATTGCTGAAATACGCCCCCCCGCTGGTGTTGCGGTCGCTCTACGTCCGTTTCAGTGCTCTTCAACGAGCCGAAATTGCTGAAATCGCGAGATGGGCGAGGAACTGGAGCGCCGGATCAACGGTTTCAGTGCTCTTCAACGAGCCGAAATTGCTGAAATCGCCGTAGAAGTACAGAAATGCGACGACTTTGGCGACGTTTCAGTGCTCTTCAACGAGCCGAAATTGCTGAAATTCGTTGATCGTCGCGCTCACGCGGGCGCTCAACGGTATTGGTTTCAGTGCTCTTCAACGAGCCGAAATTGCTGAAATCGCCGCGATCTGGCGTACAAAAAAGCGGCACGTTACGTTTCAGTGCTCTTCAACGAGCCGAAATTGCTGAAATTCATTGTCGTCGTCGTGCTGCGCTTCATGCTTTCTGTGTTTCAGTGCTCTTCAACGAGCCGAAATTGCTGAAATCGAGAATTCAGCGCGGCGTATCCGGTACTGTCGTGTGTTTCAGTGCTCTTCAACGAGCCGAAATTGCTGAAATCGCGATCCAGCGCCAGGCGATGAATTTCCCTTGTCAGTTTCAGTGCTCTTCAACGAGCCGAAATTGCTGAAATCGTGTTGTGACAGCGAAGGAGGATGTTGTGCGAAGTTTCAGTGCTCTTCAACGAGCCGAAATTGCTGAAATCGTGCTGGACGATCGCCAGGTGCACGCTGCATCGTGTTTCAGTGCTCTTCAACGAGCCGAAATTGCTGAAATTGTTCGACCCGTCGACACGCCTGGCGCTCTGCTCAAAGTTTCAGTGCTCTTCAACGAGCCGAAATTGCTGAAATATGACCGGTATCCAGGTGAGCGTATTGGTCTGATGCTGTTTCAGTGCTCTTCAACGAGCCGAAATTGCTGAAATCCGACGCCACGTATCGGCGAGCCGGGCGAGGACGACGTTTCAGTGCTCTTCAACGAGCCGAAATTGCTGAAATCGTGTCCCACGCTGCGAAGATCGCAGCCGCAGCAAGTTTCAGTGCTCTTCAACGAGCCGAAATTGCTGAAATCGGCGACCCGGACTACTACGATCCGGTTCTAGCAGCGGTTTCAGTGCTCTTCAACGAGCCGAAATTGCTGAAATCGCGGCAGTTTGATCACAACGCCGCGTCTCCTCGCCTAGCAGCGGTTTCAGTGCTCTTCAACGAGCCGAAATTGCTGAAATCTGGTGCTGCTGGTGACGCGGATTGAGCGGGGGCGACGTTTCAGTGCTCTTCAACGAGCCGAAATTGCTGAAATGAAAGGAACAATGTTCAAGGAACTCATCAGCAACGTTTCAGTGCTCTTCAACGAGCCGAAATTGCTGAAATCATCCGTCACCTCACAGCACGCGCGTCCAGTTCGCGTTTCAGTGCTCTTCAACGAGCCGAAATTGCTGAAATTCAACTCGTAACGCGAGTTATCGAGTTCGACCGTCAAGTTTCAGTGCTCTTCAACGAGCCGAAATTGCTGAAATCGGACGTTCGTTTCTGACGTATATCCACCCGCTCACGTTTCAGTGCTCTTCAACGAGCCGAAATTGCTGAAATCTCAACAGCAACGAGCGGAACGATCACGTACACCGTGTTTCAGTGCTCTTCAACGAGCCGAAATTGCTGAAATGTCGACCTCCGCTCCCTTCCTCGCCCGTGTTCTAACCCCTACTACCTGCACTTCGCCGCTCCTGAGCCTTCCTGTCGCTTCATCTCAACGCTCGTATTTTAGCATGGATGGGCGCGT
>Ga0308405_1002006_pt1 | contig 9888 bp, 8 predicted proteins | sample HotsprSampleMS13_FD_203473 | JGI IMG/M metagenome (GOLD analysis project Ga0308405, IMG submission 203473) | Hot spring phototrophic mat microbial communities from Mushroom Spring, Yellowstone National Park, Wyoming, United States - 20060912_MS13 ...
GCGGGCCACTCCGTCCGTCACCTGGAAATCCCGGATCCGGGGGCCGCAGGAGGCGTAAAAGCATCCCGAGCGCAGAGCCTGCAGCACGGACTCCACGGTCAGCTCCTGCATCTTCAGCCAGGTCCAGCCCATGAAGATGTCGCGCCCTCGATGAACATCGTCCACCGCCACGGCTGGCAACATGCGCCCGGCCGCCAGAAGGTCGTCCCAGTGCACGCTGCTGAACGCCTTGCCGATCTTCGAGCAGGTGGCGTTGTAGACCTCCACCGCCACCGCCCCGTCCAGCGGCAGAAGGTCAGCCAGAGTATGTCCGCACCAGTAAGGATGAGCGATGATGACCTCACCGCCGGCTTCCCTGACCCGCCGGATCCGCTCGTTTGCGTCGTCGATCCCGGCGAGGCTGAAGACGTGGGGCACGTTCAGGCAGACGAGATGATACAGCCCGCCGGCGGGGTCAGGCGGATGGGTCTCCATGCCGCCTATCACCAGGAAGCCCTCGCCGCTCAGGCCATCGGTCTGGCTGGTCCTCTCGTGGTCCGTGACGGCCAGAACGTGGTACCCCGCCTCCCGGTACTGACGGCACCGGCCCGCCAGGTCCGTGTCCCCGTCAGAGAGGGTCGTATGAGTGTGGAAGTTTGCCCGGAACCACTCCCCGGGCTGCTGAAAGCAGTTGAGCGTTGCGATGGCAGGAAGCGTCCTTTCCGCAGGATTGCCCACCCGCGGGATTATGGCCCGAAGACCATCCCTTCTACCCGGCCTCGAAGACGCTGCGCCCGGTCCATCGCCCGCCCGGCTCCAGAGTCACCGGGGTCAGGATGGCGCCGGTCTCCACGCACAGCATCTGCGAGTATTCGTCGTCTCCGAAGTCCTCCATCCGGCGCGACTTCTCCACCCAGGGATTCCAGACCACCACATCCGGCAGGCCCGCGCTGAAGATGGCCACCTCACGTCCGCGGCCGTGGTCCGCGAGACTGAGCGTGTCCGGCGCGTCCGCATAGATGCGGTCCGTCTCGCAGCCGATCGTGATGAGCTCCCTCTCCTCCGTCTCCCGCACTCCGCCGCGCAGACTGTCCAGGAACTCCACTCCCCTCAGCCCTTCCAGCGTCACCGCCTCGATGGCGGATACGCGGAAGTAGGTGTGCAGCGCCGCCTGGAAGCAGAATGCGGCATCGTCCGTGTTTTTGACCTCCAGTGACAGGCTCAGGCTGCCATCCTTCAAAGCCACTGTGAGCCGCGCGAGAAAGCGGTGGGGCCAGACCGCCCGCGTGGCATCTGAGTCTTCGAGAGTGAGTGACACCCCCACGCTCCCGTCCCGGGCCGTTTCCACGCCAGCGGCAGACCACTGGCCGGTGCGAGCGAACCCGTGCTGCGGCAGAGGGCCGGGACCGAACTGCGGAAACACCAGCGGAACGCCTCCCCGGATGGCTCTGCCCCTCTCCCAGCGGCTCAGGCGGCTGAGGAAGAGCATCTCTTCTCCATCGGGAAGCTTCCAGGAAGTGACGTGCGCCCCGTTCAGATACACCTCCGCCTGCGCTCCCGACGCATGGCGGAGGCGCAGGGCGGGCAGAGCGCCCCTTCCCTCGAACTCGACCAGCGGACCGTCCTGCATGGCTCGCTATCCTCGGTGCCCACCCCCGGCCGCCCGCTGCCCCTCCGGCAACGGGCCCGCTCAGAATGGCAGCTGCACGGCGGAGCCGCAGACCTCGAACTCCGCCTGAAGGCAGGGAGCCGCTCCCAGCGCCAGGCTCCGCGAGTCGCCCTGCGAGCCCCCGACGGCAAGCCGGAAGACTCCGGGCTCCACCACGAACCGCCCGTCCTCCGTCACCACCGCCATCTGCCGGGGGTGGACGGCAAGCCGCACCGTGCGGCGCTCACCCGGCTGCAGGGTCACCCTCTGGAACGCGGCAAGCTGGCGCACCGGGGTCCGGACAGAGGCGTCCGCGTCCGTAATGTAGCACTGGACCACCTCGTCTCCGGCCCTCCAGCCCGTGTTGGCCACCTCCAGGCTCAGCTCCAGCGGCTCTCCCGCGCCGATGCGGCCGGCCTGCAGCCGGAGATCTGAATAGCGGAACGTGGTGTAGCTAAGCCCGAATCCGAACGGGAAGAGCGCCTCCTTCCGGGCGAAGCGGTAGGTGCGCCCGTCCATGGCGTAGTCCTCGAACGGAGGCAGATCCTCCAGAGAGAACGGAACCGTCACCGGAAGCCGCCCGGCCGGGCTCGCGTCTCCGAACAGCACATCCGCCAGGGCAGTGCCGCCCTCCTCTCCGGGATACCAGACGCTGAGGATGGCCGGGACGTTTTCCAGCGCCCACGGGATGGACACCGGGCTCCCCTGCGTCAGGACCAGCACCACAGGCCTGCCCGTCCCGCAGACGGCCTCCAGAAGCTCCTGCTGCAGGCCCGGGAGATGGATGTGCAGCCGGTCCCCGCCGCCGTCCGAATCGGCCACCTCTCCCTCCTCGCCCTCGAGCTTCGGCGAGAGGCCCAGGCAGAGCACCACGGCATCCGCGCGCTCCGCCGCCGCCAGCGCCTCGGCGAAGCCGTTCCGTCCTCCCCCCGTGACCGCGCATCCGGGAGCGTAGAACACTCTGGTCCCCGGCTCCACCTTCCTCCGGATACCCTCCAGAAGCGTCACATACCGCGACGGCGTCCCGTAATAGTTCCCGAGAAGCACGTCCAGCGAATCCGCGTTCGGCCCGATGACCGCCAGGCGCTTCAGATCCTTCGGCAGCGGCAGCAGCCCGTTCGCATTCTTCAGCAGGACGATGCTCTGGCGAGCGGCCTCGCGGGCGAGCTCGCGGTGCTCCTCCGAGTCGTTCACCTCATAGGGAATGGATGCGTAGGGAACGCTCTCCGGAGGGTCGAACATCCCCAGCCGCAGCAGCGCCGTATACAGTCGCGTCAGCGCACGGTCGATCTCTTCCTCCGTGATGAGCCCCCGTGCGGCCGCCTCCGTCAGACTGGTATACGTGTCGCCGCAGCACAGGTCGCAGCCGTTGCGGACGGCAAGAGCCGCGGACTCCGCCGGCGACGACGTGACACGGTGATGCGCGTGGATGTCGCAGATGGCCCCGCAGTCGCTGACCACATATCCCTGGAAGCCCCACTCCTCCCTGAGGATCCTCTGAAGCAGGGTGGGGCTGGCGCAGCAGGGTTCGCCGTTGGTGCGGTTGTAGGCGCCCATCACCGACCACGCCTTCCCCTCCACCACACACTCCCGGAAGGCCGGCAGGTATGTTTCGCGAAGATCCTTCTGGCTGACCACGGCATTGAAGTGATGGCGGTCTTTCTCCGGTCCGCTGTGCACGGCGTAGTGCTTGGGCGTAGCCACCACCTTGAGATACTTCGGATGGTCGCCCTGCAGGCCGGTGACGAACGCCACTCCCATCCGGCCGGTCAGGAACGGGCACTCCCCGTAGGTCTCCTGCCCGCGGCCCCACCGGGGGTCGCGGAAGATGTTGATGTTGGGGCTCCAGAACGTGAGGCCTTTGTAGATCCCCCGGTCGCCGCGGCGCGCGAACTCGTGGTGCTTGGCCCGGGCCTCATCCGAGATGACCGTCGCCACGCGATGGATGAGCTCCGTGTTCCACGTCGCCGCCAGGCCGATAGCCTGAGGGAACACCGTGGCCACACCCGCCCGGGCGACGCCGTGCAGGCATTCGTTCCACCAGTCGTATGACGGCACGCCCAGCCGCTCGATGCCGGGAGCGTGGTTGACCATCTGCCAGGCCTTTTCCTCCAGCGTCATCGCCGAGACCAGCAGCCGGGCGCGCTCTTCGAAAGGAATCTCCGTGTTCATCCAGGGACGCCCGCCGGCGCCCGCATTCAGGTTCCTGTGGTCCATCGCTCTTCGGATCCCTCCGCCGGTCTCCTTAGCCCGCCGGGCTGCGCCATCCTGCGCGGAGGCAGGTTCCGGAGCGCTGCGGGAGGAAATCTCTTTGCGAGGAGGACGGACAGGATGACAAAGCGCGCGCTTCTCGCGGCGGCCGTTCTGGGCGTGGCGTGGGGGCCCTGTCCCGCGGCGCAGACCTGCGGCGCCCGGTGGTATCGCGGAGCGGACCCCATCGGCGGCGGGCCGGGGTACACCCGGATGGCCGACCCGGCATCGGCGAGAAGGGTGGCCACGCTGGAAGAGTTGCAGGCCGCGCTGTCCGCGGCGCGGCCCGGGGACACCGTATACATTGACGACCGGGCCGAGATCGACGCCACCGGCTCCCCGATGATGGAGATTCCCGCAGGCGTCACTCTGGCCAGTGGGCGGGGGCGGAACGGTTCGCCGGGGACTGGGTGGTCATCTGCCACAACACCTTCAGCAGCTACCGCCCCCGTATCTACACGGTGATCCGCGGACGGCCGCGCCAGCACGTCACCATCTTCGCGAACGAGTATCACAACGCCCTGCACGGGGCGCGCTTCTCCGAGCCGTGCGACAACGCCGTGATCTTCGGGGACTGCTTCGAGCGCCCGCCGGAGCGGGAGCCTTATTTCTTCACGGCCGGGGGCAACCGGGTGAATGGAAAGCCTCAGCCGCCCACGGCCCGGTGACAGGAGAGTCCTGCGGGAGGACTCCGGCGCGCCGGAGTCCTCCGAATGGAGTCATTTCAGGTCGGCCAGGCTGGCTCCGAAGTTAATGTGGAACACCTGGCCTCCCAGCACGAGCGCCGGCACCGAGGATACGCCCGCAGCCTCGGCCTCCGCCAGTCTGGAACGGTCCTGACCGAGGTGGACCACCTCCACCTCGTAGCGGCTCCGGTCCAGCGCCCGCAGGATCCCCTGCTCCGCGCTGACGCACACGGGACAGCCCGCGTGATAGAAGACGGCTTTTTCTGCCATGGCAATGCTACCTCCTCAGGTCGGGCTCTCCTCCCGGCAGTGCCCGGGAGAAGTTCTGTCACAGACAAGGCTACACTGATTGCAAACTGTTTGCAAGAAGGCACTTTCCGGTAAGGGGGTTACCGGATGGAAAGAAATGGAGGCCAGAGAGCGGATGGACCAGCGGAGCGAGTCCAGACCAACGGTGGAGCGGATGGTGGAAGAGATTGTCGGATGCAAGTGGTCGCTGCACGTGCTTCAGCAGATCCGCGCCGGTGTCTGCCGGCCGGGAGCTCTGGAGCGCAGCGCCCCGGGGCTCACCGCAAAGGTGCTCAACGAGCGGTTGAGCAAGATGCTGCGGTTCGGCATTCTGGAGCGGGTGGTCTACCCGAAGGCCCCGCCCCGGGTAGAGTACCGCCTGACGGAGTTCGGCCTCCGCTTCACGCGGATCCTGGACGCAATAGACGAACTTCAGCGGTCGCCGGGGCAGGAATGACGGGGGCGGCCTGCGAACCGATGCTCGAAACGGAGGGCGGCAAAGAGGCGAAGAATCCATGACGCATCAAGTTCTGGCAGGCATCCTTGCAACGGCGGCGCTCCTGGCTGTACCGGCCGCCGCCTGTGCGAAAGCGGGAACGTCCTTTCAGACCGCAGAAGGGTGGCATCCCCGGCACGACATCCGCACCGATGTGGCGATCGTGGTAAGCAGCGACCGGGAGCGGATCGCATCCTGGGCGCAGCGGGGCTACACCGTCTGGGTCATGGGCGGCTTCCGCACCGGTCCGGAATACATCGGCCAGTATCCGGGCGACGGACAGACCACCCGCGACGGCACCATCCTGACCTGCGGTCCCGGGAGCTATTACACGGTTCCCACCGAACGCCGCATCCGGGCCAGCGTGGACTACTATCTGACCGCCGTGCGAAACGGCGCGCGCGCGGTGATGCCCGAGGAGCCGGAATACTTTGCGGTCGCAGGCTACGAGCAGAGCTTCAAGGAGGAGTGGCAGCGCTTCTACGGAGAGCCGTGGCAGGACCCGGCGTCCAGTCACGATGCCCGCATCAAGGCCGAGAAGCTGAAGATGCGGATGCAATACCGCCTCATCGAAAGCATCCTCCAGGCCGTGCAGCGTGAGGATCCCTCGGTGCTGCGAGTGGTGGCCCATCACAGCCCGGTGAACTATCACAGCTGGGGGATCAGCTTTCCCTTCGATGATTTCGCCCGCATGCCGGAAGTGCAGGAGGTGGTTGGACAGGTCTGGACCGGCACCGCCCGCTCGGCGTGCATGTATCGCGGGGAGATGAAGGAGCGCACGTTCGAGAACGGCTACCTGGAATACTCGTCGCTGGTGGAGCTGTACCGCGGGCGCGGCAAGCGGCTCTGGTTCCTGGCGGACCCGCTGGAGGACAATCCGGACCGCACGATGGAGGACTACCGCTCCAACTACCAGCACACCATCGTCGCCAGCCTGATGTTCCCCGAAGTCAACGCCTTCGAGCTGCTCCCCTGGCCGAACCGCATCTACGGCCGCATCCCCCGGGACTATGCCACGGCACTTGGGTGCGTCTTCAACGCGCTTGGCGAGATCTCCCGGATGCCCGCGCGGGCGCGGCCCGCCAGCGGGCTGGGCGTCCTGATCGGCGACTCGGCGGCCTATCAAAGGGCGGAGCCGGACGCGACCAACCTGAACGGTTTCTACGGTCTCAGCCTGCCCTTCGTCTACCGCGGCATCCCCATCCGCGTGGCTCCCATCGAACGCGCGACGGATGCGGATTATCTGAAGAGCTTCCACACGCTGCTGGTCAGCTTCGACTATTTCAAGCCAATGAAGCCCGAATACACCGCCGCACTCGCCGGCTGGGTGCGCCGGGGCGGCCATCTCATCCTCGTGGGAGGATCCAACGCCCACAACCGGGCCGAACAGTGGTGGAGGAAGGCGGGGCTCCAGTCTCCCGACGAGCACCTGCTGCGCGAGCTGGGGCTGCAGGCCGTCCGCGCGGGGGCTGCGGACGCAAAACCGGTGGATTTCCGCACCGTTCTGAGCGAAGACCGCGAGATCCGCGACCTGTCCAACCTGAAGGAGCGCGAGGTGCCTTTGCCGGAGGGGCTGAAGCAGGGCGACAGCGTGGCGATCCGGATCGGCGATTCGCGGCAGGCGGACGGCTGGGGAGGGATGGTCACGCGCATCCGGATCCAGAAGGGCTCAAAGAGCGAGACGATCCGCCCTGGAACGGAGCGGGAGGCGGCGCTGCTGACCGGCGAGCAGTGGTCGATGACCACGCCGGACGGGAGGGCCCGCTTCGCGGACGGCCCGGCGATGTTCACGTATCTTTTGGAGGCCGGGCCGGACACCCGCGTGTTCCTGACGATCGGCAACCAGTTCCGCGTGGATGTCGCGGCCGGCGGGCCGGAGATGCGGCAGGCGCTGGCGCCCGATGCCACCCGTTATCGCTTCGACGGCTCCCGGCCGGAGCCTCTGCCGGGTCATCCCGACGACGGGAGCGCCTTCCGGTGGAAGTGCGGCGACGGGACGCTGACATTCTTCGGGCGCTCCGCGGAGAGCTTCGCCCGCGATCCCGGAGGGGCGCAGGAGCTGGTGGACGCGGTGACGGCGCGCGCGACGGCTTCGGAGCGGACATCCTGGAAACGGGAGTTCTTGGTCCGACGGGGGCCCTACGTGGCAGTCCACCCGATGACGGAACAGGTGCGCCTGCGGGGAACCTGCATCGATCTGCTGGACCACACCCTCAAGCCCGTGCGCGACCCGGTGATTCAGCCCGGGCAGTCCCGCCTTTTCCGGATGGTGGAGGACTCTCCGGAGCCGGCGGTGCTTGCGGCAAGCTACGAGACGACGGTGCGAGCATCCTCAGGCGAGGCGATGGAGATCCTGAACCGCGGGCCGCTGGATACACCGGCCGCACTGCGGGTGCACACGGCGGGCCGGAAGCCGGCAGCGGTGCAATGCGCGGACGTTGCCGGCCGGCCTGTCCCCTTCGAGAGCTCGACGGAAGGCAGTACGATATACGTCACCTTCCCGGGCAGCCCGGACGGAGTCACGGTCACCATCCGCTGGGAGAGATAGCCCGGGAAGATCAGGAGGAAGGAGCCGTCTTCTCCCGCAGCATCTCCAGAATGCGCGGGGCGGCCGTCCGCACGAGCGCCTGGACCCCTTCGCGTCCGTGGGCGGGAGAGGCCGCGCGCGGATCCTGGCCGTGGATGCCGTGCTCCTCCCACGTCAGCTCGCCCTCCGAGGGGAGCCGGGCGAGGTCGACGAGCCCGGGGCGGAAATACAGCAGGTATGATGTCTCGCACAGCGCGGCGTGCTCGGCGGGAAACCCCTCCTGCGCCGTCAGCTCGTGATCCGGCACGGCCCACGCCGCGCATGAGTCCTGCTCCGCGTTGAACTGCCGGGCCGCGTCCGTGATGACCTCCACGTGCCCGGCCCCGTAATGGCCCATCAGGACGACCGCCACCCTGAAACCCTCCGAGGCCACCTGACGGAGATGCTCCAGCGCCAGCATCCGCACGCACTCCCGGCTGAACTCGAGCGTTCCGGTCCAGGGGCCGTTTTCCTTCATCGTGTTCGTTCCGCAGTAGACCGGCGGGAAGACGACTCCGCCGGTCACGGCGCAAAGCTCCAGACACTGCCCGAGCGCTTTCAGCGCGTCCAGCCCGAGCGAGTTGTGGCGGCCGTGCCACTCGTGGGCACCCCACGGGATGTATGCCACCGGCGCCGCATCGCGGGCGCGGATGTACTCTTCCGGCTTCAGTTCCTCGAAACGCATCGCGGGCTCCCCGGCGTCACAGGTCTCCGGCCGCGTGCACCCGGCCGCGACGCCGCCCTTCCGCTTCGGGAGCCCGAAGCCGTTCTCCTTTCCGGACCCGCGTCGAAAAAGGGCGGGGCCCGTGGGCCCCGCCCCCGTTCACCAGGGCCGGACAGGCCTCACCTCGGAACGCCCGGTCCGGCCACTTCGACGATGTCCGACTGGCTGCGGGGCACCAGCAGGCGCACCGGATAGTTATCGACGAGAGTGCCCACGGGAACGGCCTTCAAGATGCCGGTCACCTGCAGGAAGCTGCCGGCCGGGGGAAGCGGCACTCCAGGACCGCCGGGCATCAGCACGGCGACCCCGTATACCGGGGCGCCGGTGGGCAGACGCCTGCCGTCCTTCAGGTTGCTGCCGTCGTCCAGCCAGAACAGTCCGAGAGCCTGGTTATGGCCGGTGACCGTGCCCCAGGTCTCCACCAGGCTGCCAACGTTGTTCAGCCGCTGCGACACGACGCGCGGATTCCCGGGGAGGGGCAGAGCGTCGTCCACCACACCGGGCTGGTAGCCGAACAGGCCTCCGCCCGTGTCACGATTGTTCATCTTCAGCGCGACGATGGGCGCCACCCCGGGATGCTCCACGACGACCCGGCTGGCGGCGATGACCAGCTCCGTCTGCTCCGGCCCGGAGTATGCCGTCCGCCCGAGGACGTGCACCACATCACCTTCCCGGATGATCAGGCCCGGCATATCGGGCGGCGGTATCACCCCGATCCCCGCCGACCGGTCCGGCTCCTCGATGTAGAACAGGCCGAAGCGGTTCACGAAGTCCGCCGTGGCGATCTTCCGCTCCAGGAACACCTGGCCTCCGGGGGCTATGCTCCTCTTGGCCTCTCCGATGGAGACGGGCGGCCTGACCGCGATCTTCCGAGCGCTGGTGAGGGGAAGTCCGTGGATGGCGACGCTGCCGCCGGTGGTCTGCCCCGTCCCCGAAGCGGCAAAGACGACGAACGAGAACGTCCTGCCGGGCGTTCCACCGGCTGCGGGATTCATACGGTAGACGATCAGCGCCGCGACCGAGCCGCCCGCCGGGACAAGAGGCGGAGAGCCGAACGCGATGGACAGCGCCCCGTCGTCCACCGGATACGACCCGCTGCCGAGAGGAATATCCCCGGGATCCAGCTCTCCGTCGGCATTGACATCCAGGTAGACTTCCACGGAAAGGATGTCCACCGCGTCGTTGCCCGTGCCCGCCGCCTGCAGGGAGATGCTGTCCCAGGAAACCGCTTCCGTTTCGGACGCAGTCGCC
>Ga0308405_1002018_pt1 | contig 9853 bp, 12 predicted proteins | sample HotsprSampleMS13_FD_203473 | JGI IMG/M metagenome (GOLD analysis project Ga0308405, IMG submission 203473) | Hot spring phototrophic mat microbial communities from Mushroom Spring, Yellowstone National Park, Wyoming, United States - 20060912_MS13 ...
GAAATTGCTGAAATCGATCCCGATGATTTTGTAACTGTGCTGCGGTGAGGTTTCAGTGCTCTTCAACGAGCCGAAATTGCTGAAATCTTCGCTCAGTTGCCTTCAAATTCGCCTCTTGACAAAGTTTCAGTGCTCTTCAACGAGCCGAAATTGCTGAAATGTACGAAAAAGCGGCTCGTTCTCGGTATAATGAGAAGTTTCAGTGCTCTTCAACGAGCCGAAATTGCTGAAATTAATTTCATTCACCACAACCCGACCATCGATTGCTGTTTCAGTGCTCTTCAACGAGCCGAAATTGCTGAAATGTTGCGCTCATCCACTCCGCCGATCTGTTCGCCGTCGAGTTTCAGTGCTCTTCAACGAGCCGAAATTGCTGAAATTCGGCGCGTTAGCCGCATCGACCGTCATCATCCTTACGTGTTTCAGTGCTCTTCAACGAGCCGAAATTGCTGAAATTCCAGGTACTCGTTGTGATCCCGCTCGTGACCGTCGCAGTTTCAGTGCTCTTCAACGAGCCGAAATTGCTGAAATTCAAACTGGAGTTTCATTCTTTCCTCCTAAAAACGAAGTTTCAGTGCTCTTCAACGAGCCGAAATTGCTGAAATTGTTTCCTTACGTCGGCGGGAAATACCTCGTTGCGCGTTTCAGTGCTCTTCAACGAGCCGAAATTGCTGAAATAGTACGACGCGCGGCAGCGCAAACAGCGCGTCGAGGTTTCAGTGCTCTTCAACGAGCCGAAATTGCTGAAATGTACACGCGGGTCGGCGCTTTCGAGATGTCTACGGTGCGTTTCAGTGCTCTTCAACGAGCCGAAATTGCTGAAATAACGAACCGACCAAACCCCCGCGCCTCACCCGCGCGGTTTCAGTGCTCTTCAACGAGCCGAAATTGCTGAAATATAGTTGGCGGCGGGTTTCGAGTGACAGAATCGTTGTGTTTCAGTGCTCTTCAACGAGCCGAAATTGCTGAAATTTGTGATCCCGCTCGTGACCGTCGCGGAGTTGATCGGTTTCAGTGCTCTTCAACGAGCCGAAATTGCTGAAATAGTGCTTTAGGAGGTCATTATGAGTGACGCAACAAAGTTTCAGTGCTCTTCAACGAGCCGAAATTGCTGAAATGCTCTTGTGCTTCAAGCCAATCAGAAGCGCTACCCGCTAGTTTCAGTGCTCTTCAACGAGCCGAAATTGCTGAAATCATAGTTGAGCGTGCGGAATAAAAAATGACTACGACAAGTTTCAGTGCTCTTCAACGAGCCGAAATTGCTGAAATGGTTCGACGTTCATCAACTGTTCGAGTCTATCTGGCATGTTTCAGTGCTCTTCAACGAGCCGAAATTGCTGAAATTGAGCGCGCGTTTACTGCGTTGCGCGGTGGTGGGTTAAAGTTTCAGTGCTCTTCAACGAGCCGAAATTGCTGAAATCTGTTCAGGCGTGTGTCGTGCCCCAAATAGCAATGGTTTCAGTGCTCTTCAACGAGCCGAAATTGCTGAAATTCTTGCTACTGTTGAAGCGCACCTTCCTTCAATTGCGTTTCAGTGCTCTTCAACGAGCCGAAATTGCTGAAATCAAGTTTCGGAAAAGATCGTGATAAAGAAACTCAATAATGTTTCAGTGCTCTTCAACGAGCCGAAATTGCTGAAATCGTGCTGTCAAGCGAGTGTGCCGCGCAACTGGTCACCAGTTTCAGTGCTCTTCAACGAGCCGAAATTGCTGAAATCCCTGACCACTCCACGTATTTATGATGTTCTGAAAGATGTTTCAGTGCTCTTCAACGAGCCGAAATTGCTGAAATCATTCGTTGGCGCCCTCAATACCATCCGTTCCCAGAGTTTCAGTGCTCTTCAACGAGCCGAAATTGCTGAAATTTACTGCGCGCTGGGGGTACAGCATCAACCCGCCTGGTTTCAGTGCTCTTCAACGAGCCGAAATTGCTGAAATATAGTTGGCGGCGGGTTTCGAGTGACAGAATCGTTGTGTTTCAGTGCTCTTCAACGAGCCGAAATTGCTGAAATATAGCGCCCCAAGCGGGGGCGCTATCAGTACTTTAGTTTCAGTGCTCTTCAACGAGCCGAAATTGCTGAAATCTCGTGCTAGACTAGGAGTTCTCTGTATGCGCGTCAGTTTCAGTGCTCTTCAACGAGCCGAAATTGCTGAAATGACAACGCACTATTGGCTAAAAGAGACCTAGACAAAGTTTCAGTGCTCTTCAACGAGCCGAAATTGCTGAAATCTACTGTCACATCTCGAAGCTCGGATGGACGACGAGTTTCAGTGCTCTTCAACGAGCCGAAATTGCTGAAATCCGGACGCCGCATGTTAACCAAGAGCATCATCCCCACTTGTTTCAGTGCTCTTCAACGAGCCGAAATTGCTGAAATCATGCGGATCACATCCCTGACATCGACCTTGTCTGCGTTTCAGTGCTCTTCAACGAGCCGAAATTGCTGAAATTTGACAACAATTCTATCGGCTACTTGCAAACTTGTCACGTTTCAGTGCTCTTCAACGAGCCGAAATTGCTGAAATCGCACAGACGGCAGAGGAAAAGCGCGACGCGGAACGGAGTTTCAGTGCTCTTCAACGAGCCGAAATTGCTGAAATTTTTTGATAACATCGTCGGCGCGTATGCGGCTGAGGTTTCAGTGCTCTTCAACGAGCCGAAATTGCTGAAATCTGTACCTTCAAAGCCGTACTTGCGCGCCAGGTTGATAGTTTCAGTGCTCTTCAACGAGCCGAAATTGCTGAAATAACCCGGCGCAAGTTGAATACGCACTCAAAGATGTCGGTTTCAGTGCTCTTCAACGAGCCGAAATTGCTGAAATGAATAAACGTCAACGTCGCTTCGCCGACATCGGCGTGTTTCAGTGCTCTTCAACGAGCCGAAATTGCTGAAATTTGAAGACGCGGGGCAGTTCTTCCGCGACTTCCGAGGTTTCAGTGCTCTTCAACGAGCCGAAATTGCTGAAATTGGAACGTCTTGACAGGATCATTCAATTGCTGGAGAAGTTTCAGTGCTCTTCAACGAGCCGAAATTGCTGAAATTCTGCGAGTGCGTCCAAAGACACACCGCGTGAGTCGGTAGTTTCAGTGCTCTTCAACGAGCCGAAATTGCTGAAATGCCATTCACCGTCGGAAGCGTGATCGAACCGCCCGCGTTTCAGTGCTCTTCAACGAGCCGAAATTGCTGAAATGAGATGTTCTATACCAACATCGTAATGGGGCGATGGTGGTTTCAGTGCTCTTCAACGAGCCGAAATTGCTGAAATTACGAGGGGGCGGCAATGATCAAGATTCCGAACTTCAGGGTTTCAGTGCTCTTCAACGAGCCGAAATTGCTGAAATGAACCACCAGTTCGACCGAGACGTCACGCAGTTCCGCGTTTCAGTGCTCTTCAACGAGCCGAAATTGCTGAAATCCGTTGCCGCTGAAGCAGCGTACCCTGTTATGCTGTCGTATGTTTCAGTGCTCTTCAACGAGCCGAAATTGCTGAAATGTTACTACACACTGGCCCTTGCAGTTTGCGCGCCTAGGTTTCAGTGCTCTTCAACGAGCCGAAATTGCTGAAATTCACTTGCCAAATGCTCTTGCGTAAGGTTACGATCAGTTTCAGTGCTCTTCAACGAGCCGAAATTGCTGAAATGACGCGACATCACAATCATCCGGCGCGATCTGTACGGTTTCAGTGCTCTTCAACGAGCCGAAATTGCTGAAATGTAAGCGAACGGCGATACGTAAGCGTGTAACGGTACGTTTCAGTGCTCTTCAACGAGCCGAAATTGCTGAAATGTTACGTTTCTCACAACAGTCAACCCTTCCGACGTTTTAGTTTCAGTGCTCTTCAACGAGCCGAAATTGCTGAAATAGAAGCGAGATTTTCAACAGCAGTTACCGAGTTAACGTTTCAGTGCTCTTCAACGAGCCGAAATTGCTGAAATCGTGTTCCGGCTTGCGGATCACCGCGCCCGCAATCGCGTTTCAGTGCTCTTCAACGAGCCGAAATTGCTGAAATGCAACGTTTCAATCGTCTCGCGCGTTGCCGCGCCGCGTTTCAGTGCTCTTCAACGAGCCGAAATTGCTGAAATAGAACCGTTACGCCGAATGCGCCAATACAACACAAGGTTTCAGTGCTCTTCAACGAGCCGAAATTGCTGAAATACAACTCAATTCTTGACGAAATTGAATGCGATAGTTCGTTTCAGTGCTCTTCAACGAGCCGAAATTGCTGAAATCTAACCGGGGGCGCACGTACTTCGGCTATCTATCAGGTTTCAGTGCTCTTCAACGAGCCGAAATTGCTGAAATGGTGTCTCGTGTACGCAACAAGGCTCGCCTGCCCGGTTTCAGTGCTCTTCAACGAGCCGAAATTGCTGAAATCACTATCGGCTAATAGAGACCTATACTTTTGGACGTTTCAGTGCTCTTCAACGAGCCGAAATTGCTGAAATCGTATTGTACGGATCGTGACGGTGATCCACTATTGGTTTCAGTGCTCTTCAACGAGCCGAAATTGCTGAAATTGATCCAAAAGGGTTTAAAAAGGGGGTTTCTGTGAAGTTTCAGTGCTCTTCAACGAGCCGAAATTGCTGAAATTCAGTGGCAGCGCGGCAATTGAGCGTACCGAATCCGTTTCAGTGCTCTTCAACGAGCCGAAATTGCTGAAATCCGAAGTACGTGCGCCCCCGATTGCTACGACCGACAGTTTCAGTGCTCTTCAACGAGCCGAAATTGCTGAAATCCAGACGGATACGCCGTCAACCGGAATGAGGATGAGGTTTCAGTGCTCTTCAACGAGCCGAAATTGCTGAAATAAACTACCCGAACTTATCGCCCGGCTTGGCGGCGACCGTTTCAGTGCTCTTCAACGAGCCGAAATTGCTGAAATTGTGACAGAGGCGGGTGTAGACGTTGCGACGCCCGCGCGTTTCAGTGCTCTTCAACGAGCCGAAATTGCTGAAATTGCGTTGATGCTGGGCATCAGCGTTGACGAGTTTCACGTTTCAGTGCTCTTCAACGAGCCGAAATTGCTGAAATTAGTCGACGCCAATATCTACGATGAGAGGGACGGTTGGTTTCAGTGCTCTTCAACGAGCCGAAATTGCTGAAATGCTGAATGGAGGTAAGAGATGGCTACAATCCGTATTGTTTCAGTGCTCTTCAACGAGCCGAAATTGCTGAAATTCAGCATAAACGATCCGTCAGCAGCGCGCCACGGTGCGTTTCAGTGCTCTTCAACGAGCCGAAATTGCTGAAATTATAGTAGAGACGTAATCAATAATCACCCTACGAGAAGTTTCAGTGCTCTTCAACGAGCCGAAATTGCTGAAATGCAGCAACGTCGCAAGAGTGTACGCCAACGCCGCGAGGTTTCAGTGCTCTTCAACGAGCCGAAATTGCTGAAATCCTGACACGGCGCGTTTCGCGTTGGTTCATCAGTCGTTTCAGTGCTCTTCAACGAGCCGAAATTGCTGAAATTCCGGTTTATCGGCTTCAGTATCGTATCGAATTGAGGTTTCAGTGCTCTTCAACGAGCCGAAATTGCTGAAATCTGGAATATCCGCACGATTCTAAACTTTATCGTGAGTTTCAGTGCTCTTCAACGAGCCGAAATTGCTGAAATCTGTCCGCAGTCAGTCTGAGTTGCTCAAGCAGTACCGTTTCAGTGCTCTTCAACGAGCCGAAATTGCTGAAATTATCGATTACGTCTCTACTATACCGCAGTTCCCGCGTTTCAGTGCTCTTCAACGAGCCGAAATTGCTGAAATTGATGCTGCCCAGGCGCGTGCTTGATGAACTCGTCGGGAGTTTCAGTGCTCTTCAACGAGCCGAAATTGCTGAAATATCACCGTCAACGCCGCGCCGGGGATGGACGAGCGACGTTTCAGTGCTCTTCAACGAGCCGAAATTGCTGAAATTGCGAGCGACGCGCGGGCGTATCTGGTCGTCTTTGAGTTTCAGTGCTCTTCAACGAGCCGAAATTGCTGAAATTCAGAGCTTGTTTGAGCGCGGCGCCACGCTGTACGTGTTTCAGTGCTCTTCAACGAGCCGAAATTGCTGAAATAATTGTAGTACTCGTCGAACTCCGAGCGTTCCGAAAGTTTCAGTGCTCTTCAACGAGCCGAAATTGCTGAAATTCGAGACGTACCCGATGTTCGATCCGTCGGCGCGCCTGGGTTTCAGTGCTCTTCAACGAGCCGAAATTGCTGAAATGCATATCGGGTTGTACGGAACCAGCGGGTGCGGGAGTTTCAGTGCTCTTCAACGAGCCGAAATTGCTGAAATCCGACGAAATTGTTGAAGAAATCGTTCTTCTGCGCAGGTTTCAGTGCTCTTCAACGAGCCGAAATTGCTGAAATACAATACCGAAGAGTTGCCTTGGTTCTGGTCGCGCCGTTTCAGTGCTCTTCAACGAGCCGAAATTGCTGAAATCGGACGCGCCGCGCGCAGATAGCCCGTCGGCGCTGCTGTTTCAGTGCTCTTCAACGAGCCGAAATTGCTGAAATAGACACTCCAGCACCGCCCACCGGTCGCGTTCCTCAGTTTCAGTGCTCTTCAACGAGCCGAAATTGCTGAAATGCGACTTGGCGCGTTGACTTCTTATACTTCTTGCCGATAGTTTCAGTGCTCTTCAACGAGCCGAAATTGCTGAAATGCGCCGCAGCAGCGCCCGCGCCGCGTGGCGGTCGAGGTTTCAGTGCTCTTCAACGAGCCGAAATTGCTGAAATGAAAGCACGACCTGCCGTGCCACCCGCGCGCATTCGTTGTTTCAGTGCTCTTCAACGAGCCGAAATTGCTGAAATCCGCACCATATCGTTGCGTAGCGCAACAAATGCCTTATGTTTCAGTGCTCTTCAACGAGCCGAAATTGCTGAAATCCTATTAGTTGATAATCACTATCACTTGTAACTTTTCGTTTCAGTGCTCTTCAACGAGCCGAAATTGCTGAAATCCAGTGCGCGCTCAAGATCGTTGATGCGCCGCGCCGGTTTCAGTGCTCTTCAACGAGCCGAAATTGCTGAAATTGAGGTGTCCCACGCGCCCGGTGGATGTCAAAAGGCGTTTCAGTGCTCTTCAACGAGCCGAAATTGCTGAAATGCGCCCGCGCCGAGGCGCTGCTCGACAAAGCGCAGGTTTCAGTGCTCTTCAACGAGCCGAAATTGCTGAAATCGGGAATGATAACTATCTGGGGCGGCTACGTGGCGGCGTTTCAGTGCTCTTCAACGAGCCGAAATTGCTGAAATCGACGAGGCGCTGGCGATTGTGCCGGAAGCGCTGTCGGAAGGTTTCAGTGCTCTTCAACGAGCCGAAATTGCTGAAATATGTAACAATCCCGCTGACGGAAATTGACACGTATCGTTTCAGTGCTCTTCAACGAGCCGAAATTGCTGAAATCGGTCGGGGACGGGGACGGAACAACACCCGTCCCAGTTTCAGTGCTCTTCAACGAGCCGAAATTGCTGAAATGCTGACGGTCGTTGACATCAAAACCGTCAGCGCAAGTTTCAGTGCTCTTCAACGAGCCGAAATTGCTGAAATCCTCTTACAGAGAACCAGATCGCCCCCAGGCGTGTAGTTTCAGTGCTCTTCAACGAGCCGAAATTGCTGAAATAGCGCCAACTCGAACAGCGCGGCTGGCTGCCGAAGCCGTTTCAGTGCTCTTCAACGAGCCGAAATTGCTGAAATTGTAGCACGCATAGACGTGCAGACGACGTTTGTAGTCAGTTTCAGTGCTCTTCAACGAGCCGAAATTGCTGAAATCATCGCGGTAACGCTCCAGTATCAGTCTCACGTCATCGTTTCAGTGCTCTTCAACGAGCCGAAATTGCTGAAATGAGGCGTGGCAGCGCGGCGGGTTGTTCGCGCCGTTGCGTTTCAGTGCTCTTCAACGAGCCGAAATTGCTGAAATCGAGCACAAAGAGCGGAATACGCTCAAAGCGCGCCGCGGTTTCAGTGCTCTTCAACGAGCCGAAATTGCTGAAATTCAATAGCCTGCCTTCGTCGCTGTGCAGCGCAAGCGTTTCAGTGCTCTTCAACGAGCCGAAATTGCTGAAATGATGTCGTTTAGCACGCTCGTTGACATCGTTGAACTGTGTTTCAGTGCTCTTCAACGAGCCGAAATTGCTGAAATTCTCTCGGAAGACCCCGCGCTGCTGGCGTTGTTCCGGTTTCAGTGCTCTTCAACGAGCCGAAATTGCTGAAATCCAGTTCGACGGGAGCGACGCGGGAATGTCGCGTCCGTTTCAGTGCTCTTCAACGAGCCGAAATTGCTGAAATTGTGGTAGAGTATGTGCGCGACAATCATTTATTATTAGGTTTCAGTGCTCTTCAACGAGCCGAAATTGCTGAAATCCAACGTTTGACGACACAGCCGAACTGGACGGACGGTTTCAGTGCTCTTCAACGAGCCGAAATTGCTGAAATCGCCGGATGTGAAACATCAACGCCGCGGTAACGCTGGTTTCAGTGCTCTTCAACGAGCCGAAATTGCTGAAATTTTGACGCGCCGCACTCTATATTGGTGCGACGCGATAGTTTCAGTGCTCTTCAACGAGCCGAAATTGCTGAAATGTTACTCGTGATAAACGTGCCAAACCACGTCGAAAACGTTTCAGTGCTCTTCAACGAGCCGAAATTGCTGAAATGCCGGCTTGGGATCGGGAAGCCAGTACGACATGATCGAGTTTCAGTGCTCTTCAACGAGCCGAAATTGCTGAAATTAACGCCAAACGTAAGCGCCGTTCATCATTGTTTTCGTTTCAGTGCTCTTCAACGAGCCGAAATTGCTGAAATGCGCGAAGCGCAATCGTTCTACCACCTGCATCTAACAGTTTCAGTGCTCTTCAACGAGCCGAAATTGCTGAAATACCATATCGATCTTCGTGGAGAGATCATTTATCGAGTTTCAGTGCTCTTCAACGAGCCGAAATTGCTGAAATTAAACCATGTGTTAAGAGTAGCTGCAATCGCGTTTAGTTTCAGTGCTCTTCAACGAGCCGAAATTGCTGAAATGTTTCCCGCTACGCGCGCTCAAGCGCGTGTACGAACGTTTCAGTGCTCTTCAACGAGCCGAAATTGCTGAAATATCAATGACGATTCCCTGCCTGATATACGCTTGCGGTTTCAGTGCTCTTCAACGAGCCGAAATTGCTGAAATTCATCGACATCACAGCATACAGCGCGCGGGCGCGGCGTTTCAGTGCTCTTCAACGAGCCGAAATTGCTGAAATTTGCCGTTCGCATACGGAGTACGGAGAGACATTCTCCGGTTTCAGTGCTCTTCAACGAGCCGAAATTGCTGAAATAAGCGGCGGGAGCTACCCCAGCGCCGAAGATTGGGGAGTTTCAGTGCTCTTCAACGAGCCGAAATTGCTGAAATCGAACGGCCAAGTCGGTGACGAGATGTGGATCATAGTTTCAGTGCTCTTCAACGAGCCGAAATTGCTGAAATCGGGCGCAACCGGCGACGTCGAACCGCGCCGCACGGTTTCAGTGCTCTTCAACGAGCCGAAATTGCTGAAATTCGAGCCTTTGGAGTCCTGGATTACGCGCAAGCTCCAGTGTTTCAGTGCTCTTCAACGAGCCGAAATTGCTGAAATGGGGTTGGCGAACGTCGGCGGCAGCGCGAAAGTCGCCGTTTCAGTGCTCTTCAACGAGCCGAAATTGCTGAAATCATTCAGACGCTCAACGCGCCAGCAGGCGCTGAACGGTTTCAGTGCTCTTCAACGAGCCGAAATTGCTGAAATATGTAGCCATCGAGCTGATCGTTCGTGGGCGTGCTATCGTTTCAGTGCTCTTCAACGAGCCGAAATTGCTGAAATTCAACACGCCCATTATCAATACCACACTGCTCGACTGT
>Ga0308405_1002021_pt1 | contig 9849 bp, 1 predicted proteins | sample HotsprSampleMS13_FD_203473 | JGI IMG/M metagenome (GOLD analysis project Ga0308405, IMG submission 203473) | Hot spring phototrophic mat microbial communities from Mushroom Spring, Yellowstone National Park, Wyoming, United States - 20060912_MS13 ...
GCAAATGTATATTTCGTTCCCGGCTCCAAATTTGTTACTGTTACTTGGGGTGTTTTGTCCTTGCCATCGTAAAGGACAAAACTTTTGCCCAGCTGGGCTTCGCGACTGCCAAACCGAGCAGAAGCCCGATATTCCTTGCCATCCTGGGGCAAATCCACCTCCTCGCCTTTTGCACCAAGAAGCATTCGCCCTTCGCCATTGCCAAAAATAAACCGCAAAGTTATCGCTGTATCAGTAACATCTCCAAAAGAAATCTGCTGGGCTTGTCGGCTCGGCTCAGCTGCCAATGTACTGAAAGCATACTTCTGAATCAAAACGCTGCTATCTGCACCCACTTTGTACAAGGCAAAAGCATACTCGGTTTTCGGACTCAACTTTGTGACAACCAGCTTCTCGCCTTTCTTGCTCCATTCAGTTGCAATTAATGTTTCAACTCGTTTTGTCTTAATGGTCGAGGGAAACTCAATAGTATCGCCTGCGATAACTGCCCTTTCGCCCTTTGGTGCAGTCCGCACTTTTGGAAAAGAAGTATCGTTCGACAAATACAGTGCGAAGTTTCCCGCTCCGGGCTTAAATGCAATCTCCACCATTTCTGCATCTACCTGCTTAATTTCAAGCCTGGGCAGTGCTTCTTTCTTCTGTTCCGTAGTCGAACTGCTCGAAGCTTTCTTTTTAGTCTGAGGCTTCGTCGTCTTTTTCTGTGCATCTAAAGTAGTTGAAGCAAAAACTAAACCGAAAACCAAAGCCAAAACCAATACTTTTCTCATCTTCCACCTTCGCAAAAACACAAAAATAATAAAAAAGTCCCTCCCTTTTGCAAGGGAGGGACCGAAAAATCGAAAACTCCCACCTTACGGCAGATAGATGAACGGCTGTTGCAATGTCTCGCCCAATCCCGACACTCGCACGAAGTACAACCCAGAAGCAAATTGGGTCTGCAAATTGTAAAGGAATATTGTTATATCATTAACTCCTTCTTTGGCGAGGTATTCTTGGGTCGAAAGAACATTGCCTTGGGAATTCACTATTTCAATTGTTACTTTCGCTTCGACTGGGGAAATCAAGAAGAACGAGACTTCGCCGTCAGCCACAGGATTTGGCGAAATTTCCGACAATGCGAATTGTTCGCCCTTGAAGTTTGCTTCGCCAAAATCTCTTGGCAATGTCTTGAATGCTCTTGGATTATTGCTTGCTGTGCTCGTATTATAATTTGGTACTAAGTTTCCGTTGTATTCGAATACTCTGAAGGTTGCCCATTGGTTTGGACTCAATCCAGTTACTGTTGCTGTGGTTACATTGCCCTTGTTTATTATTGTTGTATTTGTTCCAAATCCATCACCAATTGAATAGGAGGTTCCATCTGTTGGAGTATTACCACCATAAGATGAACTATTAGTTGTAGCTGCGACCAATCTTCCTGCACCGTTGCCAGCTGTGAAGCTCACACTTATGGTTGATTGTGTTCTCGAACTTAAAGTAATTCCGCTTGCTTGGGTTGTTGGTTCTGTTGGCAATACTGTAAAATCGTTAGAAACACCACTTGTTAGACCAGTTGCATTTGCTTGAATTATCACACCTGTTTCGCCATCACTTCCTGAAAGTGTATATGTAACACTAATTGTAGTAGAGCTATTGCCAGCACTTATTGTTCCACTACCAGATACTGAACCAGATCCTGTATTTACTGTAATTCCAACAGTGGTATTGACTGATACTGGTGCCGGGTTATTCGAATCATCTTGTGACTCAACTGTTATGTTGAAAGGTGTTCCCGTTACTTGGGTTCCTATTGTTGTTGTTATAGCTAACTTTGTTGGTGTTGGTGGTGGAGTTACAGAAATATTCAAAGAACTTGGTGTTCCACTTCCGCAAGCATTGATTGGCGTAACTGTTAATGTTCCACTTGTTGCACCACTAGAGAAGTCTATTGTTATACTATTATTACCATTATTATTTATTGTAACACCTGTTCCAGAGTATGACCAGTTATAAGATGTTGCATCTGATACAGGAGAAATGCTATACGATACTCCAGTCTGTGGTGCTGTGATAGAAGTCGGACCACTTATCGAACCAGCAGCTCCTGGTAATGGGTTTACTGTAAGAGTACAAAGAGTTGAGTATATGGTTCCTTGGCAACCAGTTACTTGTGCACGATAGTAATATGTTCCCGCAGGAATTCCGCTACCAGTGCTATTGATTGTTAGTGTAGTAGTATTAGCACCACTGTAAGTTGAATTGCTTGGAGTTCCATCGGAAACATTGCTCCAGCTGCTGCCATCTGGACTATATTGCCATTGTATTGATGTGTAGTTGCTAGCTGTGATTGTAAATGTTTCACCTGTCCACGCACCTTGACATTTTGTTATTGTCGTAGGTGTTGGTCCCGAAACTGTTGCTGGTGATGTTACTGTCAATGTAACTGAATTTGAATTTACTGTACCACCACAAGCACTAGAAACCTGCACACGATAATAATATGTACCGGCAGCAATTGCTCCTTGAATATTTAAGGTCGAAGTATTCCCACCAGTGTAAGTTGCATTACTTGGAGTATTATTCATTACATTGCTCCAGCTACTGCCATCTGCACTATATTGCCATTGATAAGTTATTGGAGATGTTCCGTTGGCACCGACGCTGAAGCTTACGTTAATAGAACCGCTACCACAAGCAGTTTGGTTATTTGGTTGTGAGGTAATTTCGGTTGCTGGTGTTATAGTTAATTGTGCACTATTTGAATTTACTGTTCCACAACCAGCACTTACAACGCAACGATAATAATAATTATTTCCATCAGCAATAGAACCTGTATAAACAGTTAATGTGTTTGTTGTTTGACCGCTATATGTTGCTCCTGCTGGAGTACCGTCGTTTACATTACTCCAATTAGAGTTATCTGAACTGAATTGCCATTGATAAGTTAATGTACCAAAACCAGTTGCCGCTACTGAGAAGGATTGTGATGTTGTACCTTCGCAAATCGTAGCATTAGATGGGTGTGTTGTGATTACTGTTGCTGGATTTACAGTCAAAGTAGCCGAATTCGATGTAGTGGATCCACAAGAGTTAGTTACTACAACCTGATATTGATATGTTCCAGCTGCAATGTTATTGCTTGTAACTGTTAATGTAGCTGTGTTAGCACCAGTATATGTAGCTCCTACTGGAGTTCCATCACTTACATTAACCCAGCTACTTCCATTCCAGTACTGCCATTGATAAGATGTTGCACCGCTAGCTGTTACCGAGAAGTTCTGGCTCCACGAACCAAAGCATTGTGTTGCATTACTTGGATGTGTAGATATCGTTGGTGCTGTGTTTACAGTTAGTGTTGCAGGGTTAGAATACACTGGAGAGCAAACTCCATTTGTTGCTTTTAATCTATACTGATAGCCGTTCATTGGAGCAGTTGCTCCTGTAATAGTTAATGTATTTGTATATACACCACCATATGGACCACTATTTGTTAAATCGCTCCAAGTTGAACCACCATCGGCACTTACTTGCCATACTATAGAACCGCTCGAGCTAATAACGCTAAATGTAGTATTTCCACCAGCACATATAGTTGAGTTCGATGGGTTGCCAGTAATTGATGGCTGTGCATCTACTTGAACTGTAGCAGTGTTTGATGTTACTGTTAATGGCGAACAAGAGCCATATACAATAACTCTATAGTCATAACTACCCGCAGCAAGACCACTTATTTGTAAATTAGCACTTGTTCCACCAGTATATGATGCTCCCGATGGCGTTCCATTACTTACATTAACCCAACTACTTCCATTCCAGAACTGCCATTGATAAGACAAACCGCCACCTACAGCACTAACGCTTAGGTATGCTGTTGAACCTTCGCAAATTGTTGTGTTCTGTGGTTGTGTTGTTATTGCTGTTGCTGGAGTTACTGTCAATGTTGCGGCATTAGTATATTGAGCGTCGCATTCGTTGTATGCTTTTAGCCTATATTTATAGTTGTTCATTCCGTTAGTAATACCTGTCAATGTAAGAGTTGCAGTTGTTGCACCGCTGTAAACGCCGCCATTGCTAATATCATTCCAAGTGCTACCTCCATCTGTTGATTCTTGCCATTGATATTGTAATCCTGCTCCACCAGTTGCCGAACCAGAAAAGTTTACAGTTGTTCCTACACAACCAGATTGATTTGTTGGATTGCTTACGATTGTTACTGTTACGTTTGTGTAATCTGAGGCACTTGTTGGATGGGTCATTGCATTGCCTGCAAGGTCATAAATTTCGTTTGAGTTTTGCGTTTGAACTTGAACTTGTTCAAAACCATTTAAAGTGCCCGTCCATGTTAAGTTTGTTGTTGCTGTAGTTGCTCCTGCTGAGTGGTTAATTGTAGCAGTATTTAACGAAGCACTCCCACCACTTGCTGTTACCGAAATATCGGTTAAGCTCAATGCACCTGTTCCATTGCCATTTGCATCCAATCCAGAATAAACTCCTTCGCTAAATGTAATGGTACCTGATGTACTCGCGCAGCTTACTTGGTAACTCAAAATTGTTGGAGGTGTAACGTCTTTAATTACTCCCGTAACTGTTGTTGTTGCTTGGTTACCGGCGCAATCAGTTACTCTAAATTCAATATCATATGAACCTTCATTAACTGAGGACCAGCTATATAATGAGCTTATTTGAGTAGAACCAGATGTAACAGATGTCCATCCGTATTGATTAGCACCTTGAATTAATCTTGCCTCAGTAGTATAACCAGTATTATTATCATTTGCTGTAAATTGAACTACTTGATTGCCATTTGTGTATGTTCCCATTGTCGGATATGTTACACTGATTGTTGGTGGTGTATTGTCGATAATGAAAGTTGCACTGTTTTGAGTTGCAAAGTTTCCTGCACAATCTGTTGCTGTTATTCGTACAATTGCATTTGTATTTAAGTTAGGCACATTCCAAGTATGGCTACCACTATTTGAAAGTCCTGTTGCTATTGAATTCCAAGTACTGCCACCATCTGTTGAATAATCCAACGATATTGTAAATGAATTAGCGTCGGTTATATTTCCAGTTGTCCATTGAATTGTATGGCTTCCTGAATTCCAGCAAGTTCCCGTTGTTGGTGCTGTGATTGTTCCAGTCGCAATGCTTGGTGGAGTGTCATCGAATGTAAATGTGTTGCTAATTTGTGATGTTGTATTTCCTGCGCAGTCTTCTGCTGTTATTCTTATCACTCCATTTGTTGAATTTAATCCAGTTGGTACATTCCAATTGTAACTACCACTATTTGAAAGTCCTGTTGCTATTGAATTCCAAGTTGAACCACCATCCGTTGAATAATCCAACGATATTGTAAATGAATTGACGTCGGTTATATTTCCAGTTGTCCATTGAATTGTATGGCTTCCTGAATTCCAGCAAGTTCCTGATGTTGGTGCTGTGATTGTTCCAGACGCAATGCTCGGTGGAGTGTCATCGAATGTAAATGTGTTGCTATTTTGTGTTGTTGTATTTCCTGCACAATCTGTTGCTGTTATTCTAATCACTCCATTTGTTGAATTTAAGCCAGTTGGTACAGTCCAATTGTAACTACCACTATTTGAAAGTCCTGTTGCTATTGAATTCCAAGTTGAACCACCATCCGTTGAATAATCTAATGATATTGTAAATGAATTGCCGTCGGTTATATTTCCAGCTGTCCATTGAATTGTATGGCTTCCTGAATTCCAGCAAGTTCCTGTCGTTGGTACTGTAATGGTTCCACTTGCAATTGTGGGATTTGTATTATCCATTACAAAATACCAGCTGAATTGGTCTGTCCAAGCACCTGTATTACCTGCACCATCAGTTGCTCTAACTTGCACATAGTAGCGCGCGTTGCTGCTAGGTAATAATGATGGTAAGTTAAAAGACCAGTTACCGCTAGAATATGTAGCAGGGAATGGATATACAGACGTTGATGTCCAATTATCAGTTCCATTATAATAACCATCAGAACCATCAAAGCTGCCATTATTATTTAAATCCACCCAAATTGCAACTTCAACATAGCTTACGCCGCCGCAGCCCACATCGCTTGCTGTTCCGGATATCGAAGTTGGTGCTGTTGTATAGCATTGTCCGCTTGTTCCGCTAACAGAAGCAGTTGGGTTATCGTGGTCGATTTGATATGTTTGGCCAGCTGTGAAAGTATAAGTATTAGAATTTGCATTACCTGCAACATCTAATACGGTTGCAGAAGAACCATAAAAATCAAGACGAATTTCCCCAGTAGTAAATGAGCTTACATCAACATCAACATCATATTGAGTAGAGTTAGTCGAAGATAGTGGAGTTACTGATGTTACAGATGGTGTCCCTATTCCCGATACTACTGTAACAGTGAAATCTGCTGTAGATACGCTTGAATTTTGTATTGGCTCACTAAATGTAACACGGAATGTTACAGTATTCACATTTGTACATAGATTAGAAGGTGATTGTCGAATTATACTACTTACCGTTGGGCGGACACCATCAATTACAATATTTTTGTTACCAGCAAGAGAATTAGCTGAACTAGGTGCAGGTAAATTTAAATTAGCATTATTACCGCAAGCATCTTTTATAGTTGCAGTTCCAGTTAATGATAATGAATTATTTGCTACATAATCTAAATCGCTCGATACATCCCCTTCTTGTACTGTGTAGGTTAAATCCAAAGTTGTTCCAGTTTGTGAAGTGTTTCTTGTAGCTAATGGATTAGGTGTATAACTATTTAATGTAATACGGGCATCGCCTGTTCCTGGTGTAAAAACAACGGTTTCATCGAACTGCACTTGAATGTTTATAGTTGCACCAATACCATAGGTACCATCAGCAGTGGAAGAAGTAACATTAGTTACAGTTGGAGCATTAGCGTCTATTGCTGGTGCAGATGATGCATTCCCGCTACCATTGTAAGCAGGAGAAAATGCAACGCCATTACCATCTTCTAAATCAAAATTACAAGGCAAATCACTTCCATCAGCAATGTCACTATTCCCACTTGCCACTGTATAAGTAAATGTATATGTTCCATCGCCGTTATCCGTAAAGGTTGCAGTTTGTCCGTTAATTGTTGATGTAGTATTTTCTACCAAGCCCCATTGGTTGTTCTGAGCAGTAAGTGTAGCTGTAATCACATCACCGATTTTAGCACAATTATAGTCGCCTGGAGAAAATGTTACAGATGAATAGCCTGGATTTGCTAATGTTGTCCAAGAATCAGTAGCAGCAGAAGATAGATTACCATTATTATCGTAGGAGCGAATAGAGTAGGTGTAACTTTGTCCTGCAGTTAGACCAAAAATTGGATATTTTTTATCGCTGGGTTTACCAATGTCTAAGTTATCGTAGCCCGAAACAGGGGAACCACCTTGGAGAATAGTCAACTTATACCCTGCGGCGTTAGTACCGTCGGTGCTCCAAGAAAGCAAACCACCTTCGCTCCACTGAGAAATCGAAAGCTCCGATGGAGGATCTAATGTGAAGGTAGTGAACGAGCGTGGGTTGTTGGTTGCAGTGTTAGTGTTGAAGTCTTTGTCCTGAGCATTAATACTATTATATTCGAACACGCGTACGTTGTAGGTATATCCGGGCGAAAGACTCGAGAAGCTGGATGTTCTTTCAGTTCCCGTCAGAATGTCAATCACGACGTAAGTGCCGCTCGATGCGAAATACCTGTTATCATTGTCGCTGTATGCGGTTGAAAAATTACCATTAGCATCGGTCAGTTGAGTAAAGTCGCCACTAACATCGAGTGGAGTGAGGTAATTAGTAAGAAAATCGTTCCAATCGACGGTGCCCCCATAGTGGACAACCACGATACGACCTGCACCATTGCCGCGAGTGAAAGAAAGGTTTGCAGATGAAGCTTGAACATTGGAAAAAGCCAGGTAGCGAGATTGCACCGTTGGCGGTGCTGCCCAAATTTGTAGTGCTGTTGCCAGAAGAAGGCAAGAGAACAGAAAGAGAGCTTGTAATTTTTTCATAGTACCTCCTAATAATTAGTTAAACATAAAACCTATAAAGTTTAGTATTAAGTTCATTGTCAAAATTAAAAAATTCTTGTTAAATTACAGTTAAAAGCAGGGGTAAATTTGCATTTTCCCCTGCTTTTTAATTTAGATTATTCTACGACAGCAACAACTCGCCACTGTCCGTTTGCATAAACAAGGGTGACATTAACAGCATTTCCGATATTACTGAAAATGGTCGTTGAACCTTGTTGCAAAATAAGATTGTCAGTAGTTGCATCAAAAATCACATACAAGAATTGACCCTCGATACCATTGGGGAGAGTAACAGTATCGTCGGTGCCATCGTTATCGCTGGTAATGTAAACAACCGAAACATTGTTCGAGATAGTAGCGGCACTACTAGAAACGGAGATTGATTCATAAGACAATTTAACAGCACCGCCGTTATCTTCAATTGAAAGGGCAAGGCCAGTACCACCCCCATTATCAATGACTAAACCGGCACCACTACCGTTATTAGATATAAGAACTGATGGCCCACTAGTATTTGCATCGAAAGCAGCAGCACGAGCACCACCTGACGCAGTAACATAAAGAGAATAACCAGCTGTTCCTGATAAGTTGTTAATTTGAACTCCATTAAAGCTAGTTGAGCTGTTAGTGTTGAAAATAGCAGCCGAAGCATTATTATTTCCATCCACAACCAAGCCCGAGCCACTGCCAATAGAAGCATCGATGTAAAGTCCATTGCCACTACCTTGATTAGTTATTGTCACAGCAGGACTTGAAGTACTTGCATCGAAAGCAGCAGCACCAGCTTGGTCGCCATTTACATAAAATGCATAGGAAGCCGAACCTGTATTAATTATTTCAAAGCCATTAAGACCAGTTGTAGTTTGAGTATTGAATACAGCAGTTGGTAAGGTACTATTTCCATCCACAACCAAGCCCGAGCCACTGCCAGTAGAAGCATCGATGTAAAGTCCATTGCCACTACCTAGATTAGTTATTGTCACAGCAGGACTAAGACTACCAGTACTTGCATCGAAAGCAGCAGCACCAGCACCACTTGACGCATTGACATAAAGAGAATAACCAGCTGTTCCTGAGTTTTGAATTTCAACTCCATTAATGCCAGTTGAGCTGTTAGTGTTGAAAATAGCAGCCGAAGCATTATTATTTCCATCCACAACCAAGCCCGAGCCAGTGCCACTAGTAACATCGATGTAAAGTCCATCGCCACTGCCTTGATTAGCTATTGCCACAGAAGGAATAGCAGTATTTGTATTTGCATCGAAAGCAGCAGCACGAGCACCATTTGACGCAGTAACATAAAGAGAATAACCAGCTGTTCCTAATGAGTTTATAATTTCAACTCCATTAAAGCTATTTGAGCTGTTAGTGTTGAAAATAGCAGCCGAAGCATTATTATTTCCATCCACAACCAAGCCCGAGCCACTGCCAGTAGAAGCATTGATGTGAAGTCCATAGCCACTACCAGCATCATTAATTGTAACCAAATTATTAAGAGGCGCTGACGATCCTGTAACAGTAATTCTTGAATTAAATGTCGAGGTAGCATTTACTGTTAATGTGTTAGAAGAGGCACTTCCCAGCGTTGTGTTGCCGTTAACGGTGAGGTCACCATTAGTCGTAGTATTTCCGTTTGCCACTGTAACAGAGAAATCGCTACCAACCGAAACTGTGGTTCCATTGTCACTAATACTTCCATCCACAAGTTGCGTACCATTCCATACCGGCACTGCATTCGTTGTCGTCATATTTACTTCTGGATCTACCTCTGGTGGAAATGCTATCGCTACATTAGCTGCTGCTGTCAAGCGTCCTTGGGCATCTACTGTAAAGGTCG
>Ga0308405_1002026_pt1 | contig 9833 bp, 10 predicted proteins | sample HotsprSampleMS13_FD_203473 | JGI IMG/M metagenome (GOLD analysis project Ga0308405, IMG submission 203473) | Hot spring phototrophic mat microbial communities from Mushroom Spring, Yellowstone National Park, Wyoming, United States - 20060912_MS13 ...
CGTGTAGGGCATATGGCTGCCGCTGAACAGGCCGAGCAGCCGTTTGGCTTCCGGAGCGCGCTCGCGCAGCTGGGCGCGGTTTTCCGCGTACGCATAGCCGGCGCTGCGGAAGGCCGCCGCCAGGTCCTTGCCGTCCTTGCGGGAGTCCGGCGCAAAGAAGCGCCGCCCGCCGCCGAGAATCACGTCGACCTTGCCGAGGTACTGCTCTGCGATCAGATGTTCGTCGTCGCGCCGCCGCACGCTGGCCGCGAAGCCCGCCGGCGTGGCGTGCGTCACCGTGGCCGTGGTGACCAGCGCGGTGAGGTAGCCCTTGTCGCGCACCAGGTCCATGATCGGCGTCAGAGGCGTGCCGTCCGGCAGCATGTTGACCCAGCCGTTGAAGATGCGCGATCCCGACCCCCACGACGACGAGGCCGAAGAGGAATCCGTCACCAGCGAGTCAAGCGACGCCATGTCCATCCAGCCGCGGCGCGCCTCCGGGCGGTTCAACAGCGCCTGCCAAAGCAGCCCCTTGCCGCGAACCCGGAGCGAGAACTGCTCCGCCAGCGGCAGCACCGACGGACTCATGCCGTCCGCCACCATGAAAATGATGCGGCGCGGCCGCGCTCCCGGCTTCTGCGAAGCCGCATCGAGGTTCTCCAGGCTCCCGGCAACAGCCGACAGCACGCCCGCGCGGGAAAGGAAGGATCTCCGGTTCATCGTCATCGCTCTGCGCTATGTCCTCCATTTTTCCAGATTCCCGGTGACACCTGCATCAAGGCCGCGTGAATCGCCTGTGTCACCGCCTCCGGCGCGTCCAGTTGCAGCCAGTGCCCGCTCGCCGGCACGATCAAGTGTTTTCCGCCGCAGGACTGTTCCGCCCATCGCCGGTGGGCCGCAACCACTTCCGGCGGCGTCGTCCCTGCCGACAGCACATGAACGGGAATCTTCCGCAGCGGCGCCTCATCCAGCGGCTCGGCGCAGTATTGCGGCAGCCGTTCCAGATACTCGGCCATGGTGAGAAAGCTGCGGGGCAGGCACCAGTGCGACTTCACCCGCGGCCAGACATCGGGCGGCAGCTTCCGGATCTCGCCAGCCAGACGGCGCGTGATCTCGCTTCCCTTCCCGCTGGCGGCCACGGCCAGCATCTGCGGAAGGCGGCGCGAGCCGAGCATGAGCAGGTCCAGCCCCAGCCGCACCACGCCCCACCGCGCCAGCGCGGCGCCGCGGCGCGAGAGGGCCGAGCCGCGCGCCAGCATGCGCCGCCGCACGTCGGACAGGGGAAACCACTCGAACGGCTCCAGCGGGTCCAGCAGCACAAGCGCGCCCGCCTTGCCCGGGAACCGCGCCGCATAATGCCGCGCCAGCAGCCCGCCGAAGGAGTGGCCCACGAGAACGAACGGCGCGGGCACTGCCGCGGCCGTGACCACCCGGTCCAGTTCCGCCAGCAGGTTGTCGAGCGTGCGCGGGGTTGCCGCGGCGTCGCTGTAGCCGAGGCCCGCGCGGTCGTAGCTGACCACGCGGCAGCGCGCCGCGAGCGCATCCTGCACCAGTTTCCAGCTCGCGCTGGAAGCGGCGATGCCGGCCTCCAGCACCACGGCGGGCCCGCTGCCGCCCGCATCCGCCACATGAAACCCGCCGATTTTCCTGCCCGGCGGCGGCCAGCGCCGCGCATCGCGCCGCTCGCCAAGAATCTGGTAGAGACGTCCGGCTGCCGGCAATGCGAGGATCGGCAGCAGCCAGCCCCACATGGGTCAGTGATCCGCCCTGCCGTAGACGATGATCGCAACCGGTGCGCCGCCGATCGTGGTCCGCAACACCTGGTCGGATTCCCCTTCGGCCGTGACGCCTGTTTCCACGGGGCCTGACTCCTTCCAAAGGCTGAGCACCAGCGGGTGCGGCGTGCGCGACGCCTTGCGGCTCATCTCCATCAGCGCGTCAAACGAGGGCCTGGCGGCGGCGTCCTTGTCGATCTCGACAGGGGACAGAACGGCAAAGTCGCGCTGCGGCGCCACGCCCTGATGATCGCCGTTCATCGGGAAGAAGCTGAGGCGCATCGTGTACACGCCGGGCCGGATGGGCTGGCCGCGGCGGTCGCTCCAGCGCGCGCCGGCGCGCACGACGCCGAGAAACGTGCCGTGGGCGATGCCCCAGGTGGCGTTCTGCTCGGGCGCGCCTTCGGGGCCGACCTCGCGGGCAAACCAAAACTCGGCCAAAATGTTTCCGTCCGGGCGAACCACCTTCACGCCTTCCGGGATCAGCGCCTGCGCCACCGCGGCGGCCTCGGGAGGCGGCGGGCCGGCAGGCTCGGTCCGGTAATCGGCCGCGGCCGCGATGCCGGCCAGCAGGAAGAGGGTCGCAAAAACACGCCAAAGACTCATGCCTATTTGGATGCAAGCAGCGGCCCGAGGATGCGGTCAAGCTCGGCGTCGTTCCAGGCGGCCGGCCGCGCGTTGCGGTGCAGGCTCCAGCGCTCGACATGTTCGACCGCGGCGCCGGGCGCTACGCGCGTCACCGGCCCCAGCGTTTCGATCTCGAGAAAATCGGCGTTGGTGAACGTCTCATAGGAGCAGCCGAAGTCCGGATAGGTCTTCGAAGGATCTGCGTCATAGCGCTTGAGAAACAGCTCGCCGTTGAGGAAATAAGCCCCGAAGGTCTTCGGGTTGAAGTGGCCGATCTTCATCGGAGCAGGGTTGGCCGGGTCCTGCCGCAGCACGAAGTATTTCTTCAGCCACGTCCAGCGCGGATCGCCCAGATCGGTGTAGGCCCACATGACCAGCGGGTTGGTGGGCGCAAGGTTTTCCTCGTGCGTGCCCCGCGGCGGAAAGCCGCTGACGCCGTGGCCGCCCGGGGCCATCATCGTCAGCGCCCACGGCGCGAACTCGAGCGGCATGACGCCGCGGTTGAACAAACGGTGGATGATGGTGACATCCGTGCCGCGGCCGGCCAGCCGGATTTCGAGCTGCTTCTGGATGTTGGTCTCCTTCTCGACGGGCTGCGTGGCGATCAGCGTGGCGCCGCGGATCTCGATTGCGACCGGCGAGTTGTCCGGCGGGTAGGTGTAGCGGCGGTCTTCGGGCGCGACCCAGACGCGGTGCCCACCGCGCGCCACCCACTCCGGCTCGCCCGAGCGCCCCGCGGTTTCCTTCTGCACCCAGAAGAAATTCTGCCCGCCGCGGAAGCCGTAAAACATCACGCGGGGGCCGATGTCGGAGGTGACGATCAGCTCGGTCTCCCCGTTGCTGATGCGGTAGCAGTTCGGCCACCCGCTCCAGGCGGTCTTTTCGATGCGGACCTGCGCTTCCATGCTCATTGCCATGATCGTTGCCAGCAGAACCAGCCCTCTCATCGCCGCTATTCTTTCCTGCGCGCAAGGATGGCGTCAAGCGGCGCGCCGGTGCGCCGCGCCTCCATGCGTTCGAAGCCGGCGGCGGCGAGCAGTTCGCGGAACTCGCTTTCGGTGCGCTCGCGCCCTTCGGTGCAGACCAGCATGTTGAGCGACTGCATGCAGGCGCGGGCCGGCCCGCAGCGGTCGTCATCCAGCAGCTTTTCGGCGATGAGCACGGCGCCGCCGGGCTCGAGCGCCGCGTGCACCCGGCGCAGCAGCTCCGCGCAGCGCGCGTCGGGCCAGTCGTGCAGGATGCGTCCCAGCGCATAGAGCGAGGCGCGCGGCAGCTCGTCGCGGAAGAAGTCGCCCGCCCGGCAATCGATGCGGTCGCGCGCCTGCGAAGCCTCGATGTGGCGCCGCGCGTAGGGCAGCACTTCCGGCAGGTCGAAGACGACGGCGCGCATGCGGCCGTAGCGCTCGCAGGCGGCGATGGCCAGATGCCCGGTGCCGCCCCCGAGGTCCACGAGCGTTTCGAACGCGTTCAGGTTGAAGGCGCGCACCACGGCAGGCGAACTCAACAGGCCGAGGCCGTGCATGCCGGCGAGAAACTCGGCCCGCGCCTGTTCGGTGCGGTAGAAGTGGTCGAAGATCGAGCCGCCGGGGCCGAACACCTTCTCCCACCGCGGAGACGCTTCCCGCACCGCGCCTTCGAGGTCGCCCCAGAGCCGGTAGAGCGCGTCATCGGAGTAAAGAATGTAGCCGGCAAGCGTGCGCGGGCTGGAACGCGTCAGATACTCGCGCGCCACGGCGGTGTTGGAAAAGATCCCGCCGCGGCACTCGAGCAGCCCCAGCGAGGCGCACCCTTCCATGAGCCGCCCGAGCGCGCCCGGGTCGGCGCCGATGCGCGCGGCAAGCTCCCCGGCCGTTGCAGGGCCTGCCTCGAGCAGGTCAAACACGCCCATGCGGACAGCCGTGAACAGCGTTTTCGACCGCCGGAAGGCGTCCAGCAGATCGAGGATGGGGGAGGGATCTGGCGCGGTCATCGATGATCTTCCATTGTGCGGCATCCTGAGCCGCCGGCAGGCGCGACTGTTTGTCTGTGCCGCGCAGGGCCGGTGGGGTGCGACAGACTGCCGGCAGGAGCGGGACTTTGGCGGCGCGGCATTCTCGCCGCGCTGCCGCCTTGGCGGCTCCGATGCGCTTTCCGAGCCGCGAACGGGGCGCCGTCGTTCGCCAGAACGACGGCCAGAGTGAGCGGTCAAAGCGCAGAGCATCAGCCTGCGGGCAGATATCCGTTGCGAAATTCGCACGCCGTTGCGGAGACGGCAGCCGTGTGCGAAACGCAGTGACCGGTCGCTTTCAAAGCGCTGGATGCAGTTCGTTCGTGATGACCGCTCGCTCCCGCGGCGCTGGCGCGCCGCTCCGCTCGCGGCTCCGAATCCGATTTGTCGCGGCTCTGATGCGCTTTCCGAGCCGCGAACGGGGCGCCGTCGTTCGCCAGAACGACGGCCAGAGTGAGCGGTCAAAGCGCAGAGCATCAACCTGCGGGCGGATATCCGTTGCGGAATTCGTACGCTGTTGCGGAGACGGCAGCCGTGTGCGGAACGCTGTGACCGCTCGCTTTCGCAGCGCTGGATGCAGTTCGCCCGTGATGACCGCTCGCTCCCGCGGGCCTTCGGCCCGCTCCGCTCGCGGCTCCGAATCCGATTTGTCGCGGCTCCGATGCGCTTTCAGAGCCGCGAACGGGGCGCCGTCGTTCGCCAGAACGACGGCCAGAGTGAGCGGTCAAAGCGCAGAGCATCAGCCTGCGGGCGGATATCCGTTGCGAAATTCGTACGCCGTTGCGGAGACGGCAGCCGTGTGCGGAACGCTGTGACCGCTCGCTTTCGCAGCGCTGGATGCAGTTCGCCCGTGATGACCGCTCGCTCCCGCGGCGCTGGCGCGCCGCTCCGCTCGCGGCTCCGAATCCGGGAGCGTAACAACAATGCGCTTTCGGCGCCGTGCGCCGCGCGCCGCGCTACTGCTTGATGATCGTTCCGTCGCGGCGGCGGATCTCGCCCCAGCCGCCGTTGAGGCGCTGCCGCTCGCCCTTCTCGCCGTAACCGTACGGGTATTTCTTCGCCGCCGCCTCGTTGACCTCGATGCCCCAGCCGGGCGCTTCGTTGGCGTAGAAATATCCGTTCTTCAGCACCGGGCAGCCGTCGAAGACCTCTCGCACGGCCTCGGGAAATTCCACGCTTTCCTGGATGCCGAAGTTGTAGCAGGCCAGATCCAGCGTGATGTTGGCCATGTGGCCGACGGGCGAGACATCGCCGGGGCCGTGCCAGGCGGTCTTGACGCCCATCAGCTCCGCCATCGCGGCAATTTTCCGGCACGGCGTCAGGCCGCCGGCCTGGGAGACGTGGATGCGGATGTAGTCGATCAGGCGGTCGCGGATCAGCGGCGTCCACTCGTGCGGGCTGTTGAACAGCTCGCCCATGGCGATCGGCGTCGAGCACTGCTGGCGGAGGATGCGGAACCACTCGATGTCCTCGGGCGAGAGGGGATCTTCGAGGAAGAAGAGCCGGAACCGCTCGCAGTCTTTGGCGAAACGCACGGCCTGGATGGGCGAGATGCGCTCGTGCACGTCATGCAGCAGCTCGACCTCGTCGCCAAGCTCCTTGCGGGCCGTCTCGAGCAGCTTCAGCGCCCGGCGGATGTAGTCTTCCGGCTCGAAGACCGGCGCGTCGTGCAGCTTTTCCACCTTCACGGCGTCGCTGCCCGCGCCGTAGCCGGCCTGGCCGGGCACGCCGACCTGGACGCGCACGTGGCGGAAGCCGCGCGCCATGAGGCGGCGCGCGTTCTCGATCACTTCCGGGATTTCGCGGCCGCTGGCGTGGCCGTAACAGTCGGCCGCTTCGCGGCACTTGCCGCCGAGCAACTGGTAGACGGGCATGCCGGCCATGCGGCCCTTGATGTCCCACAGCGCCTGGTCGACGCCGCTGATGGCGTTGTTGAGCACCGGCCCGTTGCGCCAGTAGGAGGAGTTGTACATGGCCTGCCAGAGGTCGTCGATGCGGTCGACAGGCTTGCCGATGCAGAAGGGCCGCAGATAGCGCTCGACGGCCGAGACCACCAGGTCGGCGCGTTGCGTGTAGGTGGCGCAGCCGTAGCCGCAGAGGCCGTCCTGGTCGGTGAGGATCTTCACCACCGTCAGACGCAGCCCCTGCGGCGCCGTCGCAATCACCTGGACGTCGCGGATGCGCGGGGCGGGCATGCCGCGCACGGCCCGCGCCGCCGCCTGTTCGGCCTGCGCCTGGCGCGCGGCAAGAGGCGCCGCGGCCAGCCCTGCCAGAAGATGCCTGCGTCGCATGGCGCTACTTCCCTCCGCGGTCTTCGATCATCCTCTTCAGGTTCTCGATTTCGCGCCCGATCCTGCGCTCCCGGCTGGCCAGCGTGAGCACATAAATGACGAGAATGGCCCACACGGCGATCAGCCCGTACGCCAGATACTCGAAATTCCTTGCCGCAGCGTCGCCCATGCGATTCGTCCTTTCCCGCTAGAATGCGTGCACTTCCCGCCGCAAGGCGTCGAGCTCGCGGCGGCGGTTTTCCTGCCCGATCCGGATCATCACCAGCACCGCCGCCAGCATCAGCAGCGGCGCCCAGTTGCCGTAGAGCATCGCCCGGTAGGCCGCGTCCATTTTCCCTTCCCCGTAGAGGACCGGCTGCGGGTGCTGGGTGCGGAACCACTTGATCGAGAAGAACACGAACGGCACCACGGCGAAGCTGAGAATGGAGAGCACCGCCGAGAGCCGCGCCCGCTGCGCCGGCTCCTCGACCGCGCGGCGCAGCACCAGATAGCCGGCGTAGAGCAGCCAGCAGACCAGCATCGACGTCAGGCGCCAGTCCCAGGTCCACCAGATGCCCCAGATGATGCGCGCCCAGATCATGCCGCTGACCAGGTTCGCCGCGCCGAAGGCGAGGCCGACCTCGGTGGCGGAGACAGCCAGCGAATCCCACTGCATTTTGCCCGATTTCAGATACGAAATCGAGGCGATCAAGGCGATGAAAAAGCACAAAAAACAGGTGAATGCGGCCGGCACGTGGAAGAAAATGATGCGGAAAATGGCTCCCTGAAACGCCTCGTCCGGCAACCCGGTCAGCATCACCCGGATGTTGCGCGCCAGCAGCAGGGCCGCCAGCGCGCCAAGCGCGTAGAGGATTCTTTCTTTCATCGGCTCACCCGATCAGAACAGTCTCCACAAGGGTCACGGACAGCGCCGTGAAGATGATATCGAATCCGACGAGCATCCGCACCCAGGCGAGCTGGTCGCCCGAGGGCGGCTGGCCGGCGATGAGCGGCGTGGTCAGCTGCATGGCGGCCATCAGGCAGGGGATCAGCACGGGGTAGACGAGCATCGGCAGCATCAGCTCGCGCAGCCGCAGGTTCACTGTGAGGGCCGAAAACATGGTTCCAATGACTGTGATGCCCCAGGTCGCCAGCAGCACCACCAAAGCAAGCCAGCCGGGCTGGCCGGCCCAGCTCACGTTGTAAAAAACGCCGAACACCGGCAGGCAGACGGCCTCGATGCCGAGCAGCAGGACGTAGTTGGCCAGCGCCTTGCCGAGAAACAGCGCGGCGGCGGGCACGGGCGAGACGACCAGCACGTCGAGGCAGTCGTTTTCCAGCTCGCGGGCGAAGCTGCGGTTCAGCAGCAGCGCGCCGGCGAAGGCGAACACCAGCCACAGCAGGCCGCCGCTGATTTCGCGGGTCATTTCCGCCGTCGGGTCGAAGGCGAAGCTGAACAGCAGCAGGATGACCAGAGCGAAGGAAAGCGAAGCGTTCAGCGCCTCCTTGGTGCGGAACTCGCTCCGCAGGTCCTTGGCGGCGATGGTCCAGGCCTGGCGCAGGAACAGCATCAGGACTCCCCGTAGGTGCGGTACAGGTAGCCGGGGTCGGCCGCCATTTCCGCCGTGCGCTCGCCGGAATGGGCCAGCCGCCCCTTGACGATCAGCACCACGTGGGTGGCCAGCTCGAGCGCTTCGCGCAGCTGGTGGGTGGACATCACGATGGTGGCGCCGGCGGCCAGCGACTCCTGCAACAGGCCCTGAAGCAGGGCGATGGCGCGGTCGTCGAGCGCGGTGAAGGGCTCGTCGAGCAACAGCAGCGAGGGCTTGTGCAGGAAGGCGCGGGCCACGGCGAGCCGCTGCCGCATGCCGCGCGAGAACTCGCGCACCAGCCCGTCGCGGACGCGCTCAAGGCCGGTTCTCTCGAGCCACTCGAGCGCCGCGCGGCGCGGGTCGGCCAGTCCGTACAGCGCGGCGAACAACCGCAGGTTTTCGTACGCGGACAGCTCGTCGTAAATGCCGATGCCGTGCCCGATGAGCCCGGTGCGGCGGCGGACCTCGGCGTCAAGGCAATCCTTGCCGAACACGCGCACCGTCCCCCGCGTGGGCTTCGACAGCCCGGCGAGGATGCGCAGCAGCGTGGTCTTGCCCGCCCCGTTGCGTCCGAGCAGCGCGACGCAGGCGCCCGGCGCGGCCGAAAATGCGATGCCGCGCAGGGCCGGATAATCGCCGTAATATTTCCAGAGATTTTCTACGGCAAGCGCGTTCATCGGGCGGGTTTGTTGCCGGCGGATTCCGATTTCAGCCACTGCGCCCAGAAGCTGAGCGCGAGGAACGCGGCCGCCAGCGCCAGGGCCGCCTTCCACCAGCGTTCATAGCCGGGAGGCAGGATGCGCTCGATGCGCGGGCCGTCCTCTTCCTGCTCGCTGGCGACCGGGGTTTGCGGCAGCGCCCCGGCGCCGCTCAGGCGCAGCTCGTATTCATTGGCGGTGATGTCGTAGATGGCGGCGCGCGTGGAGGGTTCCTGGCCGATTTCCCTGATCACCGGGCTTTCCACGCGAATCCCCTCGGGCACCACCAGCCGGACCGGTCCCGGCGGGTGGAGGATGCGTCCGCGCAGCAGCATGGGGTCCGTGGCGGGCATCTTGTAGCTGATGTCGAAGCGGGTTTCGCCGCCGGGCTTGACCGGAAAGTCGAGCGCGAACAGGCCGGCGCGCACGCGCCGCGGCTCGCGTTCGACGGGCACGCCCCCGGGAGAGGTGGCGCGCACGCGCACATTGTCTCCGGCCGACTCGGGCGCGGTGAAGCGCAGCGTGCCCTGCCCGGGATCGTTCCAGGTCACGTTGGCAGAGTTCTCGAAGAGCACCGTTTCATTGACCACCCACTCTTTGCCGTCGCTTTCGACGAGGATCATGTGCTGGGTGACGCGCACGTCGGGCACCCTGGGGGCGGCTTCATAGACCTCCACTTCCACCTCGCCGCCGCCCTGCACCGCACGCGAGTAGCTGACGCCCTTGTAGACGGCCTGAAGAAGCATCGGGCCGGCAGCTTTCGCGGCAATGGAGAACCGGCCGTTCGCGTCGGTGCGCGCGCTGCCCGCCGGGGCCATGCCGGCCTGGCCCATGCCGGTCAGGTGGACGACAACGCCCGGCTGGGGCTTGCCCGTGGTCCGGTTGATGACCGTGCCGCTGACATC
>Ga0308405_1002034_pt1 | contig 9805 bp, 6 predicted proteins | sample HotsprSampleMS13_FD_203473 | JGI IMG/M metagenome (GOLD analysis project Ga0308405, IMG submission 203473) | Hot spring phototrophic mat microbial communities from Mushroom Spring, Yellowstone National Park, Wyoming, United States - 20060912_MS13 ...
GGAAATAAATTTTCAAAATTATGTCAATCAAATGCAGATAAAATATGATGAAAATATATTTGTGGAACAATTTAATGAAAAAAAAGAAAAGTTAGATAACTCACTTTATAAATTTTCTTTCTCTCAATTAGATCAGTTAACCCAACTTCAATCCCAACCCCAAAAACAATTATTCCAAATCCAAAACCTCGAAGCCCAAATCAAACAACTTCAAGCTCATGCAAAAAATTTAGAAACTCAACTTAACACCATTAAATCCGCAAAATTCTTTAAGTTATGGCAAAGTTATTGTAAAATAAGAGATAAAATTTTAAGGAAAAGATATGAAAAACATAGATAAAATAAAAAAGGAAAATGAAAAATTAAAAAATCAAATATACAAATTACAAATTCAGGTTTCTGCTTTAGAAGAAACACTTAACCGAATAAAATCTGCTAAAACATTTATATTTTGGCAATTTTTTAGAAACTCTACTTACAGAAAGAACATAATTGATAGAATAAAAAGATTAATAGATTTTCTTTTTAAAGGCGATTATTTAACTATCAGTTATAAATTAAACATTACTTTTAAAAAAAATATAATTAAAATTCCTAAAATTAACTTAGTTGAAAATAATAAAAAAAATAAATGTAAAGTAGATGTAATAATTCCTTGGTATGGAGATTTAAGAGTTATCCCTTTAATAGAAAAAATTTTAAACGAAAAATCAGACTATTTAAACAGCATCATTTTAATAAACGATGCTTATCCAAAAAAAGAAATTTCTGAAAAACTAGAAACTTTTATAAAAAAAACGAATTCTAAAAAAATAAAATATTATGTAAATAAAAAAAATTTAGGTTTTGTCAAAACCTGTAACAAAGGAATTGAAATAACTAAAAATGATTTTATATTACTAAATAGCGATACTTTAATTTCAAAAAATTGGTTAGAAAAAATAGTAAAAGCAGCTTATAGTGACGATAAAATTGCTTCAGTTACACCTCTTTCAAACAATGCTACTATTTTTTCTTTTCCTTTGTTCAATCAAATTAATGATTATCAAAACCCTGATTTTATTTCAAATACATTAGAAAAAATTACTCCTGTCGATTATATTGAAGTTCCAACAATGCATGGTTATTGTTGTTTTATTAAAAAAAAATACATAGATAAATATGGCAAATTGGATACTATTTTTGGTAGAGGGTATGGTGAAGAAAATGATTTATCTTTACGATTTAAAAAAAATGGATTAAAAAATATTGGCTTATTAAATACCTATATCAATCACTTTGAAACAAAAAGTTTCACTACTAAAGAAAAAATAAAATTAATAAACGATCATATGAAGATAATTATTAAACGTTATCCAAACTATTTAAATGACGTCTTTAATTTTATAAGAGAAAAACCATTTTATTTCTTAACCCAATTGTATTTCTTTTTTATCAAAAACAAAAAAATATTTAATGATAATTTTAATTTAATAATTCTTCATTCTAATCCTTTTGAAACTATCGGCGGAGTTGAACATGAAACTCTAAAAATGATTAAAAAATTTTCTAAAAAAAATACAATTCTTTTTTATTTTGATAAAGAAAAAAGACAATTTGAGTTTGTAATAATAGTCAAAAATAAAATTTTAAAAATAATAGAAATAAATGAATCAATCGAAAATTCGTATAAAATATTAAGCTATATTCTAAAAATTTTTAAAATTAATAATATTTTTATTGAACATCTCTTAAATCATAACTTAAATGAAACTTTAAAATTAATTAAAAAAATTAAAAATGTAAAAAAATTTTTATTTATTCATGATTATTATTATATTCATGGGAGCCCACAACCTTTTTACAAATCAAAAAAATTTAAAATATTATTTGATAATACATATAAAAACAATAATTTAAAAGAATTTTTTTGTATATTTGATAATATAATTTTTTCCTCTGATTTTTTAAAAAATATATACCTTAATAAAATTGATGTAAAAAACATAAATGATTTAAATAAAAAGTTTTTAATTTATTATCCATTATAAAAATATGAATATCGCTTTTTTGGGAAATTTTGCTAAAGAAAAAGGGAGTGAAATTTTTAAAGATATAGTATTAAAAAGTTTTAAAACTAACTCTTTCCATAAATTTTATATCTTTGGATATATTGGAGACATAAATTTTTATGAAAAAATAGAAAATAAAATTTTAGCTCATCAATCATTTTCTTATGGTAGTCTGCCTTATTTATTAAAAAAATATAAAATAGATTTGGGAATTACCCCATCTCTTTTTCCAGAAACTTTCTGTAAGGTTTTTTTTGAAAGCATAAATTATTGCGACATTATAATTCCATATTATATTTTTCCTGCCTTTGTTGTTCCAAACTATCCCTTTATAGTTAAATTTAAAAATAAAAAAGAATTTGTTTCGAAATCGCTAGAATTAATTGATAAAAAAATGAATTATAAAGAAAAATATTTTGGTAATGTTTTTTTAGAAAAAATAAATAATTTTAAAATCAATAATGAAAGAGTTTTAAATCAAATTATTAGTCCTTTACCTTAAATCTACACTCCAAGCTGGCTGCTCATATCTCCAAACATTACTTAAACTATTTATTACATAATCTCTTTCTGATTCTCCTGCTGCATAAAAATGTTTTTTATAAACATCACTCCAAAAACGATAGATATTTAATTTACCAGTTCTATTTGGAGTATAGGCATAAAAAACAACACCTTCATATCTCCAAATATTAGTTGGATAATTACTAATAACATAATTTTTTTCATCTTCACTTTGAGTATAGAAATGACTCCTATAAGTATCACTCCAAAATCTATAAACAGGTAATGTATCTATAACATTTGTTCTAAAAGCATGATAAACAATGCCTTCGTATTTCCAAATATTACTAGGGTAATCTCTAATTACAGACTTTGCCTCTTCACCAGTAGCATATAGATGGCCATTATACATATTACTCCAAAATCTAGATATAGGCAAATAATTAGTATTGTAATTTAAATTGATGGCCTTCGTTTGACTAATTAAAGCAAATAAATCTAATTTCTTTCTACTAATGGATTGATCAGGTAAATAACTTGATATAGAAATTAAATCATTATAAATTTTTGAAGAGGTAATAGACATTGGAAAATTTAAAGAAAGATAAACTCCTAAAGCACCACTCACCATTGGAGCAGAAAAAGAAGTTCCGCTCATCAGCCTATATGGGAAAACGGGGATGTTTTCGCCAGGAGCAGCAACAGTTATAACAGTATTTGAACCATCATAATTTGACCAAGATGATCTTTGATTATTTGAATTTATTGAAGCTACATTAATTTTATTAGAAACATTTTTCCCAATGACATAATAATAAGCTTGATTTCTTGCGTTACTATAACAATAACGAATATCATTGAATCTTCTACAAGAAGAAATACATCTATCTTGAGTCATTGATCCATTATTTCCCGCTGCCTGAACTAACATAATCCCATGATTATTTATGAGATTATTAATTTCTGACGCATAAATATCTTGAGAAGAATCAAAAGGACAAACCGATACCATACTAAGATTTAGAATTTTAAAACCTTTATTTATAGCATAATCAAAAACGTATGGTAAAAGTGAAAGATCACCAATACCATAATAATCGGTTATTTTTAAAACAGCTAATTTACAATTAGGACAAACTCCTGCTATTCCTAAAGAATTATTTGTTACACCGGCAGCAATTTGAGCAACATATGTGCCATGTTTTGAATCAGAAGTTAAATCTTCTTTTATATATTCCTTTTGACAAGGAATATAATAATATCCCCGACTCTTCAAATAAAAATTACATCCATATTTATCATCTATATATCCGTTTCCATCATTATCTGTTAAGTCTCCATAGACTTCGTTTGGATTATTCCAAATGTTTCTAGATAAATCTAAATCATCAACATCAACTCCATTATCTATGATGCCAATTGTAACCGAATTATTACCAATACCTAAACCCATTGCAGTAGACCAGTTTATATTATGTAAATTCCATTGAGAAGAATAGTAAGTATCATTTGGAATATATTGATATTGATGAACTAACCTTATATTAGAAGAAATTTTTATAGCATCTGATGAAAATTCTTTTTTTAATTCATTCAATATATCTTTTGAGTTGTAAAGATAAACATAAATTCCTTTTAGATTATTTGATGAGAAAAAATCGATTTTTTTTCCTTCATTTTTAATATTTTTTAACTTATCTAAAATTTTATTGGATTCTTCTTCATTAATTTTTTCAGAGTCAATTGTAATAATTACATCTGGTATTATTTCTTCATTTTGTAACTCTTCAAAACTTTGTTTTCTAATTTCATTAGATGACTTTATTTTTTTTATTTCATCTTCTTTGTTGGTAAATTTTATCATTTTATCATCAACTCTTTGTTTTATCTGAAGATCATTAAACTTATTGATTAAATAATCCTTTGAAGCATAAACTGGAGAAAAATTTTTAATGATAAAAAATAATACTAATAAGAAAAGAGTTTTTTTTAACATTTTTTTAATCTAATTAAAAATAATTAAATCAAAAATTTTTCTAATGAGACAAAATCATCTTGCATATATTATAATCATATTAAATTTACCATTTTTTTATTATAAACCGATATACAATAAATATTTTTGCCATAATTTTTTTGGAGATTGAATTTTCAATTTTTTAAAATATCTTTATTATATCCAATTTTTTAGATTAATAAAGTTTCATTCCAAAAAAACCAAAAAAATAATTTGACTTTGTGGCAAAGAGTTATTTTGAGAAAAGGTTAAAAAAAACGATAGAATGGTACTATAAAAATCTAATTAAATAGAAAAAGTGATAGATAAAATATTTTAGGCTAGATTTTTCATCTTTTGCACTTTCTTTAGAGGAAAAAATATCAAGAATAAAAAAGCAACTTTCCAATCTCCATTTATCTCAATAAGTCTCCATCTATCTCCACTTATCTCAATTTATCTCAATTTTATCTTCGCATAATTCACATAATTCGTATCATTTCTTAACTTTTACACAATTAAAGTTATAAGAGTTTTTAGTTTTTAATTGTAGTTTTGACTTTTGACTTTTGAGTTTTGAGTTTTTTGTATAATATTCTCATGCTTATTGATATTGATATCTCGAAAATTCCTTAATTTAATATGAATCTTTATCAAAAAATTGTTCCTGAAAGAATAAGAATAAAAATAAGAAATATCCAATATCGCCTTCAACACTTTATTTTTTTATTTAGATATAAATTAAAAAATCATTTTACAAAAAAATTAACCATACCAAAAATAAAAAATAAAAAGCCTTCAATTTTTTATATTATTCCAACAACAAAAATTACTGGAGGAGTAGCTATCTGTTGCGAACATTTAAACCGCCTTCAAAAATTGGGCTTTAAAACTCTTTTTGTTTCTTTTGATAACAAAACTGATCTTTCTTGGTTTGCCAACCAAAAAGTCCCAATTATTCCATTAAAAAAAGCAAAAAAAATTATCAAAAATTTTGATACTGGTGTTGCTACCGGTTGGATTACTGCCTACGAATTAACTTTAATGGATGTTAAGCGAAAAGTTTATTTTGTCCAATCCGATGAAAGACGTTTTTATCCTGAAGGAAGTTTTTTAAAGAAAAGAGTTGAAGAAACTTATAAAATGAATTTTGAGTTTTTAACCGAAGCAAAATGGATAAAAGACTGGCTAAAAAAAGAGTTTAAAAAAGAAGCTTTTTATGTCCCCAATGGTATCAATACAGAAATTTTTTATCCCGATAAGCCTTTTATTCCAAAAAAGAAAGGTATCATAAGAATTTTGGTTGAAGGAGCGGCTGACCTGCCATTTAAAGGAGTAAAAGAAGCTCTTTTTATCTTAAATGAAATCAAAAAAGAAATAAAAAATATTGAAGTCGTCTATGTCAACAGTAGTGGAAAACCAGAAAAAAACTGGCCTTTTGATTATTATTTTGAAAAAGTACCGATTAATAAAATGAAAAATATTTACTCTTCTTGTGATTTTTTGTTAAAATTATCAAAATTTGAAGGATTCCCAGGCCCACCACTTGAAATGATTGCCTGCGGAGGAATCCCAATAGTTTTGAAGACTAAAGGAGTAGAGGAGTATTTGGAAAATGGGGTTAATGGGTTTATTTTGGAAAAGATAGATAAAGAGGAAATTAAAAGAATAATATTAAAAAATAAATTAGTAATTAATAAAAAAATATTAAATAAATTTCATTGGGAGAAAAAAATAATTAATCTTAAAAAATTTTATGAAAAGCAAAATAGCCTTAATAGTTGATATTAGAAAATGGGCCTTTGATAATATTGCTAAGAATATTGAAAAATTTTTATCATCTAAATTTGATTTTAAAATTTTTTATATTGAAGACTTTAAAAATTATACAGATTTAATAAAAGAAATTTTTTTAATTAATAATTTTGACATAATCCATTTTTTTTGGCGATTAGAATTATTGAATATAATAACAAAAATTGAGGAAGTTGAAAATAACAAAAAAAAAATAATATTAAGTAAATTAATAAATAAAAAAATAACTACTACTATATACGATCATGCTTATCTCGATATCAAAAAAAACCAATTTTTTTATTATGTTAACAATTTATTAATTACCGAATTATATGATGCATTTTCGGTTTCCTCAAAGAAACTTTTCGATATTTATAGAAATAAAATTAATAATGAAAAAAGGAAAATATTTTATACTCCTGATGGAGTGGATTTAAATATTTTTAATAAAAAATCCAATAAAAATATTTTAAAAAAAGACGTAATCACGCTTGGTTGGATAGGAAACAGTCAATGGAAAGAAATCAAGAATGAAGACGTAAAGGGATTATATAGCATCATAATACCAGCTTGGAAAAAAATAAGTAAGATTTATAAGAAAAAAAAGGTTATTCTTAAAATTATTGATAGAAGTAAACAAAAAAAAATATTAACCAAAGAAGAAGTAAGTAATTGGTTAAATGAAATAGATATATATTTAAACGCCTCATTACATGAAGGAACACCAAATCCAGTCCTTGAGGCTATGGCCTGCGGTATTCCAGTAATATCAACCGATGTAGGAATAATAAATGAAGTTTTTGGTAAAAGACAAAAAAAATTGATTTTTGAGAGAAATATTGAAGATCTAATACAAAAAATTATATTTTTGATAGAAAATCCAAAAATTTACAAAGAAATTTCTGAAGAAAATTTAAATAGCATAAAACAATTTGATATTTCTAAAAAAATAAAAAATTTTGAAACTTTCTTTGAATATACCGTAAATAAAAAAACAAATTTTTATAAAAAAGCAATCAATTTATCGTTTTTTTTAATCAAACTCAAAGAATTAAAATTTAAAATCTTTTTAAACAAAATAAAATTAAAATTCAATCTCTTTAATAGAATAAATATTGGAGTTTTATTATCGAAAGATAATTTTTTTTAAAAATGGAAAAAATTATAATCTTTCTACTATTATTGATAAATTCTTTTTTGTTAAGCTTAAATTCTCCAATTTATATTAAAAACAAAACCGAAAAAATTAAAATTCAACCAATAGAAGTAAAAAATAAAAAAGAAAGAAATGAAGTATGGATTAAACTTATTGAAATAGATAGAAATAAAATAAATATCAAAAAATACCAAAATAATGATTGGGAATATAAATATGATGCTCTTGTAAATTATAAAAATAATAAATCACTTGAATTAAAAATCAATTATTTTGAATCCTACAATATATGTTTCTTAAAACATCCGCAATCAAAAAAAATTAATCTGATTACTGAAAAACAAGGTTCATTAATTGATCTTTATAACGATAAATTTGATTTATCATGTATCTACAAAACAACATATCCAAAAGGAAAACCCTTATCGATTTTAATGTTTTTTTATTTTATTTCTTTTTTAATCTACTTCTTAGTTCAAATTATTTTTATATTTTTATCAAAAAAAATTTTTATTAACAAAATAAATATTGATATAACAAAAAATTCAAAACAATTTTTTTTTATTGTTTTTGTATCTTCTTTAATTTTTTTTATGTCATTTCTTTTAATCTATTGGCCGGGTATATATTCCATAGATTCTTTTGATATTATAAATCAAGCTAGTTATTTTAAAATAAGAGATAATCATCCAGCTCTTTATACATTTTTTAATGCTTTAATACTTTTTGTATTTAAAAAAAGTGTATTTTTAATAATTTTTCAAATAATTTTTGTTTCTTTCACTATCGCTTTTATTTTTTCTTTTTTTAAAAAAATTTCATGGCTTTATTTAACATTATTGATCGTTAACCCAGTAAATTTATTTATGATAATCACTTTTTGGAAAGATATTCCTTATTCTTTTGCTCTGTTGGGTCTTACTTTTATTTTATTTTTATTTTTAAATGAAAAAAATGAAACTTTTTTTAAAAATAAATTGATAATTTTTTTATATTTTTTATTTTCTTTTATAGTTATTTTCTCAAGACATAACGGAATTCTAACCTTATTATTTTTTAATATTTTTTTAATATTAATATTCATTACCTTAAAAAATAAAAAAATTATTCAACTTACAAAATATTTTTTAATAATTGTTGTCTTTTTTATACTAATAAAAAAATTTATATATCCAATATTTTTATATTCAAAGAATTCTTTCAACTACGAAGTCCCTAAAAAAAACGTCTTAAATATTTTTAAACCACATATTTTTTACTTTTCAAAGAAATATATTCAAGAAATAAATGTTAATGATAAATATTATCATTATTTTAATCAAATATATCCAATAAAAAAATTACCGAAAATAAATGGTTATCCCTTTTATGCAGATATTTTATTTAGAGAAAAAGAGTTTAATTATAAATTATTAATGGAAAATGATTTAATATTTTCTTTTATTAAAGAAAGAGTTTTAAAAAAGCCAAATTATTTCTTAGACAGTTTACTTAAAAACTATTCACTAATATGGAAAATAGAACCATATCCCAATTCTTATACTTATATCCCAACAGATGAATTAAATTTCTTAAAAAAAGAAAATTGCAAAGATCCAAGAAGTTATGATTATTGTAAATATATTACAAGAAGCAAGCTCCCAGTATTAAAAAAATATACTGATGAATTTATTAAAGATGTGAATAAGAATTTTTTTATAATTTGGAGACCTGCTACTTATCTTCTGATATCAAATTTACTAGCTGTCTTTTTATTATTTTTAACTAAAAATATATCTTTAGTTATTCCACTTTTACCTATTTATTCAAATATTTTTCCTTATTTTACAATTCTTTTACCTCAGGATTTTAGATATTTTTATATAAATGTTTTGATTTTAAATTTTTATCTTTTTATCTTCTTAAAAAATTTACGTAAATAAACCATTTTCCCCAACAATTTCCTCAATCAACCTCAACCCCTTCCTAATCATACCAATATCATTCTCTTTATAATCTTGAGCACTTATCTCTACTATCTTTCTATCTTTTCTTACTCTTATGGGGAATCTTTTAAGTTCAATTTGCTTTTGAAGCCATTTATCATAATCACAACTTAAAAATTTTTCTGGATCTCGACCCGGTTTACCAAGACTATCTAAAGCTTTAAAAATATAGGGGAGAGGGGTTGTTTCTTCATCGGGTGGATTTTTTTCACCAGTTATATAGCGGATTGAGTGAAGATATTTTTCAAAAGGAATTCCAGGAAAAAATCTTTTCTCAACCAAGGCATCTCCTACCCAATCAACATAAACTAAAGGA
>Ga0308405_1002035_pt1 | contig 9804 bp, 8 predicted proteins | sample HotsprSampleMS13_FD_203473 | JGI IMG/M metagenome (GOLD analysis project Ga0308405, IMG submission 203473) | Hot spring phototrophic mat microbial communities from Mushroom Spring, Yellowstone National Park, Wyoming, United States - 20060912_MS13 ...
ATATTATCGTCACTTTTATAGACAACTAAAAGAAGAAACACTAAATTTGTTGAAATAAAAATAAGACAAAATTAAGAATATTTTTAAAAACCCTATGGCAAAAATATTTATTGTCATTCCTGCGTATTTTTTTATTGGTTAAAAATCATATTGACAAAATTCCTAAAACTTTATATATTGTAAAGTATATGGAAACATCAAACTTTGCTTCCGTGGTTAAAAAAATATATGAGAGTAATATTAATTTTTTTTCCACAAAAACTTTACGATATATTATCAGTGTATCAAACGAAAATACTTTTTTTAAATATATAAGAAGATTGGTCAAAGAAGATGTTTTAAATAAAATTGAAAGAGATAAATATATTATCTCAAAAGCAAAGATTTCTGATTTTGAGTTGGCCAATTTTTTGGTCTTTCCTTCTTATGTTTCTTTTGAGAGTGCTTTAAATTTTTGGGGTGTTTTATCGCAATTTCCATATGAAGTGACATCGGCAACGCCAAAAAAAACGAGATTAAAAAAATACAAAGAAAAAGTTTTTTCCTATACTCATATTGATAAAAATTTATTTTTTGGTTATGAAAAGATTGATAATTTTTTAATTGCCAATCCAGAAAAATCATTGCTTGATGAAATTTATTTGGCATCAAAAGGAATAAAGAAAATTAATTTCGAGGAACTTGATTTTACTAAAATAAAGAAAAAAATAATAAAAGACTATCTTTCTTACTATCCAAAAACAAGACAGTTTTTAAAAGTTGTTAATAAATTATCTTTATGATAACTAAAGATCAGTTATTTGTTTTGACAAAAAAGTTTAAGATTAATGAGACAGCGATTTTGCGCGAATATATTCAACTTTATTTTTTAAGTCGACTTTATGATTTTTCCGAAAGCCAAAAGATTTTTTTTAAAGGTGGAACAGCAATTCATTTCCTTTACTCCTCTTCTCGATTTTCTGAAGACTTAGATTTTACTGTTGAGATGAGAGAAGATGATTTTTTAAAATTTATAACGAATTTTTTTTCTTTATTAAAAAAAGAAGAACCATTTGAATTTAAAGAAAGAAAAACCATTGCCGGAAAAAGATTTTTATTATCTTGTCAGTCTTCCATTGTTAACTTTCCTATTTTTATAAATCTAGATTTTTCTTTTCGAGAAAAGATTTATTTCAAAGAAAAATCAATTATTAATACCGAATTTCCGGTGACTTTTCGATCGTATGTCTATCATCCACAAAAGAAAGAGATTTTAGCCGAAAAAATAAGAGCGTTTTTGACAAGGACAACCGGAAGAGATATTTATGATCTTTGGTTTTTATTGAAAAGTAATACTCCGATTGATTATGAATTAGTTTTAAAAAAACTTGCTTATTATAAAATAAAAAATTTTAGTTTTGATGATATTATAAAAAAATTGGAACAATTTAAAAAAGAAGAATTTGTCCGCGATTTAAAACCATTTGTTTCTTTTTCCGAAAGAGAAAAATTAGCTGATTTTTTTGATTATTTAGTTGATTTTTTTAGGAAAAATTTAAGATAAGAATATTTTTAAAAACCCTATGGCAAAAATATTTATTGTCATACCAGCGTATAATAAGAATAAAGGATAAAATTATTATATACCCCTTATACTTAAGTTTGTAACTTATACCGCTGTCATGCCGAACTTGTTTCGGCATCTCGTTGAGATCCTGAACCAAGTTCAGGATGACAAAAATTTGCAAACCTGAGTTAGTTGGGTATATTTAAGAATGATGTAAATTTTTACTTATGAAATACTCTTACGGTCGAAAATCAAATTCAATAATCAACCCACCCACTTTTTCTATTTAATTGGATTTTTATAGTACCATTCTATCGTTTTTTTTAATCCTTTCTCAAAATCACCCTTTATCACAAATACAAACTCTTTTTTGGTTTTTTGAAATGAAACTTTATTAATCTAAAAAATTGGATATAATAATTAAATGTTTAAAAATAAAGTAATAGTTGGAACAACTACTTTTAGAAGAGAAAAAGAGTTAATAAGCTTAGTAAAAAAAATAAAGAATTATTTCCCTTTTTATTTAAAAAAGATAATTATTTTTGATAATTATTACAATTCAAATTTAAATGTTCTTTTAAAAGATTTTACTAAATTTGATGTAAATGTGTTATCTGATAAAAAGGTTTTTTTAGATTATTCAAGTCTTAATTATAATTTAATTTCTCTTATTGAAAAAAATAAATTCGTTTACTTACGCAATAAAGAAAACATAGGGGGTTCCGGAGGAATAGGTGCTTTACAATATATCTTTTCAAATTTGAAGGAAAACAATATTTTATGGTTGATAGATGATGATTCTGATGTTGATAAAAATACATTAAAAGAGTTACTTAAAGAATCAAAATTAAATAATCAAGTAGGAATAATTGGAAGTACGATTATAAATAACAAAGGATTAGTTCAGGAAACCGGTTGTTTTTTAAAAAGAGATAAATTTGAATTCATACCCATTAATTACTTATTAAATAAGAGGAAATTGAAGGATGAAATAAGAAAACTAGATTATGTTTCTTTTGCATCTGTATTAATAAAAAAGGAAGTAGTAAAAAGAGTTGGAGTTATGAAAAATTTTTTTATCCATGTTGATGACGCTGAATATTGTTTTCGTGCAAAAAAATATGGATTTAAAATAAGTGTTTCATTAAAAAGTTTTATTTATAATAAAAATATAAAAAAACAAGAATATTCTACTTATGATTTACGTAATTATCTTTTTTTAGCAAATGAATTTTTTAGTTTAAAAGATAAATTAAGATTATTTATAAATATATTTCATGATTGGATTTATTCTTTATTTTTTAATAGAAAGGCTTTTAAAATTATAACAAAATCATTTTGTTTATTTTTATTTAATACTTACGGTAAAATTGAAGAATGAAAAGGGATAAACCTAAAATAGCTTTAATTTTAGGAGCAGGTAAAGGTATTAGATATGGAAGTTCTATTCCTAAACAATTTGTTAAATTGGCAGGAAAAACTGTAATAGAGCATACAATTGAAGCATATGAAAAAAATAAATTAACAGACGAAATTTATATAGTTACTTTAGAAAAATATGTTAACATACTCAAAAACATAATTGAAAAGAATAAATATAAAAAAATAAAAAAAATTATAGTTGGTGGTGAAACGAGGCAAGAAAGTTCTTATAATGGTTTAATAAACATAAAACACAAAGATGGATTTATTCAAATTCATGATGCTGTACGGCCATTGATTTCACAAGAAATTATAAATAATATTTATAAAGCTTTAGAAAGATATAAGGCAGTTGATGTAGCAATTCCCTCATCTGATACCATTGTCAAAATTAATGAAAAAAATTTTATTGTAGAAATTCCTGAAAGAAAATTTTTATGGAGAGGTCAAACCCCACAAGGTTTTCATTTAAATCTTATTAAAATAGCCCATATTAAAGCAAAAAAAGACCAATTGAATAATTTTACAGATGATTGTGGTTTGGTTTCTTATTATAATCTCTCTAAAATCTACGTAGTAAAAGGAGAAGAAAAGAATATTAAAATAACATATTTACCCGATATTTACTTTGCTGAAGAGTATTTTAGACTAGGAAGCATTGAAATAAGAGAGTCTGACAACAACTTTGATTTTTTAAAAGATAATGTGATATTAATTTACGGCGGCAATTCAGGAATTGGAAAGGAAATAAAAAATTTATTAATTAAATATAAAGCTAGACCATACTCATTTTCAAGATCTAATGGCGTTGATATTACTAGTATAAAGGATATCAAAAGATCATTACAATATGTAATTAAAAAAGAAAAAAAAATTGATGCGGTCATTGTAACAGCTGCCATTTTAATTAAAAAAAATATAGTGAATAAAAACTATTCTGAAATTAGAAGTCTATTAAACACTAATTTATTAGGTCCTATTTTAATAGCTAAAGAAAGCTATAAATATTTAAAAAAAACAAAAGGTTATTTGATACTTTTTACTTCAAGTTCATACACACGAGGTAGAAGTGAATATGCAATTTATTCAGCAACTAAATCTGCAATTGTTAATTTGGTTCAAGGGTTGAGTGAAGAATGGATAAAAGATGAGATTAAAGTAAACGCAATATGCCCAGATAGAACAGACACACCTTTAAGAAAAAAAGTTTTTAAAGATGACAAGAAAAATCTTTTAGATCCAGGAGATGTTGCTAAAAAAACTCTTTTTTTACTCAAAAACAAAATTACTGGACAGGTTTACAAAATAAAAAATGAGAAAATTTTTTAAAAATTTAATTTTATTTTTAAGTTAAGATAAATTTTAATATATTTTAAAGGAGAAGTAATTGATTTGTAAAATAATAGATTATTACCTTTTTCTTGATAAAATAAAATTTTTTTATTTAAAAATAAATTTAAAATTCTTGGAACATCACTAAAGCTAGTAATGAATAAATTATATTTCAAAAAATTGAAAAATCTATTAAATAGATTCATTTTATTCCAATAATAGATTTTATTAATTTCAAGAATTCTTTCAACATCTATAATTTCAGTCTCAAAAGTTTTTACTGTGTAAAGATCTATTTTTATATCTTTGAATTGTTTTTTAATTTCCTTTATAACTTTACCTATTTGAAAAAGTGAACCTGTATAATCAATAAAAGCAATTATTTGTTTATTTTTTAAACTAAAATCTTTTAAATTTTTCCAATTGTTTTTGTTAATATATTCTATTTCGCCTAATTTTCCTTTTATTCCGTCTTGATAACACCTAACAAAATTTTCTACCAATTCATATTTACATTGGTTTAATAATATTTTAAGATCTTTGAAAAAATTTATTTTAGCATTATGTAAAGTTTTGGGAAAAAGGTTTTTAATTATAAAAAATGTATTTCTTACGTCATAGAATTTTACCCAATTAAAAAAACTATTTTTTTCACCTAATTTATGCCAAAACCTTATTTGCAAAAAGGATATTATTTTAATTTTGTTTTTTAGAAAAAAATATGCATCATCAAGATGAATAAAAAAATTTTTCATATAACTTAATAAATTATTGTTTAAAATATGAGAAGAAAAAAAAGAAAAAGCAAAAGCACTAAAATTTGCTTTTATTTCATTATTTTTATAATTTTTAATTAAAGATAAATAATTTTTAAGATGAAAAGGAGAAAAAGCAAAAAATCCGAAATTTATATATAAATTTTTATTTAAATTATTTCCTATTTCAATTACATGCATTGGATTATCTGAAGACAACATTGTTCCAGTTATAGCTGTTTTTTTCTCTCGTAATTTATAAACTTTTTTCATGAGATCTTGGGGGATTCTTATGTCATCATCCATCGTAAAAAACCATTTGCTTTTAAGAATGTTTTTAGCATAATAAAGACCTGTAGCAAATCCACCACTTCCACCGATATTTTTTTGAGTTGTGATTAGATGAATATTTAATTTATTTATTTTTTTTCTGACCAACGTTAATTTTTCGTTTAAAATAAGCAAGTTTTCTTTATTTTCATTTTTAATATTAAAAAAATTTTTAAGAAAAGTTTTGGTATCATCTTGAGAATTATTATTTACAATAATAATATTTTCTGGAAAAGCTATGGAATAGCAAAAATCATATAATAGTTCTTTTAAAAAATCTAGATTGTTGTACGTAACTATTATTGCCGCAGTTCTTTTAAAGATAGTTATTTTTTTTATTTTGAAGGAAAATTTTTTTATAGGTTTTCTTTTTATTAAAAAACTTAAATCTTTTTTAAAATCTTCTATAAGCTTCTTCTCTATTCGTGCATTCTTATCATTAATTAATGATTTATTTTGATAAAAACTATTCATAAGAATTACTTTTGTGTTTCTAAAAATTTTTTACTATTAACAAAGTTTGGTTGATAGTAAGTAATTTCTTTTTTCTTTAAAATCAATCTATCTATCACTTCTACTCCTTGCATAAAACTGTGATCTTGATTACCTACTTCATATTTCCATCCTCCAAATCTTCCTCTTGAAAAAATGTTATATTTTTCCAAATATGGTTGAATTTTATTTAAAGCAAAATCTCTTTCTAATGTAGGAGTTGGGTAAGCGTATTCTTTTGAAAAATGATAAACATGATTTATCTGATTTTTGTTTTTAATAAAACCTAATTTTATTAAACCTTTGATAGTTTTTTCAATGAAATTTTCGTCAAGAGACTTATATTTACTTTCTGAAGTTTCAGTCATTATTGACCAAAATTTTTTAATATCAAGGACATTATAAGGAGAATAATTAGAAAATATTGTTGCCCGATAAATTGGAATATCATTAGTTGGGAAATAAAACCAACATTTATTTTTTAAATAGTTAGGTAAAGGCTGTTTGAGGCCTATACCAACAACATTGACTTTTGAATGTTTAAGTTTTTCACTCATTTTTTTTATTTTTTCATTGGCATTACTATTTTTCAAAAATAAATCTAAAGGAGCAGTATTTATTAAATATTGATAATTTATCTTATTACCTTTATTTGTTAATATAAATTTACTTTTTATATCAATTTTTATAACTTCAGTTTCGTATTTAATAAAAGATTTAATTTTTTCGGCGATATTTTTCCAAAGAGTAATATTGCCGCCATATTTTGGAAATTTAAATTTATTATTTGGTCCCCAGGAAATATGATCTTTATGTAAGATTGCGCTTTCAAGAATTAATTCTGGATTAATAGTAGCTACTCTTTCCCCGACCCAATGATAATTCATTAATTTTGGATCAATAGCCCAAACTTTACTATTATATGGAACCATAAAAATTTCAGCTATCTTTTTCCCAAAAATTTTAAGAATCCAATCATGAAAGTTTTTTACCTTAATTTTTACATAAGGATTTATAATGGCCGACTTTACTAATTCAAAAATTAATTGTTTATTTTTGAAGTGATGGATATTATATTGAAATGGATATGGGATCCATTCATTTTTTGAGTAAATAACATATGATTCACGAAGGTGTTGATAATAATTTTTATTCATTACCTTTTCATACACGTCATCAAAATATTTATAATGAGAAAAAAGCACGTGACCACCAAAATCCCACAAAAATCCATTTGGATCTTTTAAAGTGAACGCTAATCCTCCTGGATAAGAATTTTTTTCTAAAATAATAAACTCATTTATATTTAATTCTTTTAAACGCCAACCTGCCCCAAGTCCTGTCGGTCCAGCGCCAATAATGAGATATTTTATTTTCATTTTTGTTATAATTTAATAAAATGATTAAATCTTTTATCAAAAAATTATATCATAAAATTAACCCTTCTCATAAATATATTTTATTTAATCTTAAATTAACAGATAGAAATCTACTTTTTTTAAATGATATTTATAAAAAAATAGAATTACTAGAAAATAATTTACATCTATTAAATAATAAAATAAACAATATGAATTTCTTTATTGAAAATAAATTAAATCATTATCAAAGTGAATTAGATTTTATAAAAAAAATGTTGATTTATAACTTCAATCTTAAAAAAACACCAAAATCTTACGGTCTGAAACGATTACTTCAAAAGGCAAATTTAAAATTATTAAAAATAATAACAAATTTAGCCGAAAAGAAAAAATTAAATTATTGGATAGATTATGGGACTTTGCTTGGAGCTTTAAGACATAAAGGTTTTATTCCATGGGATGAAGATGTTGATATTTGTATGTTAAGGGACCATTATAACAAGATATATGAGTTAATAAACAATAATGAAGTTTTAAAAAAAAACGATATTTTTGCAGTTCGTTCGGATTGTCTAAGAGTTTATGTAAAAGGTACCCCAATTCAAATTGATATTTTTCCTTGGGATATATACTATAAGAAAATAGAAAATGAAAAAGAAGAAAAACTATTTATAGACTTAATTATTAAGATAAAAAAAGATTTAAATATTAAATATAACTGGGATAATTTAATTTTTTATAAACCTACTTTTAATTTTTCTTATGTAAAAATTGAAGAAGTAATAAAAAAGAGAATTAATTTAAATAAAAAAATAAATAGAAATTTAAAGGAAAAATCTCTTTTTAGAGGAATTGAGTGTCCATTAAATATTGAATCAAATCAACCAGAAAGACCTTGTAATTGGAAAATTATTTTTCCATTAAAGAAAATAAAATTTGAAAATCATTATTTTTATGCCCCAAATAAACCAGAAGAAAGACTTTATTTGATTTATAAAAATCCATTTTTTTGGGATTATTTTAGAGAACATTATGATGTTATTGCAAAAATTAGTTTAAATACTTTTTATTTGTTGAATAATTTTTTAAATAAAAAAATAAAAATTTAAATATTAATCATATCTAAAAATTCTACCACATAACTTCTCCAACTAAAATCTTTTTTAATTTTTGGTAATTTTTTAAGTTTTAAAATTTCAATCACTTTTTTATACACCTCTTCCTCATCTTTTTCATTGACTAAAAACTTCTTTGGTAGAGTTTCTTTCATTGAGGAATTGTCTCCGGCAATAACTGGTGTCCCACAAGCTAATGATTCCAAAGGAGGAAGACCAAAGCCTTCGTAGGATGATAGATAAAAAGTTAATAAAGCACCACTATAAAAATAAGGTAAATCTTTATCTTCAACATAGCCTAAAAAAATGACTTTATCTTCTAATTTTAAGTCTTTGATAAGTTGAAAGATTTTTTCGTTTTTCCAACCGGCTTTTCCTATGATTAAAAAATAAAAATTATTTGGATTCCTGCTTTCGCAGGAATGACAATTTTTTCTGTAGTTTTTACCATTTCTGTCATTCCCGCGTAGGCGGGAATCTATAATCAATTTATTAAAAACTTTTATTGCCACATCAATGTTTTTTCGGGGTTCGATGGTGCCAACGTATAAAAAAAAGTCAAAATTCAAAAGGCAAAAGTCAAAAGTTAAATATTTTTTTATTACTTTTTCAATTGCTTTCTTATCTTCTATTTTTATAAAATGCTTCCCTACTCCTGGATAAACAACATGGACTTTTTCTTCTTTTATTTGAGGATAAAGTTTTAACAAATCATTTTTGGTATTTTCTGAGTCAACGATGATTTCATCATTATATTTTATGGTTTTTTCAAGTTTTTTTTCATGGGCTTTTATTACATCTTTTGTATGATATTGGGGAAAAACCTTCCAGGTGATATCGTGGATGGTGGTTATGTTTTTTACTGTTTTTGAAGTCGGCGGTCGAAGAAAGTCGGATGAGTGAAAGACATCAACTTTGCCGATAAACCATTCAATAGGAAAAAGATGAAGTTTATTCCAAAAAAGTTTTAATAAAAAAGGTGGAAAAGGAAAATCATAAACTTTGGCACCAAGTTTTTTAAACTCTTTTAATTTTTCTTTAGTTTCTTTTGGTCGACGAAATGAGGAGTAAAAAAGTTTGTAGGTGTTTTTTTTGTCATAAATAAGAAGATTTTTAACTAGGTTATAAGTATAGTTGGCCACACCTGAGCCTTGATAGACAAGCATGGAAATATCAATACCAATAAGCATGAGAATATTATACAAAAAACTCAAAGCTCAAAAATCAAAAGTCAAAACTAAAATAAAAACTAAAAAATTTTATAAATTTAATTGTGTAAAAGTTAAGAAATGATACGAATGATGCGAATGAAGATGCAAATGATGCGAATTATGCGAATGGATAAAGTGTAAACATAGTATAAAAATTGTGTAAACGTGGTGTAAAAATAGTTGAGTCAGTTATTGAGTTAACGTGTTAAAGGGTTAACGGGTTGGAATTAGTTATTCTGT
>Ga0308405_1002036_pt1 | contig 9804 bp, 9 predicted proteins | sample HotsprSampleMS13_FD_203473 | JGI IMG/M metagenome (GOLD analysis project Ga0308405, IMG submission 203473) | Hot spring phototrophic mat microbial communities from Mushroom Spring, Yellowstone National Park, Wyoming, United States - 20060912_MS13 ...
AAGTTTCAGTGCTCTTCAGCGAGCCGAAAATTCCTCAATACCGCGCTGACCCAAGCCCGCGCACTGCTGGCTGCCGAAGTTTCAGTGCTCTTCAGCGAGCCGAAAATTCCTCAATACTGGAATATTCGCACAATTCTGAATAAGTTGGTCAAGTTTCAGTGCTCTTCAGCGAGCCGAAAATTCCTCAATTGTTACATTACGTCGAACAAAAAGGCAAACTTCAAGGTTTCAGTGCTCTTCAGCGAGCCGAAAATTCCTCAATGAACGAAACATCATCAACAACGCGCTCCCCACGCGCCGTTTCAGTGCTCTTCAGCGAGCCGAAAATTCCTCAATCCAACAAAAGAAACTTCCGTACTAATAAGACAACCGGTTTCAGTGCTCTTCAGCGAGCCGAAAATTCCTCAATGATACTCCCGATCTTCAAGCAACAATCTTTTCATAGCGTTTCAGTGCTCTTCAGCGAGCCGAAAATTCCTCAATCGATTTCGGATTTTACCCGTGCTCTATTGAGTTTTGTTTCAGTGCTCTTCAGCGAGCCGAAAATTCCTCAATAGAAGATGGGTTGCTCATCCCGAAGCACCTGCAGCGGTTTCAGTGCTCTTCAGCGAGCCGAAAATTCCTCAATGTGTTGTGACACTGCCGGTGATCGAACAACGGGTGGGCGTTTCAGTGCTCTTCAGCGAGCCGAAAATTCCTCAATTGTACTTTCGTATCAGACGCGGCGGAACGCAATTTTTCGGTTTCAGTGCTCTTCAGCGAGCCGAAAATTCCTCAATTCATAACATCCGTACAATTCTGAATAAAATAATAAGTTTCAGTGCTCTTCAGCGAGCCGAAAATTCCTCAATCGCTCTTGTTGTATATCCTCAAGCGCTTATCAGAGTTTCAGTGCTCTTCAGCGAGCCGAAAATTCCTCAATGAGAGAAGACAAACCCGCCGCCAACGCAGCAAGACCGAGTTTCAGTGCTCTTCAGCGAGCCGAAAATTCCTCAATGAGTTGCGTGAGATACGGCAGCAGCGCGCTTCCGAGTTTCAGTGCTCTTCAGCGAGCCGAAAATTCCTCAATTTTATGATAGACGCTATACAACCTTCCAAGATTTACAGTTTCAGTGCTCTTCAGCGAGCCGAAAATTCCTCAATTTAGATTTCACGCAAGAACGTGTCCAGATCGCGCGCGTTTCAGTGCTCTTCAGCGAGCCGAAAATTCCTCAATATCTCCAAACAGTTCGATCACGCTTCCGACGGTAAAGTTTCAGTGCTCTTCAGCGAGCCGAAAATTCCTCAATTCTTCGGCGCGATACCAGGCTTTTCGGATAGCACCTGTTTCAGTGCTCTTCAGCGAGCCGAAAATTCCTCAATCCTGAAAAGTTACAAGTTGTACTGTAGTCCAGCGCGCCGTTTCAGTGCTCTTCAGCGAGCCGAAAATTCCTCAATCAAAATTGTTTTCAAAACGCGCGAACTACGGATTTCGAGTTTCAGTGCTCTTCAGCGAGCCGAAAATTCCTCAATCCTTATCAGTAAGCCTAACCAGGTGTTCGCTTGCACCGTTTCAGTGCTCTTCAGCGAGCCGAAAATTCCTCAATGTAACCTTTGGCAGAGATGGACGGTTGTTGTATCGGTTTCAGTGCTCTTCAGCGAGCCGAAAATTCCTCAATATTTACCGCGTCTTTTTGGTCTTTATGTGCAAAATGGAGTTTCAGTGCTCTTCAGCGAGCCGAAAATTCCTCAATATTATTTCGTGATAACATTCGAGAAAAATAACACGAGTTTCAGTGCTCTTCAGCGAGCCGAAAATTCCTCAATTCCAAGATTTACAAGGCATCAAAAATTATCAACATTGTTTCAGTGCTCTTCAGCGAGCCGAAAATTCCTCAATCGCGTCGGACAAATCCGACCAAACCGCGCTTTGCGTGTTTCAGTGCTCTTCAGCGAGCCGAAAATTCCTCAATCTATAGAAATAAAAGAAGATGATGTGTTGTGACACGTTTCAGTGCTCTTCAGCGAGCCGAAAATTCCTCAATTTGATCGTCGGGGTCGATCTCAATATCGAGATAGCGCGTTTCAGTGCTCTTCAGCGAGCCGAAAATTCCTCAATTGTGACAGCAACTACGGATCAACGGTTGAACAGACAACGTTTCAGTGCTCTTCAGCGAGCCGAAAATTCCTCAATGTTCTCTCGTCAACCTGCAACGTCTCAAGTTCGCCGGTTTCAGTGCTCTTCAGCGAGCCGAAAATTCCTCAATTGCTGCTGTCGCTGCTCAACGCTGTGCTTTGGTACATATGGTTTCAGTGCTCTTCAGCGAGCCGAAAATTCCTCAATATCTGTAGGGCTTGGTAATGAGTTTCGTTTTGTAAGTTTCAGTGCTCTTCAGCGAGCCGAAAATTCCTCAATTGTTTCGGTTGGCGAGCGCGGCGAAACTCTTTATATGTTTCAGTGCTCTTCAGCGAGCCGAAAATTCCTCAATTTATCGCGCGCGTACACGCATTGCCAAATGCAAAACGTTGTTTCAGTGCTCTTCAGCGAGCCGAAAATTCCTCAATCGAAACTGGGAAAACTGCTAACGTGTTAGGGTTGTAGTTTCAGTGCTCTTCAGCGAGCCGAAAATTCCTCAATTTTATGTCCACGTCTTTCCGTCGCTGGACGGGGTGAATGTTTCAGTGCTCTTCAGCGAGCCGAAAATTCCTCAATAATTTCAAGCAAAATCGTGCTCAAGCGCGTCAAGGAGTTTCAGTGCTCTTCAGCGAGCCGAAAATTCCTCAATCGTATGTACTTACAACGACTCTGTCTATCACCACAGCGTTTCAGTGCTCTTCAGCGAGCCGAAAATTCCTCAATCGTTTGAATTGATGTAATCGCAGATGGAACCAATGTAGTTTCAGTGCTCTTCAGCGAGCCGAAAATTCCTCAATGAAGGCGGCTGGCGCGTCGAGGTCGCGTACTGGAACAAGTTTCAGTGCTCTTCAGCGAGCCGAAAATTCCTCAATGTATAGTAGAGACGTAATCGATAAGCACTCACTTACGGTTTCAGTGCTCTTCAGCGAGCCGAAAATTCCTCAATCGTTGCTGCTGAAGAAAATCTTTGACAGCATCACCGAAGGTTTCAGTGCTCTTCAGCGAGCCGAAAATTCCTCAATTGTCTGGCAGCGCGCCGCGCGCTGGGCGGTCACCAAGTTTCAGTGCTCTTCAGCGAGCCGAAAATTCCTCAATTCGTGTACCGTCGCACCAGGTGGCAGGTATCTTCACCGTTTCAGTGCTCTTCAGCGAGCCGAAAATTCCTCAATTGATCTTAGACCAACAAAAGATACTTCCGTACTAATAGTTTCAGTGCTCTTCAGCGAGCCGAAAATTCCTCAATTTACACTTTACATTCGGGAATGTTTTACACTTTACGTTTCAGTGCTCTTCAGCGAGCCGAAAATTCCTCAATCAAACTAACGTACTGTCTGTACGAAAATCGATTGCCGTTTCAGTGCTCTTCAGCGAGCCGAAAATTCCTCAATTTGGTGGCCAAGAAGTTTGACGATTTGGTGTTCCTTCGGTTTCAGTGCTCTTCAGCGAGCCGAAAATTCCTCAATCGTTTTGGGGTGCAACCGACGCAACCCCAGCGGCGGTTTCAGTGCTCTTCAGCGAGCCGAAAATTCCTCAATCCACTCGTCCAGCGCGAGCGTCGGCGCGTCTATGCGGTTTCAGTGCTCTTCAGCGAGCCGAAAATTCCTCAATTTACAAGAAGAGTACGCAAAGTACGCAGAGGAAGAGAGTTTCAGTGCTCTTCAGCGAGCCGAAAATTCCTCAATTATTGAACGTGCTTATGAATATCGTTGTCGTAGTTATACCGTTTCAGTGCTCTTCAGCGAGCCGAAAATTCCTCAATCAAACGCGCGATGGTCTCGACGTTGCGACGCATCGCGGTTTCAGTGCTCTTCAGCGAGCCGAAAATTCCTCAATCGACGGTATGGACATCATTGAGATATTCCAACTGCGTTTCAGTGCTCTTCAGCGAGCCGAAAATTCCTCAATTCAGCACCGCGCAGATAGAGTGCGGGTGTCGCTCAAATGTTTCAGTGCTCTTCAGCGAGCCGAAAATTCCTCAATAATGTGACGAGCGTATCCTCCAGCGCTTGTGGCGCGTGTTTCAGTGCTCTTCAGCGAGCCGAAAATTCCTCAATTTCAGAAAATCCCCGAACGAACCTTCGCCTTCGGCGACGTTTCAGTGCTCTTCAGCGAGCCGAAAATTCCTCAATTCATACGCCGTTTCAACGTCAACAGCGTCGCCGTCGCGTTTCAGTGCTCTTCAGCGAGCCGAAAATTCCTCAATGGGACGGCGCAGATCGCAATTGAGATTTCGGCGTTCCCGTTTCAGTGCTCTTCAGCGAGCCGAAAATTCCTCAATCGCTGGTGCTGGCTGATCTCTCGTACTACGCAATGGGTTTCAGTGCTCTTCAGCGAGCCGAAAATTCCTCAATTCCGGGCGAACGCTCGGCGCTTCTTGTTGTCAAGTTTCAGTGCTCTTCAGCGAGCCGAAAATTCCTCAATCGGGCGTATTGTGGCGCACGTTGTGCGCTGGTCTCGGTGTTTCAGTGCTCTTCAGCGAGCCGAAAATTCCTCAATCGTCAACAAGCGCGTCGGCGACCCAGATGCCGGCGTGTTTCAGTGCTCTTCAGCGAGCCGAAAATTCCTCAATCCCCGCAGCGCCGGGTACTGCTTGAGCAGTTCCGCCGTTTCAGTGCTCTTCAGCGAGCCGAAAATTCCTCAATGCGCTGGTGACGGTGGGTAGGTGCTCACTGTACGCAATGTTTCAGTGCTCTTCAGCGAGCCGAAAATTCCTCAATCTGATAGACCTCCCGCGCCGGGCGCGGGTGTCACAACAGAGTTTCAGTGCTCTTCAGCGAGCCGAAAATTCCTCAATCCGCTGTTGTCCCTCGTCACCGTAGCCCCCGGCAGGCGTTTCAGTGCTCTTCAGCGAGCCGAAAATTCCTCAATCAACACTGCCGCCCGCGCCACGCGCGCCGCAAGCAGCGTTTCAGTGCTCTTCAGCGAGCCGAAAATTCCTCAATGCCGAACAAACAGAAACCGCCGGGCGCGCGTCCGGGTTTCAGTGCTCTTCAGCGAGCCGAAAATTCCTCAATCGGGCGGGGTTATTCTGATTGAGGAACCGGTTGGTTAGTTTCAGTGCTCTTCAGCGAGCCGAAAATTCCTCAATGCCGCTGCGCCGCCAGACGAACCGCGCCCACCCGGACGTTTCAGTGCTCTTCAGCGAGCCGAAAATTCCTCAATCATCGGCCGTCACAACACCTTTGTCTCTTTTAATTAAGGTTTCAGTGCTCTTCAGCGAGCCGAAAATTCCTCAATAAGCGACAATCGGTGTGGTTGTTCGGGGTGCGGATCGAGTTTCAGTGCTCTTCAGCGAGCCGAAAATTCCTCAATAATGCTCGTGCTTTTGGATATTGTTTGTGACCGTATGTTTCAGTGCTCTTCAGCGAGCCGAAAATTCCTCAATCAAGGCAGATACGGTACGGGTTATGGGGATCAAGTGTTTCAGTGCTCTTCAGCGAGCCGAAAATTCCTCAATCTAGGGTTGTGGCGCCCCGGTCCGGCTCGCCGCCCGTTTCAGTGCTCTTCAGCGAGCCGAAAATTCCTCAATCGCACTCTCGGTCATCCGCGCCGGCGCGCGTCTCGGTTTCAGTGCTCTTCAGCGAGCCGAAAATTCCTCAATGCAGCGCGGCAATTGAGCGTACCGAATCCGGGTTATGTTTCAGTGCTCTTCAGCGAGCCGAAAATTCCTCAATTTATAAATCTATGAGAATAACGCAAGTAAACGACAGGTTTCAGTGCTCTTCAGCGAGCCGAAAATTCCTCAATTCTGGACGAGTAGCAGTTCGGGGCGATCCGGTTCGCGTTTCAGTGCTCTTCAGCGAGCCGAAAATTCCTCAATTCTGTATCGTGATAGCGTCATTGAGCGCGCTTCTTCGTTTCAGTGCTCTTCAGCGAGCCGAAAATTCCTCAATTGTATCAGAGTAGCGGGCAATGCGTGCTGATTGCGCGTTTCAGTGCTCTTCAGCGAGCCGAAAATTCCTCAATTCGGGGTCGGCCGAGGGAGTCGACGATCTCATTCGCGGTTTCAGTGCTCTTCAGCGAGCCGAAAATTCCTCAATCGAATGGGGCGACTCGTTGCGGAAGGTCGTACCATCGTTTCAGTGCTCTTCAGCGAGCCGAAAATTCCTCAATGGTACTGTGTCGGTTGCGGCCCTCGCCGCGTTGATGTTTCAGTGCTCTTCAGCGAGCCGAAAATTCCTCAATCTCAGTTCCCGCTTCGGCTATCAGCGACGTCAATCGTTTCAGTGCTCTTCAGCGAGCCGAAAATTCCTCAATTTAACGCACTCGTGCTGGAAATGGTCGACAACGGAGTTTCAGTGCTCTTCAGCGAGCCGAAAATTCCTCAATTCAAGGGCTTCGCAAGCGCCTCCGGCGCCCTTGACGTTTCAGTGCTCTTCAGCGAGCCGAAAATTCCTCAATCGAAGTCGGAAGCGCGGTCGGGGTTCGTAATGTGCGGGTTTCAGTGCTCTTCAGCGAGCCGAAAATTCCTCAATTAGGCTATCCGACATTACCAGATCGCGATCTGGCACATGTTTCAGTGCTCTTCAGCGAGCCGAAAATTCCTCAATGAATTCAAAGGCGAGCGCGTCGGTGTTCTGTCGAAGTTTCAGTGCTCTTCAGCGAGCCGAAAATTCCTCAATCGAAACCGGAAGTAAAGCCACTACACAGGCGTATATCGTTTCAGTGCTCTTCAGCGAGCCGAAAATTCCTCAATCTACCGCGATCTGAGACGTGCGTTTCAGCAACTGCGCGGTTTCAGTGCTCTTCAGCGAGCCGAAAATTCCTCAATCGGCGGCAGTTGTGACGGGCGATACAACAGCGCCTTGTTTCAGTGCTCTTCAGCGAGCCGAAAATTCCTCAATACGGTGTAATGCTGGTCGCCAAGAGGTTTGACGACAGTTTCAGTGCTCTTCAGCGAGCCGAAAATTCCTCAATAACACAACCGCCGTCGCTGCGACTTGCGCCGCGTCGGTTTCAGTGCTCTTCAGCGAGCCGAAAATTCCTCAATTGTCGGATGCGTTCCGGCGCTGCGAGCCGCGCGAGGGGAGTTTCAGTGCTCTTCAGCGAGCCGAAAATTCCTCAATCCCGGTGCGACCCGGATTAGACCCGCGCACCTCGCGTTTCAGTGCTCTTCAGCGAGCCGAAAATTCCTCAATAGCGCGCCGAGACCGTCGCCATCACCGCCGCGACCGGTTTCAGTGCTCTTCAGCGAGCCGAAAATTCCTCAATAGGAGAAGACAGATGGAGGAGATCGAACTCTGGTGGTTTCAGTGCTCTTCAGCGAGCCGAAAATTCCTCAATCAATACGTGTTTTTTCCGAAACAACAAAATTTCGAGTTTCAGTGCTCTTCAGCGAGCCGAAAATTCCTCAATATGATGTGCGGGACGCCATGCGTGCATGTGGCTTTAGTTTCAGTGCTCTTCAGCGAGCCGAAAATTCCTCAATTCCGTTCCCTGGAATCCCGAACCCGATTCGCTTGTGTTTCAGTGCTCTTCAGCGAGCCGAAAATTCCTCAATTGATGACGGCACTCCGAATGTGGAGCGCATCTATCGCTGTTTCAGTGCTCTTCAGCGAGCCGAAAATTCCTCAATGCTCAAGCAGTACCCGGCGCTGCGCGAGATGGGCGGTTTCAGTGCTCTTCAGCGAGCCGAAAATTCCTCAATTCCGACTGGAGCCGGAAACCGAACTGCTGCATATCTGTTTCAGTGCTCTTCAGCGAGCCGAAAATTCCTCAATGCAGCGCCCGCACCAGACACGCGCCCAGTTGCCATCGTTTCAGTGCTCTTCAGCGAGCCGAAAATTCCTCAATGCTGCAACGTCTTGACCGAGACACCAAGCAGTTTTGGTTTCAGTGCTCTTCAGCGAGCCGAAAATTCCTCAATGTATCACAATCCGGTTTATCGGCTTCAGTTTCGATGTTTCAGTGCTCTTCAGCGAGCCGAAAATTCCTCAATCATACGGCTATTTGACGCGCCGTTTGCACTATTTGACGTTTCAGTGCTCTTCAGCGAGCCGAAAATTCCTCAATGCGCGCGGCTTGTACGCTGGAATGTCGAAATTGTATGTTTCAGTGCTCTTCAGCGAGCCGAAAATTCCTCAATCACGATGTGCAATGCACTGCAATGCACGCCATAGCAGTTTCAGTGCTCTTCAGCGAGCCGAAAATTCCTCAATCGGTCTCGTCTTGAAAAGTGTAGGTAACGGTATAGACGTTTCAGTGCTCTTCAGCGAGCCGAAAATTCCTCAATGATACGACCTGTTCTAAGGCGTCGCGCATATACATCGTTTCAGTGCTCTTCAGCGAGCCGAAAATTCCTCAATGTTTGTCTGGGAGAAGATAATAGATGTCGCAAAAATTGCGTTTCAGTGCTCTTCAGCGAGCCGAAAATTCCTCAATAATGTCAAACATTCGTTCTACTCGATTGATTCGGAAGTTTCAGTGCTCTTCAGCGAGCCGAAAATTCCTCAATTACGTTTGGTATGCTTCTCTTACGGTTTACTACCGGTTTCAGTGCTCTTCAGCGAGCCGAAAATTCCTCAATTGTGACGCGCAATGACCTTGATACGTTTCTGAGATGTTTCAGTGCTCTTCAGCGAGCCGAAAATTCCTCAATAGATGTTCTACCAAAGCATTGTTTTGTGCCGTTGGTGTTTCAGTGCTCTTCAGCGAGCCGAAAATTCCTCAATATACGATTTCAATCTGTCAGTACCACAACCGCACAATGTTTCAGTGCTCTTCAGCGAGCCGAAAATTCCTCAATCTTGGGTTGCATACGTTCCAGATCGCGATCTGGTGACGTGTTTCAGTGCTCTTCAGCGAGCCGAAAATTCCTCAATGGAGCGCATGCAGATGATGGATCGCCATGCGCGCGCGGTTTCAGTGCTCTTCAGCGAGCCGAAAATTCCTCAATGGTTGTTCGGAAAAATGTTACATTCGGTCGTGACGGTGTTTCAGTGCTCTTCAGCGAGCCGAAAATTCCTCAATACCGTGAACACTTCCCCTGTCGAAACTGATTGAAGGTTTCAGTGCTCTTCAGCGAGCCGAAAATTCCTCAATCGTGCGACGTGTTGCCGCGTTAGGTCATACCGTGCACGTTTCAGTGCTCTTCAGCGAGCCGAAAATTCCTCAATTTTCTAATGTTCGCTCAATTCTGAACAGAATCATTAGTTTCAGTGCTCTTCAGCGAGCCGAAAATTCCTCAATGTGCAACATCTCCTTGGATTGGTCGTGTTCCGAATAAAGTTTCAGTGCTCTTCAGCGAGCCGAAAATTCCTCAATCGCGCACGATTGCGGAAGCGACCAGGGGAAACATGACGTGTTTCAGTGCTCTTCAGCGAGCCGAAAATTCCTCAATTGGCGATCTTCCCATCGACAGACTGAAACCGGAAACGTTTCAGTGCTCTTCAGCGAGCCGAAAATTCCTCAATGGTATGTCTGCACGTTGCCGCCTGTGACGTGCCCGGTGTTTCAGTGCTCTTCAGCGAGCCGAAAATTCCTCAATGGTGACGGTACAATAGTCGTGCGCGCGTACTGGACTGTTTCAGTGCTCTTCAGCGAGCCGAAAATTCCTCAATCTGTCCCTTCTGCGCCTGCTGCGTGCCAAATAGAATGAGTTTCAGTGCTCTTCAGCGAGCCGAAAATTCCTCAATTGATGGTCGGACTGCTGAATCCGGGGTTCCAACTCCGTTTCAGTGCTCTTCAGC
>Ga0308405_1002040_pt1 | contig 9792 bp, 10 predicted proteins | sample HotsprSampleMS13_FD_203473 | JGI IMG/M metagenome (GOLD analysis project Ga0308405, IMG submission 203473) | Hot spring phototrophic mat microbial communities from Mushroom Spring, Yellowstone National Park, Wyoming, United States - 20060912_MS13 ...
GGGGAAAAGCCCAAGGCCATGAAGAAGCGGGCCTTGCTACCCCCCTCAGGATGCTTGGGGTTGAGGAGATAGGCGACCAACTTTTCCCTGGGCACGAAAAAGCGCACAGGGAAAGTCTACCGGGCCCCTTGCGTCCATTGGCTCCCTTGGGTATTCTGACCCCATGGCCAAGCCGGCGTTCCTCGCCCCCGAGGAGGTGGCCTCCGCCCTCCGGGTCCACCCGGAGACGGTGCGGGGGTGGATCCGCTCGGGGAAGCTCCAGGCCCAGAAGGTGGGCCGGCTCTGGCGCATCCCCTGGGAGGAAGCGGCCAGGCTCGCGGGGAGCGAGGAGAGGCTGGAGAAGGCCCTGGGGGAGGTGAGGAGGTGAAGGTGGTGGCCGTGGTCAACGGCAAGGGCGGGGTGGGGAAGACCACCACCGCCGTCAACCTGGCCGCCCTCCTGGCCGAGGAGACCCCCGTCCTCCTGGTGGACGCCGACCCCCAGGCCTCCGCCTCCTGGTGGGCGGGCCGGGGGGAGATGCCCTTTGACCTGGCCCAGGAGACCGACCCCCGCCTCCTCTCCCGCCTCAAGCGGGTGGAAGGCTACGGGGCGGTGGTGGTGGACACGCCCCCCGCCCTCCGCTCCGAGGCCCTGGAGGCGGTCCTCAAGGCGGCGGACTACGCCGTCCTGCCCACGCCCCCGGCTCCCCTGGACCTCGAGGCCCTGGTGGAGACGGTGCGAAGGGCCATCCGCCCCTTGGGGGTGGCCCACCGGGTCCTCCTCACCCGGGTGGACCCCAGGAGCCTGGGGGAGGCCCTCGAGGCCCAGACCGCCCTCATGGAGGCCGGGGTGCCCGCCTTCCACGCCTTCGTGCGGGCCTACAAGGCCCACGAAAGGGCGGCCCTGGACGGGAAGCCCATCACCCGCTGGCGGGGCCCCAACGCCCGGGAGGCGGAGGCGGACTACCGCCGGGTGGCGGAGGAGCTCAAGCGGGAGCTCTCCCTGCTCCCGGAGAGGAGGGAGGCGTGAAGCGGAAGCGCCTGGCGGAGCTGGTGCGGGAGGAAGCGGAGGCCCTGGAGGAGGCCCCTACCCGCGAGGAGAAGCCCGGGGAGGCCCCACCCGCCCAGGCCTCGCCGCCAGGGGAGCGCCCCCTCCCCCCTTACCTCACCTACGTCCGCAAGGAGTGCAGGCTCCGCCCCGACCAGCTGGACGCCCTCACCGCCCTGGCCCGGAGGCTGAACCGGGAGCGGAAGGGGAAGGGGGAGAGGATCACGGAAAACACCCTCATAAGGTGGGCGGTGGACTTGCTGTTGGAGCGCTTTGGGGCAGAAGAGCCCCCGGAGCCCAAGGCCTAGGAGGGTGCAGAGAGCCTTGATCTGGCCCCTCTGATAAGCATGGAGCTCAGAGCACACACCCCCAACCAAAAAGGCGAATGGCACTCCCTGCAAGCACACCTACAAGGCGTTTGTCAGCGAGCCGGCCGTTTCGCAGAGGCTTTCGGGGCCCCCAACCTGAGCAAGGCTCTGGCCTATCTGCATGACCTCGGCAAAGCAAGGGCTGCCTTTCAAGACTATCTGGACGCTGTGGCTAGCGGTCAGCGGGATGCCGGCAAGCCCCACGCTATTTGGGGTGCAGTTGTGGCCTACCTGTACGTGGAGAAGAAGAAGCAGAGGAAGGGATGGGAAGCCCTTGCCTTGCCAGTAATGGGCCACCATACAGGCCTTCCGGCAAGGGGGAAGGCCATCAGCAAACTAGAGGAGGCCCTGAGTGACAAACTAGAGGAGGCCCTGAGTGAGAGGAAAGAAGCCTTGGAGGAGGTCTTCAACGCCCTTAAGACCATGGGCCGAATGGCAACGCTTGAGGACCTCCTCCAAAAGGCCTTGGAGGAACTCCAGGCCAAGGTCCAGGGGGATTGCCGCACCCGCAGGCTCAAGCTAGAGTTCCTGATCCGCATGGCCTTCTCCACCCTGGTGGATGCAGACTATCTGGACACAGAAGCCCACTTTAGCCCGGAAACCGCCCACCTGCGCCAGAGGACGTACCGCCTGGAGGAGCTTTGGAACGCTTTTCGGCGCGACCAGGAAACCCTGCTTCAGAGAGCCAGCCCCTCACCCGTCAACCAGGTGCGCCGTGAGGTCTACGAAGCTTGCTTGCGGGCGGCCAAACTGCCCCCGGGCCTTTTTCGGCTCACCGTCCCTACCGGCGGCGGCAAGACCCGCAGCGGCCTCGCCTTTGCCCTCAAGCACGCATGCCTACATAACCTCCAGCGGATCGTGGTGGCCATCCCCTACACCAGCATCATTGACCAAACTGCCGAGGTCTACCGCGGGATCCTAGGTGAGGAGGCGGTTTTGGAGCACCACTCCGCCTATGAGCCCCCCCTGGGTGAGGAACAAGGGGAAGCCGTATTGCGCCAACGGTTGGCCACGGAAAACTGGGATGCCCCTCTGGTGATCACCACGACCGTCCAGCTCTTTGAAAGCCTCTTCGCCAACCGCCCTTCCAAGATGCGCAAGATTCATCGCCTCGCCCGAAGCGTGATCCTCCTGGACGAGGTGCAGACCTTGCCTCCTGAGCTTTTGGAGCCCACCCTCGAGGCCCTCCGCCTCCTGGCCACCCCCGTGGAAGAAGGCGGCTATGGGGCCACCGTGGTGCTTTCCACCGCCACCCAGCCTGCTTTTGAAGCCATTCCCACCTTCAAGGGGTTTCCCATCAGGGAAATCGTCCCCAACTATCCCGAACACTTCACCCGCCTCGAGAGGGTGGAATACGAGCACAGAGAGGATCCCCTTTCCTGGCAAGATTTGGCCGAGGAGTTGGGAAACCGTTGCCAGGTAATGGCAGTCCTCAACACCCGCAGGGATGCCCTAGCCCTACTGAAAGCTCTGGAGCCGGACCCCGACACCTTTCACCTCTCCACCCTCCTGTGCCCCGCTCATCGGCGGGAGATCCTCCAGGAGGTTCGGAAGCGCCTTGAAGAGGGGAGGCCTGTTCGCCTAGTGAGCACCCAGGTGGTGGAGGCGGGAGTGGACCTGGATTTTCCCGAGGTGTGGCGGGCAGTTGGCCCCCTGGACCGGGTGGTCCAGGCTGCAGGGCGTTGCAACCGGGAAGGCAGGTTAGGCAAAGGGAGAGTGATCCTCTTCTGGCCTAAGGAAGGCATAAGCCCGGGAGGCCCCTACCGGGTAGGGATAGAGAAGGCGAGGCTTCTCCTCAGCCAGAACCCTCCGGAGCGGCTCCACGATCCCCAGCTCTACGAAGTCTATTTCAGGGAGCTCTTTACAACGGTAGAAACGGACGCCCAGGAGATCCAGGTCTACCGGCAGAACCTTGATTACCCAGAGGTCGCCAAGCGCTACCGCCTCATCCCTGAGGACACTGTGCCCGTGGTTGTTCCGTATGGAGAGTGGAGGGAGCGCCTAAAGGACTTTCAAAGCGCTCCCTCCATGGAGACGTGGCGCCGGCTCCAGCCTTACGTGGTAGGCCTGTTCCGCCACCAGGTCGAGGCCTTTAGGAAGCTCCTGAAACGCGTGGGGGATGTATACGTTTGGAAGGGGAAGTACGACCCCAAGCGGGGCCTGGTGGCAGATGATGATCCCAGCGACCTCATCGTTTAGGGGAGAGGATAAGGTGGCAAGGGTGACCATTAAAGTTTGGGGCGATTACGCCTGCTTTACCCGGCCAGAGTTCAAGGTGGAGCGGGTATCCTACCCCGTACCCACGCCCAGCGCAGCTCGTGGGCTTCTGGAGGCCATCTTTTGGAAACCCGAGATCCGCTATGAGGTGCGGCGCATCGGGGTCATTAGGATGGGAACTTCCCTAGCCCTCCTTAGGAACGAGGTGGAAAACCGGATGAACGCCCCCTTCTTTGTAGAAGACCGGCGCCAGCAACGGGCGAGCCTAATCCTCAAGGACGTGGCCTATCTCATTGAGGCGGAGGTAGTGCTCAGGCCCCACGCTACCGACCCCTTGGCCAAGTACCTGGACCAGTTTGAGCGGCGCCTCAAGAGGGGCCAGTACCACCACACCCCCTACCTGGGGACGCGGGAGTTCCCTGCTTACTTCTCCCCACCTGACGGGGAGGCGCCCGATAGGGGTTTGAACCTAGACCTGGGTCCCATGCTCTTTGACCTAGCCTTTGTGGAAGACCCCAGCCGCCCCGAGCTCACCTTCAAGCGTCTGGGCAAAGGCGAGGTTCAGGGGTACGCCCTTCCCCTCTTTTTTCACGCCCAGATCCGGAAAGGGTGGCTGAAGGTTCCCGCCGAGAAGTACCGGGAGCTCTACCGGCTGGAGGAAGGCCATGCTGCGGGAGCTTAAGGAGGCCTACGACCGCTTTCGTAAAGAGGGCGCGCTCCTCCCCTTGGCCTACAAGGAGAAGAAAGTTTCCTGGTTCATCCACCTGGGGATGGTAAAGCCCAAGCTAGAAGATTTGAGAAACGTGGACAAGGTCAAGCCTGTCCAGGCGCCGGATCGCCAACGTTCAGGAAAGGCCAGCGAAAGCAACCTGAAGCCCTACCTTCTTGTGGACGACGCTCGCTATGTGCTGGGCTTTTCCCAAAAGGGTAGGGAGGAAGAAGCCGCACTTCTGCACAAAGGGTTCAAGGAACTTACCGAAAAGGCGTGGCGAGAAACCAAAGACCCGGACGTCAAGGCAGTTCTCAAGGAGGTTCTGGACTTTCTCACGTCCCCTGAGTTGGAGGATCTTCGGGATGAGTTTCGGAGAAGAGGTGGGAAGCCAAAGGATCTCCTTGCCTTCAAGGTCCACGGCATCCTGCCCAAAGAGGCTATCCAGCCCACAGAGCTTGAGGAAGTGCAAGCCTTTTGGGCCCAACACCTCGCTGAGGAAATCCAAGGGGGCGAGGGCTTTTGCGCCCTCTGCGGAAGTCTTGGGCCAGTCCTGCGTATCTTTCCCCGGGAATTGGTGGTCTTAGGCCAAAAGTGCCAGCTAGTTTCCTTCAATCAGGAGGCCTTTGAGTCCTTCGGAAAGGAGCAGGCCGCAAACGCTCCCCTCTGCTTTACGTGCGCCTCCCAGGTAGTAGACACCCTGGATCACCTGATCCGCTCCGAACTCCACAAAAGGGCCCTGTACTGGGAGGAAGGGGGCGGCCCCAGGAATCAGCTCGCCGTATTCTGGCTTAGCAAGAAGGAGGAGGTGGAGGTGCCCCTCGAGGAGAGGCCTGTGGACTTGGAGGCCCTTCTGAGGGACGTGCTAAGCGGGACTCCCACCCGCTCCCTAACCCCACCCGCCGACCTTACCCAGCTCCAGGAGCTCCTGGCTATGCCCTGGACAGGGAAAGCGGAGCACCTCAACCTGGACGAAACCCGCTTTTACCTCGCCGTTCTCTCTGCCAACAAGGGGCGGCTGGTGGTGCGCGAGTGGTTTGACGTTTCCTTGGCCCGCCTCAAGGAGACCTTGGGGCGCTTCCTCGAGGGCACCCGCCTCGTTGGTCCCTGGGGGGAAGCCCCCCACCCGCTGCCCGTAGGGGCGCTGGTTCAGGCCTTGGGCAACGGCAATCCTGGCCTGGTGCAGGGGCTTCTCCGTACTGCCTACCTTAGCACCTCCCCTCCCCACGCCCTTTCTTTGGCGGCCCACCTCCTGAGGAACGCAAAGGTTCTTACCCCAGAGGACAGGGAAGGGTGGAGGCGGCTTCACGCCCTGGTGGCAGCGCTGAAACTGTGGCTATTTTACGGAAAGAAGGAGGCAAAGCGTATGGCCGAGTTGGACAGGGAAAGGAAGGACCCAGCCTACCTATCGGGCCGCCTCCTGGCGGTTCTGGAGGAGGCCCAGAAGCGGGCCTCGGGCTACACCCTCAAGCGGACCCTGGTGGACCGCTTTTATGGAGCTGCCTCCACGACTCCTGCGGCCACTTTCGGGGCTCTTCTACGGCTCTCCACCACTGCCCATTTGCCTAAGGTAGGCAAGGAGCTTAACCAGGCGGTGGAGGAGATTCTCTCCCAGCTGGACGAAGCCGGTGGGTTTCCCCGCACCCTGAACCTGATCGGGCAAGCGGATTTCGCTTTGGGCTTCTACCACCAGCGGGCCTACTTCCGGGCAAATCGGGTTAAGAAGGCCGGTAAGCAAGAAGAAACTCAGGCGGAAACGGAAGCGGTAACGGGGGGATAGTATGGAGGGCGAGACGAAAGAACTGCACCTGGACCCCAAAAAACGGCACGAGTTCGTCTTTCTCTTTGACGTCAGGGATGGTAATCCCAACGGCGATCCTGACGCGGGGAACCTGCCCAGGGTGGATCCGGAGACCATGCACGGTCTGGTCACGGATGTGGCCCTGAAGCGGAAGATCCGGGACTACGTGGCCCTAACCCGCCAGGGCCAGAAAGGCTTTGAGATCTTCGTCCAGAGTAAGGTGGCCCTGAACAGGCTCATCCTGGAGGGGTTTAAAGAGGCCAACATTGAGCCCGTCTCCATTACCCTCGGCGAAGAGTTGATGGCTAAGGAGGAGCTTCTAGAGCACCTGGACGGCCTAACGGAAGCGGGCTTCAGCCGGGATGGAGAAACCCTTTACTACAGCGGGCAGGCCACCAACTGGAAGGGGATCGCCAAGCTCCTTGGGATAGAGGAGGAGGCTACCGAGCCTTTTAGGAAGGAGCTTGAGGCGCTGGCCAAGGAACTGGAGAAGGCCGCGAAGGGGCGAAAGATTAGCGACGAAGACCGGGAAAAGGCCAAAACTGCGTTGCAAAAACGCTTCTTTGACATCCGCATGTTTGGAGCTGTGCTCAGCACGGGGCTCAATGCAGGCCAAGTGCGGGGGCCGGTTCAGCTAACCTTCGCCCGCTCCGTGGATCCGGTGGCGTGCCTGGATTTTGCCATCACCCGGAATGCCATCACCAGAGAAGAAGACCGGGCTCGGAAGGAAACGGAAATGGGTAGGAAGCCGCTGGTGCCCTATGGCCTTTACCGGGCCCATGGCTTCTTCAACCCCTTCCTGGCAAAGCAAACGGGGGTGAGAAAAAAAGATCTGGAGGCCTTTTGGGAGGCCCTGATGAAACTCTTTGAGAACAACCGCTCCGCGAATCGGGGGGAGATGGCGGTACGGGGCCTTGCTGTTTTTAGCCATGAGGACCCCAAAGGGAACGCCCCTGCCCACCGCCTCTTTGACCTCATACAGGTGGAGCGGCGTGAAGGGGTTGAGGTGCCTCGGGCCTTCGCCGACTACCGGGTCCGTGCACCGAAGGAAGGCTCCCTCAAGGATTACGGCCTTCCCGGGGTCCACCTTAAGTGGCTTGTCCGGCCGGAGGGCCTGGAGGACTTGCCGTAGCATGTGGGACGAACCCATCCCCATCTCCGCCCTACAGCCCTTCGTTTACTGCCCTAGGCAGTGCGCCCTGATCCACGTGGAAAGCGTTTGGGAAGACAACCTCTACACCCGATATTCTGCACCCCTCTCCCCATGCCTTAGGTTTTTGGGGTGAGCGCCCCACCCGACCTGAAGGTCTATGCCCTGGGCCACCTGGGCCTGGTGGCCAGCGTGCTGGACAGGGTCCGTCTGGTGGAGACCGTGGACCGCCTCGTGGGCCCTAGGCCCGGGGAAAAGGTCTCCACCGGTATGGCCCTCAAGGCCGCCATCTTGAACGCCCTGGGCTTCGTCGCCTCCCCCTCTACCTCTTCGGCCACTTCTTCCAGGGCAAGCCCACCGAGCACCTCCTGGGTCCCGGCATCACCCCCGACCTCCTCAACGACGACCGCATGGGCCGGATGCTGGACACCCTCTACGCCGCCGGGGTCACCGAGGTGTTCCTGGAGGTGGCCAGGGAGGCCCGCCGGGCCTTTCCCTTTCCCGTACAGGCTCTGCACGTGGACTCCACCAGCTTCCACGTCCACGGGCGGTACGAGGGCCTGGGGGAAGAGGTGGGGGCCATCCGCGTCACCTACGGCTACAGCCGGGACCACCGCCCGGACCTCAAGCAGTGGGTGATGAACCTGGTCTGCGCCGACACCGGGGGGATTCCCCTGCTCTTCGCCCCCGGGGACGGAAACCAGTCGGACCGGGAGGCCCTGGCACCTCTATTAGCCCGCTACCACCAGGCCCTGGACCTGGGGGCGGTGGTGGTGCTGGACGGGGCGGGCTACAGCCGGGAGAGCCTCCGGGCCCTGGAGGGGTTCTCCCGGATCCGGAAGAGGGCCTCCGGCGGCGGGTGGCGCGGGCGGAGGGGGAGGCTGAGAAGGCGCTGGGTAGGCTCCTTTCCCAGAGGTTCGCCTGCGAGGCGGACGCCCGGCGGGCCCTGGAGGAGGCCAGTGGGAAGCTTCCCTACCACCACCTGGTCTACCTGGGGATACAGGAAGAGCGGCACCGGGGGCGGGTGGGGCATCCCCGGAAGGGGGAGGCACTCCTCTCGGTGAGCTACCACCTCCTGGCCCGCTTGGAGGTGGACCAAGGGAAGCTGGAGCGGGAGGCCCTGCCGGCCGGGGAGGTGCTGGGGCGGTACAAGGACCAGACCCGGACGGTGGAGCGGGGCTTCCGGTTTCTCAAAGACCCCCTGTTCTTCACCGGCAGCACCTTCCTGAAGCGGCCGGAGCGGGTGATGGCCCTGGGGATGGTGATGGCCCTGGCCCTTTTGGTCTACGCCCTGGGGGAGTGGGCGCTGCGGCGGGGTCTGGCCGAGACGGGGTCCAGCCTGCCGGACCAAAAGGGCAGGCCTACCCAAAGACCCACCCTGCGCTGGGTGTTCCAGCTCTTCATCTGGATGCGCTTGGTGGAGCTGGAGGGCAGGCCCCTGGTCCTCAACCTGGCCCCCCATCACGAGACCGCGGTGCGCCTACTGGGAGCGGGGCGATATTACCTCCTGGAGTGAGGGGGGTGCGGAATGTGGGCGTCTTACATGGAGGTCGGGAAAAAGCTCTAGGAGCTCACGGTAACGACAGGTACACGGACTTCGATGAACCCCTCATAATATGAGGAGGCCAGTGCGCGAACCCCAAGTGGGTGCAGAAACCCTAATGGGTTTGCGCATAGCGGCAAACGCCGCTGGGGAGCTTGAAAATCAATCTTGGCATCCTAACTTAAACCCACTGGAGAGGAGCTCTCTAGAGAGGTCGGCGCAAAAGACCACTTATTGTCCTACAGAAGCGGTACGATAAGAGCGAGAGTTGCACCGGCCCCAAAGGGCCGGTGAGGATTGAAACGTTCCCTGCGTGTAGGGGTTAGTCGGCTCAGAGGGTTGCACCGGCCCCAAAGGGCCGGTGAGGATTGAAACATTCCCCACACATGGGGGTTAGTCATTCTGGCCGCGTTGCACCGGCCCAAAAGGGCCGGTGAGGATTGCAACGTAGACCAGCTGGCGCGGGCCGCCTAGATAGCGATGGGGGACAAAGCGTCTACCGGTCTGTCAAGGATACCACGTCCGGCAGCGCCCGGGCGGCCTCCTCCAGGCGCTTGCGGGAGACGTGCACGTAGACCTGGGTGGTGCTGATGGAGCTGTGGCCCAGGAGCTCCTTCACCTCGTCAATGCCCCTTCCCGCCTCCACCAGGGCGCTGGCGTAGGAGTGCCGGAGCTTGTGGGGGGTGATGCGGTGCCAGTCCCGGAGGCCCGCCCGCTTGGCCACCCGCTTCACCATGGCCTCCACGGTGCGGGGGGAGAAGGGCTGGCCCCGGTGCTTGCCCGAGGTGTGGCTCCAGATGTAGGGGCTCGTGGGGTGGCCCTCGAGGTTCCGGTGCTTGAGCCACTGGTGAAGGGCCCGCTGGGCCGTGGGGGAGAGGACCACCACCCGCTCCTTGTCCCCCTTGCCCCGGACCCGGAGGGCGTGGGGGATGCCGTCCTGGTAGGTGATGTCGGCGTAGGTGAGCCCCAGGGCCTCGG